>Ga0307377_10000321_pt1 | contig 65215 bp, 45 predicted proteins | sample TR3MG_FD_202535 | JGI IMG/M metagenome (GOLD analysis project Ga0307377, IMG submission 202535) | Soil microbial communities from Risofladan, Vaasa, Finland - TR-3 | ecosystem: Environmental > Terrestrial > Soil > Coastal area > Acid sulfate soil | place: Finland: Risofladan, Vaasa | collected... | reverse complement strand
CAGTTCCCTGTTAATATGCGCGCCGCTGCGGCTGGAGGTTGCGGGGTTATTCGGTTAACTGCAGTGATATTTTCAGGGATGCCGGATCAGTACGCAGTGAGTCCGGTAAAAATTGACGCAAATATTCGGACAGTCACTCTCTCTGCCCCGATAGCGCAACTGAAGTCCATAATCGACGAAACTAAATTATTGCTTGCCAGTCTGATACCGGTATTTTCAAACTGGATGCACCCCAATAAAAATTTTGACAGGAGTTTTACATGCTGAAAAATGCAGTAACCGGATTCACGTTAATTGTTTCAATGTTCATTGCAGGAACTGCACTGGCCGCAGAAACGCCGACACTGCACCAAATTTATCAGGCGGCCCAGTCAGGCCGTCTCAACGATGCGCAGGGCATGATAAACCAGGTGCTCAAGCAACATCCCGACAGCGCCAAGGCGCATTATGTGGACGCCGAGATCCTGGCGAAAACCGGCCACCCGAACCAAGCCCGGGAAGAATTGAATAATGCCGAACGGCTGGCGCCGGGCTTGGCGTTTGCCAGCCCGCAAGCGGTGCAAAATCTCAAGGCGATGGTTTCCGCAACGCATGCCGGTTCGGTGACGGCCAACCAGCCGGCCCAACCGGCTTTCCCGTGGGGTTGGCTGGTCCTGGGCATCGCTGCAATCGCCATCATTACCTTTATGATGCGTTCATTCGCCCGCCCCAGCTATGCGTCTGCCGGTTATCCGGGTAATTTCCAGCCGGGCATGTCGCCAGGCTATATGCCCGGCGGAGCAGGCGGCTATGCCCCTGTAGCGCCCGGTATGGGTTCCGGAATCATGTCCGGTTTGGCAACGGGTGCGGCAATGGGTGTGGGAATGGTGGCTGGTGAAGAACTGGTCCATCATTTCATGGATGGAAACAATGGCGGTTCCAATGTGATGCCGCAGGCACAACCCATGAACGACAACATGGGCGGTTCGGATTTCGGGATCGCCGACAATTCTTCCTGGGATGACAATTCCGGGATCGCAGATATATCTGGTGGCGATGACTGGTCCTGAATTGCCAACAATTAAATGCGAAAAAGCCATTCCAGTCGGTCTGGCTTTTCCATTTTCAAATCAAGCAGGATTAACCAGAGAGCCTTCGGTTTGCGTTGCCGGGACATTTTCCCGCCTGCGATGTAACGCAGTAATTCATTGCGGGCTTGCGCTTGGCTTGGGCAGGAAAATTTTCAGCACATCGGCTAATCTGCATCCATTCCTGTTCCATAATGTGCAATTCCCTGATATTATGCGCGGCCTTGAAGGAATGCAGTTGCACAATGGCATTTCTGAAATGGAGTAATTCTCAGTTTTGCTGCTTAAGTTGCAACGCAATTGAAATGAGATAGGCAGGCAATTCCCCTATACAGGAATTAAAATCAGGCGAGCCGGTGCATGCTACCGCTCAACTGAAGCAACAAGTTAGTGCGCGCCCGTAGCTCAGCTGGATAGAGTACTTGGCTACGAACCAAGGGGTCGGGCGTTCGAATCGCTCCGGGCGCACCAACAAATACAATGGGTTAGATCAGAAATGGTCTAGCCCATTTTTCTTTCCTGGGGTGTTGGTGACACTTTTGGTGACACTTTTGCGGCTGTTAAAGCGCACCAGGCGAGTAAGTAGAGTTATATTCTTACTCCGGCCTATTGAGATCGCGGATTTTATCGACCTACACCTCTGTTTGATTGAACAATGACCCCAGCAAAATCACTCTCTGTTGCTTCAGCATACTGGCCGTTGTTGGAGGTCATGGCGGATAAGCAGCTTGTGGTAACAGTTTATGAGATGCGTGATTTGCTTGAGAAGTATGTGCCGAAAGAAGATCGACCACCACAGATGATCCTCGCGTTGTTTGAGGAGTGCGGCATCTTGGAAAGATCGCCAGTGTCAGATTCGGAATGGGAATTGGTGCATGCTTTCGGGGATTTCTTTCGCCATTTGTCCAATCGGCAGCGCCTCTCATCTCCAGGCATTTTGGTCTCTATACTTGAGGATATTTCATACCAAACTGAGGAGCTGCAGAAGGCAATAGCAGGTAACTCTCCTGATATGGTTATCGCGCGATCCAAAGCGGTTAGGGATCGTTTGGACGAGGTGCGCCATGTCAGTGAAAGTCGTCACGCAGCAGTGATTCATGAAGTAATGAAGATCAAAGCGCGTACAGATAGACGTACTGTGCATGAGCGCTATGAATTTATCAGTGATATGTACTTGCACCATATTGAACCGCTACGGTCGATCATCAATCCGGGTGGCGAGATGGATAAACAACTAAGTGCACTCTTGCTGGTAATAAAGAAGGGGCAGGCTGATTTCTCGAATGATCCGATTGTTCCAGAAATGCTCACTCGGTTGGGCTCGGCGGTGATTCGTTTGGAGAAAGAGACGCTCGCGCATTTCTCGGCAGCGTTTAAAGAAGTGCTCCCTTTGTATAACCAGCTCCGACATGATGCTTACCTTGCGCGTGCAGTTAGTAAGCAACTGGATGCGGTTTCAAGAGAAGGATGTGGGCCATTGGCGAAGTTATTGCAAGACCAGATGCCGATTTCAAAATGGAGAGTTGAATACCTATTCTCTTCTGGCACGATGGAAGACTATCTATCCAGTGTGTCTGAGTCTGTCCAGTATGCACCAGAGCCCCTTGTTACTTCAGCGGCGTCGGGCTCGTCGGGAAATCGCTACATAGACCCCTTTGAACTTCTGGATAAAGTGAATGAATCTAAGCCTATTGGGGATACGCTTCGTTGGCTATTCGAAGCCTTTCCTGATAAGACAGAGCATTCTGTATTGGCTGCGTTCCAGGAAATTCTGCAGAACGATATTCAATATGTATTTGAAAGCGAAATGGCAAGTCACGTTGTTGGATTAGCTACCTACCACTACTACCCATTGAGGATTGAGGTTTAAATGGACTTGCCTGAAAAGCTCGACTTGATATTTCAACTCTTGTCGAGAGGGAAACATATCAGTATAGAAGAAGGGGAAGCTTGGCAGCTGCTCAATAAATCCACTTCTGAATATCAAGAAGTATTCAGGGCTTTGGGTTTTGAATTAGTAAGCGATTCGAGAGGCTATTTCTATTTTCATGGCTCAAACCGAGGGCTGAGCGATGGGACGGAGAAATTGGCGTTATTCGTATATGTTCTTGTTGATTGGTTAGCGGATAACGGCGACAACATAATTGAATCACTTTTAACCAAAGAATTCGAAGCAAGTGCGTTGCCGCATCTCACTAATGACCGATACAGAGGATATATGTCCCAAGTATCGATTGGCGACCAAAAAGAATTGAATTCCATCATCAAGAATATGAGCAATCTTGGTTTTGCAAAGATAACCGAGGCGGAGCCGATCAAATTCCGTTTCCTCTCACCAGTCTGGCGAATGTTGGAAACATGTTTAAATAACAATTTAGACGTGAACGAGAAATCTGATATTGGGGGAGGAAAAGATGCCATCTCCGGGAGTTAAGCGAATTATTTTCATCCGCGCAGGTCGCTACGATTACGCTGAACTGGAACTCGGTAAATCCGTGCATCTGGTGGGCGACAATAACGTTGGCAAGACATCACTCATTGAATCTTTGCAGTTCCTATATATCGGGAATTTCAATGAGATGAAGTTTGGTAATTACAAGTGGGAAGAAACTCAGCGTTATTACTTTAATTCAGAGCAGAGTTACATTCTATTTGAATGCATGACCAACAAAGGCAAGTACGTTACCGTTGGCTTACATGGGCGCGGTGTATTGCAAAACTACAATGTCGAGCGATTCACTTTTTCAGGAAAGTTTGAGAAAGACATATTTGTACTTCCTGATAATCATGTGCGTGCATTTGATGATGTGAAGATGAAGTTGGATGAGGATGCGCGCCATTTTCGCTTACTTGAGCCTAAGGATATTCGTGCATCGGTGGTAGGTAGTATTGACGATGCACAAATTGCTCTTGGTATAGTGCCATTACGCGATGAAGGAAAGTATGCGAAGTTTACGCATCTGTTCAGAAATTTATTGCGCCTGAATAACATGACCCAGCAAGACATCAAGGAAACACTGCTGGAAGTTCATGACCAATTCCGAAAACCGGAGATTAATCTTGTTGCTGATTACGGAACTGAGTTTGCTCGTGCCAAGCTCGAACGTGACAAACTTAACGAGTTAAAACGAATTCTACCTGAAGCGAATAGGTTGAAATTGCTATGGGAACAACATACATCAGCGCGAAAGGATATCCCTGCTTTCTATCAGCACTTGGAGCGTATCAAAACCGGGGCAATCGAGCGATTGAGGGCAGATGAAAAGCGTTTTTCCAATGCTGCACGATTGGCTGAAGAGAATATAGGGCAACTTAAAGATCGGCTATTGGCTATTCGTGATGACATCAAAGCACGTGTTTCAACTCGTGGTGAAGCGCAGGGAAATTTAAAGAGGCTTGTTACAAAGGAGAAGGCGCTCCAAGGATTTGTGATTAACCTTGTGGAAGAGTCTTTGCGCAACCTCAATTCTCAAATTGCAGAGCTTCAAGGCAAGCTGCACGCCAATACTGACTCAGTAGAAGTTATTCAAGGTGACATAAAAGTCCATGAGGGCAAGCTGAAAGACTTGCTGAGAAGTCACGAAAATTTCGCTTTGCTGTTGGGGACGGCGTTGAAAGCACATTTCTCGGAGGCGGAAATACGTGATGTGTTTCGCGTGTTGAATCCGAACTTGCTGTCAACGCCAATACAAGCTGGCTCAATTGAGGTTTCTGATGAGGCTAATGCGCTAAAGCATTTGTATGCGATCAAAGATGCAATCCGTGAGGGTGTGTTCGAATGGGACGGTACGAAGATACATCTATCCTCATTACCAGGCTCAAGAGAGGTGCTGCATGATCTTAAGTCCATCAAGGATGAGATTGAGACAGTCAAAAAGCTGATTGGGAAAAGGACATCCGAATTGGAAGTGGCGAAGGATGCCGCTGCGGTAAGGAATCAAGTTGGCATACTCAGTGAGCAAGCAAGAAAATTGCAGACGCAAATATTTGAATGGAATGCCTATCAGGAAGAATTGAAAAACAAAGCTGAGTGGGATGGGCTAGTTAAAACCCTATCGTCCGAAATCGAAGCGATGGAGGAAGTGGCTCAGAAAATAGAGAAAGATAAATTTACCTTATCTCAGCAAATGAATCGGGAGATAAATTCCGCAATCCAAGCTGGGCAAGCTGTTGAAAAAGTTTATAGCGAAAGATATGTGCCAGCGGATAATTCTTGGCCTATTGGATTGATCGATCCGGCGTGGATGGAAGACTTTCATCAAGCGGCTTCGATTTACCGGGATATGCATGCCACCTACATTAGTACTGGCGAGGAAGTCGAAAGTATTCTTGAAAATATTCGTTTCAGTGCGCCATCTGCGGGTGACCACTTTGTAGGCACAACTCTTGAAGAGCAGATTGAGGCGGTTATCACTACGCTGGACAGCATTCAAAGGATAGAGGAGAGTTGTAATGAAATATGGGAAGGTTGTGTGGTTGGCCTGCGAACTTCCTTTAGTTACATCTTGAAAGACTTGGATTCACTGAGCGAAAAAATGCGCGTCTTCAATCAGCACTTGGCCGGAGTGTCTATCTCAAACTTAAAGCGAATCACGCTGGATATCGAAGAGCGAAAAGATCTTACGAAAAAATATCGCGACATGATAAGCAGTGAAGGGACATTGTTTGCAGGCTTGTCAGAATCGATTAAGGCCATTGCTGACATCAGCAAAATGATTGAACAGAATCCGATTATTCGGCTGGCAGACCTATTTGGCGTTCGTTTCAATATTGAGTTTGAAGATGGTAGCAAAAAGACTTTCTCGGATTTGTCTAGCATCGAATCGAATGGCACGACCATTATGATTAAGGCTCTCATCAACATGATTCTGATTCGGGACATGATGCGCCCAGCCGTGATCAAGTCGGGTGAGATGTCGATTCCTTTCTATTTGGATGAAGCCAACCAGATCGATCCGAAAAATCTGAAGCAGATCGTAGATACAGCAAGGCGGCTCGGCTTTTGCCCCGTGCTGGCTAGCACGATCCCGGTTGCGGTTGCAGAAAACTTATATTTCGTCCAGTGGGCTGATAAGGGTAAGGCTGTTCTGGATAATCATCAACGAATTCGCAGAGAAGTGAAGAGCGAAGCGATTGAAGATGCAGCCGCTTAACTCACTAGCTAGTTCGCTACACCAGTTACTAACTACTGGTGAGGTTGCTCGCAGCAAACTTTCAAGCCGTACCCGTAAGGACTTTGCAAAGCTATTTGACCTTGGTGCCCTTCGTGAGGAGAGCCGTGGAGCAGGGTGGGTTGTTGTTGTTGACAAAGAAGATGTTGTGCGTCGCTTTGCCGACAGACAGTTTCCCAGCGGGTTGTTTGGGGAGAGTGACACATCGGAAGGACGCCGAACACAAGCCTTGAACAGATTCGGTGATACCAAGGCCATTCCAGGATTGGATTTTGAATTTGTTCTGTTACGTGCATTTGGTAATGCAGAAGTTTTTACCACAATGTCGCATCAAAAAATTAAAGTTGATGCACCTGAAATTACTCGCCAAACAGGATGTGTGGCGCTCACGCTTCAGGACAATGAAGGAATGAGTGAGTCGCCCACTATACATGGCAGTATTGCCACAGTAGAAGGGCCAGAGTTGTTTTATCGATATGACTGGGAAGCTGCTGGAATTTCAGTGGCTATACTCACTAATGGCCGTATGTCAGACCGCCTTCTGAATTGGGTTTCATCGCCAATGATCGAAGGGCAATTGACCCATTTTGGGGACTACGACCCTGTTGGGTTGGATGAATATCGAAGATTAAAGGAGCGTGCTCCACGTACAACACTTTACCTCCCTAACAACTTAGAAAATCAATTCAAAGAAAACATATATCTTAAGCCAGCTCTTATGGAAAAGAGTAGTGCGTTACTACCCCGCTTGGCTAAAACCCAAGATGCTGATATTTTGACTGTGATTGAATTAATGAGACGTTACGGTGGGGGGGTGGAGCAAGAAGTGTTGCTTTTATAAGCATTTAATATGCGCTGATATTGAACGGCAATGCAATTGCAATCTAATGCATCTGGTTACTCCCTCGGCTTTGCTGCCTGTCTAGAAAATGCCGGAAATATTATCTAACTATCAATTAGTGTTATCGCTTGCTAGGAATGACATTGATTGATTAATTGATTGCTTGAGAGAATCAAGAAAAAACATTAAAGTCGCAAAGACGACTACCTTATCACCTAGAGCAATCCGCAAAAGGTTGCTGCATTTCACCTAGCAACATCATTCCTCCGCATTGTCTACATTTCAATTCGCAACAGAAATGTTGCGTCAAAGCGCGCACGCAAAAATCTCAAACTATTTGTCACTTGACATCAAAAAAGCTTGCAAAGCTAAAGATGTCGCTTTTGTGCGCTGCAAAAATTGCTAACTATTTAACCTCAAATTGATCTAAAAAAAATAAGAAAAATTGTAAATCATGCCTACAAAGCAGCAGATATTTGTTTTCAATCTGCTGAATTGGAAGTCGAGGTAAATTTAAGTGATTCATCACTTTTGCGATCTATAGATGAGGTAAGCACATGCAAAAGATATTAAGACCTAAAGAGTTGGCGACATATTTGTCTCTTTCTCTCGCGACAATTTGGCGTCTAAACCAAGAAGAGGGTTTTCCGAAGAAAGTCCAGTTATCGAGCAGGGCAGTAGGGTGGTTCGAGGACGACATCGCTGCTTGGTTGAAGAAAAGATCGTCAGCACATCTAGAGTAATACGACGAGCAAGAGTGCGAAGTAAGGCGCCATGTATTTGTGGCGAGAAGTGCCTTTTTGTCGTGGATATCGTTGCGACAAATGGTCACTCAAAATTCCAGAAAACAAAAATGTAAAGAAGGGCTGAGTCACACAAATTGACTCTGTAATACATGACTAGATATATCAATCTGTCATTAGATTAACCAACAATAGGAGTTGTATATTATGAGTACAGTAGTAAGTAAAAGCATTAGATCAAGAGTATCTGTGAATATAGACACTGTTGAATTTTCTTTACGCGGAATGGAGTTTGTAATTCCCGGTGCTAAAAACGTTACCTTGAGAGATCCTCACGGGCACAAAATTATGGAGTACGGAAATCGTGTACCCATGAAGGGAAAATTTGACGCGCACAATATTCATGTTCGAACCAAAGAATCCGGAAGGGTGCTGGAATTCGAAGGGTCACTGTTTGCATTTCTGCACGGCCAGAATATCTATACGTCTGACAATTTGTCGCAAGCTTGTCGGAAGGTAATCAAGCGTGTAATGGTTATATTCAAACTGAAACCGCCAGAGGAGTTACAGCAGCAATGGTTCGCAGGGGATATAAGTCTTCAGCGCATTGATCTCGCCGTAAATTTCTTACTCCGATCTGAATCGGAGGTGGTTGGTGTGCTTAAACAAATTCGCAGGCAATTGGTGGAGCAGCATGGCGTCACGAGAACTTGTGGCACGTCGGTCTATTGGGCGCCACGCGATGGAGTGAAATATTCTATTTCATTCTATGCAAAGGGAGCGCAAATGAGACGATCTAAGAAGTACGTCAAGCTGCCCGGTCATGATGTGTTGCTTAAAGAATGCGAGAATATTCTTAGAATGGAAGTGAGATTGCGTGCGAGTGAATTGCGTGAACTTGGGCTTGATCAGGTCGGTGCATGGAAGGAAGGTACTGCTGAAAAGGTGTTTAGGAAATATATGGGGAAGCTGAAGCTTCTGTCTGTTACGAGGGGTCCTATCAGTGATGAAGAGCTCGAAATGATACCGGATCGTATGCGTCCCGTTTATGCACTGCACAAGGCAGGTGTCGCACTGGATAAGCTGTACAGCACTCGTTCATGTCAGCGGCACGTGAGTACATTCAAGCAGCTTGGAATTGACTTGCGCTGCCCCAATCAGCCTATTGATGCAATTAAGTCGCTGAAGAGATTTCTGTCTCCAAAAAAGGTAATCAATGATGCTCCTGAATGGATGAAAGATGCAGGCATCGTTCCTCCACGCGCAGTGATATCGACTAAATCTCAAGCTGTGAAAGTGCGCAATTAGGCGCCCGGCACATCAGCTGTTTGATTCCACCATCAGCCGTATTAGAGATGCAATGTATTGATGGGGCTTGCGGAATGTCGTAATGACACAGTGTCAAGTACACGTTGAGTAGTTGTTGGGGTGTTGCATTGTCTGCACCCCAACAACAGCTCATTTTATAAAGATAATAGGAGTAGAAATGGAAACAGAAGCAGCAGTAGAAATCCTCACTTCTTTGGCAAAAGGAGTTAATCCTCGAACTGGGAATACGTTTTCCCCTAAAAGCCCATACAGAAACCTGAATACGATGGCGGCTTTGCTTTTAGCAATACATGTATTAGAGAAATCTGAGGAGAATATTGAACGGGAACAAGAGGGACCAACTAATGCGGGGAATTATTGGGCGGAAGAAGAGGAGAGAAGATTACGTACGGCCTTTAAGAATGGCAAATCGATAAGGAGGATTGCAAAAAAGCATGGTAGGACAGTTGGGGCGATTCGATCGCGACTTGTTAAGCTTGGCTTGATAAAGGAGACTCCGGTTAGTAAGGAAATAGACATCTAAGCGGCATTTATTAGCCGAAATCATATGCGTGTCACCTTTTTGATGTGACACGCATTCTCTTAAGAAAGCTAAAATCCTGCCACCTAGCGATAATCAGTGTTATCACTAGTTAGGATTATGGTACGGACGCTCGTGGGTGGGGGCTTCCATTGGCTAAAAGCGTCTTCTTCTTGGATTAAACTAGTAAGTGTTTTAGCGACTTTGTGGCAATGGTTGCATGAAACGGGCATCTGGGTATAAATGGAAGGCCCCTTCATGTTGCGAATGTCACGCATAACCCCCAGAATGCGGCTCAGGGAGCAAAATAATAAGGAATACGATGGACGTTTTTGAATTCAGAGAAAAACTGGTGTCCGACTACTCCGACTTTACGAGGAGTTTTACAAGAATCAAGGCACGTGACATCAAAGATTTTGTCGACCACGAATACGATTCCCAGAAGTATTGGCCCGCTCCACTCATTCAAGTTAATCCAAACTTTAGGCAGGGTTCCACCGTTCAGCAGTTGGTTGATGCCAACGTATTGCATCCAGTTTGCGCCAGAATTTTTCGTTATGGGAAAAACAAGGAATCGGCTGGCACTACCTTGTCGTTGTTTCAGCATCAGCAGGAAGCTATAAGCTTCGCTCAAGCAGGAGCCAGTTATGTACTGACAACAGGAACCGGATCAGGTAAGTCGCTGGCGTATTTCATCCCTATTGTTGATGGCATTCTGAAGACCAAAGCGAGCGATCCGACTAAACGCACACGAGCCATCATCATTTACCCAATGAATGCGCTTGCTAATAGCCAACTGGAAGAACTTGGAAAATTCTTGTCTGATTTTTCTGATGCGGATGCACCAATCACATTCGACAGATATACAGGTCAAGAGAGTGATGAAGATCGGCAACGTATAGCATCTAATCCGCCAGATATTCTTTTGACCAACTTTATGATGCTTGAGTTGTTGATGACGCGCCAGGACGACAAAGACAAGGCGGTTATTCGCAATTCCAAAGGGTTGCAGTTCCTCGTGTTAGACGAGCTTCACACCTATCGAGGTCGTCAGGGGGCTGACGTCGCACTGCTTGTTCGGCGCATTCGAGAAGCGTTATCAGGGAAGCTTCAATGTATCGGAACCTCGGCAACGATGGCTACAGATGGAACACAGGATGAACGTAACACAGTCGTGGCGAATGTGGCGAGCAAGCTATTTGGAACGAAAATCCGACCTGAGCATGTTGTTACCGAAACTTTGCAACGAATTACTGACGAGAACGTAGTCGTAGAAAGTATCAAGCCCCAATTGGCCGCTGCCTTAGCAACGGGGATTAATGAGCACGCAACCTATGATGAACTACGCAAGCATCCCTTGGCTGTTTGGGTTGAACTGACGCTCGGTCTTTCAATGGAGGGAACCAAGTGGCGCAGAGCGCAGCCATTAACGTTGGTTGAAGCGGCAAAAAGATTGGCGGCTGATACGGGTGTCGCTGAATCAATTGCCAGTAAAACACTAGCTAAGTTTTTGCTCAACGCTTACAAAGCTATAGACCAGAATGGACGCAGTTTATTTGCGTTCAAATTGCACCAGTTTATCTCTGGTGGGGGCAAGGTATTTTCTTCCCTTGAATCAGAAGGGAATCGATTCCTTACACTCGAAGGGCAGCAGTATGTACCGGGCGATCGAGATCGCAGGTTATATGCGGTTCACTTCTGTCGGGAGTGCGGCCAAGAATATTATCCTGTTTGGGACGAGAAACAGTCTGCTACCACTTTCTTTGCTCCTCGGAATATTGACGAGCGAAACAATGAAGACGAAGAAATTAAAAATGGCTTCTTCATGCCAGATGAGACCGGAATTTGGGATGACGTAGTAGAAAAATATCCGGAGACCTGGTTGGAGCAGAAGGTTGATGATGAATTAAGGCTGAAATCGGCATTCAAAAAATTCCAGCCGATTTCTGTGACCGTCAGGGCGGATGGCGAAGTGGGAGCATCGGGTGTAAAGGGTTGGTACATTCCTGGCGCATTTCGTTATTGCCTTAATTGCCAGACCACGCACCAAACATCAGGTAAAGATTCCTTAAGGCTGACATCATTATCCGGCGAGGGGCGCAGCTCGGCCGGAACGATGCTGACCATTAGCGCATTGCGTTACCTATATGAAGATGATGAGCACCTCTCGGCAGACGCCAAGAAAATCCTTGGCTTTACTGACAACAGGCAAGACGCGGCACTACAGGCTGGCCACTTTAATGACTTCATGCAGGTTTTGCTGCTGCGCAGTGCATTGCTTGCAGCAATAGAAGGCAGCCAGAAACAAGCTCTGTCAGAAAACGAAATAGCATCTGCTGTGTTATCGGCATTGGGATTTGAACGGGATGATGCAGGAATTCGAGCAGAGTACATGCAAGACCCAGATGTGAAGGGAAATGCACGTCGTCAGGTGCAAGATACATTGCGCAACATCTTGGGCTATCGGATCTACTACGACCTTCGGCGTGGCTGGCGTTTCAATAACCCCAATTTGGAACAGCTGGGGTTAACGCGGGTCACCTATCAGGACATTGAAGAAATGGCTGCGGATGAAGCCGAATGGCGTGATGCTCCACTCATCCTGTTATCTGCGAGTAGCAGTGTTCGTCAGGTGGCATTGCAAAAGCTGTTTGATGCCATGCGTCAGGGTTTATGCCTTTCGACGCGTTATCTGGATCGTATTCAGTTGGACAAGCTCAAGACAGAAAGCTACAGCAATCTTCGTGAGCCATGGGGCTTTACTGAGGATGAGAAGCCGGTCAATTCTAACTGGTTCATCACCAAAAGCAAGCCACGCGATGAATACAGACACAATACCGATTACCTGATCTCCGGAAGCCCTCGTTCCAGGTTAGGGCGAGAATTCAAAAAACGTAGCTTGTGGGGAGACGGTAATCCTCACGCAGATAAGATTGATGATGTTGCGTGTGAGCAAATCATTACAGCACTGCTTAAATTGTCCAAGCGCTATGGCTTGGTTGTCGAAGAAGAAACCGAGTTCGGTATTACGGGCTACCAGCTGAACGGCAGTAGCTTGTTATGGCAATTGGGACATGGAGAGAGTCAGGCCAAAGCCAACGACAACATATTCTTTCGAAATCTCTATCGAAACATTGCCGCTTTGTTGCGCAATCCTGCGCATAGGCTTTTCGATTTCGAGGCGCGTGAGCACACTGCTCAAGTTGATCAGAGCGATCGCATGGAACGCGAGGCTCGCTTCCGCTATACCAGTAAAGATCGAGAGCAATGGCTGGCGAGTACCGGCAAGCAACTTGAATGGCTACCCGTTTTGTTTTGTTCGCCGACTATGGAGTTGGGTGTCGATATCAGTTCGCTCAACACGGTTTATTTGCGGAACGTCCCACCCACACCAGCCAACTATGCGCAACGTAGCGGCCGAGCAGGGCGGGCAGGACAACCGGCACTAGTGATTACTTATTGCGCCGCACAAAGTCCGCATGACCAGTATTTCTTCAGAGATCCAGTCAGGATGGTGCATGGGCAAGTTAATCCACCGACGCTTGACCTCGCCAACCGCGAACTGATTCAGAGTCATCTTCATGCAGTTTGGTTGTCGGAGACAGGCCAGAAGTTGGATAACAGCATTTGTGGTCTGCTGGACATGAATCAGCCCGCAACGCCAATTTTGCCGAACCTTCAGGACATCTTGGATATGCCAGCAGCAAAGCTACGCGCACACCAACGCGGTATGAGCATAGTCAATATGCTGAAAGATGAGCTGACCAAGATTAAAGCACCATGGTATTCGGAGCGATGGGCAGAGTCAGTATTTCAACGTGCATTCCATGAATTCGATCACGCGCTGGATCGCTGGCGTGAATTGTTCCGTGCCACCACGCGCCAGATGGACATCAATCAAAAAGTGATGAACACCCCGGCAGCTTCAGAGCGTGAGCGTAGGGATGCCAAGCAGCGTCATGACGAAGCGTTCAGACAACGCGAAATATTGTTGCAGCAAGGTAACTCACAGAACTCTGATTTTTATACCTATCGTTATCTAGCTAGCCAAGGATTCTTGCCCGGTTACAACTTCCCAAGGTTGCCACTCATGGCATACATCCCTGCACGCAGGGGAAAAATAGGCAGGGAAAATTTTCTGAGCCGCCCAAGATTCCTGGCGTTGTCGGAGTTTGGCCCATACAGCCTCATCTACCACGAAGGAAGTCAGTATCGAGTTACGCGGGCATTGCTCTCGGTTTCCGCAGACGACCAAGTGGCAGTCGGCGCCCAGCTTTCCACGGAATACGCCCGCATTTGCCCTGCGTGCGGCTACGGACACTTCCGTCAGCAAAGAGACTTTGACCGATGTGTTGCGTGTGGCACGTTGCTTGAAGGGGCGAAAGAAATTCGCGCTCTGTATCGAATCGAGAACGTTTCCACACGGCGAGCGGAACGTATTACAGCCAATGAGGAAGAGCGCGTTCGTCAAGGATACGAAATGCAGACCACCATGCAGTTCTCCGAGGAAGAGGGAAAGCTGCAATGTGTCAAAACACTATTCAAGGACGAGCAAGGCGAATTACTGGAATTGCAGTACGGTGCAGCGGCAACTGTTTGGCGAATGAACCTCGGCTGGAGGCGACGCAAAGACAAGAGCATCCTCGGTTTCAATATCAATCCGGTGACAGGCCATTGGGTGGGGGGCGCGGACGAAACAGGTGAAGGCGAAATGGATTTACCGCCGGATGTCACACCGCCACAGCGCATTGTTCCCTATGTGGAAGACCGTCGCAACGTGCTGGTCATACGCTCTCCAGAAGTGCTGGACATCACCACCATGGCGACATTGCAATACGCTATCAAACGTGGCATTGAAGCGATTTATCAGTTAGAAGAAAGCGAACTGATGGCAGAGCCTTTGCCGGGGCGCGACCCACGCTTGTCCATCCTGCTATATGAGTCTGCGGAAGGTGGCGCAGGGGTGCTTACGCGACTCGCTACAGAACCCGGCGCGCTGGCAGAGGTCGCTGCCAAAGCACTTGAAGTCATGCACTTCAAACGCCCTGAAAACGAATTGTGGAATGTGCAGACCCTACAAGAGGATGTTGGTGCAGATGGACAATCTAATTGCGAAGCGGGTTGTTACAAGTGCTTGCTGTCCTATTACAACCAGCCCGACCATACTGTGATTGATCGCAAAGATGCGGCTAATGATGGCAAAGTCCTTGATATTCTTTGTCGGTTGACCCGTGCAAATGGCGAAGTGGGTAGCGTGGAGAAAAATGCAACTGAGCACAGCAATGAATTGCGCCGGATTTCCGGAAGCTCACTTGAGCACGCTTGGTTGGACTTTGTTGAACAGCATGCATATTTAAAACCAGATCGCGGGCAGGAAACGATTGAGCGTTGCCTGACATGCGCGGATTTTTACTACCATGACTGGAAAGCTGCTATCTACATTGATGGCCCCCATCACGATGAACCAGCGCAGCGCGAGAAAGATGCGACCATCAATCGGTGCCTCGATGATGCCGGATATTTGGTCATCCGCTTCCCCAAAGAACAATCCCGTTGGCAGGAGATATTTGCTGCGCACGCAGACTTGTTTGGCACTGGAAAATTCACTGGCACAAAGAATTCATGAATGCACCACAAGTAAATTTTCAGCCCGGCAGTTTGGTCAGTGCGAGAAACAGAGAGTGGATCGTATTACCGCAGTCCACCGCCGAGACTCTATATCTACGACCATTGGGAGCGGCAGAGGAAGATGCCACCATCCTATATTTGCCGATTGAACCCCAGCCGGTAGTGGGGGCGACTTTTGCGTGGCCTACAGTACAACAAGCCAGCAACCATGCAGCCAGCCAGTTATTACGGGATGCACTGCAACTGAAATTACGCTCCGGTGCAGGTCCCTTTCGCAGTCTGGGTAACATCGCTATAGAGCCTCGGGCGTACCAGCTGGTACCACTTCTCATGGCGCTCAAACTCGATGTGATACGTTTGCTGGTGGCGGATGATGTTGGTATTGGCAAAACCATCGAGGCCGCGCTGATTGCACGGGAGTTGCTGGATCGCGGTGAAATTCAACGCCTCGCCGTGTTGTGCCCGCCGCACTTGTGTGAGCAGTGGCAACGCGAATTGCAGGATCGTTTTCACATCAATGCTGCCGTTGTGCGCACCAGCACTGCAGGACGCTTGGAGCGGGGACTCCCTGCAGGCCAATCAATTTTTGACGCCTATCCATTCACCGTGGTGAGCTTGGATTACATCAAGTCAGATCGCCGCCGTGATGAGTTCCAGCGTGCCTGCCCTGAGTGTGTCATTGTCGATGAGGCACATACATGCACCCACAGCGGTCAAGGTAAGCAGCAGCGTTACCAATTATTGAAAGGACTCACCGAGAATCCGGAGCGTCACATGATTCTGCTGACGGCAACGCCACATAGCGGCGATGAAGATGCATTCTTTAATCTGCTCGGACTGCTCAAACCAGAATTTACACAACTAAAAGACATTCCTCACGAAAGCCGCTCAAAACTTCGCGAAGACCTCGCTCGCCATTTCGTGCAACGTCGCCGACCTGATATTGAGGAATGGCAAGACAGCCAAGTCTTCCCGGAGCGTCTTACATCTGAAATAACCTATCAGCTCAGTGGTGCGTGGGGAAAATTATTTGGTGATGTGCTCGACTATGCGCGTGAACTTGTTGTGCGTGCAGAGGGACAAGGGCTGCGTGAACAGCGCATGAACTGGTGGGCAGCTTTGGCACTGTTGCGCTGCATATCTTCTTCGCCGGCTGCTGCGGTCAACGCCTTGCGTACTCGATTGTTGGGAGTGCAATCAGAACAGGGAACGGATATCGACCTGGACGAAATCGAGCGTCAAGCGCAAGAGCGGGTCATGGACGGTACGGATGACAGCCTCTCTACTGACGACATTGAACCCGCTGCATGCACAGAAGATTCCGAACTGTTGAATGGGCTGATTGCTGCCGCAGAAAAAATGGCTGGCAAGAGCAACGATCCCAAGCTGGCAAAGCTTATCACTCACCTCGATGAACTTATCAAGGCAGGATTCCAGCCGGTCATATTTTGCCGCTACATTGCCACTGCGCATTATCTGGCCGAACATTTGCGCACCCATTTCAAGCAATCCACCGTGAAACCCGTAACGGGTGAATTTACTCCCGGCGAACGGGAAGCGGCAGTGCAGGAACTGGGCGAATCCGAAAACCGGATACTGGTTGCGACCGATTGTCTGTCTGAAGGTGTCAACCTCCAAAACCTGTTTACCGCAGTCGTCCACTATGACCTGTCATGGAACCCGACGCGCCATGAACAAAGGGAAGGGCGCGTTGATCGCTTCGGGCAAAAGGCACGCGAGGTGCGCACCACCATGTTGTATGGACAGGACAATCCGGTTGATGGCGCGGTATTGCAAGTCATCCTGCGAAAAGCCGAAAGCATACGTAAGGAATTGGGTGTGTTGGTTCCCATGCCGGATGACGAAGGCAAGCTGACGCAAGCCCTGCTCAATGCGGTGCTACTGCGCAAAGGGGGTTCTGCCGCCAAATCTACACAGCAATTTCTCGATTTCGGTCAGCCCGCGCAGGAAATAGAAACTGCTTGGCAGAGTGCTCGCGACAAGGCATCAAAAAACCGTACCTTGTTCGCACAGCGTCGATTGAAACCGGAAGACGTGTTGCCTGAATGGCAAAAGACCTTGGCTGTGTTGGGTGGCGAAGCAGACGTTATTCGCTTCATCTCTCGCACCACTTCCAAGCTGGGTGCGCCGCTTGAAGCATGGCGCAATCACTGGAAACTGCACGTCAATCATCTCCCGCCCACCATTCGAGAACGACTCGAAGGCGAGGGCTTGTCCGGCACAATGCGCATCGACTTTCATCAGCCACCCGCACCTGGAGCTATCTTCATCCACCGTACTCATCCATTGGTGGCTTGTCTTGCAGATTATTTGCTGGAACGTGCTTTGGATACGGAAGCCCGACCTGAAAGTGGTGAAACCGATTGGATAGCGCGTGCAGGCGCGATCTTTACCGAAGCGGTCAGCTCGCGCACAACCGTCTTGCTGCTACGCTTGCGTCACCAGCTCACTCTGGCTCGCTCGACCGGTTCACGCTTGTTGCTCTGCGAAGAAACAGTCGCCCTTGCGCTCACCGGTGGAGATAGTCCTATACGCCTGCCTGAAGAACTAGCTCGGACTTTATTGGATGCTCAGCCCGCACGCAATATGCCAACCGCATTGCGTGACAGACATATCCAGCAAGCCATTGATGCACTGCCGGGGTGGACACACATGCTGGAAGCAATCGCCGAGGAACGAGCACGGCAACTGCTCGAAGATCACCGTCGTGTGCGTGAGGCTTCAGATGCGCGGGGCAGTTACCAGGTTACTCCCAGTTTGCCCGTGGATGTGATGGGCGTTTTTGTGCTTGTACCGGCTTGAGGAAATAGCAGAATGGCAAAACGTTCCACCACCGAACTCGCTTTCTCCGCCATCCGTATCGAAGGGGGCTTGCTTGCCGCCGATTTTCTGGGGCGTGTCGCACGCTTCGATGCCACGGGACAAGCCGAGGCGGATTACGACATCCCCAAAGGCCTGAAACTACGCGACGAGATTGGCCGCTACTGGAAGATCGCGCTCAATCTCTGGCAGGATTTTCAGGCAGGTCGGCAGCGCACCGATCATGATGCGCACAGCTTCACCAGCAAGGATTTTCTTGAGCCATTCTGCCGGCATGTGCTGGGTTTTACGGATATCCAAGCGGTCGGACAGGTCACTTTGGCTGAGCGGATTTTTCCAATTGGCTATCAGGCCGTGGCAGGGCAAGTGCCGCTGGTGTTCGCCGCGCATTCACTCGGACTGGAACAATCCGATGCACGCTTTGGCGATGGCCATCGCCGCCGTTCTCCATTCTTGCTGGCACAGGAATATCTTAATGCAGAAGATCAGTACCTATGGGCGATTGTCAGTAATGGCCTGAAGCTGCGCATCCTGCGCGACAACCCCAGTCTGACCCGCCCCGCCTATATCGAAGTCGATCTCGAATCCATTTTCAACGAAGAACGCTACCCCGATTTCACCGCATTTTGGCTGCTGGCACATGCGAGCCGTTTTGGGGGGCATCAGGCCGACCGAAGCAGAAACCCTGCCGACTGCCATTTGGAACGCTGGCGCAACACCTCGCAGGAATCCGGCATTCGTGCGCGTGAACGCCTGCGTGATGGCGTGGGCGAAGCGCTACGCGCACTAGGAAGCGGCTTTATCAGCCATCCCAAAAACACCGCGCTACGCGAACAGCTCGACAGCGGCGCTTTGTCTGCCCAAGCCTATTACGAACAACTGCTGCGTCTGATCTACCGCTTCATTTTTTTGGCGACGCTGGAAGACCGTCAAGACGAACTGCGGAGCACGCCTCTGGTGTTTGCACCCGATGCCGACGAAGCTGCTCAAGAGCGATACCTGGGCGGCTATTCGCTCAACCGCTTGCGCGAGCATGCCGCCAAACGCCGCCATCATGATCGTTACAGCGACCTCTGGCAGGGTTTGGGCATTGCCTTCGCTGGTTTGGCAAAAGGCCAGCCCGCCTTGGGGTTGCCCGCACTGGGCGGACTATTCATGGCTGAGCAATGCCCGCATCTGGACGGCGCACAACTGGAAAACCGCTACCTGCTGCAAGCCGTGTTCGGGCTGTGTTTCTTCCGTGAAGGTGCAGTGCTCACCCGCGTCAATTATCGCGACATGGGTTCCGAAGAACTCGGCAGCGTGTATGAAAGCCTGCTGGAACTCGTGCCGGTGGTCAGCGTCAGTGCAGGCGTCAGAAAATTTGGCTTCGTCGGCGATGAAGAGGCAGCCAGCACCAAAGGTAACGCGCGCAAGCTCAGCGGCAGCTACTACACGCCGGACAGCTTGGTACAGGAACTCATCAAGAGCGCGTTGGAGCCAGTCATCGCGCAAACCCTGCAAGCCAACCTGCAGCAACCAGTCAAAGCGCTGCTTGGCCTGACGGTTTGCGACCCCGCCTGTGGCTCCGGCCACTTTTTGTTGGCAGCGGCTCGCCGCATTGCCGAAGAAGTGGCGCGGCTCAACGCCAGCGAAGGCAACCCGCTGCAAAGCGATTACCGTCATGCCTTGCGCGAGGTCGTTGCCCACTGCATCTACGGTGTGGATAAAAATCCGATGGCGGTGGAACTAGCCAGAACCGCACTGTGGCTGGAAGCCTACACCCCTGATAGACCGCTAACTTTTCTCGACCATCACCTGCGTTGCGGAGATGCGCTGCTGGGGGTGCTCGATCCTGCGATATTGGAAAAGGGTATTCCCAGTGTAGCCTTCAATGCCTTGTCCGGCGATGATAAGGCCGTGGTCAAGGCGCTGAAGAAAGCCAATTCAGATGCGCTCAAATCGATTGAAAAATCCAAGGCTAGCGCACACCACATGCTCAGTTTGGATTTTGAAAACGCAGCCGAAACGCACAGTCTGGAAGCGCTGCCGGATGATACGCTTGATGCTATTGCAGCCAAGCGTGCCGCCTTTGCTCAGGTCGAAACCCATGCCGCACAATCTCGTGCACGTATCGCGGCGGATTTGTTTGTTGCCGCGTTTGTGTTGCCAAAAACGCCAGACAACCAGAGCCTTGTTCCGACCAGTCAGGACTTGTGGTTGGTGATGAACGGTGGTGCACCACGTCCTGGTGTGCAGGAAGTGTCTTCTCAGGCAGCGCATTTCGCACAGGCATTCCATTGGCACCTGGTATTTCCGCAGATATTTTCCAGTGGGCAGGGGAATAAAAATGGGTTCGATCTGTTGCTTGGCAACCCGCCGTGGGAGCGCATCAAATTACAAGAGGAAGAGTTTTTTGCCACACGGAGCCCGCTGGTAGCCGAATCTCAGCACAAGTCCGAGCGCGGTCAGCGCATCGAGCTGCTCAAGCAAGGCATGTTGTTGCACACGTTGTATCCAGAAATAGAAGCCGCACAAGGTTTGTTGCCGCCCAATCTTGCCGAGCAACAACTATATGCAGAATTTCTAACGGCACGACGCATCGCTGAAGCTTCCAGTTTATATGCGCACGATTCAGGCCGGTACCCGCTCACTGGCGTGGGTGATGTGAATACTTATGCGCTGTTTGCTGAAACCTTTGCGCAATTGATGAGTGAACAAGGGCGAGCTGGTTTCATCGTGCCGACCGGTATTGCTACCGACGACAGTACCAAGGCATATTTCGAGGATATTTCTCAGCACGGGAAACTGGCTTCCTTGCTGGCTTTTGAGAATGAAGAATTCATTTTCCCCGCGATTCATCATTCGACTCGTTTTTGTATATTGACTCTCGGTCAAGTTGAAAAAGCCGAGTTTGTCTTTTTTGCACGTAAATCATCGCAAGTGCATGATCCTCGCCGCCGCTTCACCCTGACGCCGGCAGAGTTCTATCTCATCAACCCCAATACTCGCACCTGCCCTGTGTTCCGCTCACAAGCTGATTCCGATTTGACTAAGAAAATTTATCGGCGTGTGCCAGTGCTGATTGACGAAGGTAAAGGCAAAGTTGGCAATCCTTGGGGCATCACCTTTGGAATAATGTATCACATGTCTAATGACAGCCATTTGTTCTTTTCCGATCCGGCACCTGAGTTATTACCGCTTTACGAAGGCAAAATGTGCGACTTCTATGATCATCGTTCTGCTTCATATGAATCGCGTGGAAACGATAGAGGGTTTCGTGTCCTTCCACCCACAACTTTGGACAAGCATTCCGACGCCAGCTACCGAGTTGCCCCTTTTTATTGGGTAAGCGAGAGCGAGGCAGTTGGACGACTACCAAGCTACTGGTCTTTTAAATGGCTCCCAGTATTTAAGACAGTGACATCATCATCCAGCGTGAGAACGTTTCTTACTTCACTCTTACCGCTCTCAGGTGTTGGCAATTCGATGAATTTGGTACTACCGGCTGCAATTAATGGAGGGGCAAAAATCGCGGCAATGGTAGGTAACTTTGCCGCTCTAACACTGGACTATGTAGCCAGACAAAAAATTGGGGGCGTCAATACAAACTACTTTCATGTAAAGCAATTACCTGTCTTGCCGCCGGAATACTACACATCGTCCGATCTCGACTTCATCGTCCCTCGCGTCCTCGAACTCACTTACACCGCCCATGATATCGCACCCTTTGCTCGCGACCTTGGCTACGACGGCGCACCCTTTGAATGGAACCCAGATCGCCGTGCCTTGCTGCGTGCAGAGCTGGATGCCTATTACGCCAAGCTCTACGGCCTTACTCGCGACGAACTCCGCTACGTCCTCGATCCCGCCGATGTGATGGGCGACGACTATCCATCGGAAACTTTTCGCGTACTCAAGAATAGTGAGATCAGGGAGTTTGGCGAGTACCGCACGGCACGGCTGGTTCTGCGCGAATTCGACCGTATGGCTTTGGCCGATGTGGCGCATGAACCTTACCTGAGCCTTCTGATACCACCACCCGGTCAACTATCGTCGCCGCAGTATTCACCCATCGGCATCATTCGTGACGAGGATGATGCACGCTTGGCCGGGCTGGTGCTGGCAATCATCCGACAAGCGGGCGCGTTGTCGCGCCAGAGTCTGACTCAGGCACTGACGGCGGCGCATACGCCGGGGGCGACTACCGTTCCGTTGGTGCAGGTCGAGCTGGATCAGCTTGCCGCCTATCGCCAATCGCACCAGTCTATGCTGCTGCCCGCTCGTTTCGAACGGACGCAATTGATGCTGCGGTTCTTCGAGGATGCAGGAGCGATTCGTATCGAACAGCAAGGAGCGTGGCTTGCGGCGGCAGCAGATGTGCCTCTTCCAGCCGGTGTGATCGTTGAACAGGGCACCGAAGAGATGGCGGGCATTCTGCTGCGCACTGCCCGTGCCAGCCTTGAATGGCAAACTGCCGACGATCTGGGCACAGCTTCGCAACCTTCGACGAATCGGTCATAGGGGCAAGTCGGACATGGAAGAATTGATCAAGCGCCTATCGACACAGAAGACGGCACCCCGTCTTTGGATCGAGCGCTTGTCGATTTTCAGCGAGCCAGGTATCGATCATTGCGTCCGGTCGATTTTGTTCCGGCGTGGCATCAATATTGTCTGGGCACGTGAGCCGGATGATGAGAGCGCTTATACGGGAGTTCACGCGGCAGGGCATGGGGTCGGCAAGACTTCGCTGTGCCTGCTGCTGCGTTACTGCCTGGGCGATAGCACCAAGTCGATTGATGAACTGCGGGAAGAGGTGCTCGGCGAATATCCCCAAGGCGGCGTTGGTGCCATCGTGCATGTCGGTAGCGAAATCTTCGCGGTATTTCGCTTTTTCAACTCTTACCGTGAGGGTTTCGCATCCCCCGGCGGCGATTTGGACGCCCTGCTGACTGATGGCAGCGCGCAGCCCTTCAAGGATTTCGAGACGCACCTTTCCGAGGTGATGCTGTCAGGCGTGTCTCCGCGAGCAATCCCGGAAACGGGGCAGGACATTCTGTGGCGGTATTTGCTGGCGTGGATGGCGCGAGATCAAGGTGGGCGCTTCAAGAGTTTTTTCAGTTGGCGCGAAGGTGAAGGCACTGGCTTGCAGCGGCCACGGCAAGACCCGCCCATCGTGATGCGCGCCGTGCTAGGCTTGCTAGATCAAGACGAATCGAAATTGCTGATGCGCTTACGCTCTCTGGAGCGCGAACTGGAAACGGCGGAGGAGGCGACGGCTCGCCTCAGGAAAGAGCCAAGCCTGATCCGAGGCCGCATCGAATCAGAACTTCGCGCATGGCTTCGCGTTCCCGCCGATTTGCCGATGCGCTCCGATGACATGTTCAAGGATTCCGTCGAGACGGCGATTCGTGGCGCAAAGGCTGCGACAGAGGCAACACTTTCCCGCCTTGATGGAGAGTTTGAAACGCTGACCAATCAGTTGGTCGATTTTCGCGTGGAGCATCGGCAACTGAAGAATGAATATGATCTGGCTGACACCGATTATAAGATGGCGGATGCAGCACGTAATAATGACGAAAGTGCGTACCGGCAACTTGCCGAGAAACGCGAGAAATTGAGGTCTCTGGTTGGTTCGTGCGAGCATGGCCAGGTCGCGTTTCAGGAATGCACCTATATCCAGAATGAGATTCAGAACTTGAGTTTCGTGGATGGCCGCGACAAGAATGCGCTGGCGAAAATCGGAGGCGACTGGACCGCGCGCGCGGCGCAGTCGCTGCAACGTCGGATACAGGCCGAAAAGCCTCTGCAATTGGCGCAGCAACAGGTTACCGCGAAAGATCGGGAGAGCAAGGCACTGCGAATAAAGCGAGACTCGGCCGCGCTCGAACTTGATCGCGGGCAGCGTTTGCTGTCGGAACTCGAAAGGTGGGAACAAGCCTCCGGGTCACCCGAGGCCGCAGAGCAGATAGAACAGTCCATATCGCGTTGCACTGATATTACGAAGAACACCGATGCGGCGCGAGTGGGGCTTGCGACGCTCCAGCACGAGAGATCGAGTCGCGAGCAATCCTTGGGCGAACTTACCGACCTACTTGCCCGTGCGCTGCTATCCAATGAAGCCTTTGGTAGTCTGCAAGTGAGGGACGAAATTCGTCCGTTTCAACTTTCACTCCGTGGTGGAGAGGCCTTCCGGGTACTGGAAATCCTGTTGGGCGATGTGGTGTGCATGTTAGACTCGTGCGATCCTGCAAGTGCCTTCCCCGGCTTGCTGATTCACGATTGCCCGCGAGAAGCAGACATGGGGCCGCGCCCATACCGGGATTTTCTCCACTTGATTGAGCGCATCGAACGTGAAGCATACGGTGATCATGCTCCGTTTCAGTACATCGTTACCACAACCACGCCACCACCCGAATCGCTTCAGAAACCACCTTTCTTGAGCCTGACACTCGACCCCAGCCACGATGAGGGATTGCTGTTTGGACGGAGATTCAAAACACAAGCGCAGGCCGGAGATCTTCGTTAAGTAGAAGGACAAACATGACTCTATTTCAAACGAAATACCAACAGTTGACTCCAAGAGACGGCTTTCTGAAAGACATGGTTGAGACTTGTGATCAACTGGCGGGCAATGGAGTTTCTCCATGACACAAGCGACAGGTGACATAAAACTTTCGCCGTTGGAGATTGCACAGTTGGCAAAGGCGGCGACCGACCAGGGATTTGACCTCTCGCCCGTTGAAGATGGAAGCTGGTTGCACTGCCGTTCAACCCAGTTTCCGGAGTTGGTGTGGTTAACCGTGGCGGATGGTGGCTATCAACTTGCATGTGATTCCCAGCGCTTGGTGGATGAGTTGGCAAGCGAGGGGCTGAGTGTGCAGCAGACTGCTTCTGTGCCATCGGATGCTAAGGGCGCTGTGCATCTCTCCGAGTATGGTGATCTGTATAAGTTGTTGGGGCGAGTAGCTGCTCTTGCGAAAACCGCTCCTGATAGACTGGTCGAGGAGTTCGTGGCCGCCACACTATCCATGCCAGAATCCACCGAAATCGAACGATTGGTAAAGCAGCGAGTGGGGCAGGACATTTTTCGCAATGCGCTCATCACCTTCTGGCAAGACCGCTGTGCTGTGACTGGTTTGGCAGTAATTCCATTGCTGAGAGCCTCTCACATCAAGCCGTGGGCGGATTGCGAGAATGATCAGGAACGCCTGGACGTATTCAACGGTCTGCTGCTCGCCCCGCATCTGGACGCGATGTTCGATGGTGGCTGGATCACCTTCGACGATGCAGGTAGGTTGGTGATATCGACCTTGTTGGATAATCCTGCTACGCAGTTACTGGGTGTGACCGGCGAGATGAAGCTCACTAATATTGCTGCGGAACATCGTACATTTCTTGAGTACCACCGGCAGCATGTTTTCAAAAAAACCTAGCGGGAGGGGGACAGAGTGTTCAACCTGATAGACAAGAGCAAGGGATATCTTTTTGCAAGCTACTATCTTCGGGAGATTATTGCTAATCAGCGAAATGCGATGCTTCAAGAAGTCGAGCGGATGGATGCAAATAGGTTGCTGAATACAGCACCGGCTGACTTAAATAGATACCTTGTCGAAAAATACAGTCTGGCTGCTCCAATTCTCAGGCGTGAAGATTGGTCAGCCGATGAACAAGAGACTCAAATCGATGTCCGGCATGATCAAAATCGCTGGATATCTGATAGAAGCAGAGCATGCCTAATTCCCGGGCAGCGAGTCACTATCGAAGTGCCATTCGAGGGTGAAACGGAACTACTTTATGCGCAAGCCAGCACTTCTTCGACAAATAATCCGCGTGCTGAAGTGCGAGAAAATTCCATCTTCCTGAAATTCGACATTGCTCACGACGCGCAACAACGGGATATCAAGCAGGAAGCAGAAAGGATACTGAATGATATTGATCAGCACCTCGAGTGGGTACGAGCTGATGTGAATGGATTCATGCAAGGGATAGCTGCTGATGCTGACAGGGCGATTGCCTCGCGACGTGAACGCATTTTAGCTAATCAGGGGCGTGCAGATGCTTTGGGTATACCGTTAAAGAACCGTGCCGATGCGCCAAAAACATATGCGCTCCCAGAGGTTAAGAGGAAGGTCGTTCCAACACTTCCCGCTGCGACCAGCTCTGCGTATGCCCCTGAGCCTGTGATAGACATGGCAATCTACGAACATATTTTGTCTGTCATTCAGAATATGGCGCATGTCATGGAACGCAGTCCAACTGCCTTTAAAACTATGGGTGAAGAGGATCTTCGGCAACACTTACTGGTTCAGCTTAATGGACAATTTGAAGGCGCTGCAACCGGAGAAACTTTTAACGTGAACGGGAAGACCGACATACTCTTGAGACACAACGGAAAGAATGTGTTTATCGCTGAGTGTAAGTATTGGAAGGGGCCAAAGGTCTATCGTGAAACGATTGATCAATTGCTCGGCTATACGGCTTGGCGCGACACCAAGACTACCATCCTCATTTTCAATCGCGGAACTGCAATGTCAACTGTGCTTGCGGGAGTCGTGGCAGAGACGGTTGTGCACAGGAACTTCAAGCGGCAGGTCGATTGGAAGCATGAGTCTGGATTTCGCTTTGTACTTCATCATCCAAACGATGTAAACCGCGAGTTTCTCCTGACTGTACTTGTGTTTGATGTGCCTGGCACATGAAATTGTAAGAATGTGCTTATGCTAGAGAGCTAATATTAACAGCCAGCTAACGATAAATACCTTTATCGATACTTGCTCTGAATCCCAATTACCTGAATCAACTTTGCAAAAATAATGGATTGCCCACGATCCAGACTCCAAACAGAGGAACACTTGAATTGTCTCCAAGGCGTTGAAGAGCCCCCATCTCTGCCTCAACTCCAAATAGGCGTGTAAATGATTGGTAATCAGGCCAACCAGCAAGTTGTTGGCTGAAAGAATGTATAAGCACAACGCTTGATACGGCTCGAAATTGTTTACCGGTAATGATTGCAGATGCAGCGCGATGAAGAAGCTGATAACGAGTGGAACCTGCGGGAATGGAACTTAGGCCAAGTTTGTGCAAAAGATAAGCCAGTCGCTCTTCTTTTCCTGAAGAAGCATCGCTCTGCCATTCATCAAGAGTGGGTCCAAAGGACTCATCAACTTTTCCTTCAACCATGATGGTTACGGGTCCAGAATTTGAGCGTGCCAATACGAAGATGTCGTTTTGAGAAGCACGCACCCCACCTGGCAATGACACTTTAAATTCTGGAATTGCGAGAAGAGGGGAGAGATTCGTTAGTAACGCTTCGCTGCTCTGAGTAAAAGGCAATGCGACCTCAGGAGGTAATCCGTCCGCAGCCTCCCAGCTATGGGCTAAGGTACGAGCTGAGTATCCGGATTTCCAATGTTTAATTGGGTCAGCGAGCAATGCTTGCCAATCTTGTGGCCCTGAAGTGAATGCAAGAATCCGCGCCATGATCTTCCTTTGCTTGTCCACATGTGATGAGCAGAAATGTTATAGCTGGATAATCTACACTATACATTCAATCACTATGCTTTCATTGATGTGCCAAGAGCCAACTGGCGATAAATAGCCCTGTCGATATTCAACGGGAATCAGAAGTACTGAAGCCTTCGTTTACTAATATTTTCCAATTGGCAGCCATGAGCTAAGTATATTTTTCAATTGTTCCAATCCAGGCATGCCAATATTGAAATTGCTAAGTGCTCCCACGCCATGGGTTGAAATGTAATCTTTCTGCTCCAGTTCTGGAACCGTATCGTTGCCCGGAAATAGCAATAAGCAGGAGCTTGGGGGCAGCTGATCGACGCGCAATGAGTCATGATATATATGTGCAGACTGCATTGCATCCAACACATTCTCTTTGCCACTGCGCCATTTCGCATCAAGAATCATAGACTGGACAGTGTTATCAATCTTGCTAATGAGAACGATATCTGGAATACGCATTTTCGAAATGCTGTATCCAAGTCGCCCTTGTGATGGGTTGATGGAAGGGAAATTGGCCTGGAAAAGAATTTCCAACGTACAGGATTTGCTAATCACCGCTGAAAATGCCAACTTGGCTGAAACGGCACTAGGCTGTGTAGCGCGGAGCTTGCCGCCTACTAAACCATTGATGCATTCAAGAACTGTAAGGTAGCACCATGTCTCGTAAATTCCCCAAGAGTTTGCTACGTGAAGATCATCGCTTTGGTCTGCGCCATCGACTCCTAGCGCTAAGGAACGGCTTCCCAGTCGGTAGGCTTTGCTATAGTTTGGCTGAGCTGCTATTTGAGTTAAGCCAGATGAGGATGTCTGTGCTTTTGATGTTTCTGAAAATGGACGGCCTAGAATAAGTTTACTAGTACGGGTCTCAAGTTCATCAAGAACGTGGAGCCTGTGTTCAATTCGAAGATCCTGTTCCTCAGTCGGGATGCCTAGACTTCCTGTTTCGACCTTCTCTCTGAGCATAAGTACTGTGGCTCGGAAGCGTTTTAAGAGCGCTAATAGCTTCTGATTGGCTGGAGTATCAAAGGTGGGAGATGAAGTTACACTACGCAGCTGAATTGTTTGAAAAGCGTCAGCATGAACGGTATTGCCAGTAGCTAGAGCTACCAAACGGCGGTCGAGCAGAGCGCTGGGATGCAGTTTTCGGATGCGCGAAAGGGGAAGTACTTGACTGTTAGCTGATATCGAAAGATGTGGGGCTCGGGCTATGGAGTCAACCGCGTCAAGAAAACGTCCTCCATGAGCCCTCACGCGAGATAGTTGGATATCATCTGACAACAAACCCGCCTGGCCTTCACGACCGAAACCCATTACCGCCGCCGAAGCGCCACCTAAAAGCCTTGTGTCAAATTCACGAATTGCAGAGACCATTCCTTCGAACTGGGACTCACTTGATTTTTGCGTGGTGGGGCTAACCTCCAACCAATAATGTTGACTGCCTCCACCTAACAGCGTGGCTTCTGCAATTACGCGCCCTGCGTAAAAGCTTGGCCGCCATTTGAATTCGCCAGAGGCGGATGGCCTGAGCTCAACATCGTCGATATACAACCTAGTGCCATGGGTTATGTCCAGCGTAATGATGTAATCAGTGTCCTCAGACAACCCGCTAAGTGACTTTCCAGGTTCGATCTCGAGCCAATTGGACTGGCCTGTTCCTTTTGCTGTGCGAAGTCTTAGCATTCGGGATGATGGATTTAGCGCCAGAAACGTGCCGAACCTGTTTCCACAAGGTCGGCTCGCATGCTTTCCACCTTATCAGCACACCGTTTCAGACCATTACGCAACAGAATCTCGTGCACGTTTTGAAGTACCTTCTGAAATCTGCTTCCCTCACCACGGAGCTTGGGTAGGACCTTTGCATAGATGACACTATCCAGAGAATCTTTAGCATTTTGGTTGTGTTCCAACTGAAACGTCAAGAAGCTCAAAACGTCGTCGATAGTTCTCCACCCGAAATGAAGGCGAACTGGATCCAAGGCCTTAACCAGCTGGTCCAGCAAAGAACGGGTTGCCTCCTTGATATCGCCAGGTAGTGAAATGGTCGCCCAACCGGGGAAGTCGTTGACGTTAATGTTCCAGAACTCCAAGGTATATGCACGGTCCAGAACTTTGTCTGAGAGCCCGTGGGTAGTCTCGTCCATATTCACTGTGCCGATAATCGCGAGATTTGCCGGGTACTGGATTCTCTGTTTTACCAAAGTGCTGTCTTCATCGAGTTGATGCAATTCAATCCATCCGTGGGTTTCCATGGCAGAAAGAATTGGCGCCAGATACTGCTCTGGATGCGATAGGTTCATCTCATCAAGAATGGCAACATATGGACGGTCGGGATCACCAGCTGCGCGCTGCAGGAGTTCTAAAAATGGTGCACTACGGTAGGAAGTCTCTTGTATCGGATTGACATAACCCAGAAGCGGACTTGGGTCATACCAGCCAGGCTGAACAGGGATGACACGCACCTGCTCTTGCTCAGTCGCATTCACATTACAAAGGGCCAAAGCATAGTTGAGCGCCAATTGGGTTTTGCCCGAACCAGAGATACCAGTGAGCACGACGAAATGGCGAATTGGGTGAAACCAAAGCCCTCCATGCAGTTGTTCTATCAGCTGGTCGTCCAGCATTAGTTTGCCTGAAGTGATTGCTTTCAGTCGCTCGAACAAGACGCCTATAGTTGGCAATTCGAAGTGACTCGTTACCGCAGTCTTAAACTCTTCAACTGCCTCAGCAGGCTTTGGCAAGATTTGAGGCGTCCAGGTGACCATTTCAGCCCAACGATGACCACGCTCGGTGAGCTGGTACTTTCGGGCTTCATTCAATTCAATAACACCAAGGCTGGATAGCCAGCTAAGCATCGATAGAGGAGCAAAATCAGATGTCCAGCCAGGATGAACATGTTGCAAGAATGTGACCAGTTGAATCTTTGTTTGTGGTTCCGATTCCAACTTCTTAAGTAGGTTGTCGATGCCAAGAATTTTTGTAACCAAATGGTCTGCAAGTTCGTCAGGGTCCTGAGTATCCAACAGGTTGAGCCCCCTAGCGCTGAGTTGATATACGTCCCCCTCACGTTTGCAAATATCGAACTCTCGAGAAATGACATTGATGGTGGTAGCGATGCTTCCTGGCGTAAGGTTGGGATTAATTTGCGCTATAAGGGCTGTAAACTCGTCTCGTGTAACACCATCCTTAAGTTCAGGCAGTAACCCTAACAAGGTCTGGAAGCTACCCTTGATTGACGTCAATCCCTTGCGTCTGAGCGTTGCTGGAAGAGGACTAAGCGAATTCATTGGGGCTGTGGAAGTTATTTCTGACTTGCTGCTATCATCTTCCGTTAGTCGCTCATAGAGTAACCATGGTAAACAAGTTCTACGGATTTGCTCATAGGAGCCTTGGTTGTCAATTGGCCCGAGCACACTGTCTATTCGCTGTCGAATTTCTATATGCATCCTTACAGGATGTTCGCTGCTGCTACCACCCATCTCCCGAAATAGCACCTTTAGGGCGCCTACGTCAGCAATAGTAGTTAAGTGCTCAGGATATAGTGCACAAAGGACACGATTGATCTTGAGCCTTGGCGTTCTTCCGCATAATTGTTGTAGCTTTGATTGCAGATCGTCGTAGAACTCAATTAATCTAGCTTCAAGGGCAACAAGCTCGTTAGGGAGTGGTTTGAGTACCTCTGAACGAAACCATTGGCGAAATTCAGGGCTTTCCAGCGCTGGACCTATCTTTACGCTTCCCATTCCCGTGTTAGCTACAGTGGTGTCTTCCCATAACAATGTCAGGAACCCAATGTCATCAAGCTTAGCCGGAATGGAGTTCTTTACTACATTTAGGAATGTGGCAAGCTTTTCGTACCAGTCAAGTGCACGCTTGGTGTTTCCAAGCCCAGCGATGACGGCATTGAGTTGAGCACCAAGTATTTCGTCTTTTTCAAGTTTTCCGGGCATGTTTTCTCCACTATCAGTACCATCAACTGCGCTCAGTTATCAATATTGTTAAGTTCAATATGGAAATTACCACATAATTCGCGAAAGACCGAACAGTAGCAAAAGACAGAGGAGTGATCCCTAATGAAGATGTCTACATTTTGTATCAATGTAATAGGAGGCGAATTCAAATGGCGCACCTAATTGAACCAATTCGAAATGAGAGTATAGACAAGGCGCTAACCCTGTTACGTGAAGCCCATGATTTTCTGGTTGCTCAGGCAAAGTTATCAGTTTTAAGCGCTGCCTCAGATGATTCAATTTGGGGGATAAAAGCCAAACGCGCTGTAGTAAACCTTCGAAGTGCTAATTTTCCTTTAATCATACAAAAAAAGGAGGAGAAGTTCGTCGAAATTATCAATATCGTAGCGACAGTAGAACGCTTAATTGCAACACTTGATTGGTTCAAAATCCAGTTTCCGCTTAGTTCAATTCTTAAATGCCATCCATCAACAGTAATGATGAAGATGCAAATGACATCGTCCTAATTGATAAGATGAAACCAATCATAGTTCGCTGCGAAGTCTGTGACGTTGCTTCTGAAAGTGCGGGTGCAAATAGAAAGGAAATGAAAGATCTTAATAGCCTGGGCTGTGCAAATGAGGTGCCACGCGATGGTGTTAAGCGATATATTTGTTCATCAAAGGAGTTTGCAGAAGCGCTAACCAGTAAAACGCGCATGTGGTCAAAAAAGCATTATAGATATGAGCGCATAATGCTTCATGACCCAGCTGATTCTCAGCTACTACAGGTTAGCTGATTTTAGATCGGGCCTAACATCTACATTTCTAGCTATTGATAACATCTCTTATCGCTAGGTGTATACATTTTACATATGGTGACAGTGGTCAATTTTCAGAAGCGTGTGTAAAGTGCGATTACTGATGGTTGGAATGTTTGCACTAATGCGGGGAGGTGTTATTACTAAACCTAAATGCTACGAATTCTTGTTTCGATGCGTCTTGGTATGTCGCTCATACGGAATAGATTGCTCACCACTAACAGTATTAAGTTCTTTCCAGTGAGTTTAAATAGCCAGTTATTTTCAAACGTTCTATACAAGGGAAAAAACATGACAAAGGAAACTGAGAAAAAGCAGTTGGAAGATGCATTTGTTCGATCATTGTCCAGTCTATACATCGCAGCTGAATTGGCTGTGTTGGATACGGATGATGAGCGCAAGAAAAAGAAGGAAAAGGTGGTTGACCTTCAGGCTAATGCTATTGCCAGTGCCTTTAAGGATTCTGCACAGTATGAAGAACTGATCCACAAGAAATCTAGGTGGGAAATGTTAAGCCAACAAAAGTTATCACCTACGGATACTAAGGCATTGCTTATTGATCTATCGTTCTCCAACCCATTTTCTCCATATCAGTTGGCATATAAGGAAAAGGATCTACTAAAGGTCACTAAAGAGATCGGTGAATGCCTGGGCCTTGAAAGCGACGCCATTGAAGGAATTTGGAAAACCCGCAAAGAAGCCTTGGATTCACACAGCGAAATTGCTTGGGGGAAAATTATGATGTTCGCTGTTGGTGGCGCTGCTGTATTGGCCACAGGAGGGTGGATGGCAGCTCCAGCATTTGCCGCTTACTTAGGCGGTAGTGCAGGTCTAGCAGGGGCCGCTGCGGTATCTTATGGCTTGGCATTGCTCGGAGGTGGTAGCTTGGCCCTTGGGGGCATGGGAATGGCGGGTGGATTGTGGCTAATCACGGGGGCGGGTGCAATAGGTGGGATTATGCTCGGTGGCGGTGGTGCAATGCTTGTGCAGCTTGGTAGTGGGGCAGCAAAAATTGAACTGGTCAAGCTGCAGGTCAGTTTCAAGGAAATTACTCTTTCTGGCCAGATCGATCGTGCAATATCTCAAAATGCTATCAATAAACTGGTAGTGGAACAAAAGGAGTTGGAACGGAAGCTTAAAGAAGAACAGAGTCTGAACGATAAGAATTCCGCGCGTATCAAGGAAATCGAGACAATTCTTGAAACAATGGGCAAGAGTATCAATTGGATGCGAAAAATCGCATGAGTACAGATGAGGAAGTTGCGCTCAAAGGCCTTCAGATCAATATTGAAAGTGGGATTGACGAGGCTGATGCTTTACTCAAGAGAACTAGGGAGAATGCTACCCACCTTGATGTTATTGAATCAAGACTAGCTAAAATGGAGCAACCTGTTTTAAAAGCTTCGCAACTAACACTTGTCAGAAATGTGCAGTACTCAGATTCTCCATCGACAAACATATCTTGGGATGAACTAGTTATAGCGTCACGTCAGGTTGTCGCTTCTCGTGGAATCGACCCAGATAGTATATCTTCTGATGACCTTCTTACTCAGCAAGAACTCCTAACTATTGAGAGACGGTTTTCAGGAGGCTTTAGGCTTCAGGCAAATTTGGATAAGTATGACATTGCAGCCATGGCCGTTGCTGGCATTGTCGCTGCAGTTGTTGATTTCTTGGTTGTCCGAATCCCCAAGGACATGACATTTCAAGGTGACTTTCAGACTGGTAGTCCACTTACAAAATGGATTAAATCGTTTGATGTGCCATCAGATAATCCATTGTCTGACTATTTCAAGGCGTCATTCGACAAGGTAAAGGATGTAGATATTGCTGGATTTAGTGGATGGAGCCATCGCCTTCAGACTTTTGCACACGATCCATTGATGGGCCTTGCTTTTGGAACTATCGACATTATGCGAGGAGGGCTTACAGGCATTTCCCGTGATGGAATAATTCAATACATTACAGGCACTGGTGCACCGATTTCGAATCCATTGGAAGCCATGGTGATATTGATTGGGCATCTGATGTCCGATGTATGCACAAAAATGGGCCTACCTGTACCTGGTTGGAGTTTGACACACATGCTCCAGTTTGGGGAATTTGGGGCGAAAGGAAGAAATATATCTGAAGTGGCGCGGTTTATGTATCTTGAAGGCTATGATTCTCGTCATTTTCTTACAATGGCCACATCAGTGGCTTCCGCTGAGATCGTCTTACGCTCATATGTTGGATTGAGAAAGCATTTTGATGACGATTATGCAGCAACCTGGAAAAGACAGGATGCAGTAGCCAAATTTTCCGGAACCTCTGCGAATCCGACGTTTCAGGCAATGTCTCTGGGAGCTCATGGAATCGCAGCAGCAGCGAATGCTGGAAAAATTGTAGTCTATGGTGGCAATCCATTAGCATTTAACTATGCGCAATGGCTTAGATTTTCACAGCAATTGTTCGGATGGTTGCGAACGAGAATGTTATCGCCCTCGCTCGTAGTTTCAGCTTACGCTCAGGTCAACGAGCAGATGTTGCTTGAAGGGTGGCCGGTTATTGATGCTAGTGCAGTAGATTTTCCAGTGCTGATTTAGCCCAAAAACGAAATCGTTAGTCCAATTTTTAATCTGTTTATACATGGTGGTGATAACACAACGAAAATCGTTGCGTCTTAGTCTGTCGCACACTTCAGATAGAATGATGGTAGTTCTAACATTGGGAGTTTGCCATGTTGCACTTACTGTTCATTATTGCAGTTTTACCCCTCTTTCTATATCTAGTTTTCGTGTCGCTGCTGGTCTTTGTTAAAGAACTAACCAAATAAGGGCGGTAGCCAGGAAAATATCGTGTCGTTCACACCCGAAACTTTGCTTCGCCAATGGCAAACCTTGCGCATGATCCCGCGTCATCCGCGAAAGATAACAGCAACCGAGCTCTGTGCAAGTTTGAATGGGGATGGCTTTACTGTAGGTAAACGAACTGTAGAACGTGATCTGCAATCGCTGGCATTGATATTCCCGTTGGTTTCGGATGAAAGGAGCAAGCCCTATGGCTGGGGCTGGCAAAAGGATGCACCGGCATTCGATCTACCTGGAATATCAAACAGCGAAGCGATTACGTTGCTATTAGCACGTGAACACCTGCGCACCTTATTGCCTGCATCAACCATTACCCAACTACAACCTTACTTTGCAGTCGCTGAACAAAAACTCAATACGCTTGAGCAGCATTCTGGGATCGCAGGCTGGCAACACAAAGTGCGGGTGATTCCGCCAACTCAGCCCTTGCTAGCGCCAAAGATTGACGAAGCAGTGCAGGGAACATTGTACGAGGCTTTGCTACATGATCGGCTATGCAACATCACATATCAAAAGCGTGAGGCGACCAAACCAGAAAATTATCCGGTACATGCGTTGGGATTGGTGCAGCGCGGCCAAGTATTGTATCTGGTTTGCACAATTAAGAACTATCCACATATTCGACTACTTGCACTGCATCGCATACTGTCAGCTGAGTTGTTGAATGAAGCCATTTCACCTACTGCAGATTTCGATCTCGATGCTTACATAGCTTCCGGTGCACTCGGATGGCTTCCCAAAGAGACAATTCAACTCAAGGCCATTTTTAGTTCGGAAGTCGCAGCTCATCTATATGAAACGCCATTATCGGAAGATCAAATAATGACGGAAATACCAGATGGTCGAGTGCAGCTAACAGCAAAGGTACAAGAAACGCTGCAATTACGTTGGTGGTTGCAGGGTTTTGGTGATGCGGTGGAAGTAATCAAGCCTATACATCTGCGCAAGCAAATTGCGGAAGGCATTAATCACTTAGCAGAGAGCTATGGCAAATAAATGGAAAGGAATTCGAGATGGACAAAAGTGAAGTCGACAGTTCTGACGGAGGCAGCTTCTTAAGTGTTAGCTACCTATCTGACAAAAAGTTTAGGGCTGATTGTAAAAGACGAAAATTCAATATTCAGAATGAAGGAAACGGTTTGATTCTCGCTTTTGCGGCCGAGGAGTACATGGGCTCGTTCAATGGTAAGGAGGGTTTTTTGCTTGAAGAAACGATGATCAAACCCTTTGATAAGCAGAAGTACCTGCATTAACGGTGAATAGCTATTGTGAGTGGTGAAGTTTATGAACCCATCCTCTCCAAAATACAGACATTCCCCGATCGGATGGGCCAGCTAGCGATAATTCATGCTATCAATAGTCAGTATCGACTTGGTTGCTATGAGACTAAAAGCACGCCTAGAATCGAGTGATAGATCTATCAGCTTGACCGTCCATTGAAGACCTTTAAGTGACAGTCAGCTCTGACATTCTGCTTTGCGAAACTCGCTATTCACTAAGTACAGAAAACGTCCCAGAGCGATGCCACGTATTAGTTAAATGAGATCGTTCAACTTTGAAAATTGCACGCCAGAATAGATAAAGCGGGAGAGCTTGAAAATATAAGTTATCTTTACACTTCATATAGCTTTAGCGAAGGCACTTTGTACCATACAGGACTAGATGGATCTGCAATTTGATCTAAGATCAGAATTTCAAGTGGTTTCATCAGCAACTCATCAAGGGTATGAATCAACGTTTTTGAAAGATTGTAATGCGAAATATGGAATTCGGTTTCGCTATTATGAACAATCGCACAACGAACTTTGTATAACAGAGTTGCATACAGAATTGATGTACCATTTTGGGTTGATGTGCTATTTTTCAGCTGAGTAAAGCCATTATTTTCTGCAACATCTAGCTTGGTCAGCAATAAATTAAATTCCGCATTATCAAAACCGAATAACGTTGGCATTCTTATCAGCTCATTCTTAACAATATCTTTAAAAGAAGTTCCACTTATCTGTAATGACCAAAAACCTTTGAAAATTTCTTTAATCGAATTTAATTCGTTATTCGCGACGTTGCGATATAGAGCTCTGAAGTCTCGAATGGAAAACATTTTTCCTGCATTGTTTGAACCAAGTTTTGCAATAGGAATTTTGTACATAAAGCTTTCGATCACGTGATACAAGCTAAGGAATTTATTAAGTATTTCTTTGCGCGAGTGATACTCGCTAAGTATAAGGATAGATTCATTGAATTGCTGATAAGGCTGTAGAGCAGAAATTTTGGGGGGAGCGATACATGAGGGAATAACTCCACTCCCTACTGCGGAGTGGATTGGAATTCCGTGAGCGACTGCCTGTAGCCTCAAAGTTGCTTGAATTGACTTATTATCTGACGCATCAGCGCGGACAATTATGTAAGCCTGCTCAAATGTTAGACTGCTATCATGACCAAACAAATATAGAGCGCATGAAAGTAAGGCACTATCGAAATTTGTAGAAAATAGATCATCTGACCAGTTCTCTCTAAAGTTAAAATATCCTATAGAATCGATCTTATTTCCCGAGTTAAAAAAACCAAAAAATTTGAATGGGACCTCCGGGCCTTTATCAACGACTATTTTGAAGCTCGCTACTGGAAAGTCAATTTCACTACCCATCGATAGGCTTTGGCTTTCTTCGAGAATCTTAGCAATAATCAATACAACGCTTAATTTGCGAATACCAGTTAAGCCTATTGGTTTGAGGATACGTACAACTTCCAAGTTATAGAAATAACTCAGTATTTCATTCAGGCATAAATCTTCCAGATCACCAGAAATTATTTTTTGGACTTTGTTCGTATGCCCATCAAGCTCGAAAAGAATATTTCCTAGATCGTCGTTATTTTGATTGCGATTAAATTCTGTATCAATTTCATTTTTTAAGGATTCGAGAGCTGTAAGTACAATTGGATATATGACATCTCTGTATTTCACGATGCGCTCCCAAAATATACAGCCCAGCTTTCAAATTTGTTCATTCTTAAAAGGGCATGCATCGCACGATATACCGCTCGCTTATTAACGTTCCCAACATTCACCTTGTTGAGCTCTACATTGTTGCGCTCTCGCTCGAATTCATTTAGGTGCAAGGCCTTAACGATTGCAGGAATCGCGCTCTCAAGATCAGATAACGTATTGATAATGGACTGAGAACGTTCTTCAGCGAATTCTCCAATTGCTGCAAATATGCCAATCAGTACAACTTCTCGTCCGATCCATTTGGTCCCCATTTCCTTATAAGTTTTGTAGAGCGCTTGGTCTAGGTTGTAAATAAACTCTATGAATACTTTTATGAATTCAAGATTAAATCCTTCAACTAACTCTACATAGTTACTTTGATCGGACTGTAAATCGCTTATAAAGTCAGTATTCGTATTTATTATTCTTCCTGCACTTAATGCAATTAGGGCCGAAATAATATGGGAGAAATGATATTGTCCAAGCTTTCGAGATTTACTATATTGGATTGCGCTTTGATCTTTTTCGCGAATGAACTCAACACCCTTAGGTGAGATATCCTCCAGTTTAACTAGGGTACTTAAAAACAAGAGCTCAAGTTGGTGTTTAATATTTACGGACTTGTGTCCAGCATTAAGTAAAAGCATTTTCTCAACTTGCTCGGATTCGCCCAGTTCAGTCCATATTTCAAGCCACAACACATTTCCTTCGAAAAAATCTTCAGTGGCATTGAGCTTGAGACAATTAAAGTCAATCAAGCTTCGTACCAGTTTTACATCTCCGCCTAGAGCGCGTAACCGCGTTGAATTCGCCCTAGAAAATTGACTAGGGCTGTCCTTTATAGAAGCGACGTCTTCATGATGGATTAAGTAATCGACTACATCCCATATAACTTTTAATCTGTGAGTACGCTGTAAGCCATCTAAAATTTGATAGCTATTTACATCAAGCTCCGATTTATTTTTGATTACTTTGAAATTGCTCGCTATCAAGACGATAGGTGGAATATGCTTTTTCTTATAGATCGTGTCTGCCAAATGATCTAGGTATCGATTCGTGACGATACCCCTCTGAACATCAAAATCTTTGTATGTTTCAGGGATTGATTGAATATAGTCAATCAAGTTTACTTTACACAAATAGCAGGTTGCTTTTGACTCTTGTATTATATCGAGAATAATAAGTCTCATTATTTGATATCCCTAAGGGTGGTTGTGTGAAGTGCTTTGCAATAATTATTTTAAACTAACGATAGAGATCAACAACGCCTGTTCCCGTAACTGGCTGACTGCTGACATCTGTAAGTGTCCCCATTTCAAGTAGCGCAGAGGCTACAGGCACATGGTGCAGTAATCAAACAAGGAAAGCCACTTTCCGCTAATGGCGCAGAACCGAACCCCTTGTCGTCATGTAACCTTCTTTATAGCAGCCAGTCGCGAACGGGGCTATTGGCCAGAATATCGCTGTTGGTTAACGCATCATCCAGCGTCCGCTGTTTGCTTGCAAGCGGTTATTCAGTTTCAGATTTATGAAGTGTGGCTTTTTACCTGAAGCTGCACGTTAATACTTAGAATAGTTTGCCAGAAGGTGAAAAATCACATATAGCGAAAATGTTAATGGACGTAGATCACGACCCCAATCCACCTTCAAAACTAACTATCGATAACAACACTTATCGCTAATTGGAGGTATTTCATTGGGGCATAGTGACGAATCAATGAATGATCATTGAATTTTGCGAGTGGCCGAATTTGGAAGTAAGTTAGTTGTTATTCAGCAGATAACTATTAACTACCTTGGTAAGGTCAATACTTTTTCTATCAAACTCCTTTTTGCGTGATCTAGTTTGTTTGGGTCGGTTTTTGCTGAAAGTGCGTTTCTCGTCTTGTTGCCCAAGAAGTAAGCAATGCGCTCTGCGTTTGCACCCGATGGATGCGGCAATCCGTCTAGGATTCGACTGTGGTCAAGCAAACTATTGTCTGCCGCGAAATGAAGTGCTTCTGCCGCCTTGTCTCCAAGGGGAATGAATACAGCACTCCGCAATACCTTGGCATCTTCCGCAAAATATGACAGTAGTTGATCGCGCAAGAATGGATGGCGCGTCATGTTCGGAGTTCCGTTGTAGTTGTCACCATTTACAAATACTGGATTGCGTAGGATTGAAGTCGTATGTGCGAGGTGTGCTGATGCGCCGAATAGATCCTTGCAGCTTGGAACGCCAAGCCAGCGATTCAATCCTACGCTATCAAGCAGGTTCGTTAGATTTGGACGCATTGAACCGGAAAATGCCCCGGTTTTTTTGCAAGCAATTAGAACATCGTTCGCATTGGCACCAAGGTCGAGTAGCCGTCGTGCCTCCTTAATGGCATTCACTAGTTGTGTACGACCAGGAGTAATCCCGACAATAACGATTCTCGCATCCGGGTTGATGTATTCGAAAGGGATGTAACAAACCCTAATGTTTCCTTCTTCCGCGAGTTTGAGCTTCAAATCTAAGCCTTGAGAGCCTGCTAGTTCATTGGCATTGAGCGAGCGAATAATGGGTTCAAACTTGTTGAAAAGTGTCATGTTCATATTGTTTGTTGATCGCATCCTGTTCCATTTTCTTGACGTCATTAACTTGTCACGGCTACCATGCCTTACGCGCATATTCGTTAAATCGTACATCATATCGCAAGCACGGTTTGGGGCTGCTTAGTAGATTTCCATGAAAGGAGACTGGCGCAGGCCTTATATAAAAGGGCAGGCATAGGCATTGTCTGCTCCAGTGCCGTTACCAATAAAGGTAGTAGTTTTTAAACAATAGGTTAGGTTGTCAGGTTATAAGATGCTGCAAGCTATTCTTTTTTTTTCATGCTGCCTAAAACCATATCCGTTCATTTATCTTATCAAAGCATTGCCTAAAGGGTAATAATGCACCCAAATAAATGGCTTAAAGAGTTCTTGTCTCGCAGAAATCTGGAACGCCCAGATGGAAGAATGCTCTATGGTTATCGATTAAGCGATGAGGAATATAGTTCTTTGCGAGGTACTTTAGCGTTTGCTCTGGAACTTGCTAGTCTAGACACTATTGCCAAGAATGTTTCCGGGTTCCCAGCACTGTTCGTACTCTATGCTGCAGAATGGTGGCGGCGTGAGTATCAAGGTGGGGCATGGCGATGGTCAGCAATCATTCGTGCTTTTGATGGAAATGCCGACGAGTTTGATCCCATCGCAAGAACCCGTTGCGTGATTACCGGATTTGCATATTGGGGTCATCGCCCCGACGGAGAAGGGAAAAAATTCTTTGGTGCAATAGTCGCGCATGGTGGTCTACCCCTCAAGCTTATCGGTCAAGGTGGCGGCAAATTAGCTTCCCTCATGGATTACACATTGCGCCTTGCGTCTCGCTACCACTGGGACACATTTCAGATAGTCAGCGCAATTGAGGAGAGGTCAGATGAATTACCAACGGATAGTCTTCGTCGGCCAGAAATTTATCAGCTAATTGCCAACATGGTCGCAGCAGTGCTTGAGTTGAAGCAGGAATTCAAGTTGGCTGGGATTGCTGACCCACTAGCTGTTTTAAATACGCAAGATCCAAATTGGCAACTTCGTTTTCCACTTTCTCTGGAAGACAGCGCCGCGCAAGCACTGTTATCAGGATTGGTGAAAGAAGCAGCACTGCAGGTCGGGATGGCGTCTTCAGTCGTTTTTTCTGTTGAGCGGATATTGCGAACAGCGGGAAACGGTAAATATGAACTGGCATCGGTGATGTCATACCCACAATCCTTGCCACTTGAAACACTGGCTGAAGTGTTCGGTTTGCATGAATTACCGCGCTACTTCTCGATTGATGTTCGGGTAGATGAACGTAAACCATTTTGCGAGGGCCGCCAAGTTCTTGGCGCAGATACACCCATAGTCTCGCTTACGGGTGCCAAATACGTATGGCATGGCGATGATGCTTGCGCAGAGCATCTTCTTTACCTACGTGGAATAAGAGAAAATCCAATGCCGGTCCCAGGCGGCGCTGAGCTTTCCAAAGATGATCCATGGGTATTTGTTCAGCGAGATGGAAGACTAAAGTGGGTTGCGTCGGGTAGCGCTCGTGTCCCAGAAGAAATGGCAATAGTTGCACTTCCTGCTGGCTGGTCAATTGAATTGGCAGCGGCTGAATCAATTGCTGATCCCATAGGGCAATGCAGCCTCGGAGAAGAACAAATTGCACTTTATTCCATCCGGGGAGAAATTACGCTACGGGGAGGCGAACAACGCTATCTGGTTCGCACCAAGCAGGTAACGGATGCGTCTGATGCTTATGTATGGGAAGGTAATCGGGTTGTTTACCCGTCCAGCCCGCAGCTCGTGTTTATTGGTGTGCCAAAACTTTTCCGATATCCGGTAGAAGGTGAGCGTAGCCGTGTGCTAGCAGCAGAATTGTACTGGTATGCAGCTGGAACGAATAACAGATTTGAAGATGCAACAAGCGCACATGGCCCACTTGATGTCTATTTAGTGAGCAATGGCGAGCGGCAGGTCCGATTTCGTTTTGTCGTATTGAACGGCTCGTCACGTACAGATTTTTTGTCCGGCACGTCGGCCAGCGAAGGAATTATTCACCTGGATAATTGGGGTTGCTCTGATATTACGATTGATGACCAAATTGGTCTTGAATGCAAAATCGAACAGACTGGCAGTAGTGTAAGGCTCCGTCTGCTGGGCGGCGATATTCCACCTGAGTCAATATGCGTTGCCATGCGATGGCAACGCTGCATGCAAGAGTTGAGGTTAAGGCTGCCATTTCCCAGTGCCGGGGGGAGGTTTTTCGATTCCAAGGAAAAGCCATTGCATGAGGGAGAAGAAATAGCGCTTCGCCAACTTACTGGTGCACGTTTGCGAATTTTTGACCGTAATCCACAGGCACCTCGAAAGTATGACGTATCGCTAGCGTTGGATCAGGATAATCGAACGTTGCGTGTTGCTGATTTGAGAATTGAACGTCCCGTACTATTGCTACCTAATGGCTCGGCAGAAGTTCGGCTGATTGACCTACAAAAAGATATTGAGAAACTAATGAGTTTCTCAGACAAATTGGATGCAACCGTTATTGTGGCGGTGCTTGTCGGTAATAGGCCGACTGCATCCGTCCGAATTTCGCGCTATGAGGCCGTGCTTGAACGAGACTCAATTGCTGTGTTTCTTCCTCCTAAAGCCATTGAGCGATTAGATATGGCGGCTCTAAATAAAATTATTGTTAAAGCGGCACCCCTAACTAGTCTGAGAGGAACTTGTGTTCAGTTGGAGCAAGACTATTCTGAAGGAGTACCTACCGCATATTGGCAAACTGCCGGCCTAGATTCCGCTTACGCCCCGTGGTTGATCTTCCCTGACGAAACATCCAGCGTTTTTTTCCGCCCAACAATATGGGGCAAGGCAGTTGAGTGTAGTGACATGGGAGCTGATACGGGTTGCCCACTCGCTCAAGCTATGTCTATCAGAGATATGGAAGTCAGATTGGAAACTATTGCTGAAATACTCGACGCAATGGCAATTGATTTCAATCATCCTTCGTGGCAATTGCTGGACTATTTATTGGGTACGTTCCATCACTTACCACTCAGTAGTATCGACATCTTCCGTTCACTTGGAGCGAAACCGAAGGCAGCTGTAGCTCTGATGCTTCGCAGCCAGTTGCCTGAGGATGATCTTTTTGAGTTTGCTCGCCGTTTGCGTGACGAATTGGGCTTGGTATGGGAACTCGCCTCTATTGATCTTTGGCGGAATGCTGCCGATAAGCTGTATCACTATTGGGTTACATTAATTGGAGAAGATGGTGCAAATGCTAGCTTCCCGATTATTTTAAAAGCTCGTATAGACCGGTTGGCAGTAGAACATCCGCCCCTACAATTGATGCTGGACGTACTATTACTGGAATTGACCAGTCATCCAAGTGATGCGCTTGTTGAGGTTCAGCGTATTGCGCAGAGCGATCGCTTGGCATTCGCACAACAGCTTTGGCGTGGACATGATTCTCTAGCCCAAAACCTCCTGTTTCGCGGCCATGCAAATGATGCTGATTGGCCAGAACGCGCATTCTTTCAGGAAGCCATAGTCGGATTTACTGAAGTCGCAGCGGATTCAGTGAAGAAGAAATTGAATCCCGATATTGCCAGAAAGATATTTTGGATGGATATCCCGAATGATTTCAAGATATCAGTAGCCAATATTCCCGTGCTTTGCGCACTTTGGGCGGTCACCGGCACTAGCCAGGGGTGGTGGGAAAAACCTGAACACAGGCTAGCTCTCCGAAAGATTAAAGCATTTGATCCTATCTGGTTTGAACAAGCCTTTAGTAAAGCAGTTGCGGCCTGTCTCTCGTTGGGCATCCTTGTGCCCGGAGAAATCATTGTTGAGCAAGCTAAAATATTACCTTTCTGAATGAAAATTATTGAATTGGTTTTTGATGAATAAACAATATTTCTCTTCCCTACTTCCTGAGCTTTCAACACGTGCAGCGCGTGCAACGGTAAGCCGTTTGGGATTTTCAAATCAGGCGTTAAGAGCATATCTGAGCGAGCTCTTTTCGCGAGGGTTCGGTGAGCGGGGGAGTTTTCTCGGTGACCCGGTTTTTGAGGCGACTTTTGGTTGGGAGCCCACAGACCGGACAATGGCGGCCATGTCGCCTGGGTTGCTGTATCCCAGTCTGATCGGAGCAATGGATAAGCCTATGGGCAGCGAGGCAAGTGACTACCGATTTCCGCGCGATATGGCCCCTTACAAACACCAGCTCGAAGCTTGGAAATGGTTGACACACGAGCAGCCGCAGTCGGTTGTTGTAACCAGCGGAACTGGATCGGGAAAAACCGAGTGTTTTATGGTGCCAATACTCAGCTCACTAGTGCGAGAGTATGAAGAGAGCAGAACCAAACTGGTAGGTGTTCGCGCATTGTTTCTGTATCCGCTAAACGCACTGATTCAAAGTCAGCGCGAGCGGTTACATGCATGGACAGGATCATTCGGCGATGGTGTCCGATTTTGCTTGTATAACGGATTGACACCACAAAAGGAACCTCAGCATGTAAGGGATAGAACGCCTAATCAGGTGTTAGACCGCGAGGCACTGAGAGCGGCGCCGCCACCCATGTTGGTAACAAATGCCACCATGTTGGAATACATGTTGGTGCGGGCGCAGGATGCGCCTATTCTCGATGCATCGAAAGGTAAGCTCCAGTGGATTGTGCTGGATGAAGCGCATACCTACATTGGTTCGCAGGCGGCGGAACTTGCATTGCTATTGCGTAGGGTGTTGCACGCCTTTGGCGTTTCGAGCAATCAGGTACGTTTTGTCGCAACCTCTGCCACCATAGGTGATCCTCATGGCGAGGCGGGTCAGCAACTACGCACTTTCCTGGCGGGCTTGGCCGGCGTGGATGAAGACCGGGTACACGTAGTTACTGGGCAACGCAAAATTCCTGATCTGTTGACGGGTAGCTCGCAATATCAGAACTCCACCCTCGAAGAACTGGAAGGCATATCACTGGATGGCGGTGACCGGTACAACGCTCTATGCGCGAATCGTACTGCATGCCAGATTCGGCAACTGTTCGTCCCCGCAGCGGGGGGTAAGTCGGCTAATTCCCTCTCAGTTATTGCGACAGCCATTTTCGGAAATGACTGGCGACAGAAGCCAAATGCGACCGAAACTGCGTTGCGCTGGCTCGACCTCCTTACCAGTGCAAAGTCAGCCGGGAAAGATGGGCATCCGTTCTTACCATTGCGTCTTCATGCATTCCACAATGTACTGGCTGGATTGTGGGCATGCTCAGATTCTGCCTGCGCTCATATATGTGGCACGGAACTTGATTCCCTTGAGTGGCACTATGGCAAGATTTTCACGGAAGAGCGCCGACACTGTGAATGTGGGTCGCCGGTATTTGAACTGCGCTCATGCAATGACTGTAACAGCACCTTTTTGTGGGCGCAGCGTATTGGCCCTGACTTTGATGGAAAGTACCATCTAAGGCAAGTTCAGGAAGATTCTGATGACGAATTTTCGCTAGATGTTGAAGTGCCTGAGGATGAACAGGAAGAAGCCGAAACATCCGCAATTGTATCTCAGAAGAAACCAGTGTTGATTGCAAATGGCTACACAATTGGTACAGGAGAAGCTCTGATTGAGCGCAAAACTTTGATGTTCGATCCGCCTGAAGTCGCGGATGCCATCAGGCTGCGTTTGAAGGATGAGCAGGACGGTGTGATGGTATGCCCTGATTGCGGAGGTCATCACGGGCATGGGCAGCAGATGTTCCGCAAAGCCATTCTCGGCGCACCTTTCCTGTTGGGCGAAATCATCCCGACCTTGCTTGAGTATTGCCCGGACATTGAAGGAAAAGGTATCAGTCCGCTAGAACGGCCTTTACGGGGGCGGCGCATGATTACCTTTACAGACAGTCGGCAAGGTACCGCGCGCATTGCTGCCAAATTGCAGCAGGATTCCGAACGTAATCGGGTTCGCAGCCTGATCTATCAGCACGTAGTGCGTGCTACTCAAGCTGGAAGTGATTTGGCTGCAACCGCACTTCAGGATGAAATCTCGATACTAAAGAGTGCAAACAGCCCCGCCTTGTCTCAATTGATTTGCGAAAAGGAAAATAAACTCGCTGCAATGCAGCCGAAGCCAATTACTTTTAATGAAGCTGCGGACTATTTGAGCAGCGTCGAGGCAGATACCAAAGACTGGATACATCAGTATTACTCCGAACTTGATCCCGCTGAATTTGGTGGGGCGACGGGTAAGGAAAAACTAGCACGCATACTTGTGATGCGTGAATTCGCGCGAAGGCCGAAACGCGCAAACAGCCTAGAAACAATGGGGTTGGTGGCGGTTCGTTATCCCAAGTTGGAATCGGTTACGCAACTGCCAAAGTTTCCAGACGGAACGGCAAGACTGACCTTGCCTGAGTGGCAAGATTTCTTGAAAATCGCCATGGATTTTTATGTCCGTGAGAATACATTCGTTAACCTCCCGGATAGCTGGCGCAAATGGGGAGGTCAGCGACTGTCTGGCAAACTACTGCTCCCACCGGAATCGAAGGAAAAACAAACTAGCCGCATCAAGAAATGGCCACAATGTAACCCCGCTGGTATGCAAAATCGTTTAGTGCGACTGTTGGGCTATGTGTTGAAACTGGATCATGGATCGGCTCACGGACGAGATGCAATTGATGGCATCTTAAGATGTGCATGGGATGATCTTACCCGCGTTGGCTTGTTTCAAGGTGGAAGCACAGGCCGCTATTTTGCCTTGGAAGACATGGCATTTTCTCCAGTCATCAAGGGGTGGGTATGTCCTGTAACACGGAGGGTGCTGGACGTAACTTTGAGAGGGGTGACTCCCTATCTACCCAGAACAGAGCCGACGGATAAAGTTGCGTTATGCAGGCCGATTGAATTGCCGATTTGCTCCTTACTGGATAAGGATTTTTCCTCTTTCGAAGAGCGGCTAACTGAGATACGCAATTGGTTGTCGGACAATGCCATTGTTGTATCACTCAGAAGCGAGGGGCTGTGGTCTGACTTGAGTGATCGGATTGTAGAAGGCGGAGGCTATTTTCGCGCAGTGGAGCACTCGGCGCAGCAACCTGGTAGCCGATTGCAACAATATGAAAATGAATTCAAGTCAGGACGTATCAATCTGCTGAGTTGCTCGACGACAATGGAAATGGGTGTTGATATTGGCGGCATTACCATCGTTGCAATGAATAACGTGCCGCCGCACCCAGCAAATTATCTGCAACGCGCTGGTCGTGCAGGGCGTCGCTCAGAAACACGCTCTGTCGCACTGACGGTCTGCAAAAACAATCCACATGATCAGTATGTATTTGCGAATACAAGCTGGGCATTTGAAACGCAATTGCCAGCTCCTCGCATTAAGCTGGAAAGCGCGATTATCGTGCAACGGCATATTAACTCGATGCTGCTAGCAAACTTTTTACGCACGCAACTGGCCAGCAAAAATAATCTGGATAAACTCAATATGGAATGGTGGATGTTGCCCAAGGATGAGGCTCGTTCTGATCAGTTCATTGCTTGGGCAAAGTGCTTTGATGAAAAGAAAGATAGTAACTTGACGGCAGGTCTTCGCTCTCTACTGCGTTATACCTGCTTCGATGGCATTACTTCGCTGCACGGATTGATTGCTGAATCCGCGAGGATTCTCGACGCATTTCGCAACAAATGGTTTGGAGAGTTTGATGCCGTGGATTTGCAGGTCCAGAAGTTTCAGAGTGCATCCAAGGAGAAAGACCCAGCCTATAAAGCGCTTCAAATGCAAAAGAGAAGGTTAACTGACGAATATCTGTTGCGGGAATTGGCTACCGGTGGATTTCTGCCGGGATATGGTTTTCCGACTGATATTTCTTCCTTTGAAACCCTGACCCGCGATGAAATTGAGCGAAACAAAGCAAGCAAGAAAGCTGATCGTGAGGACAACCTAATGCGTCACAGGGAGTTGCCAAGTCGAGATACGGTAACAGCATTGAGAGAATATGCGCCGGGGGCAGAGGTTGTAATTGATGGTCTGGTGTATCGCTCAGCCGGAATTACACTTAATTGGCATGTACCTGCTTCAGTGCAGGCGGTCAGCGAAATACAAAATATCCGAGAAGCCTGGCGCTGCCGCATCTGTGGCTCCAGTGGCACGACGGGTATGGCAAATCACCTTGCTCACTGTTTGGATTGCGGTGCTACATTGCCATCTATTCCAGAATGTCGGTTCACATATTTGGAGCCAGCAGGATTTTCTGTTGATCTTTACGAGTCTCCGCATAACGACGTATCGACGCAGACTTTCGTTCCCGTTGAATCGCCATGGATCAATGCTCACGGTGAATGGCTACCGCTGACAAACCCACAACTGGGTGCTTACAGATCAAGTCCCATTGGTACGGTATTTAACCATTCCGCAGGTACGAATGGTCTGGGTTATGCCATCTGTCTGGCCTGTGGTCGGGCAGAACCGATGGTCAGTACGCCGGATGATGAGGGCGTTGAACAGGGCATCATTGCATTGCCAAAAGTCTTTCAAGTTCCCCATCGTCGACTGCGGGGGGCGCAAGGAGGTGAAACGGCGGTGTGTGAGGGCAGTAGCTTTTCCATCAAGCCTGGTATGCGCTTGGGTCATGAAGCTACAACCGATGTACTTGAACTCATGCTTCATGATTTGGATGGTAAGCCCTTGTCTGACCGACAGGCGGCATTTTCACTAGCGGTTGCGATGCGTAGTGCAATGGCAGCAATGTTAGGTGTTGAGGTTGCTGAATTGGGTTGTGACATCAAGCCTATTCGGTGGGCTAATGGCGTGATCGGACAGGCGATAGTGCTTTTTGATCGCAACGCATCCGGCTATTGCTCTTCGGTTACTGATCGGTTGCATGAAGTCTTGTCAAAGGCAAAAGACATTTTGAGTTGTGCGGCGAATTGTGAAGGAGCTTGTCAGCAATGTCTGTTGCACTTCGATACTCGTTTCCGTATGGATGATCTTAATCGACATGCTGCATTGGCGTTTTTGACGGATCGTTGGCTGATCGAATTTCAGCTTCGGGATGAAGATGCTCAATTCGGGCATGGTACGCAGGCTGAATTTCAAACCCTGGCCGAAGCAATCACACTAGGACTGGCGCGACCGGGCTTAGAAGAGCTACGGTTGTATCTTGCTGGTAACCCTACTGAATGGGATATTGCGGCGTCACCGTTGCGGGGGTGGGTTCAGAAGTGGGGGGCGTCTGCGCGTGCCATTAATCTTGTTCTTTCTCCAGATGCCATAAATGCCATGTCACAGGCGGATCGTTTCGCACTGTCCATTTTGTCGAGTCTTGGCGGTGTTGCAATCTGGACTGGCGAAGCGCCACCTTGCCAGGTCGGTGGTCAGACGGTCGCGGAAATTATTGCCACTGACCGCGCTCCTTTGGCTTGGGCATATCGTACTCATGATTCAGCATGCCCTAATGCGCAATGGGCGATGGGAACAGACTTGCTGGTACGGGGACACCCACAAACGACTGGAAAGCTATTTCAGCAAGTATCAATGGATGTAAATGCACTTGCTGATATGAAAGGAAAAGTCCATCGGTTTGAAATTAGAAACGAACTTGATGGTGCTTCAGAGGGTTTTGGAAGGCGGTTGTTGGAAAAAATTGAGAAGGACATTGGGCGCATGCTTATCGGCGGCAAAGGGGAAATAACACGTGTCACATACCATGATCGTTATTTGAATGCGCCTCTTCCTACTTCATTGCTTCTCGATTTTATCTCGGCGTTAAAAATGTCCTACAAAGACCGTTGGTCTGTTCAATCAATAGAGTTAGTAGTTTCACCATTTCTAGAAGAAAAAGGCGGCTTTAATCGCGCCATGTATGTCTACCACAATTGGCCAACTATGTTAGAACGTGCTTCGGCTATCAGTGCTGCGTTTGACTATTGCGGTATGGATAGCATTTTGCGCAGCATGGACAAGCGTGATGCCATGCATGCCCGTCTTTTCGAAATTGAAACCGATGACGGCCAATTGATCAAAATATGGTTGGATCAAGGATTTTCTTACTGGCAAAGCCAATCACCAAATAGACAAAACCTACGATTTCCATTTGCAAGCGAACCGAACGAACAGGGGCAGACAATTGCAGTAAATAGAGTGGACTTGGCAGGACAAACATTTCCAACCTATTTGTTTGTAGAACAATGAAGCAGTAATTTCTTTGTTTAGCCTTTTCATTATGTCCGCTCCTCCATTTCGGGAGTGGTCCTTTTGGCAATTTTCCTGACAGGCCACGCGGTGTCGAATTCCGTCCTTCACGAAGTACTGACTAGAAGTCAAAATAATCAATATTCTGACATCTTTAGGTCAAAATCTAACTATCGATAAGATCGTTTATCGCTACTAGGCTACATTTCATCGCAATCGATGAACAAAGCCCCCGTCAGCATGGCTAACGAGGGCTCGATATTAAACAAGTTCGTTGCGTACTATTTCTTGGCGCCGTTCACCGCGGTTTTAAGCGCAGCGCCTGCCTTAAAAGCAGGGGCCTTGGATGCCTTAATCTTTAAGGGAGCGCCGGTGGCTGGATTGCGACCATTGCGTGCTGCGCGCTTGCGAACTTCGAATGTGCCAAAACCAACCAGTGCAACGCTGTCGCCCTTTTTGAGGGCGGCGGTGATGATGTCGATCAATGCAGCGATATTGCGTTCAGCGTCGGCTTTAGTGCTATCAGTCTTGGCGGCCAGTGCGTCGATCAGTTCTTTGCGGTTCATGCGTGTATCTCCCTTGATTGAATGAATTGCCAAAATCGGATTGTTACCGATCCGATTGCCATTGGCAATGCGTCATTCGTGATGGTTGGACGATATTGCTGAGCTGAGCGCTACAGTTTTGCCTTTAGCATCAATTTAGCCATCGTCATATCCAATGCGAGCGCCAATTTCGACAACGTCAAAACCGCAACATTGTTGTCGCCGCGCTCTACGCGGCCAACATAGCTCCGATCAACCTCCGCCAGTAGTGCCAACTTTTCTTGAGAAATTCCCTTCGAAAGACGCACACGTCTGATCGTTGCCCCCAGCGCAACCAGGGCAGGGTCTTGTCGATTTCTTGAAGGATTTGGCATGCGCACATGATTCAACTATGATGCGTAGTAAGCCACGGGACATGTACCGTGAAATTGATTCTGAATGGAATTAATCGAAATTCCGCATGCGACAGTGAGATTGTTTGGCAACTAATTAGGGACTAGTCATGGCTAAGCGTGAACCAAAATCAATTCAAGAGACTTCAATTGATGTGCGGGGGATTGATGCAAAACAGAAAGGTCGCCTAGTTATATCGTCCGGTAATCTTACGTACTTTCGCAAGAGCGCAAAATCCGAAACAGCGAGATTCACGCTGCAACAGGTAATAGATCTTATTGAGTCACATTTGGCGATTGAAGAACTTATTGAAGTTAACGGGATATTGCCAACTCGAAAATCTGGTAATGACTTCTACCTTCGTGTCGAGAATAATGAAGGGGCACGGATTTTCGAAAGCACGCAGCGGAGACAAGACTTCGATTATCAAGAGTACTACGCGGGATCTTACTTAGTCGATTCGGGCAACTGCTCGCGTGCGCCCAGAAATGGCTTTAGTTGGACAGCTTCCATTTCTATATTTGCTTGTATTTGGTTTCTCGATGACTACATTAATGACGTGATGAGGGGTAAGAGGCGTAAGAATCTTAAAGATAAAGAGCATCCAATTTCGAAAGAAGAGTTGCAGGCACTTTTGGCGCAGTGGCAGAAAGATATTTCTTAACATCAAAGACTGGATTACACCATGGAACTGTGCATCGCGTGGCACAAACCGATTAATCTACTAGATGGCCACAAACAACACCTCACCTACACAGCGAATGGTATTGAGTCATGGAAGGGCGTCTCAGGTGTTTACATGTTTTGTCGCCGATATAATAATAAGATTATCCCTCTCTACATCGGAAAGGCAGAAGATATTGCTGTCCGGATTAATCAGCATTTCAGTCATAGCTCGGCATTGATGAATAAAATTGCCACTCCCAGTAAAGGAAATAAAGGACGTAAAGTTCTTATTATTGGAAAGTTCATCCCAAAATCAGGTCAAACCACAAAAAAATGCATCACCATTATTGAGCGGGCACTTATAGTTCATGCATTGGCAGAGGGCTACGACTTGCTAAATGTTCATGGCACTAAGACCCCAACCAACCGCATACATTTTTCAGGGAACCTAGGTGCGCGTTCTCTAACCGGAAAACTCCTTAGTGTTGCTAAAGGCGCCTAAAATATAACAAATTAAATAAACAAATTCTGGGCCCTTATGTTGAAAATCTAAAACTATTTAACTATATGAATAAATAGATAAATATAGACTTATAGTAATAGATATTATATAATTCACTGCGTGCAGAAGTATCAGCAATCGACTTGCTCAGTGAGCAGTTATCGCTGAAATAGTTTGAAATATTCAAGTCTAATCACACCGCTGTACGCACCATCACCTCCAGGTAGTCCCCCTTTAGTAAAAGAACCTATACGGACGAGAAAATTTTTGAGCATTGCAGCTCAGGCGAGATTTTGAACGTCCTTAGAATAGGAGTAAGTCATGAATGCAGTGAATGAACAGGAGAATCGCGTCAGTATGAAGACAATGAGACGGGTGCGACAACGCTATAGGAGTGACTGCGGTGTGGCTTGTGTGGCAATGCTTGCCAACGTGTCCTACCAGCAGGCATTCGATGCGTTTGGCTTTGCTGGGAACGAAAGAAGGTTTTATACCAGCCATGGGCAGATTGCAGAGGCGCTTCAGATCCTGAGATGGCAAATTCAGTGGAAAAAGTTTCGATCTTGGGATGACATTCCAGGCAGTGCCATTCTTGGAGTCAATCACAGATGCAATCGGTGTAACTTTCACTGGGTGGTTTATGACGGGAAGTACGTTCGAGACCCTAATCCAAAACGTCCGCCGCGACAGAGGTGCTTCGAGCGTTACCGGGCTTCTGGGTGGTATTTACTCTCAGTGGATAGGGCATGAATCTGGATTTATATCAATCTCGCCTACAAGAGGTGCGTCATAAATTGACGCACCTACTCGTAGTATGGTGCCAAACCATAGGTAGGAGTGAGAGATGAAATTACCAAAAGATCCGTCACATTTGTTGGGCATTAAGGCATTACTTAAAATGGCCGGCTTTAGCCAGAATGGACGCAATCGGATTATGCATCTTACCGGTGATGAAATTAATGCGTTGTGCAAAACTTGTCCGGAAGACGAGCAGATATGGCGCCTTTATGTAAACGAGATACAGATACTCTTGAGCAAGATGGATCAAGCACGAAAGTTGGATTCTATGGGTCGGCCCTATGTCACAGCGGAATTAGCAAGCGTTGTGTGTAAATTAGCCCGTCTTCAATTTCTCTCCGAACGAGGTTTTTCATCTGTGCAAGCGTCGAAAATGCGCGGTTTGCTTAAGTATGACGATTGGTACAAATCGCTTACTCGATTGATCGGTATCGGGCAACTCGCTAAGAGTCAGAATAACGAGTCAATCTTAATCAAATCGGCCATTCAATTAATGCGGCTCTATCGTGATGAACTCATTGCGCCTCCCCGTCTTAAAAGCAGGCGAAATTTTGATGAATTTACACTGCATGAGATTGAAACCGGTGATTTCCATTGGATGGATGATGGTGGAAAATCGTACTTAGAGGATATTCGAGATATTCCTTTGGTTACCCAATTTGATGAACTGCCACGCTTTGCTTCTGTGTTGGACTGGTTTACCGATACAAGACCTGTGTTCGACAAAAACCAAATCAATCAGGGATGGGCGTACCTTGAAAGATTGAGTTTGGGATGGCATCAAAGTCTTGAGTTATATGGTTCTTATGAAGAGCTCATTTCTGAATGTACTAGCTGGAACTGTGCCATTTCAGATCAACCTGAAGAGTGGCTGTCTTCGGTTCCGCTTGGCAACCCCTATTTGCTTGTTCCTTTAACAACGCCTCAGCAATTGTTGGAAGAATCAACAGCGATGCAACACTGCGTCGTAACTTATATTGAAGATTGCGTTGATGGGCATAGCCGAATTTTCTCGGTTCGCCGTTACTCCAATAATCAACGAGTTGCCACAGTCGAGCTATCTGTTAGCTCCGGCCTTTGGGTTCTAAGGCAATTGAAAGGTATGCACAATGAGGAGCTGATACACCAAACCAAAATTGCAGATGACCCTTTGGCTATTATTATCAAGACGCTGGTCAATTGGTATAACTCAACTCGACAAGACAGAATGTAAACTTTGAGAAATTTACTATTCAATGTGATCCATCGTGATGTTGTATTACGTGATATAAAAATCTCGGGAGATGACATAAATAGCAGCCAAAAAATATTGAACGTATGCGTTGCGCAAAGCAAGCAGTACCCACTAAATAGCGTTAGAAATAGACAACATAAAAAGCAGAGAAACTCAACACAGTGCGTCATATTATGACGCACTGTAGATCTATACTTCTAACTGTTGCAATTGGCAACTTACCATTTAGGGGCGGTTATGAAGATCACATTGTCTATCGATTCCAAAGAATACCTAGAAATCGGAAATGCAGATTTAGCGAATTTTGTCATTAGCCTGGATGACGAAAATCGTCACGCATCGTTCTTTGCTCAATTAGCACTGCATCCTGCCAGTGAAGTGCGAAGTGTAGTCGCTGATAAATATTGTTTGCCTATTGAGATGATTGAATTGTTGGCACGGGATGCAAGTATTGAGGTTTTGCAACGTGTTGCTAATAATGAACGGGCGTTACAAATGTTTGAGGTTGGTTTGTTTAAGGAAATGATCAGTCGGGATGTAAGCGTAGCTGCAGAAATTGCTGAAAATCTGTCTATGGTTCGGAATGTTATACAGGAGGAGTTGATTAAGACACTGTTGATGCATGCTGATCCAAGAGTGGTTGAGGCTGCAAATCGATTTGAGCACGAATTAGATAGTGATCTTCAATTTCTTGAATAGCCATCTAATGTGACCGTTGTTAGATGATTGTTGATTAATAAGCTACATTCGTTGCGACATAATATGTCGCAACCATACTCTACAATGAAATTGATCATTATATGAGGTGTCTAGAATGGCTAGATATGGACTTTCAAAATCTCGCATCACCGCTTGGCGTCAGTGCCCGAAAAGGTTGTGGCTGCAAATTCACCGACCTGAATTGTTGGAGGATTCTGATCAGGCACAACGTGCGTTCCAAATCGGCCATGAAGTCGGCGAGATCGCACAACAGTTATGCTCTGATGGCATTCTGATCGAAGATGACGACAATCTGGTTGCGGCCATTGCAGCAACCAGATCTGCTATGAATATACATCCTGATCGCCCATTGTTTGAAGCAACATTTGAGCATGACGGACTATTAGTTCGTGCCGACGTGCTATTGCCCACTAAGATGGGCTATCGCATGACAGAAGTGAAAGCAAGTACCAGTGTAAAGCCATACCATGTGGATGATTGTGCGGTGCAGGCTTGGGTATTGAAACAAAATAATATAAAGCTGAAATCTGTTGAACTCGCACATATAGACACATCATTTGTGTATCGAGGAGATGGGAATTATCTCGGATTGCTAAAATCTGAACAGTTGGATACCGAAATCGAACAATTGTTGGATCAGGTACCGGAATGGGTAATGGGTGCTCGTTCGACGCTGGCAGATGTGGAGCCAGCAATAGAGCCCGGGTTGCAATGTGACGAACCATTCGAATGTCCATTCAAGGCGTATTGCATGCAAAACGTGGGTTTGCCGGCAAAGCCAGAATATACGCTTGATGTGCTATATCGGATGAGTAGTAAGCTGAAGGAAGAATTACGCGGGATGGGCTATAGCGATGCTAGAAAGGTCCCCTCCAAATTTCTTAACGACACGCAATCCATGATTCAGCGGGCATGCAAATCGGGCAAACCAAAATTTGATAAGCATGCAGCTAAGCTTGAAATGTCTTCGTTACCATATCCACGCTATTACTTAGACTTCGAGACGATAGCGTTTGTCGTTCCCCGCTGGGCAGACACCAGGCCTTGGGCAACACAGATTCCTTTCCAGTGGTCTTGTCACATTGAACGTGCACCTGGCCAGTTGCGTCAGGAGATGTTTCTGGATGTTAGCGGAAATGATCCACGTAGGCCGTTTGCTGAGTCACTTATATATGCGCTTGGGATCGAAGGCCCAGTACTGGTTTATAACGCGGGATTCGAGAAGGGGCGTATATCAGAATTGGCAGAAAGATTCGATGATCTCGCGCACGCATTGCTCAGTATCAATGAGCGAGTCGTCGACTTGCTGCCTATGGCACGTCAGCACTACTACCATCCGGCGATGAAGGGGTCGTGGTCAATCAAAGCGGTTTTACCCGCTATTGCACCAGATTTGGGGTATGACCAAATGGAGGTCGGAAATGGTGGAGATGCTCAGGATGCTTATCTTGACATTATTCATCCTGAGACAAGCGAAGAGCGTAAGCTGGTATTGACCGACGGTCTACGCGAGTATTGCTCACTCGATACCATGGCTATGGTGAGACTGGCTTGGTTCTTTGAGGGAAGAAACTTAAAGGAGGGTGGTGATGCCACGCAATAGCAAACCATCTGTTCTGTTGCGCCAGTGGGAGTTGTTGAAGCTTCTGCCATCAACCGGAACCGGAAAAACTGCCTCTGAACTGACAATTGCGTTAAATAACGCGGGGTTCATTATTTCCAAAAGGCAAATCGAGCGTGATCTGAATGATCTGGGAGAAGTATTCGTGTTGGATCGAAACGACACTAATTTTCCGAACGAATGGAAATGGGTTAAAGGCGCATCAATCGATTTACCCTCTATGACTGTATCTGAGGCATTGTCGCTGCAATTGGTAGAAGGGACCCTCAAGACACTCATGCCGATTTCCATGATTGATGGTTTGGAAACGCGGTTTAAGCAGGCAGAAAAGCAACTGGCTGTATTAAGTAAAGACAGTAGCAAAGCAAGGTGGGCAAGCAAGATTAGAACAGTCATTCCATCCATGCCTTTAATACCGCCAGTTATTGATTCGGCCATTTTGGCAACCGTGCAGGAAGCATTGTTGGCTGACGAGCAAATTGAAGTTGAGTACACAACTCAAAATAAGTTGAGCAAACATCTGGTGCTGCATCCTCTGGCGCTCGTTAATCGTGGTGCAGTGGCTTATTTGATTGCAACTACCTTTGAATACGATGACATACGTCTCTATGCAGTACATCGAATTCACAAAGCGGAGCGTAACCGGCAACCTGCAAAACGACCTTCAGGCTTTGATTTGGATGACTACATCCAAGCAGGAGGTTTGCATTTCGGAAACGGAAAGAATATACGATTGAAAGCATTTGTTTCAGAGTATTTGGCAAATATCCTTGAAGAGACACCGCTCTCCGTTGATCAAAAATTGAACCGTCTCGGTGACCAAATCAAACTAACGGCGACAGTTGCGGATTCATGGGAAATGACATGGTGGTTAATGTCGCATGGTGCTGGCATTGAAGTATTAGCCCCTGCTTCTCTGCGCAAGAAAATCGCGGGTCTTCTTACGGATGCGGCAGCCTTGTACGAAGAAAAATAATCGACGAAATATGAAAGTTGGGCAAATGAGTGAATAAATTTGAATCGCAACATGAAATGTGGACAGAGCTGGCATAAGAAGCAATGTTCGGATTTCCACATTACAGTGCGTATTCCGCGGTCATTCGGCCACTGATTCCACGCACATTCGGCCACCCAGTCCACGACAATCCGGCCACTGATTCCATGAACATCCGGCCACCCAGTCCACGGTGATTCGGCCACCCCCGTCAGAGAGCGACGCAAGATAATATTCACCTACCATTCGTCCTTTTATCGGAGCAAGGGACGGATATGGAGAAGTTGTCGATGCGTAAAATCAGAGAAGTTCTACGGCTGAAGTTTGAACTCGATCTGTCTGAACGGCAGATCTCCAAAAGCACACAGATATCCAGGTCCACGATTGGTGACTATCTGCGCCGCTTTGCGGTGTCCGGCTTGTCCTGGCCGCTGCCGGCTGGGCTTGCCGATGCGGATATTGATGCCCGGCTATTCCCACCTAAACCGGCAATACCAGATGCAATGCGCCCAGCCCCGGACTGGTCGCTGATCAATCGTGAAATGCGCCGCAAGGGCGTCACCCTGTTCCTGCTGTGGCAGGAATACAAGACCTGCCAGCCTGACGGCTTTCTCTACAGCTGGTTCTGCGAGAATTATCGGGAATGGTCGGGCAAGCTCGATGCCGTCATGCGTCAGGAACACCTGGCCGGCGAGAAGTGCTTTGTGGACTATTGTGGGCAAACGATGCCCATCACCGATCGTGATACGGGCGAGATCCGCCAGGCGCAGATCTTTGTTGGCGTGATGGGTGCGTCCAACTACACCTATTGCGACGCGACCTGGAGCCAAACCTTGCCAGACTGGATCGGCAGCCACATCCGCATGCTCGAGTACTTCGGCGCATCCCCGGAAATCCTCGTCCCGGACAATCTCAAGAGCGGGGTTAGCAAAACCTGCCGTTATGAGCCTGACACCAATCCGAGCTATCACGACTTCGCCAATCACTACTGTATCGCCGTGATCCCGGCGCGCAGCCGAAAACCGCGTGACAAGGCCAAAGTGGAATGTGGCGTATTGGTTGTTTCTCGCTGGGTACTGGCCTGCCTGCGCAACCGCGCCTTCTTCAGCTTGGCGGAACTGAACACGGCGATCAGCGAGTTGCTCGTGCGGCTGAATCAGCGACCATTCAAGAAACTGGCAGGATGCCGGGAAATGCTGTTCCGTACCGTGGACTACCCGGTGATGCGCGCGTTGCCTGTGGAGCGCCATGTCTTCAGCGAATGGAAGAAGGTGCGTATGGGTCTGGATTACCACGTTGAAATCGATGCGCGCTACTACTCGGCGCCGTACGCGTTGATTGGCAAACAACTGGATGTCAACTTCAGCGAGTACGTTGTCGAAATCCTGCATCGCGGTCAGCGTGTCGCCAGTCACGCCAGATCACACGGCAACGGCAGGCGTTATTCGACACAGTCCGAGCATATGCCCAAGGGCCACCGTGAAATGGCGGAATGGACGCCGGAGCGCATCGTGAACTGGGCGGCATCCGTTGGCGAACATACGGCTAAGCTGATTGATGCCCTGATCGAACGCAAGCCGCATCCCCAGCAGGCATTCCGGGCGGCGGCGGGCATCATTCGCCTGGGCAAGCATTATGGAAACGACCGGGTCGAAGCTGCTTGCCGCAGGGCCTATACCACCAACGCCATCAGCTACTCCTCCGTGGATTCCATTCTGAAGCATCGGCTGGATGAACTGCCGCTACCGCAGGATACCCAGCAAAGCAGCCTGCCGCTGTTCCATGACAACGTGCGTGGCGCGGGCTACTACCACTGAGTCACAAACGATTACCACGACCAAATACAACAACTGACAGGAGCATTAAACCATGATGTATCACCCCACCTTGGACAAACTGCAACAACTGAAACTAACCGGCATGCTGCGCGCACTGCAAGATCAGGAAGGCATTCCGGACATCCGCACCATGCCGTTCGAAGAGCGGCTCGGTTTGATGGTGGATCGGGAGCTGACTGATCGGGACAACCGGCGTATGCAGACGCGGTTGCGTGCGGCAAAACTGAAACACGGTGCGGCGCTGGAAGATATCGACTTCAAAAGCGCGCGCGGACTGGATCGTTCACTGATCATGAAGCTGGCGGGTTGTGAATGGGTCACAGAGCATTTGAATGTGCTGATCACCGGTGCGACGGGTGTCGGCAAGACTTGGCTGGCGTGCGCCCTGGCGCACAAAGCCTGCCGTGAAGGATACAGCTCATATTACGTCAGGCTGTCGCGCTTGTTTCAGGATCTGGATATGGGTCGCGCTGATGGTCGCTACGCCAAGATGATGCGGCAAATGGCCAAGACCGACGTGCTGGTATGCGATGACTGGGGACTGGCGGTGTTAACCGATCAGCACAGGCGTGATTTACTGGAAATACTGGACGACCGTTACAACCTGGGCGCGACGGTGATTACGAGCCAGTTACCCATCGCCCACTGGCATGAGGCGGTAGGCGACCCGACACTGGCCGATGCCATCCTGGATCGTGTGGTGCACAACGCCTACAAGATCAATCTGAGCGGAAGCTCGATGCGCAAAGAAAGGGAAAAATTGACAACCGCCAGGCCCACACCTTAACCTGAAAATCTTGCGTCGCTTCGCTCCGACTGACCCGGCCGGATACTCGTGGAGCAGGTGGCCGAATCATGCTGGAATGGGTGGCCGAATGGCGTGGAATGCGCATTACAGTTAGCGAATGAATCGGACATATGGCAAGTCGTGCAATTAAAGGGTCCTCACAACGCCGAGTTGTTATTCAGACTGACAATCCTTTCAGATCCCTTGAGTGAAAATTTGAAGAAATTGGTCCATAGGTACACCGTCAAAAGTCCAGAATATGAGAGCATTGATGTTTGCCCCTACCTTTTTAGCCCCATACTTTGCAGACAAATAAACTATCTAAGCTATTGAATACAAAGATAAACAACTTGATTTTTAGTATTTTTTGATGTATAATGAACTGCGCGTAGCATCATACAAACTGATCAAATTAGTTTGAGAATTTTCGATCTGCCGCACCTCGAAGTCTCTTAGTTTTCCCTCTAGCCCCACAACCTACCGAACAGATGATCAACTGAAAGCTTAATGCTTCAGCTGGCATTCGTTCGTCTATCGAAAGGAGAATGTTCATGAATGCAGTAAATAACCAAGAAAATGATGACTACCGGAGAAGCAAGACCATCTGCTTTCCATTGGGACAAATTGTCGCAACCCCCGGCGCCCTGGATGTGTTGGATCGTGGAGCAGTGAATGCTGCTGAGCTGTTACGACGCCATCAAAACGGTGATTGGGGGAATGTGCCACCCGAAGATGCTGAAGAAAATGAATTATCCATCGTAAACGGCAACCGGATTCTGTCGAGCTACACTGTTGGTGCAGATCGAATCTGGATCATTACCGAGGCAGATCGAAGTAGTACAACTTTGCTGTTGCCCGAAGAGTATTGATAGCAAACGAAGCGTCAAGCATACAAGTTGTAAACGTAACGATCAAACTACGGTGAAGTAAGCCACTGTCACCTATCCAGCAGTATCTCTACGCAGTGCCAGCATCTGGCAGTCAATCCAATAGTTACACAATTCAAGAAAGGAGGCCAATACACAGGCAGGCATAACTTTGCGCGTAATAAAACAACAAGCTCTTTTAGTGGCGTTATGGGAGCGAAATAAATGAAAACGCTACACCACTCAGGCCCGCAAAGTTGAATAAACCGAGCGGGCCGCTTTTAACAATACAAACAATAGAGTAGCGGTCATCTAGCTATTGATAATACTCACTATCGCTAGTAGGCAGCTATCCCAGCCTTTTCAAAAACCTTAGGAAATAATCATGAATGAAAACAAAAGTGGAAGTCAAATACGCCGTCGTGCGCATTCTGAAAAAATTATGCAACACGCTCAGACCAAATCTCGCAAGAAACATAATAGATTATCACCGCTGGTGGGCCAATATTTGCAGGCATCGCTCTCAGACAATACACGCCTTGCTTATAGTTACGATATCAAACATTTTATGGAGTGGGGTGGACGCATCCCAGCAACGCCCGAAAGCGTTGCGTCTTATTTGGCTGTGCATGCTGACAAATTATCCTTTGCAACATTGAGTCGACGTATTGTTGCGATCAACAAAGCGCACACGGTAAAGCGCCTTCCATCTCCCGTGCATACCGATATGGTTAAGGCTACATTACATGGAATCCGCCGCACCTATGGATGCGCGCAACGGAGAGTCCAACCAGCGCTCATGCGTGATATTGAGCGGATGGTGAAAGGGCTTGATGGCATGAAGGGAATTCGCGACAAAGCCTTGCTGCTGATCGGTTTTGCCGGCGCATTTCGCCGTTCTGAACTGGTATCCATCAAAGTGGAAGATCTTCTATTTGTCGATGAGGGAATGATCATTCATATGCGGCGCGGCAAGACTGACCAAATCGGGAAGGGCCGTGACATTGCAATCCCTTATGTCCGTGGGAAATATTCTCCAGTACAGGCAGCCATGGATTGGCTAAAGCAATCAGGGATCAAATCGGGTTGTGTATTCAGGCGAGTCGACCGATATGGGAAGGTGACTGGACAAGGATTGTCGCCCCAGTCAGTCGCTTTGATCGTTAAACAGCATGCCAAGAAAATCGGACTTGATGAGCACAACATCTCTGGGCATAGCCTGCGTGCTGGTTTAGTCACGAGTGCTGTGAAATCAGGCGTCAGTGCCTGGAAGATTTGTCAGCAAACTGGTCATCAATCCGAGGCCATGATGCAGCGCTATATACGGGATAGTCGATTGTTTGCCGACAACCCGTTGGAAAGCCTGTGGTGAACATCTTATGCAACCACTTTCATATCAAATCCTCCCTTATTCATGCTGGGTTACTTCAATGCTGAACGGATTGCTTATTCTGTACGGTGATAAGAACAAGATGCCAGGACTGGTATATCGATTACTTCATGCAGTCCTGACGGATGAGGGCGTTGACAGTCAAGGCAAGTATAAAAGCGATATGAGTACGGTATTGGCGGCTGTGCAAAATCGCACAGGACTTCGCGTCAGGAATTATATAGGTGAGGATGTCGACGGCGCTCTCAGAAAACTACACTTCAGGAATCAGGTGGCTGTGTGTGATATTGATGCCGGGGATCATGCAATTCTTCTGCTTGGAAAATCCAAAGGATGGATTGAGGCATTCGATCCGGATTGGGATTCAGTGCGGAAGAAACGAATGAGTCCTAATGCTTACGAAGTACGATCAGATCAATTTATGAAATGTCGAAGTGGCAAAGTGAATGTGCTAATCGAAATGGAATATCTGATCCGACCCAGAGGAAGGCACCGTGGTGGCTTTAAGATGGGTGCGGTGACATCTCGATCGTTGACGGTGATGGAGAAGCGTTGACTAATCTGCATGTACAACTCTTGAAGAATATAAAACCACCAATTGAATACCAAACTAGCTCGAGTTAGCTCAAACAGGGTTAAGTCATGCTGCGTTCCGGAGTAATACAACGTTTGCAGTATCACTCAGTAATAAATCAAGACGGTCGCTCAGCAAGCGCCATGCTTCTGCTTGCTCAGCCTCGAGCTTTTGGCGTTGGTAGATGCGAATCATCTTGTTTTGTTCGGCATGGTTAAGGCATTTTTCAATGACGTCCGGCCTGACTCCTAACATTCCCATCATCGTTGCCCCAGTGCGCCGAAGATCGTGAGGAGTCCACCTTCCACCTTGCAATTCCAGCGCGTTGGTATTTAAGGAACGATTTTTCATAGGCTTCTTATCGCCACGTTGCCGATCACCAATTTGCTTTGATAATGACTTCACACAAACGTGTTGTGCTGTCAAAGTTCCCGGTAACACCCAAGGACTTTCGTTGGCCAGCCCCTTCAAAATTTCGAATTGACGAATGGAAAACGGGGCGAGGTAAATAATATGGGCTTTTCCATTCTTCGAATTGTCAGGCGGGATGCGCCACGTCATATTATCAAAATCAATATCCTTCCATTCTGCGCGGCTAATTTCTCCAACACGGCAGCAAGTAGAGAGCATGACCCAGATTGCAGCTGTACTTGATTCAGCCAAATGAGCGGATTTAAGCTTATCAGGTAGTGCCTTGATTTCGGCGTCTGTCAATATGCGATCACGTTCGATCTTTTTGCCAAAATCATCACGTTTAAGACGATTGGTGGGGTCTTGTTCGACCACTTCGCGGGAGATAGCAAAATTAAACATCTGGCGAATGTCACCCAGCAGGTTACGTGCAATAAGGGGCGAGCCTCTCTCTACCACGTTGTCGAGCACTGCAACCACCATCGCTCTTTTCACATCCTCAGCAGGTACCGCACCAAGCATAGGAAGCACATCTTTCTGGAAACTACGCCTAACTTCCGCGCCTTTATCCTTGCGACCTTTCAGTTCCCGCTTTTCCCAAATTTCGAACAATTCCAAAACCGTCATTCGGGCTTGTCGAGTAGCTATATCGGCGGCTTTACGTTCTGCGTCATGTCTTTTTTCCTCCGTCGGGTCAATGCCACTTTTGCGTTTTATCTTAAATTTAGCTGCTTCCAAGCGTGCATCATTCAAGGAAATGGCAGGGTATAAACCCAAGTCAATATAGTGGACCCCGATTTTCAGACAATAAATTAAGGTGGTAACCTGCTGCAATTGAGGAGCAGGTGATGAGTGAGTCGAAGCGCAAGAAATTTACGGATGAGTTCAAGGCCAAGGTCGCACTTGAAG
>Ga0307377_10000320_pt1 | contig 65336 bp, 53 predicted proteins | sample TR3MG_FD_202535 | JGI IMG/M metagenome (GOLD analysis project Ga0307377, IMG submission 202535) | Soil microbial communities from Risofladan, Vaasa, Finland - TR-3 | ecosystem: Environmental > Terrestrial > Soil > Coastal area > Acid sulfate soil | place: Finland: Risofladan, Vaasa | collected... | reverse complement strand
CTTTGGAAATTTTTGTCACTAGTGTGGCGGTGGCGGTGGCCGCTATTCCCGAAGGTCTAGTGGTTACTCTGACAGTAATTTTGGCTTTGGGAATGCAAAATATTTTGCGGCGTAAAGCAATTGTTCGGCGATTGCTTTCTGCCGAGACTTTAGGTTCGGTTTCCACGATCTGTGCTGATAAGACCGGTACTTTAACTGAAGGTAAAATGCAAGTGGTAAAGGCTGATTTTGTAAATAAAGAGATGGGTTTTTTGGTTCCCGCTTTATGTAGCGAGATTCGAGATCCGATTGGAGTAGCAACCTGGGATTGGGTTCACAAAAAAGCCAGAAAAGAAAAAATCAATATTGGTCAAATTCTGCGGGAAAATCCCCGGCTGGATGAAATGCCTTTTTCGCCCCAAAAAAGAATGATGGCCACTTTGTATCCTCAGTATCTTTTGGTGGCCGGCGCTCCGGAAATAGTTTTGGACAAATGCCGAATTTCCAAAAGTTTGGCTAAGGACTGGGAGAAAAAGTTTGAGGCTTATGCCCGAGAGGGTTTGCGCCTGGTTGGTTTTGCCTATAAAGAGAATCGAGGCGAAAAGAACAGGATTAAAACCCAAGACCTGAAGAATCTTAATTGGTTGGGAGTTTTGATTTATGAAGATCCGATTAGAGAAGGGGTAAAAGAAGCTTTGGCCGAATGCCAGAAAGCGGGCATTAAGGTTAAGGTAATCACGGGTGACTTTTTACCGACGGCGCTTTCAGTTCTACAAAGACTAGGTTTTGACGGCACAGACCATGCTTTACTCGGAGAGGAATTGGAAAAAATGAGGGCTGAGGAGCTTAAGGAAATAATTGATAAAATTATTGTTTTTGCCCGCACTACCCCTGAGCAAAAGCTGAAAATTGTCCAAGCTTTGAAAGAAAAAGGCGAGGTAGTGGCAATGACCGGAGATGGGGTTAATGATGCTTTGGCTTTGAAAATGGCCGATATTGGTATTGTCGTCGGTGAGGCGACTGACGTAGCCAAGCAGACGGCCGACATGGTCTTGCTGGATTCCAATTTTGCCACCATTGTCCATGCTGTGGAAGAAGGAAGAACGATTTTTGAAAATATTAAAAAAGTGGTTCTTTTCCTCCTTTCAGACAGTTTTACCGAAATAATTTTAATTGGCGGCTCAATCGCTTTAGGTTTACCTCTGCCAGTGACTGCCGCCCAGATTCTTTGGGTAAATTTGGTAGAAGACTCGCTTCCTGGGATTGCTCTGGCTTTTGAAAAAGAAGAAAAAGAGATTATGAGCGAGCCTCCACGGACTAAAGAGACACCGATTTTAGACTTAGAGCTAAAGACTTTGATTTTCGCTATTGGCATTTTAACTGATTTGGTTTTGTTAGGGCTTTTTTACTGGCTTTCCAAAGGAGTTTTCCACCTTCATTACATTCAAACAGTGATGTTTGTGGCTTTAGGGATTGACTCTTTGTTTATTGCTTTTTCTTGTCGTTCACTCAAAAAAACCGTCTTTCACAAAAACCCCTTTGAAAATCGGGTTTTGCTTTTTTCCTTACTGGTCAGCCTTTTGTTTTTGGTAGGGGCTGTCTATTTGCCGCCTTTGCAAGTTTTGCTAAAGACTCACGCCCTGGGAACAGCTGAGTGGATTTTTTTGCTAGTTTTGGGTATCTTTAATTTAATGGCAATTGAAACTACTAAGCTCGTTTTTATTAAAGGTTTTAAAAGGAAATTGGTCACAAAAGTTTCCGAGTTAGAGATTTTAAAATGACTTGGTTTTACCTTTCTGCCCTGGGAATTGGCCTTTTTGCTTTAATCAAATCAACAGACTATTTAATTGAGGTAATTGGCACCTTGGGGATTAAGTTAAGAATTCCGACTTTTGTTTTATCGTCCGTCTTTCTGGCAATGGCAACTTCGCTTCCTGAGCTGTCAATCGGAGTAATTTCTGCTTTGAACCACAATCCGATTCTTTCTTTGGGCAATGTTTTGGGGGCCAATATTACCAATATTACTTTGGTACTGGGAGTAACCACTGTCTTGACCGGTTGGGTAAGTACAGGCGAGAGAATTATTATGAAAGAACTTTTTGTTTCCGAGGGGATGGCGCTACTGCCTTTTGTTTTGCTTATGGACGGTAGTCTTTCTAGTCGCGATGGTTTGGCTTTAGTTTTGATTTATTTGCTTTATAATCTTTCTTTAGTAAGAGAGCGAAAAACAAGAATGAAAAAATTGCATAAACCAAGCAAGAAGAAAACCTCTTGGCTTTTTGGCGAACTTTTTTTCTGGTTAGCAATTTTAGTCGGCAGTGCCCAGGTGATTGTTCGTGCTTCGGGGCAATTGGCTCAGGTAATCCAGATTCCTCTTTTACTGGTGGGATTTTTCTTGCTGGCTTTGGGGACAACTCTGCCGGAAATGGTTGTCGGCCTGAGAGCAGCCGAAAGAAGAGCTTCAGGGATTTTATTTGGCAATGCTTTAGGTAGCGTGGTGGTTAATTCTACTTTGGTTTTAGGGGTAGTAGCGATGATATCGCCCTTTAAAGCCGAACGGATGAACCACTTAATTGTTTCTGGTCTTTTTTTACTTTTGGCTTTTTTGCTTCTCCCTTATTTCCTTCGTTCGAAAAAGAAGCTTGAAAGGCATGAGGGTTTTTTTTTGGGTCTTATTTACCTGGGGTTTTTTCTGTTTGAGTTTTGGTTGAAATAAAATGCAGCTGGTAGCTGATTTACATCTTCACAGTAAATACTCTCGAGCGGTCTCCCGACAAATGACCTTGCTGCCAATGACCCAGTGGGCGGCTTTTAAGGGGATTGATTTGTTGGGGACTGGGGATTTTACCCATCCTTTGTGGTTTCGGGAGCTGCAACTGAATTTAGTGGAGGAGGCTGAGGGAATCTATAGGTTAAAGGACCAGGGGCCAGAAAACAAACAGACAAAATTTTTACTGACAGCAGAAATTTCCAGCATTTACTCGCAAGGAGGGAAAACCAGAAAAATTCATAATCTGGTTTTAGCTCCCAATTTCAAAGCAGTCGAGAAAATTAACCAAGAGCTTCTTAAAAGAGGGGCCAACTTAATGGCTGATGGCCGGCCAATTGTCGGCCTAAGCGCCCGGGAATTACTTTCTTTGGTTTTGGGAGCAGACGAGAACTGTTTGTTAATTCCGGCTCATATTTGGACTCCTTGGTTTTCGCTTTTTGGCGCTAATTCTGGTTTTGATTCAATAGAAGAATGCTTTGCCGATTTAGCCTCTCATATTTATGCAATCGAGACTGGCTTGTCGAGCGATCCTTCAATGAATTGGGCGATTGCTGATTTGAAAAATCGCCAAATTGTTAGCTTTAGCGATGCTCACTCACCCCAAAATTTAGGCAGAGAAATGACAATCTTGGAAGTGCCAAAACTTTCTTATCCAGAGCTAGTCAAAGCTTTAAAGGGTGATTTAGAATCTTTGGCGATTCGAACAATCGAGTTTTATCCTGAGGAAGGAAAATATCATTATACCGGGCATCGCCAGTGTGGAGTAGTCCAATCGCCCCAGGAGACTGCCAGCAAAGGAGTTACTTGCCCTGTTTGCGGCAAGCGGCTGACAGTTGGCGTGATGCATCGGGTTGAACAATTAGCCGGTAAACCAATCCCCGAACCAGAGTTTAAAAGCGATGATTTTGGAGTCAGGTGGATTTCTCGGGAAGGAAGGGGTTCATACACCAATTTGGTGCCTTTAGCTGAAATTATTGCCGAGGTAAAAAGTGTTGGTAAATCAAGCAAAACTGTTTTAAATGAGTATAAAACTTTAGTAAACAACTTCAAAAGTGAATTGGAGGTTTTAACTAGAACAAAACCCGAAGAAGTTACTGCTTTTTCGGGCGAGAAACTGGCTGAAGGAATTGCCAAAGTTCGTAAGGGCGAGATTTTTATTCGTCCAGGCTTTGATGGAGAGTATGGACAAGTTTCAATTTGGCAATCAGAAACTCCGCAGTCGAGCAACGAGCAAATGGGCTTGTTTTGAGAGTTTTCGCTGGTTGCATTTGCCTTTAGGGTTGTTTTACTATGGAAATAAAGAGGGAAAGGGGGTGATTAATTAAGTGGAAACTCAAAAAAGCACTTTTGGTTTAGACAAAAATGTGGTCATGGCTGCCTGTTATCTTGTGGGTTGGTTAACGGGAATAGTTTTTTTTCTCTCGGAAAAAGAGGACCCGGATATTCGCTTTAATGCCATGCAAGCAATTGTTTTTTTTGGCGCTTTGAATATTTTGGCAATTGTGCCTTTAATTGGTTGGATTCTTTCTCCTTTTATTATGTTGGTAGCCTTGGTGAGTTGGATTGTCCTTTTGGTCAAATCATATCAAGGAGAAACTTTAAAACTGCCGGTGGTAGGAGCCTGGGCCCAGAAATTGACAAAGAAATTTAGCTAAGTTTATGTTTAGAAACAGGAACGAGGCTGGAGAAAAACTGGCTGCTAAGCTGAAGGCAGAGTTAAGCCCTCAGGAGAAAAAAAACGCCCTGGTTTTGGCTATTCCCCGGGGCGGAATTATAATTGGGGACCAGATAAGACAAAAGCTAAAGCTGTCGCTGGATTGTTTAATCAGCAAAAAAATTCCTGCTCCAGGAAATCAAGAGCTGGCCATTGGGGCGGTTGGCGAAGGTGGAGTGGTGGTTTGGGAGGAAGGATTGGTTAACAGGCTGGGGATTTCTTTGGATTATAAAAAAGAGATTGTTAAAGAAAAAGTGGCTGAGCTGGAGAAAAAAGATAAAGACTTTCGCCAGGGAAAAGAAATTCCTCAAATGGAAGGCAAGAGCGTAATTTTGGCTGATGACGGCGTAGCGACCGGAGCAACTATTAAAGTAGCGATTAAGGTGATAAGAAGCTATCGGCCGCAGGAAATTATTGTGGCCGTGCCAGTAATTGCTTTGGATAGTTTGCCGGCGATTAAAGAAGTTGCCGACAAAGTTGTTTATCTTGAGGCACCGGAAATGTTTTTCAGTGTTAACCAGTTTTATGAGGATTTTCAACAAATTAGTGATGAAGAGGCAAGAGAGATATTAAAAACATGATTTTAATTGTTGGCTTGGGTAATCCAGGGAAAAAATACGAAAAAACCCGCCATAATGTGGGTTTTATGGTTTTGGATAGTCTGCTTCAAAAATTAACTGCGGTTAAAGATACGGTTTGGAAAAAAAGGCCAAAGCTTAATTCACTGGTGGCCAAAGCAGGCAAGGAAATAATTTTGGCCAAGCCCCAAAGTTTTATGAATGCTTCTGGAAAACCAGTAGTCGGTCTAATGAAATTTTATAAAATTCCTGTCTTTGGTCTTTATTTGGTCCATGATGATGTAGATTTGCCCTTAGGAAAGATAAAAATTAGTTCCAACCAAGGCTCAGCTGGGCACAGAGGAGTTGAATCAGTTATAAAAGCAATTGGCGGTAAAAACTTTGTTCGAGTGCGAGTCGGAATTGGCGAGGGTAAAAAGATTGCCACAGAGAAATTTGTTTTAAGCCCTTTTTTTTGGCGGGAAAGGGGAAAGCTTAATCAAGTAGTCAAAAAAGCAACTGAAGCAATGGAAATGATTTTAAAGGAAGGAGTGGAACGGACAGCGGCAAGATATAACCAATGAGAAAAAAACTTCTACCATTATTCTTAAGCCAATCATTTCGTTCAGTGGCAGTTTCTTTGCTATCATTTTTCTCTGCCATCTATATTTTCAAGAGTGTTTTAAATACCGGCAGTGGTGAAAAACAAGCATTTTTGGCGGTTTTCCTTTTCTATTTAGTTCTTTTTATTTTCAAATTTATTGGCGTTTCATTAGCCGAGGAATTGGCCTTAAAGTTTGGTCTTAAAAGACAAGTTTTCATTGGCCAGTTTTTAAATGCTTTAGCTATTTTGGCTTTTGTCGCTTCTCAAAGCCAATTTCTCTTTTTGTGGCTAGCTTCAGCTCTTTGGGGAGCGGCAATTGGCTTTTTTTGGTTTGGCTGGCATGGTCTTTTTATCAAAGACGGCTATGCAAGGGAATACGGGAAAGCTTTAGGCTTAGGGAGTTTATTGGAAACAAGTTTTTTGCTTTTAACTCCTTTTTTAGGAGGAGTCTTAATTGGCGTTTTTGGCTACCAAGCTTTGTTTTGGACCTCTTTCTTTTTTATCTTTTTAGGGGTTTTGGCCATCCTGACTACTTTTGATCAAAAGACTCATCATGATACCAGTCCTCAAGAAGTCTTGGGACTTTTTTGGACTCACAAAAGGATGACCCTTTCTTACCTAAGCAGCGGGATTTTGGGGGTGCTTTATTCCCCGGTTTTTATTCTATATGTCTTTTTCTTTCTCAAAAAAGAACTGGCTTTAGGGGGCTTTTTTTCTCTGTCAATGATTGTGACGGCGATTGCCAACTACAGCATTGGTAAGCGCGTTGACCAAAAAGGCAAGCGGGACCTGATTGCTTATGGCTCTTACTTTTCTTTTTTAGCTTGGCTGGGTCGGTTTTTAGTAAGCGCGCCTTCAATCCTTTTTATTTTTGATGTCATTTACCGGCTGGCTGGGGGAATGTTAGGGATTCCTCTGGGTGTTTTGACCTATCAAAAGGCCCGCGATGGCCATTCCACTGGTCGGGCTCTGCTTTTTAGAGAATTGGCCATCACTTTAGGCTCTGTTTTGGCCTGTCTTTTACTGATTGTTTTTGTCCTAATGCAGCTGGAGCTTAGATATGTTTTCTTAGGCGGAGCAGGTTTTAGTCTTTTGCCGCTTTTAATTGTTCGTGAACGAGGAATTTATGGGGAGCCGAATGAATCAAGACAGTAAAAAAAACCAGCCCAAGTCAATTGGTGACATTTTAAAGAAATTTGACCCCCTAAAAGACAAATATGTTTCCCGGGAGTTTCAAAAATATGGCTATGACCTAGCCATGGAGTTGGGCGACTTAAAACGCAAGTCTTTATACATTAAGCTAGCCAAAGAAGTGCCCAGAGCAATCTTGGAAAAAGCCAGATATTTTGTCAAAGATGCCAATGCCAGGAGCAAGCCAAGACTCTTTATGTGGAAGCTAAAGCAACTTCGGGAGGAAGCTAAGCAGAAGAAAGCTCCAAATCAGGAATAATGAAATCCTCAACTAGACTAGGATAGACTTCCATAGAACAAAAATTAGGATTTAATAACCTGGCGGTTTTTTTAAGGTCAAAGCCGGTTTCCTGATAGATAAAGTTTAGGAAAGCAGGCCAACCTTTCATGGCCGGGCCTTGTTGCGTTTCCGCCATCAGCCCAATCAATCTATCCAGTCTGTCTTCATCATGTAAAAACTCATAAAGCTCAGGGAAAAAGCCTTGTGGGTCAATAAAGCCGGTTCCAAAAGCGGGAAGACTGGTAGGGTTTTCTCCTCTGGATAGCATTCTTATCAGGCCTAAGCTTGGATCTCCATTAATGCCTTTTTTTAAGGCTGTCAGTAATCTATTACTGACTATTTCCAGAGATTCTTTATTTTTTATAACTAGTTTTGGGGTTTTAGCAATGGGGTAGACAATTTCCGTTGCAAACCATTCAGACAATTGTTTGGCTATGTTCATAATTTCTTCTTTTTTTCTGTTATTTAATCGACAGAGCAATTGCCTCCATTGAAAATTTTCTTTTTTTCCAAAATCGGCGAGTGGCAATTGGTCTTGCCATGTCCAGGTTCTAAATTCATGCAAGAAGTGATAGAAGCTTTCTGCAATGGAAGAGGTAGGAAAAGCAAGTGCCGGCCAATGGTAAACTATCGGTTTTAGGTTTTTGCGTTTAGTTTTGGATGAATGGCCCTCTAGAGAATAAGCGAAATGATTGTATTTTTTTCTTTCTGGAAACAGGTCAATTAAGGCACCAATAAAATTGTCTACATTATTCATTGGAATTAGTAGGATATGGGGGCAATCTCTTCTTGATAAAGCAAATTCCAAAAAAGTTAAGTTTGGCAGGTATTGACCATCACGCTCAGGGAAAGAAATTTGCGCCTTAGAGTACCCATTGTCCCTTATTTCAACTATTTTAAAATTTCTCCAGCAAGATTGCTTAACTTCAGACTTAAGATCCTTTCCTTCTGGGAGGTCCAGTCTAATCAGCGACTCGATTAATTCTTCGCTAACTTTTGGGTTATGTACTACTGCCACAACATCATTATCAATAAAGCTTGAATTTAGATTTCTTTTATGACTTGGTTTTTCTCCACTTATTTCATCTACTGATCCAGAAGTCAGAAAAAAACTTATTCCAACTTCAAGCTGTTGAAACCTTCTATAAATTGATTTAATTATTTTTCCAGTATTAGTAAGAATTGGTTGTCCTTTGTTTTCGGAGCAGATTCCTATAATTTGTTGTGGTGGAATAATGGTGACTTCGACTTTTCCTTGATTTAAATTGACGCAAAATTTATTAGTTTTGTCTCTTATCAGGATGGATTTTTCAGAAATACTTTTGAGAAAAGCTCTTTCTTTGTCTTTATTAAGAAGTATGGAGAGGTGTCCAAAGCCCTTTTTTTCAAGATCTGCAACTTGAGAAACGGTGTAGGACCGCTGTCTCAATTGGCGGCCAAGCCGATTTGTCACATTTTTGCTTATCCTTTCTATGTTCGGAGAATAGTTGGTAGAAGTAAGAAAAAGTTAAGGCGAGGGTAAGAATCTTGTAAGTATTCTTATTTAGCAAGAACTAGCTTAACCAGCGATAGCCTCGACCCTTGATTGTTTGAATGCTATTTGGTGAAATACCCATTTTTTCAAGCTTCTTCCTTAATAAAGAAATTGTTTGGTCGATTGCCCAATCAGAATATTTCTGATAGCTATCTTTACCCCAAAGGATTTCTGAAATTTTGTCCCTTGTAATTATTTGGTTCTTGTTTTTCAACAAGGCCTCCAAAAGTCTGTATTCATTGAGGGTAACTGTTTCTTTCACAGGTAATTCGTTAACAAGAAATTCTCCGGTTTGTTCTGACATTGAAAGACTCTTTTTTTCCATTTTTTGGTTTTTCACAAAATTTTTGAAGATGGGAGAAAATAGGGTCCATTTATTGCTATGAAATTGAACTACTTTTAAGTTCTCCAAATAATTTGAAAGTAGATTTTTTGAGGGAGTGTTGCCTGTTACTATTTGGTAAAGAAAGCTCTTTTCTTCTCGAGTAAAAGCCTTCCAAATATCTTCCAGAACAATTTTTGTTTCCCATTGGCTCACAAGGAAATCAAAAATTTCTTTTTTTGTTTGAAACTTACTCCAGCTTATTAGTTTTAAGCATGTTTTTGTTAATCCTGGGTGACCACCGCACAAATCCACGATTGCATTTTTTTGTTTTTCGTTCACCCTATATGCGTATTGACGAACTAAATATTCGGTTGAAAATTTAGAGTCGGCTTTAGAAAAAAGAGGGGAGTAAATGATATCTTGGATTATTAGCTCTCTCAATCTGCCAAGCTTTTGGATTTCCTTTTGATTGACCATGCTTCTTGTAATTGGGAAAATAAATTGTATTTTATTTTTGTTTGACTGCCAAAGATTAAAGAGATTATTGAAGAAGTAAAGGGGGTAATCAATTCTCGAAAAACCTTCCAAGATGAAAATTATTTTGTCAAATTTTTCTAGACTCTTTTTGCACTTTTCTTTCAAGGAAATAAACGCCATTGCTGTTTCCTCTTCATTTAATCTGCTGCCGTCAAGTCTATAAATCATGAGCTTGAAGTAACTTTCTGGGTTATTTTCCGTCAGTTCGTCGAGACTTACGTAAACAATTTTATATTTACCGAGTTTGTTGAAGCCTAAAATGTCTGCATATTGCGTCAGAAAAATCATCTGTCTTATTCCTCCTCCGTGGGGTAACCAAACGATGCTTATGCTTTCTCCTTTTACAAGCGTGGCGAGAATTTGGTCCGTGAAGAAGTGCTTTTCGGTTTCGGGAGTTAGAATATGCTGGATTTTTTTCTTTGGCATAGCAATTCTGATTATCTTGGCCGCATTTTAGCAAAAATCTATATACATATCAAATATATCTCAGGAATTTCAGAAATATTTCAGAAATATTTCAAGCAAGAGGGTGAATTGCTAGATAGAATAGCAGTTAAAAGGAGACAGAATGCTAAAAAATAGCAGTGCCAGCAGTTTTGTGGTTGATTTAAGCTTTCTTTTTACTAAGCTTAAAGTTGCCTATTCAACGGAAAATCGCTCTTGTGAGCGAAAGTACTTGGTGGAGGCGAAAAAAGAAGGGGAGGAAATAAGGCTGGCGGAGGATTTTTTTCCGGCCAAGAAGAAGGCAAAGAAATTTAGCTTTCCTTTTGAGCTTTTCTATTATCTTTTTAAAAGTATAAAGCAAGTTTTTGGAATACTTTTGACGAAGCTAAAGGCAATCTTAGGATTGATTATTTAAGAGTTAAGGGCACTGTCGAGAGTCTCTTTTACCAGCTTTTTTGCTAGCAAAGAGTCTTTTGCATAAAAAGGAGTGAACCAGTTATATAGCTCTTCAAGGCTCTTGGCTTTCTTTGCAGCGTATCTGATGAGCCTTTGCCATGATTTTCCGTCTTTCCATGTCCAACTTCCGGCTTCAGCAACTAGCTCTCCGAAATAAGGACGAAGTCCCCGATATCCATCAGTAAAAAAAAGTTGATATTCTCCGGTTCCAAAGATAGGGCCTTGGTTATCTTCTGGAGAAAGTATTTTCATTCTAATGCCCATAACTGGAGCTACATTTATAGGATCTTTGATCGTTTCTAATTGGAAGGCCACTAATTTGGCCACTACTTCTTCGCTTGACAGCATCCGGTCAGACTCTAGCTCGACTTCCCTGATAATTCCCTCCAGGTTTTTAGAAGAGGCAATTGGGGCAAAGATAACTCTCCTTACGTCTTCGGCTGTTTTCCTAGCTAAGTCAACCAGTTGACGCTGAGTTTCCGCGGTGTCGAGGCTAGCCCTGATTCTTTCCCAATTAACAGGGTAGCGAGGATCGCAGTCTTGGATGGGGATTAGATTACAGGAAGCATAGGTTCTTGGTTTGCGACTAAAGCGAAAGAAGGTCTCGCTTTTGTTCCGTAGGCCAAGATAAGGCCAGTGGTCAGTAGTCACTCTGACTGCTCGGGGCCGATTTCCTTCCTGATAACGAATTCTTATCATTGGCCGATGTTGCCATTGGATGTCAACAAAAACGCCGTCAATTAAAAAGTCTGGTCTTCGGTGCAAAATAACCAGCGGGTCACAATCGGCTGCCATGAGAGATTCCATAATATCCTCATGGGGGCCTTTTAAGTAAAAGCCATTCTCGCAAGGATGGTAAAAGTGACCCAAAATCTGATTATTGGCGCCAAGGATATTTAGCATTGTCGCCGACTTTCTCCAGCTAGATTGCTTTTCCGCCAAAGAAAGCTCCGGGCAAACAGTGGTTAGTTTTTGGTTAACGATTTCGGCAAGCTGATGAAAACCAATCAATTCCCGGGGAATTCCTTCAGGGAGAGCCATAATCCCGTCAGTATCAGCCATTGCCCACAACATTGTTCCTCTAAAAGCAGTTCTGAGTTTGTCAGTCACCTTAATCCAGGGGACAATATCACGGCCAGTACCGCCAACCAAGCCGACTAAAAATTCGTTACTTTCGACCCCTCGCTCTTCGAAAGCGTCAAAGACGGCATTAACTACTATCCCTGGAGGCCCCAGGCTGGTTTCTTGATAAATAGCAGCATGGTGGGGATTGTAGACTAGGTTATGGGGAGGGAGCATAAAAGGAGGAAGATAGGTTAACTTGACACTTTCACCGAAAAAAGCAGTGGTTCTAAATTCATAACGACTGTTATCTTTGGCAAAATTATCAACTGCGCGGAGCAATCCTTTTAGGTTACCCACCAGGTGAGCAGCGCCTCCATGCCCCATAAGGGTTAGCAATCTTTTATAGTCTAGTCTTGGAGGTCGAGTTTCGGGAATGTAGGCGAGGGAAGAATCACGGTTAATGATAACTCTCTCTTTTTGCTCTAATTCTAGTAAGGTTGCCATCTTATTCGGTCCAGCGGTAACCGCGACCACGGATAGTTTGTAATTTTTGAGAAGAAATCCCCAGATGTTCAAGTTTTAATCTGAGCTTGGAAATAACTTGGTCAATTGCCCAGTCAGAATATTTTTCTTCAAAATCTTTGCCCCAAAGCGCTTGGGCGATTTGGTCGCGGGAAAGAGTAAGGTTTTTCTTTTTTAGAAATGAGAGCAGGAGGTGGTACTCTTGGAGAGTAATTTTTTCTTTGGCTGGTTGACCGTTGATTAAAATTTCTCCGGTTTTTGCTTCCAGACTAATTTGAGGAGAGTCACTTTTAAGATTGCTAATAAAATTTTCCAAGAGAGGGGAGAAGAGCTTAGAGGAAGTTTTTTCTTGAACAACAATTCCTAGGTTTAAAAGTCTTGTGGGGACTTTAGCTTTCTTAAGAGAAGTCCCTTGGTTAATTTGGATTAAACTCTTTTTTTCTTCATCATCAAAAGAATTCCAGATATCTTCGAGAATAACTTTTATCTCATATTGATCGGCGAGAAAAGCAAGTATTTTTTCTGAATTAGTAGAGTAGTAATTTTGCAAAATCCTTAAGGCGGCCCGGTTTAAAGAAGCATGACCGCCAGAGAGTTTTTTTATCAAAGAAAGTTGTTTGTGGGAGACTTTATAGCCATATTTTTGAATGAGGGTTTGAAGGCAAACTGCGTTGTCTTGATTTCCAAGTAGAGGGAAATGAATAAGATTTTGAGAAATAACTTCCTTAAGATGGCCAAGCTTACCAAAGCTTTCTGATTTGAAAATATCAGTGGAATTGGCAAAGAGAAAGTGAATTTTAGTTTTGTCAACTGACCAAAGGGCATGAAGATTATTAAAAAATGCAATTGGGAAATTATCCTCGTCATTAAGCTCGTCAAACCTTTCCAGGATGAAAATTAAATGATAGCCCCGACCAACCAATTTCTCAATTTCTTCTTTTAAAACAAAGAATGCTCTTTCGCTGCTTTGGCTATTGGTTTCTGGGTTAAGGCAACTGAGCATGAGCTGAAAAAAACCTGGAGGAGTTTTTTCAATCAAGTTCTCGGCAGGAACGTTAATTATTTTGTATTTAGCTAAAGCCTCAAAGCCAAGATGTTTTGCGTTTTGGACCAAAAAACGGCCGGTGCGTCTTCTTCCGGCGTGGCGAACCCAGAAGGCAGTAACGCTTTCCCCGCGAAGGAAACAGGGCAGGAGAGTTTCGGTAAAGAGCCTTTTTTCTGTTTCTTTGGTGAAAAGATGAGAGCAATTTTTGGACACAGATATTATTTAATTAATAGCTATAGGATTATAGCTTTGGCTCTCTTATATGTCAAGAATATGTAAGAAAATTTACTCAGGAAAGCCTAGATTTCCTTATCTTCTTTTTAGGTACGGCTCAAGCAAGAAGAGCTTGGGCAGTTTAAAATGCGTCCTATAATGAATATTGGAAAGACAATCCAAAGACAGATTGTCGCCCCCTTGCAGCAATGGTTGCTCGAACAAGGAAGATGTGTTGTTTGCGGCCAGGGATTGTCAAAAGGGAGTCGGGAGAAAGTTAGCGGTGGAGTAGTAGTTGGTTGTTCTTGTGGCCAGCAATATTTTTATTTGCCCAAGGGGAAAATTTATAAAAGATTAAATGTTTGAATATGAGTAAAGAAGCTTTAAGAAACTTTGAGGAGCAGGAAAGGGGAGAAATCGGAGCCAAAGAGGAAGCTTTGTATAAAGTGATTGCCGAAAGCTCTTGTCTGGTCTATCAATTAACTAAAATTCCCATTATTAAAAAGGTAGACCAGCACCAAAATCCTTTTAAGGGCTGTCTTTTTATGCAAATTCTAGGTTTGGGAGCAGAAAACCTTTACCAAACTCTTTTGCAGACAGCTACTGGCGATAGAGATGAGGTTCTTAAAGCCTGTAACATTCGTACTCAGCTTTTTTGCCAAGCCTTAAGCGCTCGAATAAATTACAAAGGTTCATTGAGGGCAGCTTGGCAAAGCGAAGGGGCGGTTTGGAGCAAGGTTTGTGGAGAAGAAGTTTCGGAATTAGTCCAGGAGGCGGATAGTTTTTTGGCTTTAGCGGGAGAAGATGATTTTCCTGGTTTAAAAGGAAAAATTAGAGAAATTGAAGTGACGAGGGCCGATTTTAAACAAAGAGATGTAGGTCAGTGGTTAAGGTGGGTTTTTGAGCTGGCTTCTTTTTTAGGCGTCAAAAGCGAACTTAATCTCTTTGAATTTATGGCTGAAAAACAACAAGGGCGAATTGCCATGGGTAAGCAAGTTTTGAGCCCTGAGGATAAAAAAGCCGAGTGGCAAAAGCTCTTGCCAAGAGCCAGAAAGTACTTTAATTGAAAATTTTTTGCTAATGCTTCATACTAAGCCTAGATGCTTAGAAGTGAAATTGCTTCTCATTTATTGATTGCTTTCATTTACTTTTTAGTGGTCTCTTTGTGGCGTTGGGAGCTTAATTTTAATCTGTTTTGGTTATGGACAGGAGGCTTTTTGGGGACTTTTTTGCTTGATCTCGATCACTTGCTTTACTGGTTTTTTTCTCATCCAGAAAAACAAGATTCTCAGTATGCCAAAGTTTTGCTTAAAACCAGAAACTATCGGGGAATGTATGCTCTTTTGCAAAGAACCCACCAAGCACATACCCGGCTGACTTTTCATACGGCTCTTTTTCAACTAGTTTTACTAGCACTAGCTTTTTATGTTCTTACTTCTGGGGGGAGTCTTTTTGGTTCAGCTTTGGTAATGGCCATGAATCTGCATTTGCTTAAAGATGAATGGTTTGATTATTTGAGTGGGAAAAGGGAGACTTTGGCTGATTGGCTTTTTTGGCAGATTAAGGGAGTGGCAGTAGAAAAGTATTTGCGCCTTTACCTGGCGGGAGTAAGCGCAGTTTTTCTTCTTTTAAGCTTAATTTTAGTTTAATGTTTTAACGGCAATGGCTAAACTGATAAACGTGGTTAAGGCTACAGGAGAAATAGAGCCTTTTTCCGAAGAAAAGGTAGTTAGTTCTTTAATGCGAGCAGGGGCTTCAAAAGGATTGGCTTACAAAATTGTTGATAAAGTTAAGTCCCAGCTTTATCAAAATATTCCCACTTTTGAAATTTATTCGGCGGTAATGAAGATATTGCGGCGAGAACAAAAAGATTTGGCCAGCCGCTATAGCCTTAAAAGGGCAATTATGGAGTTAGGACCAACTGGCTATCCTTTTGAAATTTTTGTTGCTGGCGTTTTGGAAGCTGATGGTTTTAAAGTTCAAAACAATATGATGGTTTTAGGCAAGTGTGTTTCTCATGAAGTAGATATTGTGGCGAAAAAAGATAAGAAAACCCATATGGTCGAGTGTAAGTTTCATAATCAATTGGGAGGCAGAACCGAGATAAAACCAGCTTTATATACTTACGCTCGTTTTTTGGACCTTCGGGAAAGAGGTTTTGACTTGCCCTGGCTGGTGACCAACACTAAGGTAACTCAAGAAGTGCGCGCTTATTGTCTTTGTATGGGCATGGAGGTGACTTCTTGGGATTACCCGGAAGGAAAAAGTCTGCGGGAGCTAGTCGATAAAAGCGACCTGCAGCCGCTTACCAGCCTTACTTCTTTAACTAAAAAACAAAAACAATCTTTTTTGGAGCAGGGAATTGTTTTTGCCAAAGATTTACCTCGGACAAGCTAAGTCGACAAGAGCTTTAGCTTGATGCTTTGGCAATAAAATACTACAATGGTTAGAAACTATTAAAGAAAGGAAAAAAAATGATAGGAACTTTTACTGATAAAAATTTTGAAAGAGAAGTTCTTAAAAGTGAGCTTCCGGTCCTGGTTGAGTTTTATGCCGACTGGTGTGGTCCCTGTAAAATGATGGCGCCCATAATTGAGGGATTGGCAGAGGAGTTAAAAGATAAAGCTAGGGTAGGCAAGCTTAATGTTGATGAAAACCAGCAAACTGCTCAAAACTATGGAGTGATGAGTATTCCTACCTTGATTTATTTTGAGAAGGGAAATCCTCTCAAAACCATGATAGGATTTAGGAATAAAGAGGAGATTCTTCAGGAAATCGGAAAATAGTTTATGTACGATACGATTATCATTGGCTCCGGCCTGGCTGGACTGACAGCCTCAATTTATGCTTCTCGTTATCGGTTGAGCAACGTAATTTTAGGCAAACTGCTTGGTGGGACGATTACTTTGGCTCATAAAGTAGAAAACTTTCCTGGCTTTGCCGGAATTTCCGGTATTGAGCTGGCCCAAAAAGTGATTAAGCAAGCCAAAGCTTTGGGAGCAGAAATCTTGCCTGAGCAAGTTTCCCGGGTGGAGATTTCGGGCAACAGCTTTTTAGTTTTGACCGAGAGCGAGAAAAAGTTTCAGGCCAAAACCTTGATTGCCACTACTGGAACAGAAAGAAGAAAACTAGGTGTTGCCGGAGAAAAAGAATACTTGGGTAAGGGAGTTTCTTATTGCACCCAATGTGACGCCGCTTTTTTTAAGGGTAAAACTGTTGGCTTAGTAGGCGGCAGTGATGCCGCTGTTGCCGGAGCTTTGCACACAGCCGATTTCGCCCAGAGGGTCTATATTATTTATCGGCGGGAAAAACTGCGGGCCGAGCCTCTTTTGGTTAAAAAAGCTTTAGCTCATCCTAAAATTGAGGTTGTTTACAATAGCAATGTAACAGAAATCTTGGGAGATGGTAATAAAGTGACTGGCGTTGGGTTGGATCAGGCTTATAAAAATAGTGAGGAGTTGGCGGTTGACGGTCTTTTTATTGAAATTGGCGGAGTTCCAGTCACCAATTATTTAGTGCCACTTAAAGTTGAACTTGATGAAGATGGTTATGTAAAAGTTAACCCCCAAATGGAAACGAATGTGGCTGGAGTTTTTGCTGCCGGAGACTTAACGACCCAGAGTCGAATTTTACAGCAAGCAATTACGGCTGCCGCCCAGGGAGCGATGGCTGCTTCCTCAGCATTTCGCTATCTGAAAAAGAGATAAGAGTGAATGAACAATCCATTTAAAAATGCTCAAGAGCAGCTTGATAAAGTTGCTTCTTTTTTGGATGTCAAAGCTGACCTCTTGGCAGTCTTACGGATGCCGCAGCGGATAGTGGAGATTAATATCGCCCTTGAAATGGATAGCGGAGAGATTAAGGTTTTTCGCGGTTTTCGTTCTCAGCATAATAATGCCTTGGGCCCTTTTAAAGGCGGAATTAGATTCCATCAGGATGTAACCAAAGATGAGATAATGGCGCTTTCGCTTTGGATGACTTGGAAGACAGCGGTGGCTGGTATTCCTTTTGGGGGCGCCAAAGGCGGAGTAGCGGTTAATCCCAAAGAACTTTCTGAAAGAGAACTGGAAAAGCTTTCCCGGGGATATATTCGAGCAATTGCGCCGTTTATTGGACCGAAAACCGATGTCCCGGCGCCGGATGTAGGGACTAATCCGCAAATTATGGCTTGGATGCTGGATGAATATAAAATTTATAACCGTTATAAGAATTATAAAGAAAATGAGCTTTTGGCAGCCCTTACCGGAAAGCCGCTGGAAAAAGGGGGAAGCTTGGGGAGGGTGCAGGCAACTGGCAGGGGTGGGCTTTATGTTTTGGAGCAATTAGTTCGAGAGCTTAGGCTCAATCCCCAAAAAACCACAGTTGCGGTTCAAGGAATCGGTAATGTTGGCTATTGGTTTGCTCAGTTAGCGCACGAGCGGGGTTATAGAGTTGTTGCTCTTTCAGACTCCAAAGGAGGAGTCTATTCCCAGAGAGGTTTAAACCCTAAAGAGGTATTAAGATACAAAAAAGAGACTGGCAGCGTGGTTGGTTTCCCGGGGACGAAGACGATTACCAACAGGAAGTTGTTGGCTTTGCCAATTGATATCTTAGTGCCGGCGGCTTTAGAAAATGTGATTACTCTTAAGAATGCTCGTTGGATTAAAGCTAAAGTAGTTTTGGAAATGGCCAACGGACCAACTACACCCGAGGCGGATGAGGTTTTGGGTAGAAAGGGAGTCCTAGTGATTCCAGACATTTTAACCAATGCCGGTGGAGTAGTGGTCTCTTTTTTTGAATGGGAGCAGAATATGAAAGGGGAGAGGTGGGCTGAGGCTGAGGTGAACAAAAAGCTCAAGAGGAAAATTATCAAAGCCTTTTTGGAAGTTTGGAGGGTTTCCCAAGAGAAGAGAGTTGATTTTCGTAAGGCTGCCTACGTTTTGGCAGTGGGCAAAGTTATAAAGGCGATGATTAAAAAGCCGCCAAACTTGATTTTTTGAAATTTCATCGGTATCATATTTTTAATTTGTTAAAATTGTTAAAAGGAGGAAAAAATGCCTGAAGAAGAGGTTGTCCCCCAAGCTGAACAAACTGCTCATCTAACTCCAGAAGAAAAGAGCGAATTTGGTGGGAGGCTTGATGAATTGTTGAGAGATGGGAGCAGAGCGATAGGTGAGGTGATTAGCAGAGAGTCAAGGTTTTTAGGAAGAATCAGGGGAAGAGTTAGTCCCTTAAGGGGAAGAGAAAACTCCAGCGGAGTTGAGGGAGAAGCGGCCGGGAGAGTTATTAGAGGTGTTGATGCTACCCAAAAGACAGAAAATCGCCACGATCAAGGTTTAGGTGAAGATTGGCGAAATTTTGAGAAAAATGCTAGGGATCTTTTACCAAACTTAGTGGCAGATGACCGTAGGAGAGAAGAATTAGAAGACGTATGCCAAAGAGTAAATTCTCTTGTTGACGGATTTATGTCTAGGGTTGTTGAGGATCTTGAAAAGCTGCCCCAGTCGATGCGTGAGCTAAACTCTATTTTGCTTCATGCGACTCAATTGTTTGGTAGAGAACCCCAAAGTCCTCAAGCGCAAGAAGTAAAAAGGATGATTACCTCTTTATATCAGAATTTCGAGGGGGTTACAGAAGCAAAAGGAATTGCTGACGGGAGCTATGGGTCTATAAGAAGAGTTATTTCTGCCCTGAGGGGTTTGGTTGAAGAAACTATGGGAAGGCGCTTTGAGAGTCAGTCTAGCCATTAATAAGAAGTAAGTTGGGACATGGTAGATTGTTGGGAAAAGGGAGGATGATAAGTGAAGAAAGTCAAGATAGATAAAGAAAAATGTATTGGTTGTGGGCTTTGTGTCACTATTGCCGAAAAAGCCTTTAAATTAAGTGATGAAGGCAAAGCGGAAGTTTTAGTAGTGGAAACAGAAGAGGAAAGTAAAGTCCAAGAAGCAATTGAATCTTGTCCGGTAGGAGCGATTACAGAAGTTGAAGAGCCTTTTTGACGATACTGGTATAATAGTTTGATGAATAAAAAGACTTCTTTTTTGATAGTTTTCCTTTTGTTGGTGGCTGCCTTTTTAGCGGGCTCTACGGCTGCCAAAATAAAATACTTTGATAAAGCTAGCCAAGATGCCAAGCCAACTGTTGCTCCTCAGGCCGTTGGGCCAACTCCGCCACCTTTTGAGCCAAGAAAAGCAGACAAACCAGAAGTTAAGTTTTTTGTGATGAGTTTTTGTCCTTATGGTAATCAGGCAGAGGCGGGGTTAGAGCCGGTTTATCAGCTGCTAAAAGATAAAGTTTCCTGGCAGCCAAGGTATATTGTTAACGACCAAAAATCTTCTTGCGAGCAAAGCTGTCCTTACCGAGTCTATAATGATGAAGCCCAAAAAAGATGTGAGGAAGCGATTGCCAATGGCCAAGTTGAAGATATGGATACTTGCAAAGGCTATTTTCCCTATAGTTCTACTGAAGAATGTTTAACCAAAGAATGTTCCAAGTTGGCAGCGGGAAAATATGAGTCGCTCCATGGCGAGCAGGAATTAAACCAAGATGTTAGGGAAATTTGTGCTTACAGCCAGTTAACAGAAGGTCAAAATAGCGTCTTGGGAGCAGAAGCAGAAAAGGGAATATTAGACCAATGGTGGAAGTTTGTTTCCTTGGTGAATACCAATTGCAGCGACAAGAATGCCGATACTTGCTGGACCAAACAGGCCCAGGAGGCGGGATTAAATACCGCCCAGATTTCCTCTTGCTCCCAAACTCAAGCCAAAACGTTAATGACAAACGAAATCACGGAAAGCGAAAAGTATCGGGCTAGCGGTTCTCCCACTTTCTATATCAACGATGTTTTGTATCAAGGCGGTCGAGCACCAGAGGATTTAAAAAAAGCGATTTGTGCTTCTTTTGATAATCCGCCTGAAGAGTGTAATCAAAGTTTAGGTCAAGAAACTGGTTCAGCAAGCGGAGGTTGTGGACAATGAAGAAATATCTTAAATATCTAATTATCTTGCTTTTAGTACTGGCAGCAACGGCCGGAGGTTTTTTCTGGACCAGAAACAGTCTCTTGAAGAACCCTGAAGTTAAAAGTGCAGCCGTTAGTCCGACTCAGACGCCAACTAAGCCGGCTCCCAGCTATTCCCGGACAATTGGTGGTTTTATGGTTACCGAGAGAGAAATAGTCAGAGAAGAGGGTAAGCCGGTAGTTTACTTTTTTGGGATGGAAACTTGTCCTCATTGTCTTTGGGAAAAACCGATTGCCCAAAAAGTTTTTTCTCAGTTTAAAGACGAGATTGTTTATAAGGAACGCTTTGATTCAGAGGAAGACATGGATGTTTTTGAGAGTTATAAAGATGTTAATCCTGACTATGGAGTTCCCTTAATAATCGTTGGCGGAAAGTATGTTCGAGTCGGAGCAGGGGAAAGCTTGGGTGCAACTGAAGAAGAATCCAAAAAGCTGGAAGAAGAAGCCCTAACTGCTTTAGTTTGCAAGTTGACTGATAGCCAACCGTCTTCGATTTGTGGCCCGCTGGAAGAAGAAATAAAAGCCATAGAGTAACTTCGGTGTGTTAAAATAGCTTCATGATTAAGCTGAATGCCAAAGAGCTTAGGACCACTAAAGCTGATCCTAGTAAAGTAAAAAATTTACCCAAAAACCCGATTTTTATTGTTTTAGACGATGTTTTGGATACTTATAATATTGGCAGTATTTTTCGTTTGGCTGATGCAGTCGCTGCCCAAGAGCTGATTATAACCGGCAGATCAGAGACTCCTCCGAACTCTCGGATTAAAAAAGCTTCGGTTAATACGACTGAATGGGTAAGATGGCGATATGAGGAGACGGCGGCTCAAGCAATTAAGAACTTAATCCGCCGATTCGGCGGAAAAAATTTGCAGGTAGTGGCCATAGAACAAAGCAAAGAAAGTATTGCTTATACTGAAATTGAATGGAAGTTTCCGGTAGCCCTGGTAGTGGGCAATGAAACTGCCGGCGTTTCCAAGGAAGCCTTAAAAGAGGCAGATGCAATTGCCGAGCTACCGATGTTTGGCGTAAATATTTCTCTTAATGTGATGGTTTCTTTGGCAATTGTGCTTTACAAGGTGGTGGAAAACTTGGACTGAAGGCTATTGACTTTGGCTTCGGGTTTTGATATTCTGACACTAGATATGCAATAAAACTTTGCCAAGAGTTTTGGGAGCAACCCGCTTTTGGCGGGTTTTTTGATATCTTTTTACTTCGTACTTTGACAATCAAAAAGTGGTAGGAATCAATTTTTTTGAGAATTTGATCCTGGTTCAGGATGAACGCTGGCGGTGTGCCTTAGGCATGCAAGTCGAGCGCTCCGATGGATCCCGCAAGGGGCTCATCGGAGAGCGGCGAACGGGTGAGTAACGCGTAGGAATCTACCTCTTAGCGGGGCATAGCCTGCCGAAAGGTGGGGTAATTCCCCATAGTCTCGCAAGAGTAAAGGTCGTAACTGGCCACTAAGAGATGAGCCTGCGTCCTATCAGCTTGTTGGTAGGGTAATAGCCTACCAAGGCAATGACGGGTAGCTGGGCTGAGAGGTTGACCAGCCACAAGGGAACTGAGACACGGTCCCTACACCTACGGGTGGCAGCAACTAGGAATATTCCACAATGGGCGAAAGCCTGATGGAGCGACACCGCGTGGAGGATGAAGGTCTTCGGATTGTAAACTCCTTTTGTCCCGCATAGTGCGGGGAGAATAAACTTCTGCTAACTACGTGCCAGAAGCCTCGGTAATACGTGGGAAGTAAGCGTTATCCGGATTTATTGGGCGTAAAGCGTTTCGTAGGCGGTTTACTGCATCTTGTTTCAAAGCCTTAGGCTCAACCTAAGAAAGGGGCAAGAGATGAGTAGACTAGGGTTAGGTCGGGGATGTTGGAATTTGCGGTGGAGCGGTGAAATGCGTTGATATCGCAAAGAACACCAAGGGCGAAGGCGAACATCTAGGCCTTGACCGACGCTGAGGAACGAAAGCTAGGGGAGCGAAAGGGATTAACATACTAGTCCCATTCAACAGTAATGTTGGGTTAAAAACTGGCTATATCGGAGAAACTCCTTGCTATTTTCGGGTTTTATTTGGTAAACTCAAAGTAATGAGGACAACCCCGAGGGAAGTTGGCTCTCTAAAGGCATCATTCCGACTGAGTACTTTACAAAAAAGCGTTTTAGTCGGGACACTTCTTGGAGATGGAGGATTAAGATATCGAGGGCATGATTGCCGTTTGCATATAAAGCATTCTGACAATCAAATATCCTTGGTTCAATTCAAGAGGGAAGTATTTAGTAATATAACCTCGATGAAAATTAGGGTATTCAAACAAGCTGTAAGCAAAAGAGACTACACTTTTGCCGAGTTTGTTACTCTGACTCATTCAGAGTTTACTAAATATTTCAATCTTTTTTATTCTTCTTCCAAGAAATCTATTCCTGCTTCGATTGAAAAGTTATTAACCAACCCCCTTAGTTTAGCTGTGGTTTATGGATGACGGTTCAGCAGAGTATGCTGGTGCCTCACTCCAAACGCACAGCTTTACTGAAAAGGAGGTTAACCGATTAGTCGAAGTGATTAAAAGGAATTATGAAATTGATGCCGGCAAGAGATTGAATAAGGGGAAATGGGTTATATATTTTCCAAAAGCAAGTATGCCTAAGCTGCGGAAAGCAATTTGGCATTATATGCTTAAGGATTTTAGATATAAACTCTGTCCTTATTCCGAGAGAGCTTAACCCCGTAGAGACTGTACGCCGGGTCCCGGTATAACACCGGGATATGATACAGTCCGATCTGTGTAGCAATACGCAGAGCTTAATAGAAATATTGAGTCGCCCCATCTTAGATGGGGTTAGTATCCCGATGTTACATCGGGAGAAAGTAACAGAATGTAGAGACCCCTGTAGTCCTAGCCGTAAACGATGCCTGCTAGCTGGTGGCCCCGATTATCGGGGCCGGTGGCGTAAGCTAACGCGTTAAGCAGGCCGCCTGGGGAGTACGGCCGCAAGGTTGAAACTCAAAGGAATTGACGGGGACTCGCACAACCAGTGGAGCATGTGGTTTAATTCGATACGAAGCGTTGGACCTTACCCGGGCTTGACATGTTACCGTTTTAGTCTTCCAGAGATGGAGGACGATCCGCAAGGAAGGTAACACAGCTGCTGCATGGCTGTCGTCAGCTCTAGGCGTGAGCTGTAGGCTTAAGTGCCTCATAGAGCGCAACCCCTGTCTTGTGTTAAATATTCACAAGAGACTGCCTCGATTTTTTATCGGGGAGGAAGGAGGGGACGACGTCAAGTCAGCATGGCGCTTATGTCCGGGGCGACACACATCCTACAATGGCGAAGAACAACGAGCTTAGCGACCTAGTAATGGGAAGCAAATCTCTGAAATTTCGCCTCAGTTCGGATTGAGGGCTGCAACTTGCCCTCATGAAGTCGGAATTGGTAGTAATCGCGGATCAGCAGGCCGCGGTGAATACGTTCTCGAGTCTTGTACACACTGCCCGTCAAGTCAACAAAGTCGGGAGCGCCTGAAGATCCCGCTCAGCGGGATTGAAGGTGAGTTCGGCGATGGGGGCTAAGTCGTAACAAGGTAGCCGTTCTGGAAGGAGCGGCTGGATCACCTCCTTTCTAAGGAGCTTTTACACGCCTCCGATGTCACATCGGAGAAACAAAGCCGTCTTGATTAGACGTTAAATAATCAGTCGGAGAAAAGTCATATCCGACAAAGATTCCTACCGCTTTTTGATTGTCAAATAAAAACCCCAGATTAATCTGGGGTTTTTGGTACATGCAAAATCTTTTCTTAATTTTGGTTTTGTGTTAAAATTTCGATACTTGAAGTTTTGGGCAAGTGGCTCAGTGGTAGAGCGATTCTCTGATAAAGAATAGGCCGAAGGTTCGATTCCTTCCTTGCCCACCACTTTTGCTTCTTGTATTTTCTCTTTCTGTTAAAATAACTTCATGAAATTTTTGAAAAGGCTTTTGCTTTTGCTTTTTCTGGGAATTGGAATTTTGGGGCTAATTATTTTGGGGACAACGGTATTGGAGGAAGTAAGGGAAATTATCAATGTTGGCCGGGTCGAAGAAAGCAGGGAAGAGGAAATAGCTGAACAGGTCCTTAATTTTGCGGCCATGTCTGATGTTCACTCGGATATAGAAAGCCTAAAAAGAGCCTTGGAAATCGCTAAAGGCGAAGAAGTCGATTTTATTATTATTACTGGCGATTTGACTTCTTTGGGTAAGAGGGATGAACTTTTGGAAGCAAAAAAAGTTTTGGACCAAAGCAGTTTTAAATATTACTCGATTCCGGGCAATCATGATCTTTGGTGGAGCCAAAAATTTAATGAAGATGTTTTTGGAGAGGTCTTTGGCCAACACTTTCAGTCTTTTAAAGACAAAGGTGTAAAGTTTATTTTAGTTGATAATGGTAGTTACTTGGGAGTGGATGAAAAGCAAATGGAATGGATAGAAAATGAAGTGGTTGAATGTGCCCAGATAACCTGTCTGGTTTTTATGCATATGCCTCTTAATCATCCTTCTTCTGTACATATTATGGGAGAAGATAGTCCCGAGGTAGCTAGCCAAGCGGCAGAGCTGGTGAAACTGTTGGTAGAAAATAAAGTAAAAGAGCTTTTTGCTGGCCATTTACATTTTTCTTCTGAATATGAACTCCAAGGACTTCAGACTACTGTTGTTGGCGCTTTAACCCGAGCTCGCAACCCCCAATCACCTAAATTTTTAGAAGTTTGGAAGGGAGAGGAGCTGGAAAAAAAAGAGGTTTTTTTAAGCGACTACACCCCCTGAAATTGCCTGCTACGCTTCTTGACAGTCTCTGCCTATTTGGATATAATGCTTTTAGTCTCAAAGGAGACAGTTTAATTCATGAGAAGCACTCGAAAACAAGAAATCCTTTATCAGTTGTATTGTCACGGGCAAGGATAGCGGCTTCTTGTGAACTTTAGATAACTGGCTCCGGCCAGTTTTTTTGTTCTTTAATTTTAGGGGCCAGTAGTTCAACGGTAGAATATCCCGTTTGCAACGGGAAGGTAGGCGGGTCAGTACCGCCCTGGTCCACAGGAGTCGACGGCTTGTCCGTCCGAATCCCGATATCAATCGGGAGAAGGAGGATTCGAATCCGGCTGGCTCCACTGCCAGATAACTGGCAAGAAAATTGTACTTTGACAAGTGAAGAGAAATTTGATGTAGAGTCGCAAACTACAGCTAAAGCTAATGGTGGATGCCTAGGTACAACGAGCCGAGGAAGGACGCGCAAGGCGGCGATACTCGTCGGGTAGGTGCCAAGAACCTGCGATCCGGCGGTTTCCGAATGAGGCAACTCAGTGCAGTGAAAGCTGTGCTATCCCGCTTTCGGCGGGAGGGGTACCCGGGGAACTGAAACATCTTAGTACCCGGAGGAAGAGAAATCAAATGAGATTCCGTCAGTAGCGGCGAGCGAAAGCGGAAAAGCCTAAACCCCGATGTTACATCGGGGGGTTGTGGGACGCCACTTGGGAGTGTTTGCGGTAGCAGAAGGCCCTGGAATGGGCTGCCAAAGAAGGTGAAAGCCCTGTATGCGAAACTGCTAAACACCTCGGGCGAGTTCCCAAGTACCATGGGGAAAGTACCCTGTGGGAATCTGGGGGGGCCACCCTCCAAGGCTAAATACTCGTTGTGTCCGATAGTGAACTAGTACCGTGAGGGAAAGGTGAAAAGAAGGGTGAGACACCCAGTGAAATAGAAACTGAAACCATTGGCTAACAAACAGATGAAGGTCCGACGTAACGTCGGACTGACATCGTGCCTATTGAAGAATGATCCGGCGAGTCTACGTTCAAGTGCTAGTTTAACCCCGCCGAGCGGGGGTAGGCGTAGTGAAAGCAAGCCTGAATAGGGCGTTAAGCGCTGGACGTAGAACCCGAAACCGGGCGAGCTAACCTTGAGCAGGGTGAACCCCGATGAAAATCGGGGAGAGGCCCGAACCCGTTGCTGTTGCAATAGCATGGGATGACTTGAGGTTAGGGGTAATATGCTAATCGAGCCCGGAGATAGCTGGTTCTCCCCGAAATATATTTTGGTATAGCCCATCTGTATAAACCAGAGGGGTAGAGATACTGAATGGTGGCAGGGCAGCAATGTCTTGTCCTCAACCAAACTCCGAATACTTTGGTGTTCACAGATGGAGTCAGACTAGTCGGGCTAAGCTGATTAGTCGAAAGGGAAACAGCCCAGACTTGCAATTAAGGCCTCTAAGTTTTAGCTAAGTAAAAGGAAGTTAAATTCCTCAGACACCCAGGAGGTTGGCTTAGAAGCAGCCATCCTTCAAAGAAAGCGTAACAGCTCACTGGATGAGTCCCGATGTTACATCGGGAGGGGAATTTAGCGCCGTAGATGATCGAGAATAAGCTAAACGCCGAAATTCAAGATTGCTCGCTTATGCGAGTAGTGGTAGGGGAGCGTTCCGTGGGCGGTGAAGCCCTTCCGTAAGGTCAGGGTGGAGCGCACGGAAGTGAGAATGCCGGAATGAGTAACGAAAGTCCGATGAGAATTCGGACCGCCGAATACCCAAGGTTTCCCACGCAACGTTCGTCGACGTGGGGTAAGTCGGGACCTAACATGAGGCCAGCTAAACTGGCGTAGTGGATGGACAACAGGTTGATATTCCTGTACAGAGAAAGTGTCGTTATTTTCGCGCAAGCGGAAACAAGGTTCTGCAGACGTAAGTTTGCAGGGTCTTATTACCTGGGGACTGACGAAGTTGGAATAATCGAGTCAAGCGGTGAAGACGCTTGATTTAAGCATTGAAATGGTTTTGATTGGAAAATCCGTTAGAACGTTTAAATTGAGGTGTGAATAAAAGTTCTGCTGCAAGGCGGAGCAATTCGATGAGGTTCAGCTTCCCAGAAAAGGTTCGCAGGGAGATGCTTTTTTTCCCGTACCGCAAACCGACACAGGTGGGTTGGTCGAGTAGACTAAGGCGAGCGAGAGAAGGAGGTTTAAGGAACTCGGCAAACAATCTGGACGTAAGCTATGCAAGATGTCCTGCCCGATGTTACATCGGGCCACAGCAAAAGATTGCCAAGGGACTGTTTAACTAAAACACAGGTCTCTGCAAACCCGTAAGGGGAAGTATAGGGGCTGCGGCCTGCCCAGTGCCCGTAGGTCAAAGCTTAGGGTGACCCCGACGCAAGTCGGGATAGCTCTGGGCCTAAGCCCGGGTGAACGGCGGCACTAACTATAAGTGTCCTATGGTAGCGAAGTCCCTCGTCTGGTGAGTTCAGACCCGCACGAAAGGCTTAACCACTTGGCAACTGTCTTGAACCTTCACTCGGTGAAATTGAAATGGCTGTGAAGATGCGGCCTATATGCTCTAGGACAAAAAGACCCCGTGGAGCTTTACTGTTACTTGGTACTGAAATGAAACGATGAACTGTTTAGAATAGGAGGGAGCCGCAAGGCGTCAGTGAAATACCTCTCTTTCGTTGTTTTCAGATCTAACTCATTCTGGCTGGAGACGCCAGAGGGGACCGTGCCAGGGAGACAGTTTGACTGGGGCAGTCGCTTGCTAAAAGGTAACGCAAGCTCACAAAGGTACCCTAAGCCCGGATGGAAATCGGGTGGTTTGTGTAAAGGCACAAGGGTGCTTGACTGCGAGACTGACAGGTCGAGCAGGTGCGAAAGCAGGTCTTAGTGATCCCCCGCCATTCCGTGGTTGGAGGCGGGGCTTAAAGGATAAAAGTTACCCCGGGGATAACAGAGTAGTCGCGCCCGAGCGTCCACAGCGCCGGCGCGGTTCGCTACCTCGATGTCGGCTCACCACATCCTGGCGCTGAAGAAGGTGCCAAGGGTTGGACTGTTCGCCCATTAAAGTGGTACGTGAGCTGGGTTCAGAACGTAAATTACATTGCGTTCTATTGCAGTAATGCAGTACAATAAATCTGACTAAAATCGGTGAAACCCTCTTTCGGTTTTTAGAACTGGCCGAGAAGGGTAATACCGAGGGTAAGTCAAGAGGTGAGAAAAGAAGAGCTTGCTTATATTGCGAAGCAAACAAGCTTGGCTTATATTGCTGGTTTTCTAGATGGAGATGGATGTATTATGCTTCAGTTGGTATCTCGTAAGGATTATATTCTTGGATATCAGATAAGGGCAAGCATTGTTTTCTATCAAAAACAGAAATATAGGTCTTTTTTAGAAGAGATTAAGGAAAAGTTGAAATATGGTTATATCAGGGAGCGAAACGATGGTATAGTGGAATACACTATCGTCGGATTTGAACCAGTAAAAAAGATTTTAACCTTACTTTATCCTTATTTGAAACTGAAAAAGCAACAAGCCAAACTTGCGCTAGAAGTTATTGAGAAAATTCCGAAAGAAGTTAGGTTGCCAAAAAGAACGAAATTAAGCGCTGAGCTTCTAATGGAATTATCATATGAAGTTGATAAATTTGCATCTTTGAATTATTCAAAGAGACGAACCAACACTTCAGCACAAGTAAAAGAATTCTTAATATCTCACAATCTCTTGAATCCCGTAGAGACTGATCCCTAGGTCCATCTAGTCAATGGAAGTAAGGTGACCCCGATGTTACATCGGGGATACGTCAGCTCCTAAGTTAGTAAGACTTTAACTTAGGATGAAGATATAGTCCATGCCATAAGAAATTATGGAATAACATGCGTGAGACAGTTCGGACTCTATCCAGAGCATACGTTCGATTCTTGAGGGGAGTCCTCCACAGTACGAGAGGACCTGGAGGAGGGAACCTCTGGTGTGCCAGTTGTTTCTGTCAAGAGCACCGCTGGGTAGCTATGTTCCTTAAGGATAACCGCTGAAAGCATCTCAAGTGGGAAGCCCACCCCAAGATTAGGAATCGTTGCCAGCTTAGCTGGCGAGAGACCCCTGGGAGATTACCAGGTTGATAGGCGGCCGGTGTAAGTGCAGCAATGCATTTAGCCTAGCCGTACTAATGGTCGAATGTAGTTTGTTTACCAAGCTTAGCTTGGTTTACATCGAGTTTTCTCTTCACTATTCAGAGAGCAATTTGCTATAATATTGTGCTGGTACTTTGAGCGAGCTGGAACTACCTGATCCCATTTCGAACTCAGAAGTAAAACGGTTCAGCGCCGACGATAGTGTCTGGGCAACTGGATGCGAAAATAGGTCAGTGCCAGCATTTTTTATGTTCCTTGTCTCTTGTGGGGATAAATGCTATAATTGTTTCATTCTAACGAAAGGTGGAAATGAAAATTGCCGAAAAAGAAAAAAGAAAAAAAAGAAACTAAGAAAAGAGAAATAAAAAAGAAATCTCCTCGAACTTCTAAAGAACCCTCCGTCGCTAAAGCTATGAAGGGCGAGCCAACAACCATGGAAGAGCTTTTGGCTCTGGAAACAGAGAAAATCCGCGGTCTTAAGAGAGGCGAGATTATTGAAGGAATTGTTGCTGAGATTACTCCTAAAAGCATTTTCATTGATATTGGTGCTAAAAGCGATGGAGTAGTTTTGGGTAAGGAATTTGAGAGGGCAAAAGACTTTGTCAAAAATCTGAAAGTTGGCGATAAACTCAAGGCTTATGTTGGTAGTGTTGAGAGCGAGAACGGCCAGATTTTGCTTTCTTTGCGTCAGGCAGCCAGTGATTTTGCTTGGGGAAACTACCAAGAGCTTCTTAAGAGTGAAGAAACCACTGAAGTTCGGGGAAGAGAGGTTAATAAAGGAGGGCTAATTGTTGATGCTTTATATTCTCTCCAGGGGTTTGTGCCTGGCAGCCAAATTGGCAGCGCTTGGCAGGGGAAAATTGATCAGCTGGTTGGCCGGAAAATTGAGGTTAAGGTAATTGAGGTTAATCGCGAGCAAAACCGCTTGGTTTTTTCTGAGAAACTGGTTTCTGATGCTGAAAAAATAGAAAAAATTGCCAAGGCAATTGAGAAATTAAAACTGGATGATAGCTTTGAGGCCGAAGTGACCCAAGTGGCGCCATTTGGTCTTTTTGTTAAGATTAAACTGGATAAGGAAGAAGTTGAAGGATTAGTTCATATTTCTGAAGTCTCTTGGCAAAAAGTTGAAGATTTGGCCAAGCTTTACAAGCCAAAAGATAAAGTTAAAGTAAAAGTTATTAGTCTGGAGGATGGTCGGGTTCAGTTTTCCATCAAGCAACTTTTGACTGATCCTTGGGATGAGCTGGAGAAAAAGTATCCGGTAGAGAGCAAACTTAAAGGCGAAGTAACCCGCCTGACTTCTTTTGGGGCTTTAGTAGAGATTGAGTCAGGAATTGAAGGTTTGGTTCATATTTCCAAGATTCCACCAGAATTGACTATAAACGAAGGGGACAAGCTTGATATCTACATTGAGTCAATTGACATGGAAAACCGCCGGATTTCTTTAGGGCTGGTTTTAAGCCAAAAGCCAATAGGCTATAAGTAAAATTTTCTTCTATTGACTTATCTGCTATACTGAAAGCAGTAAAATTTGTTAACCTGCCCTCCATAAAATGGAGGGTTAATTTGTAAAGGAGGAAGAATGGCACCAGAAATATATCTGGGGAAGGTTCCCGTAAATATTGAGCAGATTGCGTCTCCTGGCCGAGAGAGAGAATTTAAGCTAATACGCCGAGCTGATTTACCCGAGTTAGAAGGTTTTTTACCAATCGAAATTTCTCCAGGAATTGTTTTATATGAGCCGGATTTAGGGACAGATGAGGTCGAGAATGTCTTTCGTGTTTTCTATTGTCTTTATGTAAGTCAGGGTGTTCCGGCTAAATATATTTACCCCTCCAAAAGTCGTTTGGGGAAAGAATTGCGACAGCCTTCTCCTCTAATAACTAATTTTGGAAAAACACTCCATATTTTGTCTTGGCCTTCGGGGCCAGAAGCTTTTGTGTATTGGAGTAGACGGCCGGAAGTTGGTTTTGAAGAGATATTTAAAGTGAATAAGGAGGGTTTTACGCCAATTGAGCCCAATCTGCGGTCAGTGATGGGAGGGAAATTTTTATTTGACCCTTTGCTAAAAGACGAGATAATAGTTGGTCCGATAGTGGGCTCCGAAAGCAGACGAGGTGGATTGTGGATGGCAATGGGAGAGACTTTGAATGAGGTGGAAGATTTATGGCGAGAAGAAATGGCAGAAACCGTCGCTTTTGTTCAAGGATGATATAATTTCCTTGTGAAGAGAACTTCAACTCAGTTTGTTTGTAAGGATTGTGGGTATGAGAGTTTACGCTGGATGGGGAAATGCCCGAATTGTGGGGAGTGGAACACTTTTCAAGAATTCAAAACTCCCGCCTCCGCCCATCCGAATCGGAGGGCTTCGGTCGGGCAAGCAAAACTCAAAGTTAGCGAGGCGAGGCCAATTAAACTTTCAGAAATTAAAGCGATAAAAAGCCAAAGAATTCCTTCGAGGATAGGGGAACTTGACCGGGTTTTGGGTAATGGTTTTGTTCAGGGGTCAGTAGTTTTGCTCGCGGGCGAGCCAGGAATAGGTAAATCAACACTTTTGCTGGAGCTTTGCAAAAACTTGGCTTTAGTTTTATATGTTTGTGGTGAAGAGTCAGTCGAGCAGGTAAAGCTAAGAGCCCAAAGGTTAGGTTTGGAAGGAAAAGATTTGCTGCTTTTGCCGGAAACTAATGTAGAGGCAATTATTGAAAAAATACCCCAATCAGCAAACAAAAGTTCTTCTTTTCTTATTATAGACTCCATCCAAACCCTTTGGTCAGAAGAAATTGATGCTTATCCGGGTTCAATCTCTCAAGTCAGGGGCTGTTCACAAAAGATACTCGAATATGCCAAGAAGAATGGTATAACAGTAGTTTTAGTCGGTCACGTAACTAAAGAAGGAGCGATTGCCGGGCCAATGATTTTGTCTCATATGGTGGACACGGTTTTGTTTTTGGAAGGCGAGCGTTTTGCTGATCTGCGACTGCTTCGGGGAATTAAAAATCGCTTTGGTCCAACTGATGAAGTTGGGGTTTTTAGGATGGAAGAAAAAGGAATGCAAGAGGTCAAAAATCCTTCAGAGCTCTTTTTAGAAGAAGAGAAAACAATAGGAAAAGAGGCCGGCAATGTGAATATTTGTGTGATGGAAGGGACCAGGCCAATGTTACTGGAAATTCAGGCTTTGGTCACCCAAAGTGCCCTGGCAGTCCCACGGCGAGTAGTTAATGGGGTGGACTATAATCGAGTTTTGTTGCTTACAGCCGTAATCCAAAAAAGTTTGGGGATTCCTTTATATAATCAGGATATTTTTGTTAAAGTTGCTGGCGGCTTTAAGGTTTCCGAGCCGGCAGTTGATTTGGGTATTTGTTTAAGCATAATCTCTAGCTTCAAAAACCAGCCTATGCCCCTTAAAACTTGCGTTTTTGGCGAAGTGGGCTTGTTAGGTGAGGTGAGACGAGTCGGAGGAGAGGAGAAAAGAGAAAAAGAAGCCAAAAAATTGGGCTTTAAGCAGATACTTTCTCCCAAAACCGTTAAAAGTCTTCGTGAGGCAGCAAAAGCCCTTAAATAGCTTTCAGCCAAGTTGTCAACCCTTTTTTTGAGTTTTCCACAAGAGTTAAAAAATCATTAAAAATTGTTGATTTTGAGGCTAAATTACATGAAGTAATTTGTTATAAGCCTCAGGTTTTTAGGACAGAAAAATACTATAAGCTTGACGTTGAAAAAAAGGTATGGTATAACCAAATCAATGAGTAAACGTCGGCTGGTAAATTTGTTGAAAAGGAGATTTTCCTTCCCTTTTGGGAAACTAGCCTCTTCTAAGAAAATTGGCCATGACCAGTGGTTTTGTCATCAATTAAAAGATTTTTCCCGTCTGGGTGGGCAGTTGATTGTAATGAAGATGGGGTAAAGCTCCTTGAAAACCGAGGACTAAATGCCTTTCTTACCAGGTTCTTACCTCTCCTTGACTGAGGCCTGATTTTTCACCTTTATTTTGAGCTTAATTGAAAAGAGCATTACTACCGCTAAGACTTTAGTTAAGATGAAAAGCTTACGAATAGTAATGCCCTTCGTGTTTAGGATTTAAACAAGGACAGGTTTTAATTTAAATCCTAAAAAAGAAAATAACATCCATAGGAGGAATTGTCAAGACCATTTAATAATTAAACGGTCAAAAATGCTCAAAATAGGCTGTAAACAACTAGCAATAATCGGTTTGGGACTAACGGTGGGCATTTTGACTTTAATTTCTTCTTTGTTGGTTGATAAAAATTACCAGGTAAGTGCTGAAAGCCTGGGAGAAGGTAAGCTTATTTGCATGCCGGCTGATGAGCAAAGCAATATTACTAATGAGAAGTATCGCTTTAATAAAATAAAGGTGATTAATAAAACTGGCCAGCCAGTCACTATCTGGGTTCAGGAAAACCTTTGCGATTTTCAGGGAGAATTCCCAGGGCCCGGGTTTCGTTGTGATAACTTTGTCAGAAGGTTTAAAGAAACAATTCCTCCAGATCCAAATGCGGCCCGAGTTTTTGTGATTAATGTTCCTTGTAATAAAATTGGGCAGCTGGATGTTGCCCAGGATGATGAGGCAATGGGCAGCTTAACTCCTGACTGCTTTAATACTGCTGACAACCGGGTTTGGGAAGGGGGAATTGCTTTTACGGTGGCGACCAATGTCTGTCCTACCAAGGTGCCGCCAACCGTGACTCCGATTCCAGCCATAGCGACTGCCACTCCTCGGCCGCCAACACCGACAGCAACACCAACGACAAAGGTAGTTGAAAAAGCAATTACTGCCACTCCGACTCCTACTCCTAAAAAAGTTGTTAAGAAGGTAGTCGTTTTACCGGTGACTGGCTTTAATGGCGAGGCTTTACTGCTGGTAGGGGCGGCTGGAGTGCTCTTGAAAATTATCTCTATGATGCTTTAAGCTTGACCTTGGGGAGGAGGACGGCATGTTGGGCAGGCGTGCTGTTCTCCTTTCTGAGGTTAAGTCTTTTTTTGCTCTTGACAAAAAGAAAAATTTTCTGCTAGGATAAACTTCCAGGATGAAAATCCGGGAGATTTTTGCGAATAAAGCTTTAAAACTAATACCGCCGAAGAGGCGGTTTTTTTATGCCCAAAAAACAGGCTATTTGGTAAAAGTTATTATTAATCTTTAAAGCCACCGAAAGGTGGTTTTTAATGAAGAGGTAAGGATGTTACTAGAGATGGACCCTTCAGAGAGGGGAATAAGCACTGGATTGATTGCCAATGCTCAAGAGTCTGAGAGAGGGTGGATTTTCACTAATTTACTAATAGAAAACAGGGATTACAGTTTTTATGGCCGGGATCTTCTTTCAATTAAGGAGTTTAATCGGAGGAGGTGGAACTATATCTTTGGATTAGCCGAAGAAATGCGAGAGATGGTGAAAGAGAAGGATTCTTGTGATCTCCTTCGTGGAAAAGTTTTAGCCAATTTGTTTTATGAGCCTAGCACACGAACGAGCTCTTCGTTTTCGGCGGCAATGCAACGTTTGGGTGGCAGCGTGATCCCAATTAATGAAGTGCGTTATTCTTCAGTGACTAAAGGTGAATCACTAGCCGACACAGTGCGGACACTCGGGTGCTATGCAGATGTCATTGTCCTGCGGCACCCGGAGGTAGGATCAGCTCAAATTGCGGCTGACTATGCTAGTAAACCAATTATTAATGCTGGTGATGGTGCTACTGGCGAGCATCCGACCCAAGCTTTGCTGGATTTGTTTACCATTCAACAAGAAATGGGAAAGATTGGTAATTTAAAGGTAGTGATGGTTGGAGATTTGCTCTCGGGAAGAACAGTTCATTCTTTAGCTCGTCTTCTTGCTCAATATAAGGTCAGTTTAGTGTTTGTTTCGCCCGAGCAATTAAATGTCCCCGATGCTTTATTTAATGAGCTAAGAGCAAAGGGAGTTCCCATGGCAGCATGCACTGATATTAAAGAGGTGATTGAGTGCGCAGACGTGCTTTATGTCACTCAAGTGCGGCCTGAGTGTTTTAAGAATGAAACTCTTTATGAAGAGGCTATGAATTGTTATGTAATTACTCCGGCACTTTTGAAGCGAGCCAAGAAGCAGATGATTATCATGCACCCGCTACCTCGTGGCAGCGAGATAAGTTGCGATGTCGATAAGGACCCGCGAGCAGCTTACTTCCGGCAAGCGGAGAACGGCATGTATATTCGGATGGCTTTGCTAGCGGCTATTCTAACTACTCCTTGACAAGCCAAAAGAAGTGTGATTAAATATGGCTGTTTACGAAAACTTCTGTTTTGTGTCCAGTTATCGGGATTTTTCCAAGATGAGTCCCCAGGATTTAAGTTAATTTTAATAAAAAAGAAGTAAAGAGATTCTCGGTTTTTTTAATGGTTGAGTTTCTTTCCAAAACTTTTCTAGATTTTATTATCACTTGTTAATATTGTAAACTTTTAAACTTATGGCCAAAAAAGCAAGCCCTTCGGGCATTACGGCTGAAGATATTAAAGATATTATTGGTAAAGCCGAAGAAGAAAAATCTCCTGCTTCTTCTCCAAAATCCAAACCCACAGACCGCACCAATGATAAGTTTAGTGGTTATGTTGATGACCGGATGATTCCTGATGCTGGTTTGCCAACAGAAAGCGTTGAAGGCGTTTTGGATACCACTCCCAATGGGCACGGTTATTTGCGGCCAGAACTGATGCCTAGCAACCATGACATCTATATTTCTTCTTCTCAAATCCGGCGTTTCCAGCTGCGTCCGGGTGATATTGTTTCCGGTCAGGCCCGAAGACCAAAAGAAAATGAGAGATATTGGGGTCTTTTGAAAGTCGAGACAATTAATGACCAGCCGGTTGATAAGCTGGCGGAGCGGCCTTGGTTTGACCAACTAACACCTATTTATCCTGACCAACAGTTGGTTTTGGAAACAGAAAAAGAGGTTCTTTCTAGTCGATTGATTGATTTGGTCAGCCCGATTGGCAAGGGCCAAAGAGGCTTGATTGTTTCTCCGCCAAAAGCCGGAAAAACTTTTCTGATTAAAGATATTGCTAGTGCGATTGCCAAAAACTATCCCCAGATGCACTTAATGGCGGTTTTGATTGGTGAGCGGCCTGAAGAGGTGACTGATATTAATATCCATATCAGAGAGGTAACCGGCGGTAAAGGAGAGGTTTTTTCTTCTAATTTTGATGAATCTCCAGAAGAACAGACACGAATTGCCGAGCTGGCTTTGGAGCGGGCGAAAAGATTGGTTGAAAAAGGCCGCGATGTTTTTATTGTTTTAGATTCAATCACCCGTCTAGCTCGAGCCTATAACCTGGCAATGCCGACTTCTGGTCGGACCTTGTCTGGCGGCTTTGACCCGGCCGCTTTGTTTCCGGCCAAGCACTTTTTGGGTGCCGCTCGGAACATTGAGGGCGGCGGTAGCTTAACCATTATCGGGACCGCCTTGATTGATACTGGTTCCAGAATGGATGACCTTATCTATGAGGAGTTTAAAGGCACCGGTAATATGGAGCTGCACTTGGATCGGCGGCTGGCCGAACGCCGAGTTTTCCCGGCTTTTGATATTCAACGCTCAGGAACTCGTCAAGAAGAGCGGCTTTATGATAAAAAAATCTATGACAAGATTGTTACCATGCGTCGAATGGTTGATATCTTAAGTCCGGACGAAAGAACTGAAGTGATTGTCGGGCGGCTTGGGAAAACCAAAAACAACCTCGAGTTTTTGGAAAGCCTTTCTGGGGGCTAAGGCTTTTGACATCTTCTTCTCTTTTTGCTATTCTTTTTAGACTCAACTGATATTGAGTCTTATGCTAAAGCTTCTTTTAAAAGACTTTAAAGATTTTTTGGCTGGCTGGTATCGCTTCCTTTTTGTTAGGTTCTATTTTTCTGTTAGACATTTTGAACAAACCAAAAGTTTGCTGGCAGAAAAACTTTATGAAGGGAGGGGAAAGTTGGTCCGGCCTTTTTTGCATTCGGGTATGGGCGGACTAGTCATTTTGGGGATTATCTTAGCGCCGATAATTGCCAATTCTTTTCCTTCTTTTTCTGGTTCTTCTTTTGCCCAAACTCCAGCTTTATCGGCAGTTTTATCCTCCGCCACTGAAAGCGAACCAGACATTTCCACTTTTGAATCTCAAGTCCGAGCAGAAATTATTGATTATGAAGTTAAGTCCGGTGATACTCTTTCAGGGATTGCCCAAAAGTTTGGAGTTTCTATTGACACGATTCGCTGGGTAAACGACCTGGACTTAAAAGCGACCCTTAAGCCTGGCCAAATTATCGAAATTTCACCAGTGACCGGAGTAGTCCATCGGGTTAAAAAGGGTGATACGGTTTATTCTTTGGCCAAGTATTATAATACTGACGCTCAGGCGATTGTTGATTATCCTTTTAATACTTTTGTTAACGACGAAACCTTTGAGCTGGCGGTTGGCCAGGTCTTGATTATTCCTGATGGGGTAATGCCCAAAGCGCCTCAGACTGCGCCTCGACAATACATTGCCCAGCAAACACCCGATGCGGGAACAGTGGTTGCTTCAGGCAATTTTGTCTGGCCAACTTCAGGGAGAATTTCGCAAGGCTTTAGATGGTATCATCGAGCGATTGATATTGCCAACAAAGCCGGGACTCCGGTTTTGGCCGCCGACGCTGGTCAGGTAATTGTCGCTGGCTGGCCGGATAATATTGGCTATGGAAATCGGGTGATTATTGATCATAACAATGGTTTTGTCACATTATATGCTCATCTTTTAAACTATACTGTTTCTGCAGGACAAAGGGTCAAAAGAGGAGACCTTATTGGTCACGTTGGTTCAAGCGGAAGAAGTACTGGCTCGCATTTGCATTTTGAAATTCGGGTTAATGGCCAAACTCAAGACCCCTTAAACTACTTAAAATAGTTTTTGCTTCTTGACAGTGCTTTGCTTTTCTTTTTATTATGGAGAAAACCCTTTGGGGAAGGATTTTTAATGAAAAGACTAAATTTTTTTCTCATTTTTCTGGCACTAGCCGGATATTTTGCAGGCGCCAAACAAGCCTGGGCCCAATCATTTTCTTTGTCACCCCAAGCCGCTACTAAAAGTGCTGGTTTAGAGTTTAATGTTGAGCTAAATATTGATACTGGAGGCGAGGAAGTTTCCGGGGCTGATGTCAAACTTACTTTTGAAGATGATATTTTAGAGATAGTCAAAGTAACTGAAGGTAGTTTTTTCCCTGAGGTTTCTCATAATATTTATGCCGGCACTTTATATATTGGCGCTTCTTTTTTAACTCTGGGGGACAGTGCTAGCGGGAGCGGTAAACTGGCGACTTTGACCTTGAAAGGGAAGAGTGCTGGAATTTCGGATTTGGCTTTTGTTTGCAGCTCCCAAACTACCGATACCAACATTCTGGATACTTCAGCCACTGCCAAAGATATTGTTGATTGTACTGCTATTGAAGATGGCAGCTATACGATTGTTGGCGGTTTGGGCGGCGATTCTGGAGCAACCGCCAGTGGAACCCCCACACCAGTACCGCCGGTCTCTGGTGTTGCTTGGCCGACTTTTCTTTCATTTGGCTTGGGAATATTGTTAATGGTTTTAGGTTTAGTAGTCATTTTCTGAGTATGAATCAGCCAACAGGCAATCAACCTCCCAGCCCACCAGCTCAAAACCCACCCCTATCACCGACTCCAGGTTTTGTTGGCGGCGGATTTAAGGCAGCGGGGTTTAAGCCTTCTTCGCCCGATTCTCCAGTATCACCACCAGCTGCAGAAACTAAAGCCCCTCCTCAGTCTTCAGACCAGGCTTCAGCTCCTTCAGTAGCGGTAGTCGCTTCAAAAGGAAATGGCAAAGGTCCGGGAGCGAAAACTATTGCTTTGGTAATTTTTTTGGTTTTGCTTTTGGCTGGTTTAGTAGCTGGCTTTGGCAAAATCAGGAGTTTTATCTCCAGTGCCCAAGGCAGTTGTGAACCTGAGGCAGTCAGTGAGAGTAATTTAACCGCTAATTCAGTAGAGATTGTTTTTCGCACTGGCAAAGCTTGCAAAACAGAAGTGGCTTATGGGACCAGTAAACAAGCCCTACTCTTAAAAGTGCCTGAAGCAATGGCCTCATTAAATCACCGGATTAGGTTAACGCCGCTTTTGGCTTCGACTACTTATTACTACCAAATTGAAAGTGAGGACAAGAAATTGGGAGAGGTGCGCAGCTTTTTAACCAAGCCGCCAGCCGCTACTCCAGTACCGACCGCGGCTCCGACGGCAATTCCGACCCAAAGCACTGCCAGTCCTTCGGCCGGTCTTTATACGCTTGAGGATTTCCAAGCTCAATTTGGCAGCGATAGTGCTGAGTTTGATGTTGACAAAAATGGAGTTGTTAACATGAGAGATTGGTTAATGTATCAGAAAGAGGACTAAGTGCTTCTTGACTCTTTGCTAAAAATCTCTCTATTATAGAAGAAATGGATAATCCTGCCAATCCTAATCCGCCGTTAGACCAAAAACCGGGTGAGGTAAAAATTGAGCTGCCGACTGATGAGCCAAGTTCCTTACCAATTCCTCCTTCACCTGGTTTGCTAGCAAAACCAGAGCCCGAGATACCAAAACCATTCTCTCCTCAACCTCTACCTGAGCCGCCAAAGCCGCCCGAACCGCCTGTTAGTCCTGGGCCAACTCCGGCTCCTCAACCGCCAGGGCCGAGTTCAGACAAAATTATTAGTGCTGCTCCGCCGAAAAGCAGCTCAGTAAAATCAGTTTTAATTGCCTTGGTTCTTCTTCTTACGGCTGCTTCGGTTGGTCTTGGCTACTACTATTTTCAAAAAGGGGGGTTTGATATTCGTAAAAGAGCCGAGGGTTGTGGTGGTTGTGCTAAATACTGTGGCAGGATTGGTGACCACTGTGGAAGTAAAAACGATTGCGTTTGTTTTAGAGACGAGCAAAGTTGCGATTATTGTGACTGGTCTTGTTGTTTTACTCAGGAGCCACAACCAACGTCTCCGCCTGCTGGTCAATGTGCTGGCAAGACTGGCTCTTCTGTTTGCGAAGGTGTAGGGGATGGGGATGGCTCAACTTCTGTTTTAAACTGCTCAGGTTCAACCCAGACTTATACTTGTCAAAGCAACCATACCAGGTTTGATAATGAGTCGTCATGCAAGAGTGCCAGTAAGACAGACAAATGGACTGGTTATTCTACCTTGGTCGTTGAAGATGGGAAGAGAGGGACTTGTTCTGTAGGAGCAGGGGGGAATTGTGATATTGGCCAGGCGGATATTTTGCCGGGCGGGACTTTGTCTCAGGTTTGTTGGGATACTAAGAAAGACTGTTCAAATTGTGGTGGTCCTACTAATACGCCCACACCCACACCTTTCACTGTTACTTTAATTACCAGTCCGTCACCGACTCCGACACAGCCAGTCACTACTTGTGAATGCACTCAGATTGAAATTAGTGGTGCTAGTGGCACTGATGAAGAGGGCCAGCCGGTCTGGCAAGTTGGCGATCAAATACAAATTACTGTTCACTTTAGCGGAGGTCCAGAAGATGTTGGTGTGAGGATTCTGAAAAATGGCGTTAAGCTAGCTGATCAGCTTCAGAGTGTGGTTGGTGGAACCATAGGAGCATCTTCCTGGTCTACCAGTTTCACCATTACTGAAGCGGGGAGTTATGAGATTATGGCCTTTGTTAAAAAAGGCGGTCAATGGAAATAGTATGAAGAAGAATTTAGTTTTAATCGGCATAATTGTTGCCACTATTGTTTTGGCGATTGTCTCGGTTCTGACGGCAATTAGAATTAGAGAAATGGGAACGCGGCCAGTAGCGCCTTCAGTGCCGGAGTCAAAACCAAAAGCAGTTGGAGAGATTCCTGAGGATATTACTCCTGCTCCTGTTTGCCAAACGAGTTTCAGTATTGAGGTTGAATCAAGCCCGACACCAACTACTACCACTACCACCACTCCTGGTCCCAGCTCGACCCCAACCCCTGGGCCAAGCAGCACGCCCATGCCAGGGCCGTATTGTGATTATCTTCATGCTGATAAAGCTGGAGGCGCTGCTCCTTTAACAGTTAAATTTGAAGGCAAGGGCTATGATCCCACCCGGGTTAAAGGTTTTCGCTTTACTTTTGGTGATGATGAGGAAAAAGAGTTTTTTGGCTCCTTTAGCAGTAGCCAAGCTCAGGAGGTTTCTCATACTTACAGTTCTGCGGGAACTTATAAAGCAGTCTTGGAAATTATGGATGATGGCGATCACTGGCATACCAGACCAGAGTGTGAAGCGACAGTAGTAGTTACTGGGGTAGGAGCTTCTGTGACTGAAGGCCCCAGCCCAACAGAAGTTACTTTGCCCGAAGCTGGTATTAAAATCCCGACTTTGGGAGGAATTATCATTGGCTTTTTGCTTATCTCCTTGGGAGTAGCCTTAGTCTTCTAAAACAGTAATTTTAGCGCCAATTTCAGCCAGTTTTTGTTATAATAGTAGGGTATTAGGGCTCATAGGTAAACGGTATACCGCACCCCTCGCACGGGTGAATTTCGGGTTCAATTCCCGGTGAGTCCACCGCTATTTTGAATTTGCGCCCGAATTTGGATAATAACAGTTTGGATATTATTGATGGGGAAAAGAGACAAAGCTTTATTAATATTACTAAAAAATTATTTGAGCAATTATGGCTTTAGATAAAAACAGTCTTAGGGCAGATGCAGTCGCAAACTTTTATCGCGCGGCCCTATATCTGGCCAAAGGTAATTTGGAAGTAGGACTTGATTTTTTAAAAAAAGCTGAAGTGTTTTTCCCTGATGAGACAACCGGTTTTGAGGAAATTATCAAAAATCCGGAGGTTTTAAAAGGAGAAAAAGAGCGTTTGTTTTGGGCAGAAAAAATCCTGGATCAGTACCAAAAATACCGCTTACTCCTTAGCTAATGTAAAGACAAAGATGCACTGTCAGTATCTCGGGTTCATTAGGGTGTCTTTGGAGATAGATTTACTTAAAATCAATAACCAATTTTTTATTAAGAGTTGAGGCAATTTTTTTAAGAAGCGAGAGGGAGGGGTTAGCTTCCATTGTCTCGATTCGGGAAATAACTGCTTGAGTAGTCTTAGCCCTTTTGGCTAGCTCTCTTTGAGACATTTTTTTAGCCAGTCTTTTTTCAATCAATTTTTTAGCCAATTGGTATTCAACTTCAGTCTCTTCCCAGGCTTTTCTGAACTCAGGATTCTTGAGCCTCTTTTTTAAATCCTCTTCAAAGGTATAGTAGAATTTGTTTCTCATATCGACTATGATATCTCTAAAGATATCATTTGTCAAGAGTCTGGTAATAACGGCCTAAAGCAGTTTCAATCTCTTTTTTGGGAGTTTTTCGAGTTTTTTTGATAAATCCATGAAGAAGTAAAACAGTATCTAGATAAGGGACTACATAGATAATCCTTAAGTTGTCTTTACCTAAAATCCTGATTTCCCATAGAGGAGTTCCGGTCAGCTTCCTAACATGAGGTAGTATTGACTGCAAGCCAGACTCTTTAATAGTCTCGAAAATCCTTAAGATTTTAGCCTGTTGTTTGCCTGAAAGAGAATTTAAGAATTTGTCAATTGGGTTTTGACCCGAAGGAGTAGTGTAATAAAAAATTTGGGTCATGGCTCTATTGTAGCAAAATTTAAGCGTTTAACCCAAGTTTTGCTTGACATTGTTTTTAATCTTATGATACTAATTAAAGTGTAAGAAAAAATATTATTTAAATGGGGAAAGGGGTGCTCACCTAATAGCTTGACTTATAGTAGTCGCTATAGTTATAATATTTCGCTGTGACTAATATTAATTTAAATATTAATCTTTATCCTCTTTTTTGAGGAAGCTTTTAAACCCGCCTTTAGCGGGTTTTTTTGTAAAAAGGAAAAAATGATGCCAGAAGCAGATAAAAAAGGGAATCTTGGAAAAATTGAAAAAGGAGTGAGAGCCTTGAGCATAGCCGCCGTTTTAACAGCAGCTCAATGTAAATCTCGGCCGCCTACTGCCGTTTCCCCAGAGAAGGGCCAATCCGACGGAATCACTTTAGTTTCCAGCGAAGAGACAATCCCTTCTGGCGCCGGGGAACCTAGTACTGTGCCGCCCCAAGCAACCGAAACTCCTCATTTTACCCCAATAAAGATTGTTGACTTAGGGCTAGCCAGAGGAAATGGTTTGGCGGAATTGGAACAGACAGGAGAAGCTGTTACTCCTGGAGCAGAAAAATATATTAAGGCTTGGAATGAGGGGAAGACCTACAGCGTCAATGGAGAGAGAATTGCGATAACCGAAGGGAGAGCAAACTTGATGGGCTGCCTTAATAACCGGACAGGTGAAGTTTGGCCAGTAATTATTGTTTACAATGAGGAGGAGGAGATTGAACATTACTTTTTGCCAACAGAAATAAAAACTGGTGAAGAGGAAGAAATGTTCTTGGTCAAGGTTTTTGCCAAGGAAGGTGAAAGAATTGAGCCTTATCCTGACTATGGTGTAGTTGTTAAAGAACCAGCAGGAGATCAAACCAATCAGTGGTTTGATTCATGGCTTTACCCCAAGGGAAAAGTTGAAGTTCTTTCTGAAGAACCGCTTCAGTTTTCGCCTCCGGAAAAATTTAGACCCACTCTTCAGATTTTAGCAAAAGAGAAAACAGCTGAGCTTTGGCAAGTGCCAGTTTGGGTCAATAAAGGAGGTAAGTTTGTTCCTGAAGTTTGGGATGCTTCCCAAAATCCGGCGGCTGTGCCTGAAGATTTTGTGATTTCGGCAATGGGGATTAGGGAGATAAAAGAATGGGTAAGAGGAAGCTATCTTGATCCCCAGACTGGTCAGGCCGTAGAAGTTTACTTTAAATGGAACGACGCAAACTGCCTTTTACGAGGCGATGGAAGAGAAATTAAGATTCTAGAAGGGCTTCCGGCTGGGTTGTTAAACGAAGTGGTGGAGAGACCAGCTTGGGTGGTGGAGGTTTCTAATACGGAAGTAAGATACAATCAGGAAAAAGATGTTTGGGAGTATTACAGTACTGCCGAAGGAGAAAAAGGGGATTATATTGTCAGTGTCAAACCGAACGAAGAAGGAGGGTGTTACTTTCACAATTTTGCCGAAGAGGCAGATGTTGTTCTTCACCCAGAGGTGTTGTCTGATGCTACTTTCAACGAAATTATTGAAGCAATGAAAAAAACTGGAGCAGTTAAGTATATTCCTTGCTCAAGAGAGGGGATAAGGAAATTAAGGGTGCAAACCTATCCCAAATTTAATAATGATCCTTTAGGCTTGATAATCTATCCTAATAGTTATCCTCTAGAGGTTTATTACCCTTACCTTAAAGGGGGTCAAGCTAATCCCGGATACCCGCTTATGGCTATTATCTTGGCTGATGTTAATCAGGGTAAGCCGGGATGGGAGACGCGTTGGGTGCAGGTGTATACCCTTGACAACTCTGAGAAGGCGAGGGTAATGACACCCGACGAGAGTAAAGTTGGTAGTGGAGTTTTGGCAAAAGCAGGAACTTTGATTATGAAAGTCCAGTCAGGACTTGTTAAGATTTTGGGTCGACAAGAAAAAGAATACGATGACCCTGACAACAGAATGCTTCTTGATTCTTTTGCAAGAAATAAGAATGGAAAGTTGATGGTTCCCAAGACCCAAACTCCTTCTAAATGATGCCTGAAAAACTTTCTAGAAGAGATTTTCTGAGATTAGCAGGATTAGGAATAATTTCGACGGTCTTGGGAGCTTGTAAGAAAGACGTTTCCACCTCTGAAGCAAAAATTACCTTCTCTTCTGCTCCTCCAACCGCTACTCCCGAATCGTCAGGGACTATGACCCCAATTTCATCGGCGACAACAACAGAGGCTCCAACTGTCACCCCAACAATTGAGAGATTTTCTTGGGTAGTGGAGGTTTCCAATACGGAAGCAAGGTTTAATCAGGATTTTGATAACGGTGAGGGCAATCCCAAGGGAAGATGGGAGTATTACAGCACGGCAGAAGGAGAAAAAGACAACTACATCGTTAGTGTCAAGCAAAATGAAGAAGGAGAGTGTTACTTTCACAACTTTGCCGAAGAGGTAGATGTTGTTCTTCATCCCGAGTTACTCTCTGATGCAACGTTTAATGAAATCATCGAAGTGATGAAAAAAACAGGAGCAGTAAAGTATATACCTTGTTCAGGGGAGGGGATAAGGAAGTTGAAAGTTCAAATGTATGGTACTGAGCCAGGAGCCTTGATTATTTATCCCAAACTTTATCCGTTGAGAGTATACTATTCTCACTTTAAAGGTGGCCAGGCTAACCCTGGGTACCCTCTTATGGCGATTATTTTAGCTGATGTTAATCAAGGGAAAGAAGGATGGGAAACACGCTGGGTTCAAGTATATGCCCTGGACGATTCGGGAAAAGCGAGAGTAATGTCCCCTAGTGAAAGTTTGGTTGAAAGCGGAGTTTTGGCTGGAGTAGGAACCCCGATTATGGAGATTCAGAGGGGGTTGGTTAAGATTTTGGGTCGCCAAGAATATAATGATGCCGATAACAGGATGTTTCTTGATTCTTTTGCCAGAGATCCTCATGGACGATTGATGGTTCCTTTGGTTTCTTCGAAGTAACGCCAAACTTTTAGTTGACAAATCTTCCTGAATTTTTGCTATATTAGTATTAATGATACCTGCTCAAGGCTTGTTTGCTAAAAAAACCTATTTACTGCTCTTATTGCTTCTTTTTTTAATTCTTTTTTTGTTACTTTTCAATTATGTTTATTGGCCTTGGATGAGCAGATGCCTTTTCACTAATTCTTTAGTTTGCCTGAAAGGGCAGAAATATAAAAAATACAACTGGACAGGTAAAGGATTCAAACTTAGTGAGCCGCGAAAGGTTAAAGCGCCCTTTTCTGGTACTTTCGTCTATTCTCCATCCGGAACTATGAATTATGAAGGTGAGCTAGCGGGGGTAACCGGAGTAATTGTTTTTACGGACACGGACCTTGGAATGATTAAGCTTTATGTCGGAGAAGTAAACCTATTAAAAGGAGAAGTTGCTGTTCAACAGAGCGTAGTGAAAGGAGAGGTAATGGCAGAAGTTTTGCCTCAAGGGATAGAATTTCTTGATAATTATAGTGCGGTTGAAATTGATTTGCGAAGATGAAGATTAGTAAAACTTTATCATTTTTTGGTTTCCTAATTATTTGCCTGTTCTTTTTTAGCGTTGTGCCAGTGAAAGCCACTAATTGGCTTTGCCCGAGTATTGACGCTTATATTTCTTGTTTTAGGGATCATATTTGTGGTATGTGTATTAACCTCGATGAAACTAGTGGTTGTTTTGCAGAAAACGATTGCGAGTGTATATCTTCGACTGCTTGTGGTAGTTATCCAGGAGATGTTTGTAACGGTGCTTCCGGCGGTTGGCTTTATCGGTATGGGGGAAAGTGCTATAAAGGGAAGCCAGACGCTGATGGCAATTGCATTGGCCAATATTATTGGAAATATAATGAATGTTTAGCCTCTGATAGATGTGAGGATTCAAGTGTGGGGAATGTCGAATGGCAATGCTCCTTGCCGGATAAGGGGGGAGGGGGTACTGGTTCAAACACTAACGGGAGAATTTTGCCCGGCATTTGCTCAGCGGGAACTTGCTCTGAAGGTTGCCGAAATGGTGGTTGGTATAAAACTTGCTGTCGGATTGCTGGTGGTGTAGTAACAGCGGGAGCTAGGTTGAGTGGAGCGGTTGCTCCCTGTAGCGGAGGATTTTGTCCTGATGCTGGAAGCACTTGCGTCAGAGACACAGGTTGTGATTCTACAAAATGTTTAAGCTCTGATTATTATGGCTGTTGGATTTTAGGGGATTGTGCTGCTCCTACTAATACTCCTACTCCTGGCCTTGGGGCAACGAATACGCCTACACCTGTGCCGACTCAAGGGCCAACCCCTCTCCCAACATATTGCAACAGAAATGGCTGTACGGCAATGGAGTGCTGTGATTCTTGGGTTGAAATTGATGTTCCTTCCCAAGCACAAGTGGGTAGTAACGTAACCTTACGGGTTTTCCAACATCCTGGATGGTGTGGCCAGTCAGGCCAAGATAACGAGTGTGGTTGTGCCTACAACAATATTGATTTCTATATGGTAGGGGTAAGCGCCTTAGGCTACCAGAAATGGCTTAGAGCTGATGGATTTACTAATCCCTATAAAATATGGAAGTTGGATAAAGTATATACCAGCAATTCGGTTGGACACTGGTGGTACAACAAGAAAGTCAGAGAACAAAGGACTACTTGGAACACTACCGGTTTGGCCCCAGGATATTATGATGTTACTGCTGGCGGAGGGATGATTTATCTTGGCCATGGTGATAGATGTAGTGAGAATCATGCCTGTTGTGATGAATGGAGGACCTATTTGGGTGGAGCATATACTAGCGGACCTTATATGCAACAAATTCTTAATCGATCAGTAAATCATAGGATTTTATTGACAGCTCCACCTCCAAGCTGTAGTGGTTTGACGGTTTCAAACTCTTGTCCAGTACCAGGAGAGAGCGTTATTCTTAATCAAACTACTTCTAATGTTGACTTTTTACATCGGGCTTACCGCTGGGGCGGAGTAGGCAGCTTTATTCACTTTGGCAGCAACAATACTGGCGCAGAAGCTTTTACAGTTCCTACTGGCGAAGGAAACTTGCAGCTGGTGGTTAATGCTTGTAATCGTGATACTTGGCAGGTTTGCCGCTGGACTGGCGGAGTTTACAACGACACTAATATGGATTGCAATCCAGATACTCTTACCTCATCTACTTGTCCTGGCTGTAATACCACTATTGGTGTTTGTCAAAAGCCGGGTAATCCTCTCTTTTCGGAAGCCTGTGAATCTACTGGAGAAGAAATAACTTTATCTTGGCTAGATCCAGCACCCCCGGGTAGCCCGAATAATGAGACTGGTTTTAGGATTACTCGTGATGGAAGTCCCTTAGGTAATTCTCCAGCTGACACAACCTCAGCCACTTTTGCTTGCCCTGACTTTAACTCTCATACCTATGGAATTGTTGCTTATAGGGATTGTGGGGCTTTGGTAGGTGGCAGTTGTACCGGAGTAGAGAAAGTAAGCACTCAAAACACCATTACTTGCTCTTGCGCTTATAAACATTGGTGGCAGGCTAAAGATGGAGATGTTCATGCTCAAGGGAATATTCATGTTGATGTTCCCAAAGATAACTTCTTAATCCTTGAAGGAGACAATGACGGTCAACCAGGGGTAGCCAGCTTTAAAGATGACTTGAATACTTCTCCAGGCTCACTTTCCAAGTCTGATTGGGACTGGCAAGCAAATACCAGTTATGGAGCTAGGATAGGCTTTGAATATTTGAAGAACCGTCTTAATATTGATACCCGTGAGTCCAAGACTAGTTTTAGCGATATTTCCGGCAGCGGCATTTACTATTTTAACGATAGCAAAGCCATTGATTTTGAAACCCTTCCTGTTGGTACAGACAAAATAATTGTCTTTGTTGATAATGATGTTAATGTTGGGGGAGATATTACGGTTGACCAAGGCGGCTTTTTTGCCCTAATTGCTAGTGGTGACATTATCATTGCTAGTGAGGTAATCCAAGCCCACGGCTTTTTCTTGGCTGATGGAGAGATTAGGGTTCCCAGTGGAGAAACTGAGCAAGTATTTGAAGCCCAAGGCAGTTTTATTGGTCATGGTGGAGTTAGTTTAGAGAGGGATTTAGGCCCAGAAGCAAATGTTGAGCCAGCTGAATTCTTTGTCTCTCGCTTTGACCTTTATCTTAATGCACCGGCTGAATTCCGCTTTTCTCCTTTTGTCTTCCGGGAAGTAGCTCCATAATAGTAGTTAGTAGATAGTAGTAAGTAGTTAGGAGAATGGACCAGAGAGCAAAAATCAAATCGTTTACTGGATTGATTGCTTGGCAAAAAGGGCATCAATTGGTAATTGATACTTACAAGGCCACAAGCGAATTTCCAGCTAGAGAGACTTATTCTTTGATTGATCAAATGCGCCGAGCAGTGGTTTCAATAACTAGCAATATTGCTGAGGGTTTTAGCCGAAATAGTAATAAAGAGAAGGTCCAATTTTACTATCTTGCTTTAGGTTCGTTAACGGAGCTACAAAATCAGTTGTTAGTTGCTAAAGACGTTGGTTATTTATCGAAAAAGAAGTTTGAGGTTTTGGCCGCGCAGACTGTTGAACTCGCTAAAATCCTAAATGGTCTAATTAAATCTGTCAAAAACATCTAGCTACTGACTACTTTCTACTCGCTACTAAATCGGTGGAGTGTACCGGATTTGAACCGGTGACCTCCTCGCTGCCAGCGAGGCGCTCTACCAACTGAGCCAACACCCCAAGCCTATCTATTTTAGCAAAATTTGGGCTTAAACTCAATCAGTTAAGAGGCTATTGAGGAAAGACTCTGTTTTCCAAGCGCTTAATTCTTTTTTCGTGGTCTTTAAACTCAATCTGATTAGGAGTGTTTTTCTGTAAATAGTGAACTTCTCTTTTAATAATTTTGACATCTGTCTCAACTCCACCTAACCTGTTTTCAACTCCACCTAACCTGTTTTCAACTCCACCTAACCTGTTTTCAACTCCACCTAACCTGTTTTCAACTCCACCTAACCTGTTTTCAACCCTTTTTAAATCATCTTTTGTGGCCAGACTTTTCAGATCATCCTTGGTAGCCATGTTTTCCGTCGCCTTGATAACGGCCTTGTAGTTTTGAGCTACTGCTGTCTCGATTGCTTCGTCTAAATCTTTTTTGGTAATCATAGTTTAATCATGTCATAAATTAGATTAGCTAGTCAAGTAATTATTTCCTATTTTAAGGTTGAGCCTCTGGAGTAGGGGTGACTGGTGGCGACCCTTCCTCTGGTAGCTCCAAAGGTGGTTCAATTCCTTCAGCCGGTGGCGCCGGAGTCACTAGAGTTTCTGGCTCGCTTGGTTCTTGGGTTTTAGGAGTGGGAGTTGGGATAGGGAGCCGCTTTTTTACTTCTTCCAACTCACTGCTAACTTTCTGATAATCATTACTATCAATGGGAACCAGGCTTTGGCTAACTTCATACTCTTGCCTGGCACCAGCCAAGTCTCCTGCTTCCCGAAGGACATTGGCGAGATTATAGTGAGCATTGGCCCAATCAGGTTTTAGATTGACTGCTTGGGCAAAGAGATTAGCAGCCTGTTGCCAATTTTGCTGGCTGTAGTATAGTCCTCCCAGGTCAACTCTTAGTCGGGGATTTAAGGGATCAAGGTTAATGGCTTGCTGATAACTGGCCAGGGCCCATTGATCGGCGCCTTCAGCAAAATTAATTAGATTGCGATAAAGATTGGCCAGATTTTCCCAAGCCACTACGTTTCGGGGATCAACCGCGACTGCAGCCTTGGCTTCCCGAATTGCTTGTTGGACCAGCTGGGTAATGGTGCTTCGGTCCTGGTCAGTTAGCTCTTGCTTTGTTGCCAAAGAATTGGCTAAGGCAAGATTGGTTTGAGAGTAGGCAATTCGGTAATTGGCTGAGGCAGGATCAGCCTGAATTGCTTTTATCTGCAGATTGTAGGTTGTAACGCCATCGTTTTGAGCAGCGGCTTTAAGCGAGTTTAAAAAGTAATGGTTAGCCAAGGCTAGCTTGCCAGCAAAAAATAGAGTCCCTCCCCAAAAAGCTAAGGGTAAAACCAGGCCCAGAAAAGCAAAGCCGCCAGCTGCAGAAAAGTCCAGGCTAACTTGTTCCTCATCCCGAGCAACTGCCAGTAAGATAAATACCAAAGCTAAAAGAAAGAAGTTTAAAGGAATAAAAAATTGAGTGATTAAAAGAATAATTAGGGCCAGATAACTGGCTAGTCCTGTATAGGAAATTCTTGGCTTGCGAAAAACTCTAATTCCGTCTCTAAAAATCCTCCAGCCGAGAAAAAGATAAGCGACCAAACCAATAATTCCTACTTCAGTTAAAAGCTGGTAATACCAGTTGGAGGAGGAACCAAAACGCAAGTTCCAAAAATCAGTATTATTAAAATTCAGGCTTTTAAAAGAAGTAAAGGCATTGACAAACTGACCTGGACCCAAGCCCAAAGCCGCAAAGCGACCGTTTTTTAAGCCCTCAAGAGCAATTGCCCAGGCAGTGGATTGGGGGAGCAAGATTGGTTGGGCGGTAGTCGTTAAAAGATGGAAACTCAAGCCTAGACCGACCAGATTAAGAGTATTGAGTAAAAATATTGCTCCGGCACTTAGTAGTTTTTGCTGCCTTAAGTTTTCATACATTAAGCTAAAGCCCAAAGGAATAAGCGCTAAAAGAAAAACCGCTTGAGCAATTAAGCTGCCAGTCGGGCTCCAAGCTTTGGTTATCGAAAGATTTAAAGAGGGGTAATTAAGAGGAAAGCTAAAATCGCCTAAAAAAAGAACTACTCTAAGTAAAGAAAGCACCAAACCGCTTCCTAAAAGCGAGTAGAGAATGGTTTTTCTCTTTCCTAAACTGTTGAGCAAAAGATAGAGCAGAGTGCTAATCAGAACCGCACCCGCGCCAGTAGCCGCGGCAAAAGATTGAGTTTTGTTGGAAGAATTAACAAAAGTTGAGGCTAAAAAAGCCACTAGAATCAAAAGAACAGGGAAAAGGTAATGGCTTTTTTTATAAATCAGTTTTTTTTCGCTAATAGTTTGTAGGGTCCAGACTAAAAAAACAACTAAACAAGCTAGTAGCAAAAAGATTTGTTTGCCAAAATCAAAACCGTCAGTAAAATAGGGAAGAAATATTAAGGGAAGAAAGAAAACTACTGCCGCCAGAAGAAACTCAGCAGTTTGAGAAAAGATTTTGTTTTTCATTATCTATGTTTCCGGTCCAAAAATCCTGCCTGGCTCCTTAGCTTCCAGAGAAGGAGGTAGCCTGACTTGGATGGACCTTACTCCACTACCAAAAGCAAGCTTTCTTTGAGAAAACGCGGGCGAAAGTCCTCCGATTCGGAGGAGTCGTTAACCGCCTTTTCCAAAGCGCTTTACTTTCAGCGCTAATATTAAAATTTGAAAGTTCTTCTCTATATTGTTAAAAGAATCGGCAACTTTTGTCAAGGACCAATTTGAGGCGAAATCAATAATCAATAACACAATAACACAATAACCAGTGAATACTTCAATTAATTAATTTTCAATTTCTTTTTTGAGGAGCTGATGATTTTTGAGAATATTAAGAGCAATTCCTGGGCCTCTTTCCAAATTAACCTGAATTCATCTTTGTGTTCTTCGTTTGCCCTGGCCAAAAGTCTTAACCAATGCATGGTTTCCTTAATTTCCTTTTTGGCAATACCCATCTTATGGATGAAATCTTTTCTGCTTTCTGATTCGTTAGCCTCACAATAATTAGCCCCGATTGATCCTGAAGCACCCACGATTTGTTCAACCAATCTCTTATTAATTGTGCTCCCGGGAATTTTTTTGATCAAGTCAATTACCGTCTCGCCAAATTTAGCCGTTCTTTCTTCTAGGTCGAATGTCTTTGATTGATTATTGGAATTTGGAAATTGGTTATTATTAGTCAATTCTTACTCCCTCCATCCTTATGCCCTCAAACTTAAAGCTTCCTTGGCCGAGGTCTAGTTGGGAGGTAGAACACCAGTCGGAATAAACTCCGGATTTTTCCGCCCGAATGCGGTATTGGTAAGTATGGTTGCCGGAAGTTGAACTGTCGGTGTGGGAGGTGCTGTCAGGGTCTTTGGTAATTAAGTCGACAAAACCGGCGCCATCAGTGTTTTTCTGAATTTGATAGCCAGTTTCAATTGTATTAGTGTCGTTCCACTTAACAATAATTTGACTGTCCTGGGGGTGCTCTTCCAAAAGGCAGCCGGTAGGAGTGTATAAGTATTCATAATCCAAAGTGACTGAAGTTAAGGAAGGAGAAACTGCTTTATCGTTACTGGAAAAAATTGTCCGGTATTGGAAATAGCGCTTGCCGAGAGAGGAGGTGATGGTTGAGCCGGTGGAATTGGTTAAATAATTGCCGACGGAGCGGAAATCATCCAGCCAGACATTAGCGCCCGAGGAGCCGTCGGTGATTCTTAGGGTGACTTTAGTGGTGGTATTGCGGTGAGTACTTAAGCTACCCGTTATATCAAAATATTCCCGCTGCCACTTAGAAACAGTAGAGTTAGCAGTAAAGCCGTTGTTGGGAACAGTTGAGCCGGTATCCCATTCATCGACTGTTACTGCTCCGCTACTGGCGGTGACAGAGGTAACTGTTCCCTGGGCCAGGTATTCAGTGGCGCCGACTTTTTCTTTAATAATAATTTTGTCGCCAGCATATAAATTATCGCCCATGTTTTGAGCGCCATACGCGGTTCCGTCTATGGTAAAAGAAGTATCGCCTGATCCGGTAATTAAATCGGAATTGAGTTTAGCTTTAAAGTCAATCGTAATCGGATGAGTCCGCTGGCTAACTTCATAAGCTTGTCTAATTTCATCAGCCGGGTGAACGACACTGTCCGCTCTAAATTCATCAATTATGCCGTTGAAGAAGCCGCCATACGCGGCTCTGCCGATAGCACCAATAGTGGCTTTGTTAATGGTAGTGGTGGCTCGAGTATAAGTGCCGCTAATATCGAGAGCGCCATTGACATAAACCTTGTATGTGCCGTTGTTGTCGGTATAGACGACATGGTTCCAGTTGTTATTAAAAACTGGAGTGTTGGTCATCACATCGAGCCGGCCTACACCGTCATCGCTCCGAATAAAAACCCTTAGTTTACTGTTGGTAGAACTGGCGGTTAAGCCGGTTCCGATGGCTAAAAGAGGATTGTTACTTGTCGAACTGCCTTCGGAAAAGACTCTTTTGTCTTCCAAGTTAGAAGGGGCTTTAACCCAAAAAGAAAGGGTATAGGCGCTATTGTTGTGAATTCCGGCCGCATCGTCAACTCGGATAAAATCACTGGAGCCATTAAAATATCTAGCTTTGCCGATTTTTCCTTGGGTTATGTTAGTCGGGTCAGTATAAGTAATCTTGAAATTGTCAATGTAGGCGGCAGAAGCGGAGATTGCCCAAGAGGCAAACCGCCAGGTTTGACCAGTAGGCATGGCGCAAGAGTAGTCGCCGTTAACGCTGGGATCATCTTTTTCCCAAACTTTTAGATAAAAGCCATTAGTATCGTCAACCCGAAGAAGTCCGGTATACCAAACGCCGGTTTGAGCGCTGGTAATCAGGGTTTTGGGATATTGCCAGCCACCACCATCGTTATATTGTACCCAAATATTACCAGCTCCGTCTTCTTGTATGCACCAGCGGTAAGCGCCGTCAGAGGTTTCCAGGGCGCCAATATGCCAAGTAGAGGTAGCGGTCCTTTGAAAATCAAAAATCACTTCCTCACCGCTGGTCAAACTGGGGGTAGTCTGATTAAACTTGCGGTAAGTACCGTCTCCTATCATTTTTAAGACATTTTCGCCACCGAGATTATAGGGGATTGTTTGGTAAGTGGCATTAATGGTCCAGAACGAAGTGTCCTGTGAGTCAAAACCTTCAAATTTCTCGTTTAAATATTCGCCGTCATCGTTGTTGTTAGAACTGTCATATATTTCCCGCTCAGGCCCTTGTTCGTCCAAATGCCAAAAACCGACGGTGTTGGCATCCGGTTCATAGCTGGCAAAGGCCGACTCGCCAATAGCCGCGTTTAAAAAAGTTCCCTGTCGGTCAGAGGCAACATAAAAAGGCAGTTTTGTTTTGCTAGATAAGTCGGTGGAGCTGATTGTTCGAGAGAGTCGATGGTCTCTTCCGGCCCGGTAGGCCTCGGCAATTTCTTCGGTCGTTCGGGCAGAATTGGAAACACGGACTTCATCAATAATGCCATCAAAATAAGAAGTGGTGGCAAAAACACTTCTCCCGATATTGCCGCTGCCAGAGACAGCCATACTACCACCGCTACCGGTATATGTCCCGCCAGCATCAGCCCCGTTAATATAGATGCTCATATCAGTTGCTCCCCGAATAACACTGGCGAGATGGTACCATTGCCCGGTGGTAACTGCGTTTGTTGCTGTTGTTTTTGACCTTCTACTGGTTGCTCCAATAACTGTCCCGTCACCATAGCTTATATCTAGTTGATATGTGCCCACGACTCCAAATCGAAAACCATAATAATTTGTCGTATTTCCATTCTGTTGGACAATCATTGGCGAACCGGTTTGCGAGTCGATTTTTACCCAGGCCTCAACTGTTATAGGAAGAGTAGTAATAGAGTTTAATCCTGTGCCCAGGTTAATATAATTGCTACTACCATTGAAGTCTCTTCCTTTTCCGGAAAATCCTTCGGTAATGGTTGGCATATTGGCCCCTATTCCGTGCTTATTGTTGCCGGACGAATCATAAAAAGTAGTCCCTACGCCTGTGCCAGTTTCTTCAAGATGCCAAAGAGCAACAGTATTAGTAATGGCCTGAGGGGGGCCAAAGGAAAGTTTCATGCTCCCGTTTCCTTCCATTTTAATGGTAGATTCATCGGTTTTGGTTTTGGGCATATAAGTAGCAGTATTATCCCAAGACCAGTAAGTTTGATCTGAATCCATAGAGACAATTTGACTTTCATCGGTAGTTGGTACCCAAGCATCCCAGGTGCCGTCGTTAGGGTCAGCACTATCGCCAACCCGGGTTTGCAGCTCAATATTCCCGGCATTGTAATTGGCAATGATTTCTGAGGCGGTGAGTGCTCGGGAGTAAACTCGAGTTGAATCTATTACTCCTTTAAGATAGTAAGCGCTGTTATTTCGTGACCCTATCATAGGAGTTACATTGTTAAGGATACTTGCAGAAAGAGAATCATAAGTGACAGAAAGCTCTTCTTGTTTTCCATCTAAATATATTTTTACTCCAGCAGCTGTACTTGATCCATCATGGGTCATGGCTACATAATGCCAGTTACCATCATCAATACTTGATTGTGCTGTAACATAGATGAGGTTTGAAGAGTAGGTGTTTATTAAGTAGCCATTAAGTTTGTTGTTGGCATTAATCCAAAACTCGTATCCGGTATATGGAGAGGCATTTGCCATTTTAGAGTAGATTGTTCGGGCTGCAGCAGTAGTACTGGAATACTTAATCCAGGCCTCAATTGAAAAAGCCTGGGTTCTTTCAAAATCAAAACTGCTTTCACTCCCAATGCTGACAGTGTCATTCGTTCCATCAAACATCAACGCTCCCGCGCCCCAGCGGCGGTTGTTACTGGTCCAGCCAGTACCAGCAGCAGCATCTTGGGAGCCGGTGGAAGCGAAGTTGGTTAGGGCGCCATTGCAAGATGACCCGCAGGAACCTTCTGAATTTGCGGCAGTTGTTCCCGAGGTCTCGTTAAACTTCCAGTGGGTAACCATATTGGCGGTATTACCGATACCTTCGCCGTCGCCAGTCGTTACTCCCAATTCTGTCCAAGAAAGGGAATTCCAGGCGGCGACACCGGTGGCGGCCAAATCGATAACTTCCGAGGAATAAACCCCATAAGGCCGTCTTTGGGCAGCCGCTTTTATTTCCTCTGGGGTCAATGCTCTTTTGGAAATATATGCTTCATCAATTATGCCGTTAAAGTCTCCCCAGTTGTCTGAGCCGACTCGAGAAAGCCCAAGGGAAAACGGGGAGGTAACACTGCTTACCAAGGGTCCCGAAGGAGTGTCCCATTGGGATACCAGCTCTCCATTAAGATAGAGCTTCAACTCATTGGCGTCATCTTTATTGTAAGTCATACCCAGGTGATACCAGGTGTCGTTTTGGATACCAGCATCATAAGAAAAGCTGTCGGTTCCCGCAGTATCAACGTAGAGCTCAATGGAACTTGATTTAGTCCCTATTTCCAGGTTGTCATTAGTGGCATTGCTTGTTTGAGCAACAACAATATTGGGAATTCCGTGGTTGGTAGTAATGCCCATACCAATGCTTCTCTTAAACCACAGCATCACCGATAAGTATCCGGGAGAATCTAGGGTATCAATATCGCCAAAGTTGACGTAATCATCCGTTCCGTCAAAGGATCGGGCTTTACTGAGTTTTCCATCAACAATTGTCGTGCCTCCGGCAGTACCATTGTTATTGTTGCCTGAGCGATCATAAGCAGTTCCACCCGAAGTTTCGTCAAGATGGCAAAGAATAACGGTTTCAGGATCAGCTGCCAATTGTTGATAATAAGCTTCCAAATTGGGCGAGCCGGTGTCGGTAATCCGGTTTAAAGTTCCTTGGGCAAATTCAGTTGAAGTGTCATAAACAACGGTCGGATCAATGGTGATGGGGAGGGCCCGTTCCTGGTCAAAGAGCCAGTCTTCATCAATGGTAACGGTTAAGAGATAAACTCCGGATTGGCTTTTGGGGACAGGAAGCAATTCTCCGAGAAGTTTTTTAGGCCCTCCGCTCTCCGTATTATCGCCCAAAACTTGGTTGATTGGGGAAAGAATTTCCTTGGGGAGATTTTTCTCGGTAATTTGGTATTTCACTCCATAGGTGACATTGCCTCTAGCGTCTTGGGCAAAGGGTTTTTGGAAATGGAACTGATATTGATCTTTACTGTCAAAAAAGACCGGCACGCCGTCTGGGGTTAATTTAATAACCAGATTTTTGGTATTCAGTTCAACCGGAAATTGGTTGTTTCCCGGCTTTTTGTTTAAAATAATATCTTCTTTGAGCCCGTTGTCCAGAAGCTGATAACGGACCTCAACCACTTGCTCTGGGACGCGGTAAACCAGCTCTTCATTTTCTTTTTTGAGGCTGGCCTTGGCCAAGGGAACGGTCATTTCCAGCTGGGAACTGTTTCGGGTAAGCTGAATTTGGGCCCCGTTTTGAGTGACGGCTAGAGAAGTAGCTAGGTTTACGGCCGGGATTTCTGCCCGGTAGTCAGAAGCAAACAAAGGCTTGGAGAAACCCGGCTTACCCTGCCTCGGGGAGCGGAGAATTGCCGCCAAGAGTACCACCAGGCCGGCCAAAGCCCCAACCAAAAACAGTTTAAAAGCGGTTTTTTTTCTTTTGTTTTTCATTGCCTTAATTCACGATCCACCAGCTAAATAGGATATCATTGGTTAATGGTCGCTTAGAATCAATTGCTGCCGTAAAAGTTTTTTCTTCTGGATTAATTCTGGCCAAATAAATGACCTTATTGTCGGTTGAGCCAATTGGAGTTAAGTAAATGAGAGACTTTTCATTAAGATAAGGACTTTTAATCGTTACTTCCTTGCTCCAAGTAGGAATCTTGGCCAAGCCGGCCGAAGAAGTCGCTTCGATTATTCCCCAAAGGTCAGGTTCAGCCGCAATTGCCGGTCGGGCGATGTTTAAGGAGGCAAAAGTTCCCGAACCGGAGGCGGTTAAGTCTCCGGCGAACTGAGCTGAGCCGGAAGCATCAAGCGAGTAAACCCTTTCGCCGTCTTCTCCCATCACCAGGATTTTGCCAAAGCCGGTATTGGAGGCAATATAGCCGGAGTCAGTCGCTGATGGCGCAGTGCTTAAGTCAAAGGTAATATTGCCGTCTTCATTAGCGGGTTTAATCATGTTAGCAAAGAGTTCTCCCTTAACGGTCAAGTTACCTTCAAAGACGGCATTGCCTTCAATATCAATGGTGACTTTGCCGGCCAGCAAGTCAATTCCGCCAGTGCCTCGATTTTGAAGGTAAAGAGTGCCACCAACGACGTTAATGGAATTGCCTTCGTCAATCACCAGGGTGCCGTCCTGGCTCAGGGGGCCAGCCACCACGGTTTGGGCCAGGGTAGTGACGCCATAGATGGTGACATCGCTGGTGATTTCAACATCCCCGGAAGGATCAGAGATAAGCCAGCTTTCGGCAGCCTCGGCCAATTGAGCTGATTCAGTTGAGCCAGTAGTATCAATCAGGTCTAGGAGATAGCCGGAATCGGTGGCAGTCTCTTCTCCAGAGAGAGCTAGTTCTCCGGAGGGAGTACTAACTTCTTCCTCAGTTCCTGATACATTGTTATAGTTGTTATATACATTAGTTACATTTGTGATATACTCAGCACTTAAAGTAGCAAAGACTCCTTCCAGGCCTTCGATGCTTTCCGCTCTGAGCTTCTTGATTCTGGCTGATTCGGCATAAAGTTCTCCGGAAATACTGGCGTCCTTGGCCTCCAGGGTCTGGCCAATACCAACGTTACCGGTAAATTCGGCATTCCCTTTAACCAGCAATTTCCCAAATCCCTCGTTGGCTGTTGGCTTTGTCAGATCAATAACTAGATCGTTTCCGGAAAGGGGAGAGATATAATCTGAATTAACTCGAGTTAGCTTGGCTCCATCAGCCGTCAGCTCGCCGGTCTCAATCATGGGGGAGACCAGCTTTTGATTAACAATGATATTGTCGGCAATAAGGCTGGCGGCAATCTCCGTAACTCTATTGGCTAGGGAGGAAATTTGTGTTTGTTGTTCCTTAATTGCTTCAATTAAGACCGCGACTAGGTTGGGATAGTTTATTGATTTGTATTCTTCGCCATCTCTGACTACTTCGGGGATAACTTTCTCAACATCTTGGGCAATTAAGCCGATTTCGGCTTGAGCACCAAAACGTTCCTCGTCTTTCCAGTCGAAAGAAACACCCTGGAGGGCGAGCACCTTACCCAGGGCATTTTCGATAGGAACGATATTTTCTTTCAGCTTGAGATCCGAGGGTGTTCGGATAATATTGTTGTTGCCGTCGGTGGAAAGAGTAGTGGCTGCCCCCGCGAGGTTGGAGGCTTGAATAGTGCCAATTACATCCAGCTTTTGATCTGGACTGTTTGTCCCAATGCCCACATTGCCGCCTGAATTTATGGTGAAGAGCGTATTGGCCATCAATCCTGTATTTTTGTCGTGTGCCGACAACCCTGTTTTTCTGTTAATTACAAAATAATCACTCGTGTTGCCTGGTCTACCCGCAAACCATTCGGTTTGTCCAGTTGTGTCAAAATAATAAGTACCCAATCCTCTCAAATTACTACCGTTACTTGTGGTTTGAAGAACAATTCCTGCATTCATGGCCTCTGCCGCATTGGCGGAAATTGTAAGTTCCGTCATATAACCTGATTCTCCTTGTATGAACACTTTACTGGTTGGATTGGTTGTCCCAATGCCCAAGTTGCCGGCCATATAGATGTTGTTAAGATTGATCAAGCTATCGCTGGCAAAAGAAATATTGTTTGAGGCGGCATTAATGGTAATGTCACCAGAAGCATTGGAAATAGTCGAAGTAGCTCCACCAATATCAAGCTTAGCTTGAGGGTTTGTTGTCCCAATGCCGACATTGCCAGTTGGAGTGATAACCATTCTTTCAACTCCAGCAGTGAGGAGAGAAAGATTGGAAAAATTGGTGGGATTGGCGATTTGGAGAGTATTGACCGTCTGGTAGGGAACGCCAAAAGATCTTGAATTAGCCATCCAACCACCAAGGGAATATCCGCCGGCCAAAGCAGTGCCAGAAGTAGAGGAACAATCCGGAGTAGCACACTTGATAGCCATAAGATTTTGGGCAGTGAAGTATATAGAAGCGATTATTGGTAATCCATCGGTGCCGATGGCGATGGCAGTATCATACCCATAGTTACCGCTACCATGAGAGTCAACCTCATTACACGTTGCCGTCGTGCAAGAAACACCAGTACATTTGCAGACTCTGAAATCGTCGTTTGTGGAATCATGATGGGAGATTACTGGTAGTCCATCAGTGCCGATGGCAATTGAGGTGTTCTCGCCATAATTATTACTTACGTCGGAGTCAACATTGGCGCAAGTTGCTGTGGTGCAGGAAGTATTTGAGCAATGACAAACACGCAAATCACTATTTGTTAAATCTTCATGAGCAATAATCGGCAGACCATCGGAGCCGATAGCGATAGAAATACTACCACCGACATTTGTAGAAGCAGGCTGATCAACAACAGTGCAGGTGGCTGAACTGCAGGAGGTATCTACGCATTTGCAAGCCCTGAGCTTAAAATTGCCCGGCGAAGTTTGTTGATGGGCAATGATTGGTAGTCCATCGGTACCGATGGCAACGGAAGCATATGAGCCGTAGTTTTCGGTTGCATGGGCGTCAACATTGGCATTACAAGTGGCTGCTGAGCAAGAAGTATTTGTGCACTTGCAAAATCCGAGATCGTTGTCAGCAAAGTCATCATAAGCTATTACCGGCATGCCGTCAGTCTCAACAGCCATTGAAGGAGAGACAGCTGTTCCCCCTGTGTTTATATTTGAACAGCTGGCTAAACTGCAAAAACTATTCTGGCATTTACAGACCCTGAGGTTTGCCCTATTAGTAAGGTCGGTATGAGCTACCAGTGGCATACCATCGGTGCCGATGACGATTGAAGTAGGACCGCTGTATTGATCGGTGGCATGTGCATCAATATCAGTGCAAATTGATGTGGTGCAGGAGGTATTTGTGCACTTGCAAACCCGAATATCATCATCGGTATCATCGAGGTGAGAGATTATCGGTAACCCGTCGGTGCCGATGGCGATAGAGTTGTATTTACCAACAGCGTTTGTTGATTCAAGGGTAGTTGAAGTTTGAGAGGTTGAGGAAAGAGTTGGGGCGACATTTGGACCGATATTTCCAGCTATCGTAAGTAAAAAGCTCGGGTTAGTTGTCCCAATACCCACTTTGCCATCATAGTTAATTACAACCTTGGTTTGGCTTTCGGATTGGACTGCCAAAAGATTGCTATTGTCATAAAGTTGGTTAACAGTCAGGGCGGCAGCAGTCGTATGGGATGAATTCTCAATTATCCAAGCACCCCCATCCAAAACATGCCAGGTGTTGGCTGGATCAGAAGAAAGCTGGATAACTGAAATGCCGTTTGAATTTAAGATTTCATTACTTAGGAGTTTCAAGTCATCAGCCAAAGTTAGGCCGCCGGTAGAAGTAAAATGACTCTTGGTACCACCAATACCAATGTTAACGATAGCGTTGCCGGCCATGTTTAAGGTCCCGCCAATCTTGACATTTCCAGCTACCTCTAGCTTTTCTGTTGGATTGGTTGTGCCAATGCCCACGTTTTGGGCAAAATATGCTGTCCCGCCAACTCTTAGGTTACCGGCCACATCTAAAAGATAACCGGCGGTTGGGCTAGAAGTCCCAATCCCCACATTGCCGTCAGTACCGACATAAAACCGCGTGGTGTCCGTATTTTTATCCCTGGCATCAATAATATACCCGCCTGAGCTGCCAGCTCTTATTCGAAGGCCATCTGCGGTATTTCCAGCTTGGACGTATAACGAGGGATTGCCTTGGGTGCCTACGTTGTTCATTATATGAACAAATCCTGTAATATTATCTGTCCCCATGCCTATTGTTCCGTCTCCTTTTACTATAAACGCGCGGTAGTTGTTTTTTTGCCTGAATTGGGCCAAATAGTAACTGGAGCTGCTATTGCCCGCCGTGACATAAAGGCCGTTGCCCGTGGTAGAGGTGTTATCAATGTAGGCTGCGTAAGCGCTAAGGTTTGAAGAAACTTGAAGTTGATTGGTAGGCGCCGTTGTCCCAATTCCCACATTTCCAGAAATTATGGCGCCATTGGGGGGGGCAGAGTAAACTCCAGCATAACTTCCGACTGCCAAAGATCCACTAACATCCAGTTTGTTTTTATTTCCTGTAGTGCCAATGCCGACATTGCCGGTGCTTAAGTCTCCGTAAATGGCATTGCCGATATTGAGGAAATTACTGGTAGAGATGGAGGGAGCATCAATATCATTCCCAATAATAATGTTGTTTCCGCCGGTAGTTAAATTATCTCCTGCTTGGTAACCCATCAAGATATTGTTGCTGCCGGTCCTTAAGGCATAACCAGCTTTATAGCCAAAAAGAGAGTTGTTGCTGTAGGAATAATTGGCGTACCCGCGCCCAGCGGAGGCGCCAACGATAGTGTTATAAGAACCGTCTTCGTTTTGACCACCGGCATTAGAACCTACATAGACATTTAGGTTCCCGATGGTATTCCATTCACCCGCATATTCTCCCAAAGCAGTATTTCGGGCTCCAGAAATATTGCTTATCAGGGTATCGTAACCAATAGCGACATTACTATAGCCCGAAGTATTGAATAGCATCGATTCTACGCCTATGGCTATATTTTCATAGCCGTCAGTATTTTCTCGGAGGGCTTTTGCTCCTAAGGCAACATTGTTAAAACCAGAAGTAAGAGAATAAAGCGCTTCACCGCCAACGGCCGTGTTCCATTCGCTATAGGAGTTAGCAGCTCGGCCAGCACCCAAACCAATAAATGTATTGAGGTAATAATCATTAGATGATCTAATTTCTAACCCAACTTCATTATCGCCATCTCTAAAAGTGATAGAAGGAGAAGAGAAGGTGACCTCTTTAACAGTGACATTGTCAATTGAGCCATCGAAAGTGCTGGTAGGAACGAAACGTAGATTTCCGGTTCCACTTACGGTTGTAAGCATGGTGGTAGTAAGATTTTTGGAAATTTGATCAACAAATGTGTCGCCAAGGTAGATATTAATATAGCTAGTGCTAGCTGTTCTTCCGCTGGTGGTAACTGAAACTTGATAACTCTTGCCCCCACTAACAGAAACATCTTGCTCAATCGCAGTGGTATTACCGGTTGCGTGTCTGGCTTTTCCTGAATCCCAGACCCAGTCACTTCCACCGCCATATATCCAATCGGATAAATCAGTATCGAAAGTCCCATTGGTAACCTGGTTTAAACCAATAGTGCCCAAAATATTGCTTTCTTTAATATCTAGTTTTGAGAGCGGGCTGGTTGTCCCAATGCCCACATTGCCCGAATCATTAACATAGAAAACCGGATCGCCACTATTATTAATGAAGAAGTCACCCGTGCCGGTTAAGTCAAAAATCATGTTGTAGTTAGCCAGGGCGATGGTCGTATCTTGCTCCAAAGGAGTTCCTCCAAGCTCAAAATTAGTGCCATCAAGGGTAATGCCGTTGGAGGCGGTGTAAGTAGTGCCGCCGGTAAAATCAATCCAATTAGGTCCGGAACTGCTACCATTGCTCATCAATACTTGGCCGGATGAGCCAATGCCATTGTTGACATAAAGCAGGCTGTCAAGCTTGAGGGTAGAGGTAATATTAGCGGTCCCGCCGACTCTTAGGTTACCGTTAATATCTAGTTTCTGAGAGGGGGAGGTAGTCCCAATACCCACATTGCCATCCATTATTGCCAGCTTGGTTCCGGCCAGCAGAGTGTAGTTGCTATTGCCAATCAGACCGGTTCCGGAGATTCTGAAGCTGGCAGATTGGGGGGAGCCAGAAGAGAGGTTTCGAACATAGTCGTTAGAGGAACTGATCCAAGGAGCAGTGTTATTAATAGTAATCGTTCCGTTGCCATTAGTAATCCCGATGCCAACTCCGGGAGTTAGGGTGGCCAGGTTGTAGGTGCCATCAGATTTACCAATCAGTAACTGGCCGGAAGAAGGGGTAGTGCCAGTACCGGTTCCACCATAGGCAATCGGCAAGATGCCGCTGATTTCGCTGGTTCCTTGACCAATATTAATGGCTCCGGAAATAATATTCTTGTTGCTGTCTGTTTTCAAAGGAAGAGAGGCAGTCAGATAAGCAAAATTAGCCGTGTTGCCGACTCTCAGACTGCCGTTAATGTCAAGCTTGTAATTGCTAGCAGGATTGGTAGTTCCGATACCAACATTGCCCGCATCAGTAATACCAAGCGAAGTCGCTCCGGCCACCGTCGGGTAAATTACGCTTCCCGCATCATACCAAAGACCAGCCGTGCCGCCAATTACTTCTCCAAGCTTAAAATCCAAATCATCCAAAACATCTTGGACATTTTGGGAGCTGGAATAATTAAATTCATCAAAGGTGCCAATTTTGTAAGCACCAGCAGTTGAATTGCTGCTGCCAGTGGCGCCGATTCTAATATTGTCAAGATAAAGATCATAACCAGAAGCAAGGCGAATGTTACCGACAACATCCAGCTTTTGAGTGGGAGAAGTAGTACCAATACCAATGTTTCCAGAGACAATTAGACTGTTTGATGGGGCGGAGTAGACCCCGGCATAAGTTCCAACTGCCAATGAGCCATTAATATCCAGTTTGTTCTTGTTGCCGGTAGTGCCGATACCAATATTAGTACCGCTATCATAAATTAAGGAGTCACCCAGAATAGTTGGGGCCGTGAACTTAGGTAGGTAGTTAATTGTCCCGGACCCGCCAACCCCAATACTGGTAATATCTACCCAATCAATTGCTGATCCCGTTGACTTTAATACTTGACCGTTGTTTCCTGCCT
>Ga0307377_10000319_pt1 | contig 65419 bp, 74 predicted proteins | sample TR3MG_FD_202535 | JGI IMG/M metagenome (GOLD analysis project Ga0307377, IMG submission 202535) | Soil microbial communities from Risofladan, Vaasa, Finland - TR-3 | ecosystem: Environmental > Terrestrial > Soil > Coastal area > Acid sulfate soil | place: Finland: Risofladan, Vaasa | collected... | reverse complement strand
GTTGATCATGTTCCATGGATTGACAGTGAGATGGGTGATAAAGAACCAGTCTATTTACCAATGATGTATCCCGGTTGTTTACTGGGTAGCGATTATACACAAGGAATTGGATTTGGTTTCAAAACATTTATTCCATGTTATAACATAAAGGATCTTCAACAAAGACTATTATGGCTTCTCGGCATACGAAAGAGAAAGCCAATTATTGCACCCATAACCAATTGTAATATTGTAGCTTCTCCAGAAGAAGTTGACTCATTATTGACAACTGGTAAAGCAAAGATAGCTGTTGAAGGTATTATCATAGAAGAGCCAAGATTAAATACGGTCACATTAAAATCATGGCCACCAGGTAAGAAGTTTGAGTCTCTCCTTAATAAGTTTTCAAAAGAACTCAACGATGGAATGATTGGTTTTACAGATGTTTCAGTTACTGAGACAGAAATCAAATTTCAGGTTTTAAGAGAGAGGAACAGAGATAAAATTTATAAAGATTTTGTTAAGTCGTTAAAAGATGCTATCAGAGGGCAAATTTCATTTGAGATAAACCTTACGAATTTAGACCAAAAGGTAATTGTTAAATCGGTAGACAATATGCTGATGGACACATATAAAATGTTTTCTTCTATGAATGAAAACATGCTGAAGCATGGGATTCAACAATTGACGGAGAAAATTTCGGAGTATAAAGCACTTGAAATTATCCGTGAGCCTCTTGGGGTCTATATAAGTAAGAATCATAATATTGAAGATGCCCTTATTCAAATTGAGAAGTCAACAGTTGTATCTGCTGAAACCGCAAAGACGTTGATAAAGAAATACATGATTCATAAAATGTTCACATTGAATACGGACACAACTGAAATAGATAAGGAAATAAAAATATTAACAGAGCATCTGAATAATTTAGATGCATTTGTACTGGAGCAATATAATGGACTATCGTGATGAAGATAGGCATACATGTAGAGTGTGTCATGGAAGAAAAGTCATACCAGGCAGTTTTACGATTCGTGATGTATGTCCAAATTGTAATGGTATAGGAGAAATTGATTGGGTCTGCAACGCTATGGGTGGGGAAGGGAGAAATCCCCATCCAGACCATCAATTTTTATATAATATCGCACAACGAAACATTCAAGAAATGATTCAGGAAATAAAGCGTCAAGGAGGTATGTTGGGCATGGTGGTAAACATAGAGGTTCATTTTGAAAGAGAACCTTCATTTGAACAAATGTATCTAACAAATCCACGCCCAATGTTGTTTCCTAAAAATACAAAATTTCCAGAATAGGAGACTATAATATGTACAGATTATCAAAAGAGTTTAGTTTCGCCATGGGTCACAGACTCAGTTATCACGAAGGATTATGTAAAAACTTTCACGGTCACAATTACACAGTTATCGTTGGTGTAAAAAGTGAATTTCTCAATGCAAATGGAATGGTTATTGATTTCTCAGATCTTAAAGCTGTTGTTGTTGGATATTTGGATGAGATGGATCATGCTCTAATGGTCAATACTATGGATTGGAAGTTCGTCAAAACGATGAAAGACCATTTTCCAGATATGAAAATAATTGAGACTCCTTATGAGCCAACAGCAGAAAATATGGCCAGGGATATATTTCTCAATACAAGAAAGGTGCTAACCGCAAATCTTGGAGTTAAACTAGGAATTGAAGTCGACTTTGTAACTGTTTATGAAACAGATACATCGCAGGCAACTTATTCAGATGATTAATATTATTAAAAGATCTGGGTTGCTAATTTCAAAGGAACATCAGTACGAAGATTGGTATATCAAAGTCAAAGAATTTTTGGAACGGCGAATGAAGTCTTATAATTCATCCGCATCTGTAGTCCATGTATTTTATATTGAATCGGAGAAGTTTCTCTTGATACCGAGGAACTTCCCGATTCAACAATACATTTTTGATTATGATATAAAAGATGTAAGGCATGAAGGCCAACCAATTGAAATTGAACATAACATTAAACCCAGAAGTGAAGCACAAGAAAAGGCCATTAATTATATAATGACCAATGAAAATGCAACACTACAATTAGCACCTGGAGTTGGTAAAACAGTCATATCAATCTATATGATTGCTGAGAGAAAAAAGAAAGCTCTTATATTTGTTCATAGAGACCCACTGGCTAAACAATGGCGAAACAGATTAAAAGAATTTACAAATCTTGAGGATGATGATATTGCTTATCTCAGATCGGCAACATTTGAAACAGATTTGGATAAGCCAGTAATCATTTCAACAGTTCAAACATTCTTGTCCCTATTAAAAAGAAATCGTAAAGATTTCTTAGTTAAATTAAATGAGGCGGGTGTGGGTGTATGCGTGGCTGATGAGGTACATACTTCAGTTGGAGCACCAACATTTTCAGAATGTTCGATACACGTTCCTTCAAAATATACATATGGATTAAGTGCAACTCCATATCGTTATGACGGGAATGGAGATATCATTGAATTTCATCTTGGTGATATATATTCCGATACCGATTTAGAAGGAACGATGGACGCAAAGGTTGTGGTTTTGATGTTAGATTATCAAATAGATACACCCAACAGATACAAGTATATACGTTGGGGTGGCGATTTCCAAAGAGCACGGTATCTTAATCTAATGAAGAAATCAAAACCGTTCACAGAAGCAATGAGGGGTGTGTTGACCCGATTTAAAAATAGGGATCTGATATGTATAGCTGAAAGAATCAAGTTGATCGAACAGTTATATGATTGGATGCCGAGTAAAAGTAAAGCTAAATTTTGTGGTTCTGGTGGACTCGAAACTCTTAATTCTAAAATCACATTCGCAACACCTGGTAAATGTAGAGATGGAATTGATGCAACATGGAAAGATTCAATAATCATGACATCTCCAATCTCAAACATTGAACAATTAACCGGAAGAGTTCTTAGGGATAGTGAAGGCAAACAAACTCCTATAATAGTTGATATGGTTGATTACGGGTGTAACGATATTGCCAGGACATTTCATAAGCGTCAACAGTTTTATGATGATAAGAAATGGCCTGTTCAATATTTGATATTTTCAAATGATGGTTTAAAATCAATTGATCGAGAAATTACACACAGAATCCTAAGAGGTGAATAATGAAAATAAAGACAGACTTCGTAACAAACAGTAGCTCATCCTCATTTGTCGTTATAGGATCCCATATTGATGCAGTGAATATTCCGATTGAAGTATTTCAAAAAATCAAGGCCAAAGTTCAGGTGACGATTGAAAATATACTTGAAGATCCGTATGAGTATATTGATCCCCTTTTAAGAGGAACGGATTTACAATGGTCTGCCGGATGTGAATATGACGATGGACTTATGATTGGAATTCCATATACCAGTATGGGTGAGGATGAGACTCTTAAACAATTTAGACAAAGAGTACAAGAAGGAATTAAACAATATCTTGGGATAGATACCACACCTGGGCATATCGAAGAATGCTGGATGGACAACTAATGAAAGTAAAAGCAGACTTCGTAACCAACAGCAGTTCGACTGCATATATAATTACAAATACCAGTGATAAACATTTAGATCTAGTTGCTTTTGTGAAAGAGAATCCCCAAATAATTGATCAATTTTTAGATGAGTACGATTGGTATAAAGGGGAAAAAAGGTTTTCACAAAAACATATGATTGAGTCCGCAAAGCAAAACAATAAAACATTTAAACCAGAATATTCTCATTATATTGTCTTCGGAGATGAAAGTGGGACACTGATCGGTCAGGTGTTTGATTACATGTTAAGAGGCGGGGGGTCATCAAAAAATTTCACATGGAGATTTTGTGAGTATCTGAGGTAATTGCTATGAAAATGAAAACAGATTTTGTTACTAATAGTTCATGTGCAAGCTTTGTTATTGAAAAGAAGCATCTAACCAACCTTCAAATAGATTTAATTTATGAACATCATGAATTTGCTAAACAGTATCACTCACATGCTATTGAATACACACCAGAAAAGAGTGGGTGGGACATCTGCGGAGTTGGAGATACTATTAAAGGTACTACGTCTATGGACAACTTTGATATGTTGTGGTTACTTCTTGAGATTGGTATTGATGAAGATCACATAGAATATGAAGGATGTTACGGAGAATGAAAATAAAAGCTGATTTTGTCACTAATAGTTCATCTACTGCATATGTTGTTTTTGTACCAAACAATTTCTATGCTGATGAAGAAGAAATTAAAAAACTATATAATGATGAATACAAAGAATATGAGACCTTAACAGATGAACAATTATTTAAAAATTTGCCTGACTGTATAGAACTTTTAAAAGAGGGTGACAATGTTTGGAGTTATGGCTCAGAAGGAATCACTACAAATATATGGAATATGACAGTAGACATCTGCAGACACCACGATTTAGTACTATCGAGCCTTGAAATGAATGGTGAAGGCAATAATATCATTCAAGGAGTAAAAGAAGAACAGATTGAAAAAATATTTATGACCAACATTGATATAATGTCAACGTTCAACATGATACAAAGGAGTCAAAATGTTACTACAAAAACTGAATAATCGAAAAGGATTTACATTGATTGAAGTAATAGTCGTGATAGTTATCCTTGCTATCTTGGCTATGGTTGTGGTTCCAATGCTTGCTGTAATATATTCCGATTCAGATAGTGAACCGGTTCAAATCATGACACAGAATGAGGAAAAGGCATTAGAGGATAAAGACGAAACTCCAAAGCTTCAAGAGCCTGAAGTAGAAAAATCAAAAGGAGATATGAATAAATTATGAAGTTTGCATTTATGGCCGACATTCATCTTTCAAAATATGCGCAAGATAAACTCGAAGATGAATCAAATCTTCCTGAGCGATTACACAGTATTAAAATGGCTTTACACGAAGTAGCAGAGTATTGTATTGGCCATGATATTCCAACCATCATCATTGGTGGTGATATCCTTCATGGTAAGTCAATCATACATGCAATCGCTCAGGATATAATGCTGGAGTATTTTCAAACATTTGGAAAGAAAATCAGCTTTGTGGTTATCGATGGAAATCATGATCTGTCTGGCAAGGGAGAAGATGTTGTTTCAGCATTGAGATCTCTTTCGACAGTGCCCGGTGTATCTTGGGTTCCCCATAATCGAGTAGAGAGGACCAAAGAAGATATATTGTTGGTTCCGTATTCACATAGTGTATCAAAGATTGTAAAAGAAAACAAAGCAAGGATTCTGATTTCACACTTCGGCCTTACCGAAGCAATGTTAAGTTCAGGTATGAGTATCGTATCTGATATTAGCGTTTCAGATTTGGTCGGAAAATATGAATTAGTGTTACTCGGTCATTATCACAAACCTCAAGAAATTATCAAAGAGAACTTCAGGTTGTATTACTCAGGATCATTGATTCAATTAGACTGGGGTGAGAAGGGCGAGATTAAAAGGTTTCTGGTTGTCGATACAGATTCAATGCAAGTCGATGAAATTCCAATAACTCATTATCGAAAACACATTGAAATTGAATTAACTGACTTAAATAAAGATGAAGCATTTAAGGCTGCTAAGGAAGCTACAGATGCAGGACACCATGTTAAAGTTCTTATGAAAGAGAAGGTCGATTTATCAAGAGTCAAGGGAAACTTTAACATCGTAGACAAAACAGAAACCGATATAACAGACAGGGGTATCACAAGTTCAATGTCTCAGAAGGATCGAATTGATCGCTATATTGAAATAAAAGAAATTCCTGAACATCTAAGGGATGAATATTCAAAAGAGGCATTAGATATTATTGAAAATTGCGAGGTATGATATGAGGCGAATTGATATTCAAGAAGTGGGGATGGAGAATTTTGGTCCGTATATCGACCCCATGATTTTAGAATTTAAACCTGACTCCATGGTTTTAATGACTGGTCCAAATGGTATCGGTAAGACAATGTCCCTTGACGCAATTCCATTTACATTCTATGGTGTTACGAGCAAAGGTGCAAAGGGCGATGATGTGGTAAATAACGTTATCGGCAAAAATTGTAAAACATGGGTCAAGTTTGATATTGATAATGACAGATATCTTATTACCCGGTATCAGAAATATACAAAAGCAGGAACCACAGTCATTCTCAACAAAAACGATGTTGATATTAAAAAGGGTCATAAAGAAGTATTGCCTGAAATTGAAAAATTGATATGTTCAAAGAAATCATTTATGAACACATTGATGTTTGGTCAGAAGGTAAAAGACTTCTTTACAGATCTACTTGATTCTGATAAAAAGACAATCTTTCGAGAAATATTGGCACTCGAACTTTATCAGGTATATTACAAGAAGGCTGATGAACGATTGAAAGCTGTCAAGGCTGAACTTGAGGAAATTGAAAAACAGCAAGGAATCAATCATGGGTTGAATGAAGATGCCAATGCTCAAATTGAGTTGCTACGAGGTCTCCAGAAAAAATGGGAGCAGGAAAAGAAAGAAGCCCTAATCGAACTCAAGAAGTCAATTGATACAAACAAACGTCTATTAGAAACTTGGAAAGAGGCATTGAAAGCTCTTAAAAAGGAAGATGTTGATATTGGCGACACATTGAAGGCCTTAGATTATGTTAGATCTGAGTTGAGTACAATCCAAGAAAGATTTGATGCTGAATTGCAATCAATTGAACAGAGAAAAACTACCAAACTTCTCGAGATACAAAACAAAGCAAATGAAGTATCTAATGAAATTAAGGCAAGATACAGGATAGAGTATGATCGAATTGATAAAGAGGTAGCGGAGTTAAAAGAATCATCAAACGATCTTGTTAATACAGCTCAGACGAGAAGGCATAAGGTCGAACTCAAAATTGAAAACATTGAATCTAACATAAGAAATTGGCAGGAACGGGCAAAGGAGATACAAGATAATGTCTTCGAGGCCGGTATTACAGAGTGCCCCTTATGTCAGCAGGAAGTGTCAGATAAAACTATTGAGTTGTTGGGTGAAAAAGTTGCAGGTTATGATAATGATGTGAGTGAAGCTCTTAAGTTAGTAATCAAGCAGCAAGAACAGATCAAAGAGATCAACGCCAAAATGATTGCAGGATCAAAGAAACTGACAGGATTCATTGAAGCTCTTCAAGGTACTAAGCAATTATTAATAAGTAAAGAAATGATAGAAGTGAAAGAACTTGATCTTCGATTAATCCAAGCAACTGAAAAAGTTAATGATTTGGCGGGGAATGAAGCTGGACTAAAAGAGATTGCAGTTCAAAAAGCTAAAGATGAACTTGAATCTACAGAGCTGACATTACAGGCGACATATGAGCTTCAGGAAAAAGCTATTGAAAGTAGAAATGAAGTGCAGGAAAGAGTCGAGAGTTTGAAGCAGGAAATAAGTCGAATGGAAAGTCAGATCAAGGACAAAGAAGAATCCAAGCATGACAAAACCCAATTGAACTCTTATACGAAACGCTTAATTGATCTTGATAAAGTCCTTCAAGACCTTGAAACAAAGTGGGATGTACTTGATGGTAAGGCACAAAGACTTGAATTTTGGAAGTCGGCGTTTTCACCATCAGGAATTCCATCTATGTTGATTGATGAAGCAATTCCATTTATGAATGAGAAGGTTTCATACTATCTCGAAAAATTCACAAATGGTCGATATATCGTATCATTTGATACACTAGCAGCAACAAAGGCCGGAGAGTTCAGAGATAAAATTTCGGTCAATGTTGTTGATACATATACACGAGCAAATTCAAGGGTTCAATTGTCCGGTGGGCAAACACGAATCATTGATATTGCTACAATCCTAACGCTTGGGGATTTACAATCAAGCATTCAAGAAGTATCAATAAACATCTTGTTATTTGATGAAATATTTGATAGTCTTGACGAAGAAAACATCGGCTACGTATCTAAAGTATTGTCCCAATTGAAGTTTGGAAAATCTATTTATTTAATTTCACACAGACATGAGGATCAATTAGAAGTCGATGAAACTCTGACATTGCATTAAGGTGTCGCTATGAAAATAAAAAATGATTTCGTTACAAATAGTTCTTCCTCATCATTTGTATTTGAAGCATCGGAAAAGATTTTGCGAAAAGATATCGAGAAACATATGAGATTCTATTACGCTGAATGCTTCCGGTGCTTCACTAACAAAAAGAGTTTAACAGAGTTTACAGAAGCAGGCTACGGAGACTGGGTTTCAAAGGCAAGGGGTGAACCTGCTACATTTTGGAATATGGATCCATCCTGTTACAGAGAAGCATGTAAGATTTTAAATTGTGGTATGTTTGTCATCTATGCTTCTGTTGACAGGAACGATATGGACAGAGTTGAGAAGTTCCAGGATCTTGTGGAAGATCGTGGTGGAAGAATAAGAACCAGGAGTGGAGATTAATATGAGTCAAGTTCGAATCGTAAATTGGCTGCTCACAAGAAGGTGTAATCTAAAATGTGAGTATTGTGCCATTGTTAAAAACTATAAGGGTAAACCGTCTAGTTATCCGGATATGAGACATTATATCAAACATGAAATGCCAACCAATGTAGTCATTAATGCATTAAAGGGATTCAAGATTCATAATCCGAATGTATTTCATATATTCTATGGTGGCGAGCCATTGCTAAGACCTGATCTTGCAGACATCATAAATTATTGTAATGAAAATGAAATCTACTATACAGTAATCAGCAACAATACTTCAGGCATTCAAGATCGTATAAGAATGCTATTTGACAAAGTTGAATACATTGAGGGGTTCACAAGTTCTGTTGATCCAATCTTCAATGAAATTGGTGCTAAAGAAGACAGAGTCAAAAAGAGTATTGAAGGTCTGAGGCGATTAAAAGAAATTCAAGCTGCTGGAAAAGTGAAAGATGTTGTTGCTGAAATAACAGTTATGAAACACAATCAAGATCTTTTATACAGACTCATCCGAGAGTTGAGTGATGAGGAAATATATAGTGATATTACATTCGTTGATATTGCAAAAACTAAGTATTATGATTTTTCAAATGTCTTGGATGAAACATTTTTAGTTAGACCAACATTTGAACTAGCAGAAGAGTTGATCGACATTATAACTGATAATCGTTTATTGGTTCATATGAAGGACATTCTAATACCTAAGATGTTCGATACACTTCCATCGAATTTTGACTGTGAGATTGAAAAGGGTTTGCATAACTTGACAATTGATGCTGATGGTTCAATCAGATTGTGTTTAAGAATTAGGGGTATTGCATCTCCTTCATACAATGTGACTGAACTATTTGATCCAACATATCCTGAACTTATTTCTGCGGATGTGTATAGTGCAATAAAAGGTGATAAGAAGCACTACTGTTCGTTGTGTAACCATTCCTGTTTAATGATGAGTCAGTATTTTGATACAACTAATGAGGAAGTGGATACACTAATACATTCCGATAAACGGAGGGAGTAAACTATGGCAGACGAACCTACAAAAGATTCTGTAGATAGTGACATAATTGTTAGCGCAATAATGTTCTGGAAAAAGGTATACGAAGAGAAAGAAGTCATTATCAAATTTATAAAAAAAGATAAGACTAATCGAATCATGAGATGTACCTTAGATTTCAAAAAGATTCCTGTGAAAGATCAACCCAAAAGTGTCAACATTGAAGTCATTCTAAGATTAATTCAGAAAAACAAAATCATGCATGTTTATGATCTTGATAAAAAAGCATGGCGTTCGGTTCCGTTCGATAGGGTTGAATATATGGATACAAAGAATCGACGATATTTCACAAAGAAACAACCAGTATAAAGGAGAATACAAGTGGGAATCTTAAGAGAAATTCTCAAGGAAATCAAGTCCGACGATAACCTTGAGAAAGTAAGAATACTATGTGATCAAATAATCAAAGAGGAAAAAGATAATGTTGTACATTATCAAATACTTCCGAAAGGTCCAAATCTATTTCTTGTATTAGAAGTTCCTGGAAGAATTAAAGATGAGATTGCCTTTCTTGCGCTTGAACGTGAGAGCGAAGATCTTTGGTTATGTGTATTATTTATTACAACTATGAAGGAGTATGCATTAAGAGAAAAGAATCCTCCTTCAATAAAGAGGCAAAGGGTCTGGGAGATCAATGATCATAGACCAGAAAAGGTCTTAACTGAATATGCAAAACGTTACAAATTTCTACGAGGTGAATAAATGTTAAATGGGTATCTAACAGATGAAATCCGAATTAATTCTAAATATGCACATGTATATAGATCTGAATATCCCGATAACCTTGAATCAGATTCTATTCCAATTGTTCATAGACATTCTTTGTTGACAGAAGATTATCTGCGACGCATGACAAGTGGAATTTCTGGAAATGGAATGAGTATTCTTCCTCCAAATTGCAGATACATTGAAAATGTAAAACAAGGTAATATTGTGATAATTGAAGAACCTCCTGCATTTAGAACAATTTCAATCTATATGAGCTTTACTAAGGAAGTTGAAAGATTGAAGGCGGAAGGAAAACTTGCTGAGTATGGTTTTGATGAAGATTTTGCAAGAGAGTCAATGGCCAAAAGATTCACTCTAGCATTTCCATATGTCATATTTATTTTATACTTCACAAGATACAATGAATTGTCCTGTGGCCAAGCATATCTGAGAGTAGCTAGACTTTCAGGCCTATCTGATTACCTTCTAAAAATACCACTCACAAACATTGCAGAGAGTCAGTATATCTGTTTTGGTTCTAAGGCTGGTGGTTCGGCAGAAACATTAAATGCAGGTGTTGAAAAAGTAATCGACGTATTTTGGGGAGCTGAGTTTAACACCGACTATACATATAACTATACTGCATATAGAGATATTGCCGGCGTAAATTCTTATATGGAATGGCAAGCATTGTCAGCAAGTAATCCCATGTTCATTTATAATGTTGATTGGATGAAGATTCCAATGAATATTGGGCAGGCCCTTGATGAAGTAAAACGCCATTATAAACTGTCAAGTTCGTCTGATATACAATATAAAAATCTTTCCAGTATGTTTTCAGTACCTCTGGATTCAGGAAAGGATGAGGCTCCAACTAAGAGATCTCGAAAGAAATATAGATTGTTTTATGATGTTGCCCAAGGTATATTTCTTGATGAGAATTACTATGTCCATGTGGGTGATTCGTTCCAAAACAAAAGTGGGACGATGTTTTTCATCAACTCCTTTATTAGTTTTGCAGACAGTGGTGATGTTAAATATGTCCGCGTTGAAAGAGAAGACGGAAGACTTATCGTATTAAAATTTACCAAATCAGTCTCACACTATTTAAAAGAGCGAACTAAAGCTCTTCGTTATGAAGCAGAAGGAATTCTGAAAAATGGTGTTGTCGTTAAAGAGAATGATATTATCAAACTGACAAATGCAATTGGAGATGCGGTATATAAGAAAGTCACTTTCATTCGTAAATCCCAAGAGGGATTCCACGAAGGACGGTTTGGTGATGGATTTTACATTCTAGAAAACACCGAAGGTGAAGTATATGATGTTACAAATCCAGAATATCGAGGTATTAAACTGAAGAAAAATACAGATTATCTGTACATGAAAACTGAAAATGAGGTACCATTCAACCAAGGGTGTATTGTAAATTTCACAGGCATAGAAGCAGATAATCGTGGAAGATTAAATATCGACATGACTCACAAAGACAATGATTTTAGAGGGAGTCCGTACAAAATTCCATTGAATCAGTCAAACTCAAACATACGACTGTATGAAATGGATCAAGTTAAACCTCTACCACCTGTTTTCAGACTTGGTCGAAAGTTATTAGTCAACAGAAAGAATGATAGAAATCTGTATGAAAATTCTGTCTTCGGAACTCCGTATGGTATTATATACGATTCTGGATATGGTAATATGGATAAAGCGAATCCCGATGAAATAAAGAAATACATGCTTGGGGAAGATAAATTCCAAGTTAAAAGTTTCGATTTAGACATTGAGTTTAATATAGGAGATAAGGTTGTCGTGGCTGATTTTGAAAATCCGATCAATATGCTTTCAGTGAAAACCATTCAGGGGTTTAAGTTCACAGAAGGAGTTGGAGATATTCATTTCATATTAGCAGATAAACAGGGCAACCTACAACAAGAAGAATATGTGAAAGGAAGATATGGAACAATTCATACCGGCAGAATTAGAAAGATTTCAAATGTTTTTGGTGAACTGACAGCTGGAACAAAGATCAAATCTAATATAGCTGGATTCCCACACTTCGCAAAAAAAGACACAAATATTATCATTGGTTTTCTGACTGATACAGGAGGACCAGATCCATTGGTTCTATGCTCCAATTGCTGTACAATGTGGTATAGAGATGTGGTGGAATGCTTTAAACATATTCCAATAAAGTCAGCTGAATGGGCGAAAACAGCACATTCTCCAATTGATGTAGCTAAGATTAAATATCAACCAGGTGACATTCTTATAGGAACTGGTAGTAGCGATTATAGATCCAATACCGGATGGTTGTTATTTAAGGTCACTGGCTCAAACAGTATTAAAGCGATGGATTTTAATTACTATAATGCATGGCCAGATTATTTCACTCTGGATAGATATATTACGACTAATTCAAAATTTGATTGTATCCCTAACCCACGAATCGGTCCCAAGGCTCAAAGTGAGATGGAAATAATTCGATCATGGCCGAATATGCATGGTTATTATTTTTCATGTGATAAAGCCAAATTCCGATTCCTAAACGATGAGAGGAGTATGGTGAATGTTCAAAGTAGTTCTGAATGATGGGCAGAATGAAATGCCCGAAGACGATATTTATTATATTATTGGAAAGGAGGGTGTGTACCTCAAGAAGAAACTTGGGGTGATGGATAGTCTTGCACCTGTAAAAAATATCTCCATTTTGCAAAGTGTAATTTCATCTGCACAAATGCATATAACACCCATACCAGGCATGTGGATTGCCAAAGTTATGAACTTCTTCCGCGAAGTTTATAAAGAGTATAGATCCGAAGCCATTGTTCTGTTGTTTTACAATGAGGAAACAGGACATCATAAAATTGTTCCCCCTCATCAAAAAGTTGCAGGAGCATCATGTGACTATGATAAAGGGATCACTATAGAAGGTTATACAATGATCGGAACCATTCATAGTCACGGAAATATGTCAGCATTTCATTCCGGTACTGATGATAAAGACGAAGAACATTTTGATGGTCTTCATATGACATTTGGTGATTTGGACGAAGACTATCCAAGTATATCAGCATCAATTGTGTCAAATGGTTTCCGGCAAATGATTGAACCAGAACAATATATTAAAGATTTGGTTTGTATGGCCGAGACAAATTCTGTTGATAATAAAGCTGTTAGAACGGTTTATAAATGGGTTGACGGGGTGCTTACTGAAGATGAAGAAGCTGCTCCAAAATATACCTATCAATGGAAAAAGTTTGACAGGCGATATGATGTTACGTGCTCAGACCGTGAGAGAATCTTTAACAAGAAGTGGATGCGCATGGTCGAAAAGGGTACCTATACTTACAAGAGTTACAATGCTGGTTCCGGTTACAGAAGTCTATATGGATGGACTGGTCATGGATGGGGTCAAAATTATGATCGTGGTGCATGGTCCCAAGCTGGTCGACTCCTACCACCCGGAGCACAAACACAAACGAAAGGTGTACCTCCTCAGAACGTTGGCGTTACAGTTAAACCTCTTGAATTTCCCCCGCATACACAAGATGGAGACTTTATGCCTTGCGTGACATGTACTCATAGAATGTGCAAACTTACCTCTGAAATTGAAGAGGATGATTTTGAAGAAATGTATTATTGTGAGAAGTGTGGAGAGATTGTTAAGGAGGACGCAGATTTGGTCATTATATGTTCAACATGTAAAACCGATGATCATCTTATTCTCTTAGATAAAGATGATCTATTGACCAATCAATATATACCAGGTGATGAATACGACCACATGTTTGACAGGGATTCTGCTGGAGTTATCAGACAAGAAGAAACCCTTTATGTTAAATGCAAAGAATGTGGTAATGGTTTCCATATGTTTGAGGACGATTCTATATGTCCTTTCTGTTATGCCCAAGTAAACGAGAGTTATTCCTCGGAAGATGCCTTAGAGGTTCAAACCGAAAACGATTCAGGGGCCTTTCTCAATCAAGAAACAGAAGACGCAAACAATGCAGCATTATTGGAAGCGGCGAATCGAGAAGATGAAACGCTCGAAAGAATACCCGAACCAGGATCAAATGTAATACCGATACCTGAAAAGAAAGACACCGGTTTAGCAGCAATGTTCCGGAAAGTCTTCTCAAAGGAAAGAATATAATGAGCGATACTACTGAGCTTTATATTTCTGTTATTGGTCTTGGTGGGGTTGGAACTATTTTAATCGAAAGATTATGTAGATTCCTAAACTATTCAAAAGATCTTACCGCAGAATTCCTTCTGGTGGACGGAGATGAGTATGAGCAGAAGAATTATGAAAGGCAGGAGTTTTCAAGAATTGGAAACAAAGCCGATATAAAAGCCACCGAGTTGGAAATGAAGTTTAAAGATTTGCGGTTCGATACGCTCGAAGCCTTCATAGACGAATCAAATATTGAGAACGTTATTAAAGAAGGTGATATTGTTTTTCTATGTGTTGATAATCACAAATCCAGAATGATTGTTTCAAATTACTGTAAAAAATTACAAGATGTTATTTTAATTTCTGGCGGGAATGATTTCACAGATGGTAATGTACAGATTTACGTCCGGAAGGCGGGGGCCGATTTAACTCCGGATCTATGTGCATATCATCCTGAAATTGCAAATCCCGATGATAGGTTACCGCAAGAAATGAGCTGTCAAGAGCTCGCAAACTCAGATCCTCAGCTATACTTTGCTAATTTGGGGGTCGCTACTCTTATGTGTTGGGCTTTCTACAACGCTGTTGTTAGAGGGCAATATGAACGGTCTGAGGTTTACTTCGATCTTACAAGTATGACCACAGATGCAAAAATCCGAATGGTGAAATAAAATAGAGAAGTAAGGAGATTAAAATCATGGCTAGAAGTTTTTCGAGAGAAGCACTGGAAGAAAAGACGTCCAAGGAACTTAAAAGAATGTGTGTTGATGAGCTCAATATCGTCGGCGTCACCAAGAAACCCAAGGACGATGTTATCAACGCCATTATGGCACAGTACGGCGCGGCATCTAAACCCGCTGCAATCGCCAAAGATACGAAGCTGACCGGTATCAAATTCACGGGTCAAAGTACCCTGACGAAACCGGATTCTCCGTTTGGCTCCCGTACAACCACAACCATTCATGTTTCCTGTGGTGCATCCTCAGGTAACTTCCCAGTAGCCGGCAAAACAGTGAAAGACGTTGGGGACTTCCTTCGTGAGGTTCTGAACGTGGATCGTCTGTCCACCGGACTGGTCAATGGTAAAGAAGTCGGCGCAGACTATATTCTGAGCTCCGGCGACAACCTGGAATTCCTGAAACCAGCAGGAAAAAAGGGTTAAAATAAATGCGGAGGGAGCCTTCGGGTTCCCTCCCATACAAAGGACTGAAAAATATGAATCCAAATACACAAAGAATTCTTGCTGAGAATAGCATTGATAAAATTTCTTTTTATTTCATCAATAGCCCCATTGTAAATAATGCATTTACAGTGTGTATTCTCATAAACTCTTTTGAGAAGAGAATCGAAGCAAGAGGAGTTTCTATTTGTTCTCTCATGGATACTTTTTCCAAATCCGAAGGTAAGAATAAAGCGTTTGGACGTGCAGTTAAAGCTATCGCAAGGAGAGAAAATAACTGGAAGATTAATGGGTCCGGTCGAGATGATGAATTTGTTCCACGGTCGTTCAAAGTGAAAACAGAAAAAGATGATGATGGTTTTAGGGGCGGAGTTGCACCCGAACTTCAACGAATAAATCCACACCTGCCAATCAGAGTTCAAGATAGTGGTAGGTTTAAAAAATATTCATTTGAAATTCCTGCAAGTTATCCCATGAGACTGGCAAACTCTTTATTCAAATATAAGTCACACTACCGACCTGTTCCAGTTGGAGATGAAGAGAACGAGCTTCTTAAGAGGCTAACTATATTTACAGAACCAATCGAAAATGAAAGTTCCAATTTACTTGTTTCAACATTTGGAATCGAAGATTAAGGTTCTTAGTTCGAGGGGGGTTTCTAACAACCCCCCACATTTATTTTTTAAAAGGAGACTATAAAACGTGGTGTACAAAAATGTAGTAATAATTGGTCTCGGTACACTTGGTGGGTATATCGCAGAGGCTGTAACCAATTTAGACAGCACCGAAAAAATAGTAATAATAGACCACGATATAGTTGAACAGAAGAATTTGAAAAATTCCATATACAGGCAAATTGATATAGGAAGTCCTAAGGTAGAAGCTTTGAAAGATATTCTTCAACATGAACAACCAGATGTTGAAGTATGGGCGTTTCATGCAAAGTATGAAGAAGGCAAGACAAAAATTCCAAAAGAAGATTTGGTTATTGATTGCAGGGACTTTACCTATAATAGACAAAGTGAAATTGATGCAAGATTCTATATATCATCAAGATATTTAATGGCTGATTTTAGAAAGAATATTAAATACAAACAGCAGCAAGTAGGAAAATACATTTTACAATTATCAAGAAATGATTTGAGACATGCTGCGTCAATTGGTTCTATGTTAATTCATAGTAATACAATTGAATCTCTAATAAAAAGCCAATCTGTTCAAAAATATGAACTCGATTATGTCAAACACACGGACAATTGTAGATATGACGTTGTGTATGAAAATGTAGTGGGGGAAGAAAAGTTTGTTAATCTCCCCGATAAGATCGTCCCAATTATGGAGATGAATCAAAAAGGGGATTTAACCATCTTTCTCGGAAGTAGAGTATATCCAATTTCTGAATCAGTGATACCAATTAAAAGTTTGGTAAACAGTTCTGATGTGATCTCGAGTCTTGCATCTGTAGTTGCTTGCCAAACAGATTTCAATAATTTTGTGATATCTATATTCAAGGAAAATAGTAATGTTTTTATTGAACTTATACCTGATACTGGAGCTGCGTGATGGAGATAATTAATCATGAGATAACAGACTATATCAGACCAAGGAAGTTGATTTTTAAAAATGAGATATTTACAATCACCAAATTAGCACAGAAGTTTGAAATTGCTAGTTATGTGATAAAAACTGTCAATGAAAAAATTGACATGGTTATATTAAACAATCCACATCCAAATGCAATACCAAGGAGTGGTGAGTTTTGTATACCAAATAACTTACGAAAATATGAGTTGACTCAAAACTCTAAAAATATGATTACTAGCATGTTATCATGCTTCAACTTAGACGATTGTTACTTCACACCTTGGGATGAAATAGAATATGAAAAACAAGAGGTGATAGGAGCATATGGAAGAAAATCAGAAGATAACCAATGAACAAATAACAGGTCAGGTCGGATCTATTATTGATGAACTTGCTTCAGCTGGTAAAAAAGCGATTAGATCGTTCTTTAATTTGATGGTTGAAAGAACGGCTGATACAGCAGGTGATCTAGCTGACAAAGGTGTTGATAAACTGAAACAGACTATTGACAAAAAGGTGTCAAATGACAAGATCAAGAAGCATTAGTATTGAACAACCATCATTATTGGAGCAAGAAATAGTCCGAATAGTTGATAAAGCTATGAAAGACTCAAAGGTTCAATTAACAGCAGAAGATATAAGAATAATAGCGCAAGATATTATGCCCGATTTGGACAGAATAATTGCAGATAAGGTTAGTCTACATTTTCTTGCTATCGGACAATTTCTAATTGAAAAATTCAGTATGGGAGATTAAGAATGCCTAAAATACTAAATTATGCAGATTTCTGTGAAAACTTAGACGAAGTGACGTCTCTAAAAACATTTGGTAAGAAAAAGTTTCACCCAGCAGGATTATTCTCTGAGCAAATATTTGGCCCAGTGAGAAATTATACATGTCAGTGTGGAATTTATCATGGGGTATCAAAGTCCGGTGGTAAATGTGCTGAATGCGGAGTCGCGGTTATCAACAGCGATTCGAGAAGAAAAACATTTGCAAAAATTGTAATTCCAATCCAAGTTGTGAATCCTCTATTCTACGACTTGCTGGTAGATCTAGCCGGAAGGGGTTTTAAGAAAGCACTTGACGATCTCATGAGGAATGACAAAAGTGTTCTATACATAGATAGTGACGAATTTGTTACCACGGATGAAGGTAGTGTTCCACAAGGGGTCCAAAAATGGGAACGAGCTGAAGCGATCAAAGTTCTTGTTGAAGGATATGCAAATGATATGGTCGAATACGGGGCGCCTGAATGGCAACTCGTATTAGATAACATTAGCAATCTTCTTATAGATACAATTATTGTATTGCCCCCTGATCTAAGACCTACATCAAAGAGTTCAGGGGAAACAAAACAATTGATGGACAAAATCAATCGTTACTATGTCCAAATACTCACTAAGAAGGAGATAATGAGAGAAACAGTTGTAGATGTTCAAAGAGATAAAGCTCTCTATTATACCTACTTCAAACAATTACAAAAAGACGTAAGTGAGTTATACACACGAATACTGGAAAAGATGGCAAAAAAAGAGGGGTTGATTAGAGGGAATATTCTCGGTAAGAGAATTGACTTTTCAGGTCGCGCAGTCATCATACCAGATCCAACGCTTTCATTAACTGAATGTAAGCTTCCATATTTAATGGTACTTGAAATATTCAAACTACCGATCGCCAAACGAATCATTCAACTTGGAAAATTCAAGTTACTCAATAAGGCAATTGATTATGTTAATAAGTGTATTGAAGACAGATCTCCAGTTTTATTGAGAGTTTGTGAAGAGGTAACAAACGATCAGTATTGTATACTGAACAGACAACCATCTCTTCATAAACTGGGTATGCTTGGTTTTAAGATACTGATTACATTAGATCAAGTAATCAAAATACATCCACTTGCATGTCCTCCATTCAATGCAGATTTTGATGGGGATCAAATGGCGGTATATATACCAATTTCAAATGAGGCCAAAGAGGAGATCATCGCTAAGATATTGATATCCAAAAATCTTAGTAGTCCTGCAAATGAAAGTCTGACAACAACACCAAGTCAAGATATAATTCTTGGAATTTACTATTTAACATCAATGGAATTCTCAGACAGGACAGTTAAATACAAAGGGAAGACAATCCCAATTGGTCAGGCTGAGTTCAATCGACAACTTCCAGAGAATTATCCTTTGGTTGAAGGAACAATTTCAGAGAAAGAACTCCTATTTGTGCTGAATAATATTAAGAATAGATACACAGAAGATGAAACAGTTGAAGTTCTTGATAATATAAAAAAGACTGGATTCAAATTTGCAACTTTGTACGGATCAACTCTGTCACTGAAAGATTTTCCAATTGAGGGAGCGGAAGCGATAAGGGATGATATTTACTCACGTACCGAGTTACGAGATCAACTTATTGCATTTTCAGATCCAAGTCTTATTTCAGAGTTGAAAGAAAAATTCAAATACTCATATATGATTGAGTCTGGCGCAAGAGGTAGCTGGGATCAGGTAAAACAACTTATTCTATCGAGAGGATTCATTTCAAATTTCGATGGAGAGATTTTACCTCATCCAATTAAAAACTCTTTGGTTGATGGTTTGACACAAAAAGAGTTTTTCTATTCAACATATGGTTGCCGAAAGGGACTTCTTGATGTTGCATTGAATACAGGAACGTCTGGGTATCTATCAAGAAAGTTAATTTTCACATGTGCCAATTTACAAATTGACGAAGATGTTGATGACTGTGGTACAGAAGATTTATTAGAGGTTGATGTTAAAACAAAACGAAAGGCCAGAATGTTACTTAACAGATGGACTCTCAATGAAGAAGACAACACCCTTTATAAAATTACACATGAAAACTATAAGGACATCATTGGTAAGATGATTTATATACGAAGCCCAATTTTATGTAAAGATCCAAAAATCTGTAAAAAGTGCTACGGTGATTTATATAAAAATTTAAATAGCCGCTTCATTGGTATTCTCGCAGCTCAAACATTGGGTGAGCGTGGAACCCAATTGGTTTTAAGAACTTTCCATACTTCAGGATCAGCAGTTATTAAGGGGCAGAATAGCGAAGATAATGCTAGTTCATCCATGAAACAGAGAGATATTATTGGAGATCTTGCATCCGTTGCTGAACTTTTGCACAAATTTAAAGGCAAGACATATACAATGATAGTCGATGAATTATTTGATGTGTATGATAAAGAAATCCATCATGTTCATTTTGAATGTGTTGTCGCTCAATTGATGTGGAAGGACCATATGAAATGGCGTCTATTAGAAGATCGTGAAAAGATAGAACCGAATTATTATAGTATTCAATCTGTACCGAATCAAGAGAGTTGGATACTGGCAATGGCATTCTCTAATCCAAAGAGATCAATATTACAAGGTATTCTGTATGAAGGTAGATATTCGGGCGTCATGGATAAAATCCTTAAAGGAGAAAAAATCACATGAGAGACCCAGCCCGAATTGAACGAATACTGGGTTTAATCAGGAAGGTCTGGTATGATGCTCCAGACCTTCGCCTGACCCAACTTATTATGAATGAACTGAGAATGCATAGCGATCCTTATTATATTGAGGATGACGTTCTCGAAAAAGCATTGAAAGCATACTGCAAAGATAGGAGGATTTAAAACTTGAAAATAATTAATCCAATAGCTGCAATACAAGACGAAGATAATAACATCTTCACAATCAGACAAAGAGACTATGACAATATTTTACCTATCGTGCAAGAAATAGTTAAACCTGTTGAGGAAATTGGTTTCACAATCAATGATATTAGTTTGAAAGATTCACGTTTTTCATCGGGAGAGCTTGCCAAGACTCTTAAACAAACATTGGCTATAAAATTACAAAAAGGAACTTCTGAAATTGATCTTAGTATTTTCATTCCCAAGCTTGTTGATGGAAACTATATTTATATCAACGGACGAAGAAAAATTCCTTTACTACAGCTTTTTGACATTCCGATTGTAACAAGAGGAGAAAGCATAAAGCTTCGCACAAATGTAGCAACCATAATGGTATTTTCAGATAAAGAAGCCCCATTCATTCGGATTAGCTTCTTGGGTAAAAAGATACCACTTTCTTTGATACTGCTTGCGTATCATGGAATAGAACTTTGTAAAATCAAATATGATTTAGATGGTGATATTGACGAAGAGAGCGAAAACCTTTTTGAAATACTCAGATATGATTTGAGAAGTTATATTGAAGAATCAGTTGGATATGCTCCTGATGATTTTTTATTAGAACTCGGAAGGATGTATTCAAGATATAATGCAAAATCAAAGGGGGAAGATGTACTATATGCACTTGATTTAATTCCAAAAGTTGATATAATCACAGCACGATTTATGACTTACCCAACAATCTTGGAAGAGATTTGTGAAATATTAAAGACAGGTGAAGTCGATGATATGGAGTACACAAACAAACGGGTGAGATGTTTTGAGTATATGGTAATTGCAAGAATTTCAAAGATCATATTCGATTTGTGTTTTTCAAATCGAACTGCAAGACAACCGAAGTTCAATATCAACTCAACACAAATCTTATCAGATTGTAATGTTTCAGATATTGTTCAATTTGATTTCTCAATCAACCCAATTGAGGAATTGACAAAACTATCAAGAATAAGTCTTCTTGGTCCCGGCGGATTTAAAAGGGAAAACATTCCCAAGCATTTGAGAGATATTTGCCCAAGTATGTTTGGCCGTCTATGTCCTGTTGATACTCCAGATAGAGATAACTGTGGGGTTCTTCAAAATGTTGTCCCGAATGTACATCTTGATCAAAATTTGAAATTTGAAGCAGAGGTTCAGGATAAATTTCCTCTCTCAATTCCTGTTTCAATGACTCCATTCTTAAAGCATGACGACCAAACAAGATTACAAATGGCTGCATCCCAAATGAGGCAGGCGATCATGCTGAGAGAATTTGATGTTCCTCTTATCAGTTCAGGGTCAGAAGGACTATATACACCACACACTCAATTTGTCAAGATGGCTAAAAAACCTGGAGAGGTTGTTCATATTGACAAAGAGTATATTATAGTGGTATATGATGATAAAGATGCTGACATATTTGATATTCGTTATAGAAAAATTTATGTTGAACACATGGATTTCATGAATATCTATGTTAAACCAGGAGACCGGTTTAGTGCAGGAGACATTTTAGCAGAAAGTAATTTCTGTAAAAATGGAAAAATTAACATTGGCAAAAATCTTCTGACTGGTGTTATGGTTTATTATGGTAACAACTATGAGGATGGAATCGTTATTTCAGATAGACTTGTCAATGAGGACACCCTAACGTCAGTACACTATAAGGATTTATCATTCACAGTAACCCCAGATAAAGTTCTTCTATCATTAAAGGATGGTGAATATAAACCACTACCAGATGAACTTGAAACAATTGAAAAGGGTGATACATATGCCATTTTGCAAAAGCTTAACTCTGACGAACAATATTCGGTATTTGCCGAGAAGGTACTGTTAGAAACCCGGAAAAAGTATATCGTTTCCGAAGTTAATTTATATGGTAACTCTTGGAACGAAGAGGTGCCTGAATATAAAGAGTGGCTTGAATCCAAACTCTCGAAGCAACAAGACAAAGAGAAGTATCTTCAAAAAGTCCTGAAAGATGTTATGTCGAAAGACGAAGCAATGAAACTTATCAGGGAAAAGAGTCTTGACAAATTCTCATTCACCGGTAAGTATAAAGAGAAGCGTGAGAGAATTAACGGATTATATGTTGAAATGTATGGAGTTCATTTCAGGAGAGTTCAGGTTGGTGATAAATTAGCTAATAGGCATGGCAATAAAGGAGTCATATCTAGAATTGTTCCTCATGATAAAATGCCACAGCTACCTGATGGACGCCACATGGATATTTGCATCAATCCACTTGGTATCATATCGAGAATGAATATTGGTCAATTATATGAAATGCATTTGGCCATGGCGGTTGATGCATTGAAGCAAAACATATTAAAGATGTTAGATAAAGATGTTGAGCAGAGCGAGATAAAAGAATACCTGCTGGGGTTCATAAAGATTGTTGATCGGACAGAGGACAATTGGTATTATACACAATTCTCCGAACAGATGCCGGAACAACTATCATTGGACTTCATCAAAAATCTTACAATCATCCAAGCTCCATTTCAATCTTGCAAATTACAGCAGGTTGATGAAGCAATGCAATATGTTGGAAGCGATTTTAAATTTCCAATATATGATCCATTGTCAAAAGTTAAATTGGCAAATCCTGTTGCAGCTGGTTTCATTTACTTCTTCAGGATGGTTCATATTGCAGAGGAAAAACTTGCTGCAAGAGGGATTGGTGCATATGCAAGACGAACCCTCCAACCATTAGGTGGTCGAAAGAATAAGGGTGGTCAGAGATGTGGTGAAATGGAAACTGCGTGTTTGATTGGGCATGATGCTCCAATTAATCTACATGAGTTTCTTACAACCAAGTCCGATTGTATTGATTTGAAAAATAATTACATTCGCAATTTCATCGATCCAAATTTAACAGATGAAAGCAAAGAATTAGATACAACACCCGAGTCAGTTAAACTGCTTAATTCATATCTAATAGTGATAGGAGTTGATCAAAGATGAATGAAGAGGATTATATGATGGGTTCATGGACTTATACTAATTACACCTCTTCCACTGACAGTACTTCTGGTTATTGGATGAAACCCCAAAAAGTTTCTCTTAGAGATGTTATCGAAGAGGTCAGTAAGGAGCAGGAAGAAGATATAGAAAAACACTTACCCATATTCGACCCAAAGGATTTAGACATATGAGTAGAGCAGACAGTGGACCGGAGGTCATAGTTACACATCCCGATCCCGATGATCTATGGGATATTGATGTTGATTTTGGTGAAGAAGGGCACACCCATGAAGATGAGTATTATAATAGTGAAGTAAAAGCTGCCTATAAAGAAAAGTCAGTAAAACAACAACTCTTCGACATCAAGGATCTGGACTTATGAAAAAAATGTATTGTTCAGAATGTGGTGGCGAAATTATCGTCACCCGAGAAGTTCCGTCCCACTCCTTTGAAATTAACATTGATTCATTGAAGTGTATTGACAATTTTGGTTTCTTGGGAGGGGATCCGGAACTTATATTTCATTGTAGTAATGATAGAGAGCACAACATTGAACCAAAACCAGATTATGGTAACGTCTCACCCATTGACTTTGAAAAATGGAAGGATGAAGTTGAGGAATTTATCAGTGTTAATGTGCTACCAAATTTATAGGAGGAAAGTTTATGACAAAAGATTGCTTACCAGACGTTCAATGTACACCACCAAACATTAATATCCCAATTATGCAAGTAGGGGTTGAGAATGTTGAAGTACCATTTAAACTTGAGACAAGGGGACATACAGGATTTCATCAAATGATTGCAAATGTTGCTATCAGAACAAGCCTTGACTCTGACACAAAAGGTATTTCGATGTCTCGACTCTTACTTACATTGAAACCATATTTGGATCTACCTTTAAAGAGTACGTTAATTAAAGAGATCCTTGAAAAGATTATTAAAAATGTTGGCCCGAGTGAGACTTTCGGAAATAGTGCTGCATATATAACATTCGATTTCAGAATGCCAATTACCAGGCAATCAGTTGTATCCGATAATCAATTTCCAATTTATTACAAATGCAGATTTGAAGGGCAGATCTATGATATTCAAATGACTAAACCCGATGGCAAGAAAGAAAGGCAGTGGCATTTCAGATTCTTTCAAGGTGCAAAAATTCAATATGCATCTTATTGCCCATGCTCTGCTGAATTGTGTAGTGTTCTCGACAGTCGGGGATTCCCACATAATCAAAGATCGTTTGCTGATGTAATGGTTGAGGTTGACGCATATAGCAGTAAGTATGTTTGGTTGGAAGACATTATCGAGTCTGTTGAAAATGTTATTCCTACCCTACCATATCCGATCATCAAAAGGGTTGATGAACAGGAGATTGCCAGAATTGCTGGAGAGAATCCAATGTTTGTTGAAGATGCAATTAGATCAATATCTAATTCTTTGATGAATCTAGATGGAATTGTTGATTGGATAGTTAAGTGTAGACATGAAGAATCAATACATACATCTGAAGCAATTGCAGTCAATTGGAAGGGAGTTCACGGAGGGTTTGACGAAAGGCGATATTTATGATTGAAGTTGCAATTTCATATGGATTCGGTGCAGACAATAGATATAATCTTGAAGAGATTCCACCGAAAATACAACTAGCAAGTTATAAGTTTGATCCATTGATAGAGAATCAAGATAAAATTATTGACACATTAGAAAAAGCAGGAACTAACTTGTTGGTTGTTCACCTACCTCTTGATGTACTTCACCAAGACAAAGATGAAATACTTGATGTAATATTTACATTCAATCAGACATTTGCCTGCAATCATTTTGTAATACACCCTAACAAGGGAATTGAGGATTTTCTTGATTACTATTTGGAAAATAAATTGATGAAGCTTCCAGTCAAATATGACTATAGCTTATGTATCGAGACTTTTCAATGGAGAAAGAAAAAGAAAATACGAAGTCCTCTGGATATTATGGAGTATTGTATTAAGAATCCAGAATTTAGCATGTGTATTGATACTAGTCATATTGAATCTATATGGTTCGATCATAAAATCATGCGCACTCTTTTGAAATACACAAGCGTTATTCATCTTTCAAATCGTGCAAAGGGGCACGGTTCTCATATGCCATTCAATTCACCACATGGAGATTTAAATCTTGTTGGATTTATTAAAGATTTGAAACATATATATAAGTGGAATGGTATTATTGTTCTTGAATACATGCCAGAACATCAAGATAAATTACTTAAAAATTACTATTACGCAAAGAGGTTATTGGAATAATGGAACCTTGGGAACATGAAGCATTTAATGATCACTATAATGGACAATGTTATCGCAATGGGAAATTTTACCAATCAAATCACCCAACTCGATATGAAACAGTTCCTGACTCACAAAGATTGGCATCAAGAAAAGGCGATATTATTAAATTCGGTTCTGGTTATTATAAAACTAAATTAGGAGATTGGAGAGATTGGTTTCCTGAGAAGAAAGACATGTATAAATTTTGGAGAAGAAACAGAACAATTCCAAATTATGCTATGGACGAATATGCTTTTATTGCCAATCGTTATAGATGGATCAAATATAAGTGGAAAGATTATAAAGATTATGGTGCTATCGCAATGATGGCAACGGGTCCCAAACCTTGCCGAATAAGAAAGTATTATACCACTCGACCATTTCATATAGTATCTGCATTTCCACACAAGAAATTTAGAAGTGGGAATATATATGTGAAAATGAAAAAACCATTTTCCATTCGTAGTTGTGTATGGTTTTTATTTGATTTCAATCTATCAGAGTTTATTGAAGGACTGTTAAACAAATACGGAGATGGAGAAAACTCCAGAGATATGTTTCTCAAGAAAATAAAACAAGTTTGGGAGACCAATTTATGAGCAATTCAAAAGAAGTTGACATTATGAAACTCTACTTCAAAGAACGTGACTATGAAGTCAATGTATTTGGAGAGTATTCAGATGACAAATCGCTAAGCTTTCCCAGTTTTCTACTATTTTTAAAAACGTATGTTGATAAAGCTATTGCAGCATACACAGGAAAATGGGAAAGAGAATTACCTCCATGGTTAATATCGTGCAAAGAGCATGAGAATCATGGAGTAGCACCAATAAAGGCATACGAAGAAGTTATTAAAATTCTGGCCCTTTCAGGAGCCGCGCTTGAAACATATACAAAAATTAATGCCGATAAGTGGAGAGAGAATTCCGAAGAGGATTCTAAAAAATGGAAAGATCCAGAAGACTATGTACAAAACTGGATAGATCGCTAATTTAAAGGAGAAGTAACTAACATGAATGAAAATTTATCCCAAATGGTAAGAGAAGGGCAAGGAGAAGAGGCAGTCGTATTTTCAGAGGATCAACTTGACCTTCCGGTACAGGAAGAGACCCCGGCAGCAGAAACCGGTGTGGTAGAAGCACAAACAAATGTGATTGCTATTACATCTTTATCGAATTGGTTTGAAGCGAACTGCTCATCCTTCGATAACATCAATCAGGTGAAAGTGGCGATTCGTGGTGTCAATGGAGAACAGACACTTATCATGGCAGTGAAGGATGCTGACGGCGAGCAAGATACCGAAGGTAATGCCAAGAGAAGTCTTCGCGTATTTGAAAACGCCGATGTGCATCCAGTACTGAACATTCCCGGAGCTTCAATGGAAGTTTATAACAACGGTTTTCAGATTGTTTATGGAATCGAGAATAATATTTTCATCAAATGTTACGGAGTGCGAACAGGCCTCATAGCTGTTTTCTGTAACAACATTGATGGAAAACTGATCCCATATGCAACAACCCGCATCAAGAAAAAAGACACCGAGCTGGAGATTGAAACAAGTGATCCAGCAGCGGTATCGGCAAAACTATTGGCCGGTGCAGATCTAGAAGCCTTACAGCTTCTTTATAAGCAAAGTGCCAAAGCAATTGAGGAACTAACATCCAATCAGGATGTTGTGAATTGGTTGCTTGACAGACAAGCTGAGGTCACGGACATTAACCATCATCTTCAAATTGATGGTGTTCTTATTGACATCTTAGCGTAAGGAGTGTGGGGGACAGGATGTATGCTTCGGACCTAGATGGGACAAGCGAGTGCCTAGTCCCCCATTCACTTAATTATGAATATTAATGAAAATGTAAAACTCGTTTTAAGAGATGTTTATTTATATGATATTGAAGCGTGTCATTATACAATCATGACAAAACTCGGAATGGATTTAGCAGGTGTTGATAGAGATAACAAATCAGAAAGAAATATTCACATTGGTAAAATGATGAGAAAGAATCCGAAGCTAACATCTATTCTACGAAACACAACCCGATCAATAATTGATGAATATATATCACGCAATAACATCAAAGAGAGTGACATTATCCTTAGACAGTACGATGGTATTATTACAACCAAAACTTTAAGAGAAACCAACATACAGCATATACCATTAAACATAAGGCAACATTTTCAAATATTCATTTGTTCTTTTGATCGAAAAAAGTACATCGCATTTGATAGTCAAAATGAAACAACCATAAAAGGTATTGCATTTAGATATGATGCCATGGACAAAATATACGAACAGATTTGTAGAATCAATTACGCCAATAAAGATTCTATATTCAGAAATCTACAAAGAATAAAAGATAAATTCATGACAACACAAAATGCTAGAATGTTTGCTATTCCATTGAAGAATGGAAAGGTAAATATCTTTCTGAGAGATTATGGTGAGATGGAGATTTCACCGCAGACATTAAAAATCATAGACACAGACGATATTGATAAGGAAAGGTATTTCAAGTTTTATATTGAACCATTCACTAAAAGTATTGTCACAGAATTTGTGAGGTAAAAACATGCTTATATTAAACTTAGCAGCAGGAAAAATCAAGCCTTTAATTGAAGGCAAAACTCCGGGTCCACATGTTCTGTTAAATCTGGATACTTCATATTATTCATATATGGATCCGGATGTTATTGAAGAAACCATTAACCTGGTTCAAGAAAGAGGACACACAAAAGACTTTGAATACTTTACCAATGAGGATGCTTTTACATTCATGGAAAGAACAACTCTGATATTTGATAGAGTTTGTATCTATAGATTCCTTGAACATATTCCATTTGAAAAAGTTCCCTATTTCATATATCTTCTATCAACTATTACAACGCCAGGTGATGATATAGTTGACGTAATTGTGCCGAACTATGAAATCTTGGCAAAAATGATTTTGGGTGAGAGTCCTTTGAGTGACTTAGTAAACTTTGAGGCACATAACATTCTATTGACAACAGAACTTTTGAATGAGCCAGGATGCCCACATGCTTCAATCTGGACCGAAGCAAGAGCAGAATACTTTTTCAATTTAGAAGGTAGATTTGAAATAATTGAAACTGATCCGAATTACTCATTTGACGGTCGTAATATCTATCTAAGATTTAAGGCACGACGAATATGATACTTCAGTCAAAATCATCAGGAGATGGAGGTGGTGGTTGTGGATATAGTATCAAACAACCAACCCATCGTGAAACCCTTTATCGTTCAACTTTAGCATTATATGTTGATTATCAAAACGGAGTCCAGATTCACAAAAATAAATACAGTAATATTACTGGAAAACCTACCACAGAACAGTTGGTTGATATTATGTGTCGTGTATTTGTGGAACACGCCTTCGACGGTAGAATGAAACTATTTCAGGCAGGAATGGAAGAAAAATTGAAACGGGCGGTTAATGAAATAATAAAGGAGTAGGTATGACACCATTTAATGAACGAGCAGCAGTAATGGGTCTTGATTCATCTCTCGCATATAAAGGTATGTTTTCATATAGCGATAGATACGGCGAAGTCGTTTACCGCCAACTTTCAACACAGTTTGTAGACATTCAAGATCCAAATGGACATCCAACAGACGGCCTTCCAATTTCAAAGTATGGAATATATACGAAGGGCCCTGATTGGCAAGACTATTTGTATGCAGGGAACGTTTCCGATATGTACAAGTTCATCGGAAATGATGTTTTGAATCAAAGGATAAGGGATGCTATTACTTCTATTGGTATGCCAATTATGACAGAGAATGCAGTACCAAGTTTGCTTCTGACTAAACTCAGGAATGAAATTATCATTCAAAGTTCTCAGCAAGCTCCTGATGTTGGTGATATCTTACCGGTTATGATTGTCAATAACAGTTATGATGGAACAAGAGCAGCATCAGTTGCTTTTGGTATTGCCACAAGCTATCGTGGTGACAGAGTTATCTTTGGTTTTAGTCTCGGTGAAATGCGACAAGTTCATATCGAGAGTTCAACCACAAGCATGTCATCTGCAATCGCATCATATATGCAAGTGTTTTCGGACAACATTCTCGACATGATAACGGGAAGTTTTAATAGCACCTTAACCGAAGATGAAATGATGGCAACTCTAGATGTTATTGAAGGAATGGGCAAAAAGAGAAGGGAAGGAGTTTCAAACCTTCTTCAAGAAATGATGCCTGCTCCTATTGAAGGACAACCACCACCATTACCAACAGCGTGGTTGGTCTTCTTGGCAATTGTACGATATAGCAGTTTTGAACCCAACCTGAATATGAAAAGGTTGATGGAGAATGCTGCAGAATCCGTACTTGTCATTCCCGCACGGATGTATGAAGTCCTTGAAAGACTTCCTGTATCATAAGAATTAGAATAGAGCGATACTGACCGGGTATCGCTCTATCCTACAACTTTTATGTCTATTTTTTTTGGAACAAAAAAATAAAGGAGCTAGAATGCCAGAGGAAAAAAGAGTATATACCCCAAGTAGATCGTATGATATCCAGGTTAAGATAAAGAATCTGGATTATACAAATGATATGATCCGTGTGGTGTTCGCCTCATCGCTATCAACTGCATATCAAGTTGTAACATTGCAGATGAATATCGATCCAAACGATGTTATATTAGAGGACATATTCGGAGGCCAACCCATTAAATTGAGTATTACTCTGCATAGAGAGCAAGTATATCCTGGCCCAAGAATTGATGTTGAATTGATGTATGTTTCTTCGGATTTTCAATTAACTGAAAAAAGTGAGATGTCAACTGGGTCTCAAAAAGACAGAACTACTTTGAATATAGTTACAGTTGTAAGAAATTCATATAAAATTATGAACTCTCTTGTTAATAGAGTATTCATAGGAACAAATCTTTCATCTATAATATCGGCCTTAGCTAGTGATGTTGGAGCAACATTACAGTATGATTCTAACGGAAGAAATAATGCATCAATTGATCAAGTTTGTATTCCTCCAACAACATTCTATAATATAATTAAGGAGCATACAAGAAATTCTGCTGATGTATTTGATGGATATTTAGATCAACGATTTGGTTTGTTCAATGGAGTACCTGGGGTGTTCTGTCAACATGATAGTAAAGTTTATATTATGAATTTAACTGCAAAACTAAGTAAAGATCAAACATTCACAGTATATGAACTTTCAGCTTTAAAAGACAAAAAAGAACTAGAAAGAATCGCAAGTGAAACACTGAACGGTAACGTCTTTTATACATACAACACAGTAGATACAGATTACTCTGGCAATGCAAAATTTGCAAAGTTAGCAACTACATTGAATCATCTTGTACGACCAAATGATACACTAACTGCCACTATATCTCAGGAATTAAGAAGTGTTGCGAAAGATTATTCACTTGTTTATTTGACTCAATCGACAACTCCAAATTTACATATAGATTCAGCAGTTGATAGAATAAGATACTACAATGAAGACACTGGCTTCAATACAGAAACAGCTATCTTTAATTCCAGATTTTCAAGAACAATTGCTGATTTATCGACAATATCATTAGACATTGAAAGAAATCTTCCAGTGTTGAATTTAATTCAGGTGGGTGAGTGTGTGAAGTTTAAACCTAAGACTGTGGAATATGCTGATTTAGAAGGAAAGTATATTTTATGGAGTTCAGTAATAGAATTTTCAAGAAACGTTGATTGGGAAACTACAGCAAGAATAAATTTAGTTAGAACAAATAAGAAGAATTAGGGGCAAAGCCCCCACTCTTATTATTACCACGTCAGCAAAGAATTGAAATAAAAAATAATTTAACACTACTTGAAACTCCTAATCCGCTCTTCTTCATTTTTTCTCCTTTTCAAAGTTGATTGTTAAAAAATTCACAATTTCTCTTTCATTAATTAATATATATAGACCGAGATGCCTATCTAAAATTAGAACAAAAATAAAAGGAGCATAGTATGCCAAAACTTGAAGTCAGTGAAATGCATGATATGGCAGATGAGTATATAACAGAATATCTCAAATGCAAAGCGGATTTTGACTACTTCTGCCGTAAGTATATATACATTGAAATTCCTGGCAAGGACGTTCTCCTACAACCATACAAGAAACAGGTTGAACTTGTTAACCTTGTGGAAAAGAAACATTATGTGCTCGTACTCAAGAGTCGACAGATAGGAATCTCTACAATCATCCAGGCATATTCTGCTTGGTTAACGATTTTCTTTGATAATGCAGTTATTGGTATTATTTCAAAGGATGGAAAAGAAGCTACCGACTTTGCTCGTGCAATTAGAGGTATGGTCGAAAAACTTCCGGAATGGATGAAGCCACCGAGAGGCCCCTTGGGAAGAGGTTTCGCAAAGAGAACAGAGCAATCATTTATTCTTACAAATGGAAGTAAAGTATTTGCTTCACCTGTTAATCCCAATGCTCCTGATAAGACGCTTCGTGGTAAGGCCATTACTTTCTTGGTTATTGATGAGGCGGCATTCGTTCATCATATTGATACAGCATGGACTTCACTTGTACCAGCTTTATCAACTAACCAGATGCAAGCTAAAAAAGCACAAGTACCATACGGAACTGTTGTTCTTTCAACTCCAAACAAAACAAATGGAGTTGGTGAATGGTATTTCAGACGATATAGTAAAGCAGTTTCAAGAGATGATATTTTCGAACCATTTGTAATTCATTGGAAAATGATTCCTGAATTAGCAGACGATCCAGAATGGTATGACACCCAATGTAGACTATTTGACCATGATCAACGAAAAATCGCTCAGGAGTTGGAGTTAAAATTCTTACCAACAGAAGGTTCATTTTTTGAAACAGATACTGTTGAACAACTTCAAAATTCTGTTAAAGAACCAACTGAAAGATTAAGACTGTTCAATGGTGAAATGTGGAGATTTAGTAGTCCAGTTCCTCAAAGATATTATATAATGGGAGTTGATACAGCACCAGAACATGGAGAGGATAAATCAGCTGTAACAGTTTGGGATTATGAAACTCTTGAACAGGTCGCTGAATATCAAGGTAAGTGTAAAGTACTTGATTTTGTGAAAGTTGTCAAAGTACTTGCAATACAATACCCAGGAACAATTGTCATAGAATCGAACTCATATGGTAACCAGGTTGTTGAACAATTAAACAACAGTGAATTTTCATATATGGTGTATCAAGAAAGGCGAGGTAAACAAACAGTTCTTCCGGGATTATCGACTAATTCAAAAACAAGACCTTTAATGATTGATGCTTTATATTCATATGTAACACAATACCCAGAATGTATTAAATCTGAAAGATTAGCACTTGAACTAACTGGTCTTGTTACAAAATCAAATGGTAAAGTTGAAGCAGATCATGGATGTCATGACGATTTAGCCTTGGCTACTTCATGTGTTCATTATGTACGAAAATACGATCCACCATTGTTAATTGATACTAAAGAATATTCTTCATTCTCAAATGAAATGGCCGGAATAATAGCCGGAAACTCAGAGCTTTCAAATAATTTCACTAACGAAGGTGTTATGAAACATGTAAAAGAGCGTGTTGGTAGTGGTGAACTGAGTGGATTTGTTGATATACTAAGTTTGTATGACCAACGATAAGGAGATGTTAAATATGGATGACCAAACCACGCAGATTTCCGAATTATTTGCTGCACCAAGAGGAGATCTCAAAATAGCAGCGAATTTTGGTGGAGTCAAAATATATACATCCACAGTATTACAACAGAATTTTATAAAAGCAATGGTAAAGACTTCAAGAGTTTCTCCTATCGTACCAACATTAATAAAGCTAATGCAGAAAGGGGAATTTATTCCTTGTTACTTAACTGATAAAATTCTAAAAACAATTCTTAAAAGACAACCTCCTGAGTTTAAAGGATATGCAGGATTAACTCTCGGAAAGTTTATATTAACATTTGTTGACAATGAAACTAACATATTTGGATTTACTTCAAACAACGAACTATCTGTAACAACTTTACACGAACTTATACACAAAGCATCTAATAAAAATCCAAAGTTATTTTATCAAACATTTAAAACAGAATTTACTTTGTTTTATAATTTTTATTGGTCACGAGTTTTTTCGGTTGAAAGAAGTGGGTTGGGTGTTAAAGAAACACAAAATCTAGTAGAATTTATTTATTTTACAACTGAATCAGGAGACCGATCAAACAAAGCATTATCAACTTATTACAGAAAGTTGTTAGAAACTTTCCAGGATATAACAACATTAAATAAAGAAGAGTTAGATAAACTGGTTACCCAATATATCATTCTCATAAAAATTATATGGAAAGCGATGTCTTCAAGTGCTCCAACATTAATTGAAAAAGCAGTTTTCGCAAATCGTTCTATTATTGTTCCTTTATACACAGCTTATAAAACTGCGTTTGGAATAAATGTAAAGAGCATTAAAGAATTATGTTATCAAGAACTTTATGCACCATCTGAAGTTATTTCGCTTCCCGCATTAGTAAAACGTCCAAGTGCAAAAGTATATAAAATGGTTAACACACTGTAAGGAGATACACTAGATGGCAGACAATGAAAACATTAGACCAAGTGCAGATCTGCTAAATGATACAAGTATAAACATGGCAAGCGATAGAGCCCGCCGTATCAGTAGTTTACACAGAACATCTGAAGATCTCGTTCGACAGTCAAATACTAAAAGACTGCAAGTATCAAGTGAGATCAGTGCGATTACGAAGCAACAACAAAAAATGAAGGCAACACTTGAACTTGAACGTGGAGAAATGACAACCGATATAGCTAGTGGCTATAGTGAAGTATTAAAAGGTTTAGGACGTACAATTAATTCTCTTGCAACCGGTGTGAAGAATATAACTATAGACACAGGTAAAGCAACATCTGATGCAATCAGCCAATATGGTAAGGCTGTTGGTGAAGATATAAGTATTAACAAAACCAACACTATAGCAATGGCCCTGTCAAGATCAACCCCTTTGTTTGGATACTTTGCGGCAAAATTCATGGAGACAGATGTCTTCAAAAATGCAGCCACTGGAATAAAAGATAGAGTTACTGATGCAATGAAAGAGGGTGTGTCAAGAGCTGGAAGTGGTATTGCTAACGTATTCAGACGTGGTAAAGAAAAACTAGATGAAAGCAAGGAAGTACATCCAGCCACAGTGTCCGATTTGGCACAACTCAAAAGAGATATGGCAGGTGAAATGCCAAAGCTTCAAGAGGGTGGTTATGTTAAACAAGGCGGTGTGGTTGAAGTTCATGCTGCTGAAGTTGTAACTCCAATTGATAAACTTCTTAAACAAATTGATGAAGCAAAATCTTCTGATATATCAAGAAAATTAGACAAGACATTGTCTATGATGTCTCAAAGTCTAACAAGATTAGAAACTGTAGTTGTACAACGAGAAGATAGTCAAAAGGGACTTGTACAAACATTCATTCAGGAGTTTATGAATGCTAAAAATACAAGAGAATCAGCATATCAAGAAAGATTGTTAAAAGCTATTCTTGAGTTGAAAGTTGGTCTTATTGGTATGACGTCTAGAATTAGAATTGCATGGCAGAGAACATTGCTTCAGCATCCACTGTTTAGAAATATTTTATTCTTTTCTGATTTAGTTCAAACCGCTATGTTAAGTCCTATTAAATTTCTTTTTGGAGTTAGAGGCGGATATGCTGGAGATGTTAGGGGTGCAACCAGAACAAATAATGTATTCTTAAAAATATCAAATCTGCTGGCAATGACATATACAACTTTAATGCCAAAGCTTGATGATATTGCTTTATATACAAAGGCTACCGCCGAGGGAATTGTTGGTGGGCCTGTTGAAGGAGCAACACAACAAGGATACACAATGTTCGGCAAAATAAAAGAGATGCTAACCACAAGATCAATTCAATCGCCCGGTGAAAAAATATTTGATATGCTGATTGATAGGCTTGGTCTTGACCGTGGTGCAATGGAAGAAGCTGGAATTACAGGAATTGGTGGGTTTGCTCATCCTGGTCGTATTATGAGAAACATGGGAGCATCAGGAGAGAATCTTAGAGCAACTGCGTTTGGTGAAAGTAGGGATAGAAGACCTGAAGATAATCCTATTTATAAAGTATACGCTTATTCAAGAGATAAAGCTGAAAACGTTTGGCATTATATGTCAAACAAACTTAGTGAATTGTCAAACATGAAAAGGGATCAAGAAGACAGAGAGGGTCCTCATTCGCCAAGTATGGCAGAGAACATTGCAAAGACAGCAGGGCTTACTGAAGATAGATTAGAGGATGCTAAAAATTCTGATGAGCAGGCAAACAAAATTCGTAAATCCCAACTTGGTTTAACCAAAAGAATGGGAAAACGATTAAGAAAAATGGGAAGTCAGATTTGGGATTGGCTCCTATTTGGTTTTACTTTTCTTAAAGACATGTTCTTTAAAGGAATAGGAACATTAAAAACATTCTTACAACCATTGATTACAGCAGCTCTAACTGCTGGTGGAGCAGCCTTATCTAAAATAGGCGGAGTCGGAGGATTGGCAGGAGGTATGAGTCTCGCTGCTGGTGTTGCGATGGGTGTTTATGATGGTATGCGGGCTGTTGCATTATCAGATGAATGGAAAACCAGTAAAGCTTCAGCAGCAGTAGGAGGATTCCTCGGAGGTACTGATAAGGGAGTATCTGGTGCTGCTAAAGGTGCTTTAAAAGGTGGACTGATTGGAGCAGGTATTGGTTCATTCTTCCCAGTTGTCGGTACAGCAATTGGTGGCGCAATCGGTGCAATTGCTGGTGGTATTCTTGGATTTATTGGTGGTGAGAATATTGCTTCAGGAATTGATGCTTTAGCAGGATATCTTAAAAAGTTTATCATGGCAGCTTGGGGTATTATCAAGTGGCCGTTTGAAATGATAGGAAAAGGATTCACTTGGTTGAAAGAGAATCTAACTTGGGAAAATATTAAAGCCTGGGCAATTACAGGATGGGATACGTATTGGTCATTCATTACATGGCCATACAAAAAAGCAAAGGAAGGAATTGACTGGGTTTATAAGAAAGCCAAAGAATTCCTTACAACGGGATGGTTGGGTGAAAATTTAGATACAATAACTTCATTCATTACATGGCCATATAGAAAAATTAAAGAATTGTGGACATCAGTAAAAGAGTTTTTTACATCTGATGAGCCTCTTTCGGTTAAAGCACAAAAAGTAATTGATTTTGTTACATGGCCAGTAAGAAAGATATTGGAAGTTAAAGATTGGGTTATGGAAAAAATCTCATCGCTATTATCAGATACTTGGTTAGGTCAAAAGGTACAGAAAGTGATTGATTTTGTTACATGGCCATATAGAAAAATTAAAGAATTAAGTCAATCAGTAAAAGACTTTTTTACATCTGATGAACCTCTTTCGGTTAAAGTACAGAAAATAACTGATTTTATTACATGGCCAATGCGAAAAATAATGGAACTAAAAGATTGGGCAAAAAATAAAATTAAATCATTCTTTTCAGGTAAATGGTTAGATGGGGAATCATCAAAAATTTCTTCGTTTATTTCATGGCCAATGAGAAAGATAACAGAATTAAAAGATGCCGCAATGGACTGGATTGATAAAAAATTTGGTGCTGGTACTAGTGAAAAAGCAATGAAAACAGTAACAGATATACTTACAGCTCCATATGATTCTTTAATGAATGTATTTAGCTGGTTCGGAAATCTCTTTGATAAGATTAAAGAATGGGCAGCAAATAAAATCAAAAAATCATGGCTTGGGAGATTCTTCAGTGATGATGAAATTGATGAAAAACCGAAACCAGTATCATCAGCGTCAAATGCAATTCCATTTGAAGTATACGGTACCCATAGTGGAAAGAAAGAGTCGATGGCAAAAGCTATATCAACACTATCTGAAACTGATATAATTCCATCCGAAGTATATGGTACACATGCTCCAAAAGAAGCTGCTACTAAAAAGTCAGACGCTGCAATGAAAAAAATGACAGCAGAAGCACAAGCCAGAGCAATTGAAAATGAAAAAGAAATGGCAGCAGTAGAAGCATTTGAGAAAATAGGAAATAAACTTCAATCATCTCATAATCAAACAACAGCTGCTGTAATACAAAATACAAATGTAATATCTTCATCAAACAAGAACAGTATAGTTAATGGTGGAGGCGGAAGCGGAAGCGGAGGAAGAAAATCATTTTCTTCTGGTCCTAATTTTGCAGGTGATGTAGTAGCATGCAACATCAAGTAAGGAGATAAAAAATGGCACAAAAAATAAACCTAGATCCCTTTATGGGGGTGTATGGGTTACCTCCGTCTACATGGCTAAGCGATGATATGATTGTTAATAGTATGCCAGTGTTTGACATTATACCTGCTAAACCCGAGTTTTCAGAAGGCTTGAACTTATTTAGAGTAGAAGATGATTCAGAAAGGTATTTAAAAATTCTTGCTACTCATGGTTATACAACAGCAATCCCAATTCGTGTAGCATTCTTAGCAGACAACTTTCCTACTGATTCATTTACAAATGACTACGGAGAGACATTCCTTCAAAAATTTACAGATGTTGCATCACAAGGTATGTCACAGCTTGCTCAAATGACAGGATCACAAACAGGAACAGAAGCACTACGAAATATAGGTGGTTCTCTTTCTGATCTTGGTGAAGATATGGGGGGAATGATGGGCGGCGCACTAAGCGGTGTTGGTGGTGCAGCATCAGGAGCTGGTAGTGGAATAGAAAAATTACTTCGTAGAATGGAAAGTAATGATGCTGGCGGAGTAACTAATGTTATGGGTGGAGGAGTTCAACTTATCAACAAAATGGTTGCTGGACATAGAGTAGACTTTCCACAAGTCTGGAGAAACAGCGGATTTTCTCCATCATACACAGCAACTGTAAGATTATACAACCCAAATCCATCAAGTGATAAAGCAACGGAACAATATATAATTGGTCCTCTTGCTGTACTATTGGCTTTAGCCCTTCCAACATCAGATGATGGAAAAACATATAATTGGCCATTCTTTCATAAAATAAAGTCGCCAGGAATTTATGGTTTGGATCCAGCAGTTATTACAAATATGACTGTGGTTAAGGGTGGGGATCAACAACAAATTGCATATAATCAAAGACTTGGTATGGTGGATGTAAGAATTGACTTTACAAGTTTGTATAATACTTTGCTTGCTGAGGAAGGAACAGGAAACATTACAAACAGACCCACATTGAAAAGTTATCTTAAAGCAATGAAGGATATAGATCCTTCTCTATCAAGAAATAGACAAGTAATGAGAGCCGGAATAGGCCCTCGTGCCGGAGTACAACCAGGTGGGACGAGATTTAGTTCTAGAACTGGAAGCGAGGATTCATCAAGTGTAGCAAGAAGAAATTTAATTGCAAAAAATGAAGCAGCAAGACAAAGACAGGCTCCAAAGATAACAGAAGTTCTTGCGCGTACTAGAGTTCCTGTTGCAATTACTAATCAACAAAGAACCTTAGTAATAGATTCTGATCGAACCTTCATTGAGATTAATCCTGATGTTATTGTTTAACAAACAGTATTTTTCAATACCATAGTCAAATAGTAGGCGAGATATAAATTAATAAGGAATTGAGTTTGGCTTGTTTGACTTGTATATTTCTTTTTATAATCTATTTCATCGAGAATGTTCATTAGGAGAACATTGATTTGTTGTTTAAAATAAATTTTCATTCTTGTTCTTTTAATGGACATCAATTGTCTAACGTAGGACTCGTATTTGCTTCCACAGAGAGACTTAGCATCTGTTAAATCCCTCATATACATTCTATAAATAACTCTTAAATTATCTGAGTATTTGGTGTTATTTAACTTCGATACGATTTGAGTCGCAAGTGACGCATTGATTTTTGCAAGACGTCTGGCATCTTCTTGTGATTTACGATCGACGAATCTATAAACTGTTATTTTCTTTGTTATAGTATCTGCAAGAGTAATTCCTTTATCAGCTGCTTTTATCTGATAAACATTTTCATCATCCTCAGATGGTTCAACATCACTTCTTATACCAGTTCCTTCTTCAGTTGCTTTATAATATGTTTGCGCAAAACTTTTCATACTCTGAGAAACTCTGGTTCTGCTATCCTGCATAAACTTTGAAATATCATCAAGATCCCCACCACGAATACCTTTAGTCCATCGTCTAACCATCTCAGATGCAAGATAAAAAATAGCATTTGAAATTGTTTTCTCTCTGGCAAATAAATGGGTTTTAGTTAAAACTTCTAATGCATATTTAAAAGCTTCTTCGTTACAAAACTTAAATGATTTATGCATTAGATTTGCATAATGTCTAATCATAAAGAAAACCATCATATATCTGTATGCAGTTTTATCTCCCTTTTTTAGAAAATACTGCATAAGAAGAACATAAAAATTTGCAATAGCATTGCTTTGTGTTGCAAATTTAGCTTCTTTCCTTCCCTTCCAACGTCTTTTAGCAAATTCTCTTATATCCTTTTCTTCAAGACCTGTCAATTTTAGAAATGAATATAAATCCTTTTTGACTTCCGGATAGTAACATGGTTCAGATAGAGAACTTAAATTTTTAGCAACGGTTCTTGTCAAATGGCTCTTTAATTGTGAGTCATTGATTTTTGCTTTAGCAAGTAACTGATCCATATATTATACCACCCTAACTGTAATAGTATCTTCTGTAAAATAAACATACTCCGGTCCATATCTTAATAGTTGATCTTCGGTTAATTCTAATAATTTAAAATTAAAGAATATACTTGTTTCAGGTTTTCTTAATCTACAATGGTTTACTCCTTCAACATCCTGAACAACATCAATGATTTCAGATCTATAAATTTCTGCTGCAGTTCCAAACCTATCTTGGAATGCCTCAAGAAGTGCAAGTCTAACAGTATTTTGTAATGAGGATAAAGTTCCACTAAATGATGAATCCCTAAACACCTCAACTTCAATTTGAAGAGGAATGTTATAAAGAGGCATTGGAATCCACCCACCTTCCGAATAAATATAATTTTCTCCCTCGCTTGCAATATAACAAATAGAATCAGCAACTGCTTCTTCATAAACAAATGTCAATGCTGTTGCATCTGTACATCTAATAATACTATCCTGGTGCGGATCATTTCTATCGCAAGGAGCAAAAATATATCTATCACCAACAGAACATGAACCCGGCAAAGTTTCAACCAGATCAAGAACTTCTGAAATCGTAGGTTGATTAAGAAGCATTGAACTCAATATACCAAACGTGTTTGTGAACTTGATATTTGAAAAGTCAGTTAACATTCGAGCATCTGCAAGATCAGCAGAACTGATTAAGGTCTGAAGAACTTGAAGTTCAAATGATTTCTGGTTGATAGCATCGTAGTAGTCTTTTTCAATAACCGGAACATCAAACACAATTGCTGATGTACCATCTATTTCGATATTTGATCTCATGAATGTACTTAAATCAGCCCTGAATGTGGCCTTATTTGAATATAAAGAAACTTCAGCATTGCTAGGATCTCTAATTGTAAATTCATATGTTTGTTCACCTGATGGAATATCAGTATATGGATCAAATGTGTAAATATAATACCCACCCGTTGAATCTGTAGTCATTGTCTTTGTTGATCCACTTGATCTAATAACCATTTCACACGTTGTTAATTCAGAATCAGATTCAGTTGATTTATAATGAAGCTTAAATATTCCTTGTGTACCGATTCTTTCAATTTCTAATAGATCTGCGTAGACATCATATGTTGATGTATAGCTAGTTTCCAAAGCAGGCAGAACCTCAATCTCAAAAATGATATATTCGTATTCACCAACTGTATTATGAAGGTCAAGATCTATTTCAAAGATATTATAATATTGATGATCCCCAATTGTTATAAGTTCATTTCTATATAGTCTTGTGGTTGTTATAGGAACTGTCCATTCTGCATTTCTAGTAGGTACTAAATTCTCAATATCAGTTGTTCCTGATCCAAACAATAAAGCACTGAACAGCTCGATTTCATTAACTTGTAAATCAGATCGTTTAAGTACAGGTAGTGCATTTTGAGCAAATGGTAGTGAAGGGACTACAACATTGATATCTTCATAATCCCCACCTGTGACCAGACGTTCTAATGTTCTAATACTAGCAATTGAATTTCGTCTGACTTCCTCAAGAGATTCTTCATCCACACCACCAAATGCAGAAGAAGCATTTATGACTTCATAGTCAACAACTTGATTAAGTCCAGTGATGGTGCTTGTCAAATAAATTCTTTCACCATCTCTTATTGAACCAGTAATTACATTTCCATCTGCTCCAAGCGTCGTAAGAGTCGTTACAAAAACAGTTGATCCGGGAGTTGGTTGAACTCCAACAAGATCATTACCAAATGTTAGCCTTCTACCTGTATCAGTTCTCCTCGATACATATCCCTTATCAGTAGGATTCATTAGAAAAAGACTTGGAAACTCTGTCCATAAAACTGTTCCTGAACTGCCAGGATCTTGTATGCGAACTTCTAACCCAGCAACCTCTCCAGAAATAGGAATATCCAATGTAATAAATTGATATTGTTGTGTATCAGAATCAATCTGAAATTCCTGCTCTATAATTTTAGTTTGTGTTAATGGTAATACAAAACTGAATGATTCTGTTGTTATATCCACAGGTAGATTATATCTTTTATTACCCTCAAGAACTTGTACCGTAACATTTGCATTATTGTTTACGTTTATAGTTGTTGTATAATAGGTTACAAATTCTGCATTCCCATCAGCACTGAATTTAAACTCCTCAGGAATTGAGAATTGTACAATCGGGTCATCGAAACCAAATGGAATTGTCATAAGAACATTAACTGTAGAAGGAGTTGCTTCAACTGTATTATAACCAAGAAATGCGGAAAGGTTTAAAATTGACTCAGGTAATTGCGCTTTTGTTAAGAAGAACTCACGGTATGTTGAAATTTGATAAAATAAAAGGTTACCGGTTATAGTAGAGACTGTATCAATTAAAAAACTAAGGAATGACGACTTCGTTAAATCCACATTCTCAAGTTCTAAATATCTCTTTACTTCATCAGCTATAAGTTCACGGTACGAATCTCTAGACAGATATATCTGTTCTGATAATAATGTATCGGTTGCCATCCTTTATCTCCTTAGCAAGGAATTGGAATTCTTGGTGTAAAATAAAATCCAACTCTATTGTCAAACAATGTATCCTTTAAAATTGGTTTCAAAAGCGAATCTTTATACAGTAGTCTTGATATAAATTGAGCATCAGCAAGAGTGTGTATTTGTTTATCATATTCAACAAATGAATATGTATTCTCAACTTGAGCATCCACAGCTTCAAGAGTTTCACTTTGAAATACTTGACATTTTAATCTCCAATATCTTCTATCTGTATTGGGATGTATCTCTACTCCAGTTACTTGATAAAGAGGATATACATTATTCTTTGGCTGTAAATACTCTTGTTCAAGCTTTATAATATCATGGGGATAGGGTTTGAAATTATATGTGCTTGGGATAACGATTGTAGTTTCTGTATTTTTATTGTATCCGATTTCTTCACCATCAAATGATGTAGTGATTTCTTCCGGATAATATACGGGTAATAATAAAATCTTGTTTCTTTTTATTCCTGTTAAATCGCCCGTTTGTTCATATGCACCACCAAATACATCCTCATCTTCCCAAATAGTTTGTCCGATATCTAAATTGTAATAAGTTACCAAATATCTAACGACGGATTTGCTATAATAATCATAAAGTAGCTTTTGATACTCATGAACGTATTCATATAACCGTTCATAATTTTGCATATATTCCATTATGAATTACCTTTTGCTTCTTTTGCTTTCCTCATCTCTGATTTTAATACTGAATTGAATTTTATTTTTCTCTCAACCTCTCTTTGCTTCCAATCTTCAAGCATTGTGTAAAGTTTCTTTTTACATTTGACAGGATTGTTAGATTTACCACATTTTTTCAATTGTGTATTTAACATTACAACAGCATATTTTGCTGATAAATAACCACATTGATTAATGCACAAGGTCTTGCTATATTTACTTTGTTTCATGCATTTGCCTACACATGCAATGCTTTGTTTCTTTATAATATAGTTTACAACATCATTTAAAAATGGAACTGGAACAACCCATAGACCCATGTATAATGCTTGTCTTGCATATTTTTCTTTTTGAGGATCAATCTTTACAGGTGCAATATCTGGTTCTGAGTTACTGTTATCTTTTTTTTTAAATGAAAATTCACTTAGAGCATGATAAACTTTTAAGTGTGTTCTGAATGTGAGATTTTCTCTAACTCTTTTATCCTCAGAAACTAGATTAAATACTTTAGATACAGGAATTTGATAACTTGCAGCAATGGTTTTAGCTTTTTTGGCTAACTCTTTTGCTCTTTTCTTTCTTATCTTTTCTTCTACTCCCAACTTTGCCTGATTCAATTTGACCATCTGAGATTGTAATCTTCTTGACCATTTGATAAATTCTTTTCTTAGACTCTTTTCACATTTAGTAGGATTAGAAAATGCACGGCATTTTGATATTTCTGATCTAAGATCAGATACAATTTTTTGAACCGCATTTACTTGACACTCATAACGACAGATTTTTCTTTGATTTGATAGTGGTATTCTACCAAGACACGATCTCGAACAAGTATCAGTTAACTTTCTGAAGATATAAAGAATGAACATAGCAACTGGAGGTCCTGGTCCTAAAAAGGTACCCACTATTCCACCCGCAATTGCTGCAAAACTATACTTCAAAAATTTCTTAAACTTACTTTCAAATTCTTTTATATCTTCTGTGATAGTTAATCCTATAACATCTTCATAACTAAGAGATGAAATAAAGTTACATAAGTTAACATGTTCCTTAAACGTAAGTTTGCTTTTTAATGCTTGACTATCAAGAGTCGCTTCTAGTATATATTTTCTTCCAACGTCTCTTAAAATATTTCTGTCCTCTTGAGAAATCATTTATTACACCTCTGTTGATTCAAAGAATTTAAAGTAAAGGGCTTCGTCAATAACAACTGCTAATTGACCAACATTACCATCATAATTAACATCGACGGCAACAGTAAAACCTTTTTGATTTGGAAAAAACGTAACATCCACATTTTCAATACTTGCTCGATCATCATATTTCAATAGATTATTTGTAACCTCGTCAATAACTTTATTGACAGTAACTTCATCAGCAGGTTCAAAAATCATTTTGTATAAATTGCTTCCATACTCAGGATCAAACATATAAGTTCTTCTTGGAGTAATCAAAATATTATTCCATGAACTAATGAGAACTTCGATATCTTTGATTCTTTTGAAGTCACCTTTTGGAGCAACAACTGAAGTATAATCAGCTAATTTAGAATTTGAACCAGCAACTGTTTCATTAAATCTATCTAACAAATTAGCCATATTGATTTCCTATTACCGTTTTTTACTTTCTTCTGCGAATCTTTTTTGTTTTTCTTCCTCTAGCTGTGTTTTCCACTTGAGGTAGTCCTGAAATCTTTTGAGTGGCATGAGCAGAACATCAGTGTAAGATTGTCCACTCATTTCCATACATGCAAAAATGTTCTCAGCGATAGTTTCCTTAAATTCTGAAATAGAATTATGCTGAGAACAATGCGCGAAAAAAGCTTTCCACTAAATCAATGTCGTAAGTATCTGGCTTACCACAGCTCGTACAATGACTTTGCATTTTAAGTTCAATACCGTAATCTCCAAAGCTTTTTGCATATGCTTTGTAGATTGCTCTTTTATCTCGAGCAGGCAGTGATAAGTAAGCATCAATAATATCAGCTCCGTCAGTATATTTAACAGGTTCTTTCTTCTCTTCAATATCTTGTTCAAAGCTATCAATGATTAGTGTTTCGGTAATTAATTCAATTGAACTTCCAGGTCTGTTTATTAATGATGAGACTCCGTGAATTTCATCAAGTAGAGTCGGTTGTTTAACAGTTACAAAAACTCCCTTTGATACTGGTAATTCAACTTTGTTTCTATCACTTATAACATCATCACCTGGATAAGGATTAAAGTTAAATGTACTTGATGCCTGAACGGTTACAGGATATTCCGTTCCACAAGATTTACATTTTAACTGATAATTTCTAATTTCCTCGTATGTAATATGATATAGACCATACAGTAAAGCGTCTCTATCTTTCAATGTTGTAGTTCGAAGAAATGAATCAAGATCTACAACCTCTTTTGGTTTGGTGGCAAGTGAGTTAAAAATACATGTATTTAGATGTTCCGCAATTTTAGTTGGAGTAATTAAACTCCCTTTTAATTTTTCTTCTTCCTGAACGTTGAGTGATCTCAAAGTAAAGGATTTTTTAGTCTGTGGTGTTATTACTTCATACTCTGGATAATCTACTGCAAAACCTTTGAATGTCATTTTCTTAATCTCCTTTCATTCACATTCTAATTAATAATTATTTGGGCAGACTTGCTTTCATAGCTTTCTTTTTGTCTGCTTGTTGTTTCTGATGTGCTTGGTAAGCTTTAGATTGTTTACCATGTTTGGATATATCTTTAACACATGCTTTATAGTGATCACTTGTTTTATCTGGAAACATACTCCTACACTTCTTCATTGCTGAAATTTTGTAAGCAGCCCATGTTCCTGCGACTGCTGCAGCTGCGACACCAAGCAGCGGAAGTTCAGTTAAAGCATGTAGCGATGCTTTCTTTAAAGTTTCATTAACATTTGATGTTAAAAATCTATCATCAATGATCTGTTTTGAATTTTCATCAAGCGACTCTTTGGTGATAATTTCACCATCCATTGCAAGAACTTTAATTTGATGCTCATTGGCTTTTTCAATGAACTTTATAAGTTGAAGTTTTGCCTCTTTTGATAGTTTTTCATTTTCTGAAAAAATACTAACAAGACCCAACTTCATTCTATTTGTATCCATTTGTAACTATCCTCCTTAATATGATCTATCTCTCTGAATTTGTTTTTCAATTTTTCTCATGTGATCTGCAAACATTTTACGACATTTATTTGCGTCATTTGTTTGATTGCATTTAGTTGCTTCTTTTCTTAAAGCTGCTAATTTGGCATAATTGGCTTTTAATTTATAGTTTTTGATGCACATTTTCTTATCATCACCCTTTCTTCCAGCACAAGCCTTTACAGCCGGTCCAAAGAATTTATTATATGCAAGCTTCCCTGCTGTAATGGCAGCGCGAACTACCATAACAGGAGGAAGGTATTTTAAAACAGCTTCATCCACAACTTCATCTGCGCCAACTTTTCTTATTTTTCCTTCTAACAGAAATACTCGCATTTGATCTTCAGACGCTTCATTCTCAATAAATCGAAGCGTCTGAATTTTAGCGTATTTTGATAGTGCAGATTCATAAACCACACACGCAGCTATAAATTTAAGATAAGATCTTTGTAACATTTTTTACCTCAATTAACCTGACTCTGTCACGCCATAACTCTTAACACGATCTTTATTTGTCTTGCTGAAATTGTTAGAGAATGACTGACATTTTGAAAGAACCCAAGGTTCGTGCCATGCATAATCCACATTAAACTCAATTTCAAGATCTAATCTTCCAACAGTTTCAACATCGCTTGTAAACAAGTCTTGTGGATCTTTTGCTGGAAATACTCCATCATAACAGGCGTAATATTCTACTGTTTTTGCATCGGGTGCTGTAGTCCAGTAGTACATTAATCCGGCATATGTTTTCTTTGTGTAACCTTCGCCTTCATTTCCATCATCCAGATCTGTTGCACCAGTTCTATAGTCACGAATCAACTTAACCCAATAATGAAAAATGTCTAAAAGCGGTGTTTTGTTGAATTCTAGGAATTTGACTGATACGGTATTTCCGTAGTCAATATTTCCTGGAACTGCCCATTTCACTCCGCCAAGGCCAGTATATTCAATCTTATTCAGAGTTCCACCTGGTGGTGTAACTGATAAACATGACGCAGCCAACACAGATTGAATTTCACCAATTGCTGTGATTCCAGAATTACCATCTGAAACATAAGCTGGTAGTCCGGGTGGTAGCTTATCAAACCAAATAAAATGATAGCCAGTTACGTAAGGATCGGCCACTCCTGCAGTTGTTCCACCAAACTTTCTTGTTAAAATGTTTTGACCTAGTTCGGCAAACGAGTATTTCATACCCATGTTAGTATCCTCCTAGTTGCTAAGCAACTTTATACTTAATACGTTTCTTTATTACACTAAGAACCGCTTTCCAATCGCCATTAGAAATATTAATAGCTTTGTCGTCAATATAAAAATCCGCTGCAAGTTTCTCAGCGGTAATTCGATCAAAATAAACGCCATGATCTGTTAACCACTTAGAAACCATCTTGATCTGTTCTTTGTGGTCACCACCAAATTCATTGGCATTTTCTTCTGATGCTCTCGTGGTAAATATAACTATTTCGTATCCCTTGTCCCTCAACCAGTTTATAACTTCTTTTGCACCATCAAAGACACCATCATAAACTGTTCCATCTTTATATCCCTTTGAATACTTATGAAGTGTCAAATCAAGATCAATCATTGCTCGTTTTGGCAAAGCTTCATTCTTATTCTCTGGATAAACGGTTCTTATTATTTGTCGTTTCTTCTTCTTCCGGCTGCTGGGAAATGAGTCAATTGCAAAACCCCCGACTGACTCAGTATCTTTAATTTTTTCCAGTATCTTGTCTATATAATTCATTCTATTACCGGCGATCAATTTTATATTTTGTTCTAAACTATGTGGCACATTGTTCATAGTTTTATCTATATATATTAATAAATGAAGATAGAGTATTTGCTAACTAATTTTTTTATGAGGGAGAGTAAACATGTCGAAAAAGAGTAGCGGTTTTATTTTTAGTTGGCCAATGATATTGGCCCTCATCGTTGGATACAATTTTCTTTTTGACGACGACGAAAAGGATAACAAGACTATATCAGTCACAGTGGAGGAGGGTGAGATTATCAAAGAAAAACAACCATCTATAGATGAAAGGATAAGTAAGATAGTAGAGAAGGGAACAACTATAATTGAAGATGGCGTGTCTGTCCTTGAAGAAAAAATAGAGGATCTGGACAAGGCATTGACAGAAACAGAAAAGGAGGAACCAAAAGTTGACAAGACACAAGATATCAAACCGGAAGAAGAAGAAACTATTGAAACCAAAAACGAAGTGGAAACTATCAAACCTTTGGAAAAGAAAGAAAAAGCCAAAGGATTCGGAATGAAAAAGCTATGATGTTTAATAAAGCGTTTAGAAACCAAGACTATGAAATTTACTTCAATACAGTATCAGGCGTTGAAGTCATGCAGGGAAGAGATGGAAAAGAAGATCCATTTGCGTTGGATCTCCCCTCACTTCTTGATGTTGGTATTATGGGTCACTGTAAGCATAAGTGTCGATTCTGTTATCAAGGCCATGAAAATGAACCGAATATGAAGCTTGAAGATTTCAAATCTATTATAGATCAAGTAAAGCATCATACGAATCAAGTTGCTTTAGGTGGTCGTGGTGATCCCAATCATCATGAAGATTTTGAGGAAATCGTTAAATATGCTCGATCAAATGGTGTTGTGCCAAACTACACAACCAGTGGAATTGACCTCACACCTGAGCATATTGAAATATCAAAACTGTGTGGTGCGGTTGCAGTTAGTGACTATTATCAAAGTTACACATATGATGCATTGAATAAATTTATGAACGCAGGGATAAAAACCAACATTCATCTTATTTTTCACTATGGTTCATATGGTTCAGTCATGAAAATATTATACGGGTATGATCCTTGGGTGGGTCTTGTTGATCTTGATCGACTGAATGCTGTAATCTTTCTATTATTTAAACCAGCAGGAGCAGGGGAAAAGCTTCCATGGAAACCTCTTGAAGATGAACTGGATAACTTCTCCAACCTCGTATTCAACAACAAAGCAAAGTTCAAAATTGGCATGGATAGTTGTTTGATCAATCATGTTTTGAAAAGGATTGAACCAAATGAGATTCAGCGTATGTCAATTGACTCATGTGAGGCGGCAAGGATGTCAGGATACATTACACCTGATATGAGGTTCATGCCTTGTAGTTTCGCCGACAAAGAGAAATGGGCTATTCCTATAACCAAGAAAAAGGACATTGAATACATATGGAATCGCTCAAGACCATTCAAACAATTCAGACAAATGCTTAAAAAAAATCAATGTTGCCCACTGGGCCTATGAAAAGGAGATACTATGGAATCTATGAAATTAACAAAACAGAATTATGTTGGATTGGCAATGATGGTTGGTATTCTGGTAGTCGGAATCATCGGAGGATATGGTAAACAACAATGGGCTGAAAACATCTATACGTTTCTATCCGTTGTTCTGATGATCATCTTCATGGGAGCGGCGTTGTTTAAAAGTAAATTCAAACCCATCAAACAATTCATGGCCGTTTATTTTATACATGTGCTATTCTGTGTATCACTTGGATGGTGGTGGGTTATGCTATGGTGGATTCTTACTTGTGTTTCAGTTGGAGTTTCAATGAGCAATTACCTAGACGCCATGAAAGGAGCTGTGGAAAGTGAAGCTAAAGGCTGATTTTGTAACTAACTCAAGCTCTTCGTCATTTATTGTAATTTGGCCATGTAGAATTAAAAGTCAAGACGATGTTTCTAAATATATACATCGTCTTGACTTTCAGCCTATTATTTTTAGAGATGCAGTTAAACAGAAGGCAAAAAAAGTCGGTCCTTCCTGTATCAAAAAAATGGCAACTGAACTAAAATGTGGTTGTGTTCGTGGATTAATTGACCACTGGGAATATGAAAAACAATTCTGCAAAAGAGAGGGTATAGAACAACTAAATCTCTATAAAAATCGAGCATGGCGAGATCAGTTCCATGAAGAATATGAAATTCATAGTTCTGCTCAGGCAAAGGAAATGGCGGAGAAGTTTATAAACGAAAGCGGGGATGGTTATGTCTACTATTTTAGCTACGGTGATGAAGACGGTGGAATCTTTTCTGCACTGGAACACGAAAACAACTGGGGAGGACTTCCAAAGATCCACATTAGCCAACACTAGGAGGAATATGAAGGTAGCAGATTTTGATAGTGTTAGAGAAAAAAATACGCATGTTAAAAACTATGTTATGGCAGAGTTTGTCGCAGTTCCCCCAGACTTTGACTGCATAAGTCATCTATCTATGAGAGAGCATATTGGTATGTTTGCTATCAAAGATATAGATAAGGATCAAGTTAAAATAATATCAGATGCAGTTGCGGGGTCCGCTGTATTCACTACTATGAACAATGCATTGCTTAATCCTACATCATGCTTCTTCTTTCTTCAATTGATGACTGAATTAAATTTGATCCTAAAGAAGATTGATAATCCTCTTAGAAGAAGTCAAGACGAATATAAAAGATTCGCACAACGATACGAAGAGAGCAGAATGTCTTATATTGCTGGGCAAGAGGTTGAACGTATAAGTTTTCTCATTGTCAACATAGTACCATTATTGAATCAAAGCATAATTGATGAAGCATGGGATTCAATCCTTGAGCTGAGTCAATTTCAAAAGGAGTTAAACGAAACCAACTATAAATTCGATTAAGGAGGATGTATGAAGAAATTTTTGAAATGGACAGGCATCGTAATCTTCGTTCTTAGCACTTTCATACTTGTGGCGATTGCTCAGGCAGGTGTTGATGCAGTTCAGATTGGTGAAGTCACTTGTATCAAAAGAATGATTGATGGGAATGATGTTATTAAAATAATTCGAGTTCAGGATCCCGAGAATCCATTCGTTTCCATCTTCTTCACAACTGTAAAAAGTGGCAAAGTATTCGCTCTGGCAGATCCCAGCAACACTTCAATTGCTGCCAGACTGACCGGAGACATTCCTGTTGATAAAGATGGTAAACAGATCATCAATAAAGAAGCGAATAAAGACATTGCTCACATAAGCAAATCAATTGGATCTAAGGTCATGAAGATTGCAAGGTTTTATGATGTGAAGATGAACACTCTAACTTACCTGGTCTATACAACCAAACTGTTAGATGGTTCATTAAAACATTCGTTATCAGTTGTGCCGTTAGGAAAACCCCTGGCTCCCTGATCAACGACGGCAAAAAGGAGTCACCCTGATACTATGGGCGACTCCTTTTTTTGCTTGTCGGGCTCAACTTTATACGATAAAGAAGTTCAGTTCAATCTGCTCAACAGTTCTGGTAGGCTCTAAGGTTACGTTGACGTGGAATCTCTTCGTACGTCTTTCGTAATCTGTTGCGCTTACTTCCACTGAGTAGTTTGTTAGACCACGTTTCATTCTGATAACTTCAAGGAAGTCAATCAGTCTACCTGAAACAAGACTCCAGGTAATTTCATCATTTTGCTCAAAGATGAAGAAACGGCAGAAGTCCTCAAATGCTCTCTTGATGTACAGAACAAGTCGAACGATGTTCAGATCTTGTAGAGCACTTGCCTTAGCTTGAGATGTTAACTGACCCCATACAACATAACCCGGATTGAATTTCACAATTGGGTTCAGCTGTTTTAGATACAGTTGGTCTCTCTGACCAAGACGAGGATTATAACGAAGTTCTTTAATTGTGTCGATTGCAGCTCTATTGAAACCAGCTGCTGCGAACCAAAGCTCAGCAACAGTATCGTTTCTTGGTAGGATATAAGACATATGATAAATCGGTGAGAACCATACATCTTGTCCTGTAAATGCGTCATATACTTTATTGTAACATTCATATAGAGCAACGAAGTAATTATTGAATGTATTGACATTAGTTCTTGTTGAAAGTGCTAGATTCGAAGTAGAATTGTCGCCATTGTCAAGAATACCAACACAGTCACGTCTTGTCTGACAAAGTGTACTGATTGCAGTTTTTACATCTGATGGATAACCGCAATCAAATACCATTGAGAAGTAAGTATTTTCATTGTCGAGTACGTTATCGTCAATGATACCACTATAGGCTTGGTTCAGTAATTGTGTAGCTTCTGCAGAATCTAATGATCCGTCAGCTTGTAATAGATCACCATCACTACCTTTTCTCATTGGCACAGGATCAGCATTTGTGAATGCTGCGGCAACAGATCCGTATGATTTCTTAATACGATACTCAATTTGAGAAGCATCATCGAAATCAGTTACGTTACCATTCCATGAATTAGTTGATAATGAAACTTCTGAATAAACAGAAACTTCTTCACTATCAATACCGCCTGCAAGACCCATCCAACCCCAGATTTCAACTCCTCTTGCATCCTTAGCAACAACAACATATTCTCCTGTTCCTGTTCCTTCCCAGTCAGCAAAGTTTTGTTTGATATCTGTGATAGTTGCAGAACCAGCTGTAGTAACAGCAGTGACATTTGTATCAATGTCTTTATCATAGAATCTAATATTTTCATCATATCCAGCAGATAGACGATCCGTATCTTGATCAATCCACATCTCTGCCCTTAACACCGCTGAATATGTGTTTAGCACATCGACAATCCAGATTGATTCCCCCGCTGTGTCTCGAGCAAATTGCTCAAATGAAACTCCAAAGGATTCAATAATTGCATCTTGTCCATCTGTTTGTCTCTCGTAGATGTCGATGATATACTGATCCCAGAGGGTTGGGTTAGACACTTCTGTAAGTCTGATTCCTAATTTGTTATACCATTGACCTCTTCCGATTGGATACAAGAAACAAATTGGATATGCAGTACCATCTTGCTGTAGATTGGTTTGAAGTTCATCTGTGTCATTCATTCCTTCTACAAATGTAATTTGGTATCCTGCAGTTGAGTCGCCTGGTGCAACTGTGGCATCGATCCTGATGTTTGAATACGTAGCATTATCAGGAAGAGTTCTCATGAAATATAAAGATCCCGATTCTCCTAAATAGTTGTACGCACAATAAGGACCTTGTCCATAATTTTTACCATACGTCGAAATGTTTGGCTCTCCAAACTCTGAAATAAAATCAGATCTTGAACCAACGAACTTTAAAACGTTGTCTTCCCCCTTTTCGGTAAGGGCGGCAATAAAGCCGATAGTGGAAGGTACTGCTTGGACGAATTGCGAAAGGTCAATAATTTTGCTGAATACGCCCGGAGATACATTAGCAGCCATATCAGTTTCCTCCTAGTTAATTTTTCTAGTGTATAGTGTAATAATCTCTATAATTCTTTATTTTCCTTTCTCTCCAGGTCTATAGTATAAAATCATTTTCAAGAGTCTAAAATCCTTTTGTAATTAGACGTATAAGAACCAAGAAAAGATCAGTCTTCGATCAGCTGTTTTAACAATGGACGGGAATGTAACTCTTGAAAAAATTGTATAATTTCTAGGGTCCTGTCCTCCCAAGGCGGATTGACATGTAAATAAACCTGCCTCGCTTAACTGTTTATCGTTAGCATATGTAACTCCCGCTGTAGTAACAATTTTGATAACTAACCATTTATCGTCATTAAGTGCATCTTGTTCAAATTCAATTGAATCAAATGGAATCTTGTAATAACCCGTTTCTGGATGTTCAGCATCTGGGATTAAATAATAATCAGAAGCAGACGAATCTGATGCGGTTATCATAACTTGAGAATTTAAATTTGTATCTGTTAATGTTGGAGGTGCTGGATTCAATGGGTCACCTGGAATGACACCACCATCTCCAAGACCAAACCAACTAATAAACTCATCTTTGTCTGAAGTAACATTTGAATTATCAAAATTAACTATTCTTTGCGCCAACCATTCTCTACCAATATAAAGAACTAGATTGTGTTTTCCAACTAGTTTCTTATTACCAGATTCATCCACCTCATAGATTTCCACATAACCTTGTGGATTTCCGAGTTTGTTTCTTGACGGTTTACCAACTGAATCATTTAAACAGTTGTCGCCATAAAAATCCCTTGCGACAATCTCTATTGTCTCGATTTTCTTATCCATGTTTTGGTTTCCTTCTAAAGGTGGTATACTTTATATTTTGTTCTAATTATTGAGTAGGTTTGGTACTATATATATTAATAAGTGAAGAATGATACAAATCTTTAAATCGGGGGAAAACAATGTTTAAATTATATAGAGAAGATTTAATTGAAGAGAATCCAAAAGTATTGGGAATTTATTTCTCACAAGTTGCGGCTCACGAAGCAGCAGAAGGTATGGTAGACATTACTAAATTCAAATTGACCAACATGAATGGTAAAAAAGCAATGTTTGCTTATCGTGTGACAAAAGGATGTCCGTATATTAAATGGAGAATGAAAAATATTTAACGTAAAATAGGGTACCAGGGAGTGAAAACCTACATATTAGTTTTCACTCAAGTACCTGGTGGCCTCTATTTACACTCGCACGATTTTTTGTTTATTCTAAGAATGTTCCACAAGAAGGACAAAATTTAAAATTAGATTTAGATTTTGTCCCACAAGATGAACACACAAGTTTAGTTGATACTGTTACTGGTTGTTGTATTTGAGAACCAGTTCCATTCAAACCCTTGAGTTGAATTGTAATAACTTGAGATTGTTCTAATTCTCCAATAGCTCCATATCTAAATGATTGGTTACATTCAGATCCTTTGACAGTAATTCCTTCATCGTCAAGAGGTTGACCAAGAGATTCAACTTGAACCATATTGATATTTGGAGCATCAAAACTGCGAGAATTCTCAGCCATTCCTTTAACTTGATCTCCTGAATTTGACATTGTAAAATTATCGCCTGCTGATCCGTATTTAACAGTTGAGTCTCCAGTGAACCAATTATTATGATTCCAATGAAATGGAGGAATTTGGTGATGGTAAACATCGTGATGCTCAGTGATGATTACTTTCTTTCCAATGACAGGATCAGGTTTCTCAAATGCAAATTCAACTCGAATTAATCCATCGTCAACTCTATCGCCTCTATGAGCTTGAATCTCTTTTGTTTTGTGAATGAATCTAAAATGATTTCTAACAATCGAACCGCTAAGAAATCCTTGAAGTTCAGTACTAGAATTTGAATCAAGAATTAGAGAACTGTAGTCGAGAACATCCTGTCCGTCGATACTGACCTTTGCTGATGCTCTTCTTGAGTTGAGGTTTTTGAGAAGAAGTGTGTATTCACTTCCATAAGGTAGGCGAACTTCTCCATGAGTGACTCTGAGGATGTGCCCCTCACATTTTACTTCTACTACGAAATTGTCTTTATACGTCATGATAGTATCTCCTTTTTCAGGTCACAGACTAAGACCTCGTTTTTGTATTTAAAGTCTGTTGGTTTATATCGTGCGAGAGTTTCATTTAATTTGTTCTTACTATATATATTAATAAGTGAAAGAATACAACTAACCATTTTTACTATAGGAGGGTACCACTCATGGATGAAAAATTCGTTCTTGAAAATGAGGATTTGTCAACATTCGATTCAGGAGAAATAGTATCGGTTAACGGTCGGGACAACATGGATGAGATCAAAGCAAGATACCCCAAATTGGAAATCATCATTGGGAAAGCAACTCCTGAAGACAAACCGGTCAGACTGAACTTGCTTCAAATGGAATATGAAAGGGCACAGATATTCGACGCAGCCACCGATTCCATCTTGGGAAAACGAATTGATAGATTGGAAAAGGATCAGCCATTCCCATTCTCCGCAGTTACATTTATATTGGGCGCCATGCTTTCAGCATCGGTCTGGCTTTACTTCGGAAAAGTGTTTTATTAATAAGATTGAAGAAGCGGTATGATACCATTTGATATTGAATTATTCAATGTCCTGGTATCATACTTAATCTTCATAAAGAAAGTGGGGAGCTAAGCCTGTGGGGATTCTTGGGTCGAGTCGCCTGAGGCCCGTTCCAGGAAAGCGATGACTCACCCCACTTTCTTTTTTTGCCTGCTATATCGTTTTGCCGTAATATTTACCATTGAACATAAATGATCCTTCGATTATGATAATGGTATATAGATTGAAGAAACCTGTGGCAGGCAAATGCTCTACAATTCCAAAACCGTTAACCCAATGGGTAGGAGCATTTTTCTTATAGTCCGGCTCAATATTACATAAACATGGAAGAGATGTTGCCATATGATATCCCCTTGAATCAACAGGTGAAATCTTTGTAAACATCTGCGGATTGTGAACATGGGCATATGCAATATTACCTTCAAATTCTTCTGCATGTTTTTTAGCATGATACATACCCCAATATCGTCCATGAATAATCATTAATTTTCCAACCCTATGAACTCCATTGAAAGGAATAACCTTATACCCTCTATCATATAAGTTCAAATTAGTTTCGATGTCTAACATTCCTTCAAGTTCAGGACGTTCATCGACATATGTTTTTATGCGATATTCATGATTTCCAATCATAAAAGTTCTTCGTATATCAGGTCTAGTCAAGTTTTCATGAACATTCAATATTTCCTTATTAAAATTATTATAATCTTTTATTAATCTTTGACCTTCTTTCAATAGAGGACGATTGCGATTCCAAAATGAAATACAATCAAGAGATAATTGATCTCCCATATAGACCAACTCATCCGGATCATAATCAAAAATAAATTCATTCACAACTTCCATAGTTCTTTTATCACAGAAAGGATGATGAATATCTGGTAATAATACAGTCTTCTGAACTTGCCATGCAGTATCATCTAAATCTGTTTTTGCTTTGGTTCTTGTAATATATGTACCTGCATATTTAAGAACAGTCTTTTCTGAACATCCAACAATCTTAGCAATCTCTCTATTTGTTAGAGCAGTTGTCTCTGCTAGTTTCAATATCTCTGAACTATACTGACTCGATTGTGCCATAATACAATTTCTCCTAAAAAATAGTTAATTTAAGAAAGGCATTTATATTATGTTCTCAAAAATAAAGTTATTGACCGAAAAAACGCTGAGATAATAAAAGGTTACAAGATTTGAACGAAGGAATGGTTAGAAACTGTGGGGGGGTTATAGTCGGATTCTGAAGCCGTCTTCTTGCAGGATGTAATCTAGATTAAACGGATCAGCACTTTCTTGTTGTAGAAATGCAAGATCATCAATTATTTCGATTTGAACAAGATCAAAACCGTGAGTACAATCAAAGATACCTTGTGTACCTTCAACATACACATAAGATGTTCCATCTAACGCAGGCACACCATCAAAGTTTTCAAAACCACCTGATTGATAGTATTTATATTCTTCTGCTATGAGAGTTGCATCAAGAGGTTGAGACCACATTAACGCATAATTAGGTGAATCTATTGGACTATCAAATTTTACCCTGAATCCATCAATGGCTTTATCAACTACAACAAAAGGAATGATTGATGAAGTTGAATCAACTGTATTTAATAGCGTAAGACTTACACCATAACTATCATTGACTTCAAATTGACTACCAGGAAATGCAACGAACACTTCAGTCCAACCAGGCATAAGAGGTTCGACCCCTTGTTGAGCATGAGAAATTAAAATCCAATTTAGATAATAATTATTACTATCTATATCACCTGAGAATTTAACTGTAAAATGAGTTGATGTCCTTTCTACAATTGAATAAAAGTAAAATGATGGGTTTGCATCTACAGTATTTTCAAGACTCAAAGCAACTGTATATGCTGTACTGTCAATTGTTTCCGGTGGAGTAACAGCTATGGTTATACGATTGGTTCCGTCAGGAACATGTTCAATTCCTGAAAGAGTTGCATCGTCACTGTGATCATATGAAATTGAATAAAATTCAGAATCCATAACATCTGAAAATTTTGCCGTAAATGATCCAGGAGATTTATCTGTAATAACATGCCCATATGTTGACACATTAGAATCCGGATCATCGTCATTAAACATATTTATAGTTAAAGCATACCCGGGTAATGGTATAGTTCTGAATGTACCACTAACAATATCCGACCCATCATCAATGTTTGCAATATCAAATTCCATCGGAACATAATTAATTAATTCAGATGTAACAATTGGCGCAAAAGGAGCACCTAAATTACTTGCGTCATATACATCACCATAATATGCAGGACATCTTAAAGCAGTATGAATATCATCTTGAATTTCAATGAATAGTTCCTGTGGCATATCAGTAACAGCACCAATATCATGCCACGAACCACAATCATATGTTTCTCTTGAATAGAAAAGATTTGTAGATGTTGAATCAATACACACTGGAGTCGTTGAATCAATACCTTGATTTGTACAACATGGCATACTATCACCAGTAACAAAATCATGTATATCTTGCTCAACATCAAAAGAAAAACTATCTTCCACAATAATTGAATTGAATAGTCTATTTCTAAATTGAATAGTCTCAAGAGGAACTAATCTAGCTCTATATGGTTTCCAAAAATCAATCACATCTGATAGTGTAGCAAAGAATGAATCAAGACCGAATAGAATATAGCTCATATTAATAAAGCCATAACTAATATTGTTTCTTACCCATTCTCCAAGATCTCTAAGTAACGTACCCAATACAGTAATGTTATCCGCCGCAAGACCATCAAGTTGTGTTTTCACAGATGGATTAAGTATAGCTAAAACATCTCCGGCGTCTTCATGTGCTCGTAAGAAATTTTCATTAATAGCTCTTGAAAATGTTTCTACATAGAGGTCCCATCTAGCTCTCCATTCTGCTCTACTTGTAGCCTTCACCCCTGTTATTTCCGCAAACTCATCCATAATATCTGCTGCATCAACACTGGTTCCATCATAACAAACAAAACGCTTAGAATCAGGTTTTTCTCCAACAGTAAACTCTTTGTTAAATGTATAAATGGTTGATAAATAAAGAGTTAACATTGATACGGTTTCGCCAAGAATGGTTATCACTGCATCTTGAGGAAGAACAGCAATAGTACCCTCATCTGGTTGTCCTGCATCATCCCATGTTTCATGTTGATCCTGAACTCGGCGTACTAAGATACCGGTTGCAGCATCTGTAGCTTCCTCGTCAAACAATGGTTTAACTGAAAAGTATGGAGATTGAGATGGAAAGTTTATAATGTTTTGATTGTATAGATTTCTTATTTGTGCTTCTGTTTGTAGCCAATGTGGATCACTATCAGTTAAGAATCTAAATGGTAGATATATTGGAGATTTATCCCCAGTTGTACCGGCTACAACTTTACCTTTGAAAACTAAATCAGACAGATTTTTAGATTCTCGTTCTTCAAATTGTAATTGCAATTCATAAACATCAACATCAGTAATTCCATAATATTGAAGAACTTCAACTAATGCTTGAGGTGTACCTTTTCTTTTATAAAGGTTTACAAGATCAAGGAAAAACTCTGGCTTACCAGAAGGGGCTTCGTTGTTTGTCGGATCCCTTAAAATGGATGATAAATCATATCCAAAGCTTCTAAACAATTCATCTAATTGATCATTTGGAAGTTGATAAGGATCTGAAACATTGGCTTGAAAAGTTGTGAGAGTTCGATGAGTTGCATACCAATCTCGGAGAAAGTTCTTTGTTCTTTCCCAGTCTGGAGAATTATACGCAATTTGATCAATAACGATATCCATTAGTCTCTGAGAAGTTGTTCTTTCGTTCTTAGCTATAGCTTTAACAGCTTCCGTAAGATCTGTGGTTTCGCCTTGAATCTCTCTGAGTATTTCCCAGAATGCAGCCAAGTCAATACTATTTGCCATCGTCTCTCCTTATTAAGTAGTAGGGCAATTGTATAATAAATCAGGTCTTCGTTCTATCATAAAACAAAAATATTGATCAATAAGATATGATTCATAACATGTTTCAAGAAGCCCACCTGTTGTTATGATCTGATCATTGTTGTACTCTTCAAATCTGCCATATAATTTTAAGGTTAAATACAAGTATATCATCTTAGATAACTCTGTTGTGAGCGCGTCTAAGCTCGCATAAAGGATGTATATTCCGGCCGTTGCATCACCAATGAAACTTACAGAAGTTGAATCAATAACTGTTAATGCAGTCCCGTCATTTCTGTATGCTAATAAAGCATCCAATGTTGCAAAGTCATCTGCTTGTAAATTAAAAATGTTTGAACCGTCAGGATCTAATTTCAAATACACAGCATATCCCGGATAAACTTGAAGTCGAGTAGCCGCAACTCTTGGTATACAAAATGCATTTGTTTCAGCAAGATAATTATACTCATAATCTGATTGCATGTATTCGTCATTAAATAACATACAAATAAATGAGTTTAATCCAAGGTATTCTACCGGAATATTTACAGGAGGGGGAACTCGATATTTGTTAATCTTCGAGTTAACTACGAAGTTGTGGAACCAATGTTGCAACTCTGGCACCAATGAATAGGATGTTAAGGCTGTAGCCATTCATTACTCCCTCACGTCTGTTTGAATTAGATCAGCAGTACTCATCATATCAAGCATGTGAGTAAAAAGTGTCTCTGGATTATAATCGCTAAATGTAAAGGGTTTATCCTTTGGAACATCTGTGCTCCACTGTCCAGAGTGAAATCTGATCGCTTCTTCCATGACAAAGAATTGTTCCTCAGATAAAATCTTTTGGAATGTCTCTTTGTTTTGTGAAACCATATCCGCAGCATTCTTATCATGCGCTTTATCTGTATGTTTTCTGGTTCCTAATTCTCCATATTTCAAAGAGTCATGAAGCGCCACAGCAAATAAAAGTTTATCAGCATCTGTTGTTTTTGTAGTAATATTAAACATTCTAAACAGTTTAACTGTTGAAAACAACATATGATAAACGTGCTCAGCTTGGACCGGAACATCGCCGTTATGTTTTTTATGATATTTACCGGTCGATGAAGTTGGTTTTGTCCAAGCGTCAGGCAATCTTGAGTGTATTCCTTTCCAGAGTTTAAATGCCTTCTCTGTCATATTATTCTCTAATAAATTAATAGCCTTTTCTTTATAGTCCATCAAACATTCCTTTCTATTTCTTTTTTGTATTACCATTTTTAAAAACTTCCCATCTATATGAAGTCCATTTGGTAATTGGAATAACCAATTCATTTCCTGATTCTATCAATCTTACATAAATAAAACGCCACGAATAGTGGATTATATACCCAATGTCACCATCTATTTTTACTTTTACATTCTTTCCCAAATCTTTATTTGCTCGAAACATAAAATAAGAAGCAAAATTTTCAAAGTATCTCTTTAGTATCAAAGCTAAAATCGCAACAACTGAAAACTTTAATAATATTATCCATGGAACTCCGCTAATTGTTTCAAGTAGTAGATCTTCCATTAGTCGGGCAACCCCCTGGTATCATATCCCAATCCTTCTAAGTATGTTTTATATCCCTGTTTCCTTTCACCCGTCAAATCCATATAGTTATTATATAGTTCGGGGGGTACTGGTTTTTTATAAATTTGATTTGGTACTGTTATTTCCTTTGGTGCTATAATCATTTGCTGTCTGGTTAACAATTCTTTGATTGCAAGTTGATTCTGAACAATAGCACCTCTGGTTTCTTTGTTTTCTACTTTAACGCTTTTTAATTCTTCAGCCATTCCATTCCATAAATATCCAACTGGTCCCAAAATAAGTGTTCCGACAATAGTAAAAACCAAGGCAGCCGTGGCGAGAGGCTGTCTTCTATATATCGGAGGTGGTGGCGGTGGAGTTCTCCATCTATTAAAGATCGACATCTCCGCCTCCTCCTGGTTTGTTACCAGGGTTACCAGGTTTTCTACCTGGTGTTGGTGAACTAGTTATATTTCTATTATTTTTGGCACCTTGTGATTGCAAGTATTTCGACATTGTTCTATCGCCAAACCACCAAGTAACGGAAGATACAGTTAAGTAAATTACAGCGTTTACAACAAGTGTAAATAATTCAACGGCTTGATATGAAGTTAATACTCCAGATCCGGTTGACTTTAGTATAGTATAAGTAATAAATGTTATATAAGTTGTAGCAACAACTAAATACATTGTTAAAGCAGGTCTCATAAGAGTATTCAACCAATCAACAAAAGCAAAGGCCACTGCAATTAATGTTCCAAGAATTTTGTAAATCCACCCAGTCCATTTTGACTGTCTGCCGGCTTCCATGATCATATCAATCCATTTTTCATGGAACAGTTTTTCTGATCCGACCTTTTGAGAAGTTGTAAATGCAGCTGCATCAGCCAACTCAATCTCTCCCTCAATTCTTGATTTAGTCACCTCAATTTGCATTTGAGATTCTTGAATCATCGCTTGAGTTTCAAGACTCACCATTTTCTCTTTGTGAGTATATTCCATTTTGGCATTCTTGTATTTGAACCAGGTGGTAAAGGCGTTACCAATTAAACCTGTTACACCACCCAGTATAATATCTAATCCTGGTATCATTTCTCTTTTCTCCTATTTATATTTCAACTATTTTATTTACAATTCCTCTCCTTCCAGAATCGTTTGTAATTATTTCAAACACATTTAAAGGTTTTGCATAATACGCATAGTGATTAGCTACTTTATTTGTAGAAGCTGGAGCCCAATCACCGCCTTGATTGTCTGTATATGAAATTTCAAATATAATATCCTTAACAGGGTCCCAGTAATATTCATTTGCGGCTAGTACCTCATCAACTCCTGCTGATATTGTAAAACTACCAACCTGAAAAACTGGGTCTGTATCAAATTCATAGACCTCTCCTGCCATGTTTCTATTTCCCATAATAAAAGCTAATACTGAAAGGTCCAGTGTGGGATGTGATTGTAAAGTAATTTCAAGATCATGATACCCCGCGGCCGGACCATTAAATTCAGAAAAAGGAACCATTAATCGTACAGTTGTTCCTGTTGGTAATCCAGGTGGATCTTCTGGCCAAGGATCTTCACTGACTGCACAATCCAAATTAGTTATTGGTCCATAAACCTCTGTCCCCAAATTAACACTCGCCGGACAACTTGGTGTTATTTTCTTTACTGCAAATCCAATTATTCCTGGCATTAGAAAGCCTCCTGAACCCTTATATTATAATAGTCACTAAGATCGTGTCCCCCAAAAATAAACCTCGGAAAGTTGTGTATAACTAACATCGCCGTTATTATCGGTGATATCAATTTTGAACCATCTGTATTCTCCTCCAGCAGACATTACAAAATTTCTAATTTCTCCACTTCCCCATCCGGTTTCATTCCCAGAAGTGTATAGTATATCGTAACCAACATCGTCCAGACTGCCTTGTACAGTGAAATTTTTAGGCATTCTATTTGGTTCAGGAACAATGTTAGCAGCTATATCTAAATTATCTAGCACAGCCAAATTGCCGGCACCTAAATCTACTTTCCACCAGCCAGAAGAACCTGCTGCGAGAAAATAATACTGAGCGGTCAAATCTCCTTCACACGCTCTCCATCCATAAAAAGAGGAGTAAGACGCCGAAGTATAGATATGCATATCATCGTAAACGAAACCTTCCCAGCTATGACCTAATAAATCTACAGGTACAGCTGCCGGTGGTGTTTTTTTTACTACATAAAATGTTCCGCCTGGCATTAGAAAGCCTCCTGAATCCTTAAATTAAATGGTTCATACTCCATATACTCAGTGAACGCCCGAATCGTTATCTTTGAATTTAATACTGCAACCTGTCCGCCCAAATAACCGCTCTTTTTTCCAAGTAAGATACAACCCATTACATGACTCTTAAAACCTTCAGACACATCCCCTGCGTAGTTCCCTGAGTGAATTAATATGTAAGTCCTATTGGGCACTTTACGCACCCAGTAAACTCTCCCATACTTATTTGACAGTCGTATTTCGACATTGTATTCGCCCGGTGGGATGCAGGATATTTGTCTTTGGTTGTCTCTCCAAGGTAATTCAAGTGTTCGACACTTGAAATCACAAGTGACAAGCATACCTTCTGTTCCCTGGTTGCTTCGCCGTAATCTGAATAATTCAACTTGTGTCATTGTTCGATTACCTACTTCTGCTTATATTTTGGTTTTGGTATTTTACAATCACCGCATTTTTTAATTTGAGATTTACGTCTGAGTCTCCACATTAATCTTATGCATCCACGCAGATAGCATCACCTCCGGATTATTTTTTTGACTTCATCAGTTTAACAACTTGACGTAGAACTTCTACTGGTTTTGAAGAACCAGCAGCTACTTCAGCTTGTTCATAAACTAACTGTTGAATCTTGGGATTCTTTGTACCGGCTCTCGCCATATACTCATAGACTCCTTCTTCGGTGATGTTTTTTACATCGA
>Ga0307377_10000313_pt1 | contig 66430 bp, 43 predicted proteins | sample TR3MG_FD_202535 | JGI IMG/M metagenome (GOLD analysis project Ga0307377, IMG submission 202535) | Soil microbial communities from Risofladan, Vaasa, Finland - TR-3 | ecosystem: Environmental > Terrestrial > Soil > Coastal area > Acid sulfate soil | place: Finland: Risofladan, Vaasa | collected... | reverse complement strand
ACCTATCGGGTGCAAACCCGAGACTCTCTCGCCAACACGGGCAGCTACTCCACCTCGGAGTCGGAGACGACACCGTCCTCCGGCGGCCCACTGCTCGAGGCCGGCAATTTCGCCCACGACGTGAGCGCCAGTCTGAATCCGGCGCTGGTGCCGAGCGGCAGCGGCTGGGATAGCGACTTCGTCGAGAGTGGAGATGCCTTCAAGGACGTGAACGGGACCTACTATTGGTACTATCACGCCTACGGCGCCACCTTCCAAATCGGCCTGGCGACGGCCGCCGATCCGACGGGAGCCTGGACGAAGTACGGCGGCAATCCCCTATTGCAAATAGGTTCCTCCGGAAGTTGGGACGACGGCTGGGTCGCCTGCCCCGCCATCTACAAAGAGGGCGGCACCTACTACATGTTCTACTCCGGCGGTGACAGCGGCTGGGTGGATTTCGAGCACGGAGTGGCCACCGCCACCAGCCCGAACGGGCCCTGGACGAAGTACTCCGGCAATCCCATCGTGACCCAGTCGCAGTTGGGCTTCAACGGCTACATGTGCGGCGTCGTCAAGGTCGGCGGCACCTACTACATGTACGTGACCGATGCCTTCGACACCCAGTGCGACTACGGCCCCATCTACGTGCTGACATCGACCTCGATCTACGGCCCGTGGACCTTGCACTCGACACCGGTGTTGAGTCCGGGGGCCTCCGGCCAATGGGATGATGGAGGTTTCTCCGAGGCCGAGGTGCTGTATTACGACGGCCTCTTCCACCTCTTCTACGGCGGGGCGCAGCTGGAGCCGGGCAATGATCCCGTCAGCTGCGCCACGCGCTCGCAAGTCAAGGAGAGCATCGGCTACGCCTACAGCTCCGATGGCTTCACCTTCACCAAGTTCGCGGGGAACCCCGCCATTCCGCGTGCGAACATCCTCAACGCCAACGCCTTCGCCGAGGTCCACACCATCATCGAAGAACCCTACATCTACCTGGTCAGCACCGTGCGATGGACTGAAGACTGGGGCGGGCGGACAGGATGTCCGGACTGTGAAGACCTGACCATGCAGGTGATAGAGCTTGGCGTTGCTCCGGATGAGTGGGTCGAGATCATCAGCGATGATTTCGAGGCCGGCTGGGGCAACTGGAACAGCGGTGGCGCCAACGCCATACGGTACACGGGCGGAACCTATGCCCACCAGGGCAGCGCCGCCATCGACCTCCAGGACGACACCGACACCTCCGTCATGACCACGAACAACCTCACCCTGGCCGCCTATGCGAAGGTCAAAGTGGACTTCTGGTACTACCCGAACAGCTTCGACAACGCGGCCGAGGACTTCTGGCTCCAGATCTCGACCGATGGCGGTTCGAACTTTACCACGGTCGAGGAATGGAACGTCACCGATGAGTTCGTCAACGGCAACTTCTATCCGGATTCCGTGATCATCACTGGGGTGACGCTGACCAACAACACCCAGCTGCGGTTCCGGTGTGACGCCTCTGGCACTGCCGATGACGTCTATATCGACCAGGTCGTCGTGTCGGCTGCCGGCGCCGGCGCTCCCGATACCGATCCGCCGACGCCGAATCCATCGACCTGGTCCCAGGTGCCGACGGCCACGAGTTCGAGCGAGATCACCATGACCGCCACCACGGCCTCGGACCCGAGTGGAGTGCAGTACTCCTTCGACGAGACCACCGGCAACCCGGGCGCAACCGACAGCGGCTGGCAGTCGAGCCCGACCTACACCGACACCGGGCTGAGCCCGGAGACGATGTACACCTACCGGGTGCAGACCAAGGACGGTGTTGGCAATACCGGCAGCTATTCGACCTCGGAGTCGGAGACGACACCGGCGACTCCTGACACCGATCCTCCGACGCCGAATCCATCGACCTGGTCCCAGGTGCCGATGGCGCTCGGCCAGGACTCGATCACCATGACCGCCACCACGGCCTCGGACCCGAACGGAGTGCAGTACTCCTTCGACGAGACCACGGGCAATCCGGGGGCAACCGACAGCGGCTGGCAGTCCAGCTCCAGCTATACCGACACCGGTCTGAGCCCGGCCACGAGCTACACCTATCGAGTGCAAACCCGAGACACGCTCGGCAACACGGGCAGCTACTCGACCTCGAAGTCGGCGACGACGGAGGCGGTGCCCGACACCGATCCGCCGACGCCGAATCCGTCGACCTGGTCGCAGGTGCCGACGGCCACGAGTCCGACCGAGATCACCATGACGGCGACCACGGCCTCGGACCCGAACGGAGTGCAGTACTCCTTCGACGAGACCACCGGCAATCCGGGGGCAACCGACAGCGGCTGGCAGTCGAGCCCGAGCTACACCGACACCGGGCTGAGCCCGGACACGATCTATACCTATCGGGTGCAAACCCGAGACACGCTCGGCAACACGGGCAGCTACTCGACCTCGAAGTCGGCGACGACACCGCCCACCGGAGGTGATTGGATTCCGATCATCAGCGACGACTTCGAGTCCGGCTGGGGCAACTGGATCGACGGTGGCACTGATGCCATCCGTTACACTGGCGGCACCTATGCCTATCAAGGGAATTGCGCCATAGACCTTCAGGACGACACCGAGTCGTCCGTGATTACGACGGGCAACCTCAATCTCTCCGCCTACTCGGAGCTCAGGGTCGACTTCTGGTACTACCCGGTGAGCTTCGACAACGCAGCCGAGGACTTCTGGCTTCAGATCTCCACTGACGGCGGTTTGAACTTCACGACAGTGGAGGAATGGAACCTCACGGACGAGTTCGAGAATGATGACTTCTATGGAGGAGACTGTCCCTTCCTCGCCGGGCCCTTCACGAGCAACACCCAGTTGAGATTCAGGTGTGATGCCTCCGGTGACGCCGACGACGTCTACATCGATGTGGTCGACGTGTACGGGTTCATCGGTACCGATACCGACCCGCCGACGCCGAATCCATCGACCTGGTCTCAGGTCCCGATCGAGCTGGGCTCGAACGCGATCTCGATGACAGCCGACACGGCCTCTGACCCGCACAACGTCGAGTATTACTTCGACGAGACCACGGGGCACGCGGGCGGAAGCGACAGCGGCTGGCAGTCCAGTTCCAGCTATACGGATACGGGCTTGAGTCCGGAGACGACGTATACCTATCGGGTGAGAACGAGAGACTTGCTTGCCAACACCGGAACCTACTCAACCTCGAAGTCCGCGACGACCACGGCCTCCGGGGACTTCTATCCCATGTCGGATCCGAACAACACGGGCAACTGGGTCCTGCGGTCGGATCTGAGCGACGAGTTCGAGGGAGCCACCCTGGACGAAGTCAAGTGGTGGCGAGACGGCGAGAACGGCGTCTATATGTACGAGTGGCCGGGCCGCGCGCCGGCCCAGTTCGATCCCGACAACATTCGGGTCGAGAACGGCAGGCTCAAGATCGCCACGGAATGGGATCCCAGCTTTGATTTCTGGCCTACCAAAGACCCTGACTGCAACTGCTGGTATGGCGATCCGCCCATCACGCAGGCGGCGCTCATCAGCAACAACACCTTCAGGTACGGATACATGGAGGTCAAGATCAAAGCCGCGGACGAGTGTAGCACGAGCTCCTTCTGGTTTACAGGCGACAATTCCGAGCTCGACGTCTTCGAGATGGTAGGGGACTCCAAGGTATACCCGGACACCGACTACATGTTCGAATTCTGCGTGCACGATTGGGCGCAAGGTGGCGACGGCTGGTGTGATGGAGTCGAACTTGGCTGGCGTGTCGCCGACAACTTCCACGTGTATGCCTGTGAATGGGATTCGAGCGGCTTGAAGTTCTACGCCGATGGTGTCCTGGTGAGGGACGCCCCGTCATCCGTGATAGAACCTTACTGGTGCCTGGACGAGCAGATGATGCTCTGGCTTGATTCCGAGCTTTTCGAATGGCACGGCGTCCCAACGGAATCGGAGCTGCCTGTCGACTTTGAGATCGAGTACGTCAGAGTGTGGCAGCACTAACCGACGCCGCAGTGACAGGCTAGGACAACTCGACAACTGAATACGCACTGTCCCGGGGCTTCGGCCAGCAAACTGCCGAAGCCCCGGTCATGTGTCAGGGTGCGTGTGCGTGTCCGACGGCAATGAAATCGGGGGGCCATGTCGGGGCACGTGAGGCCACCTGTGCCTTTCAGAGCCTTGTGAGACCGTCCTCACGGTCGCCGAGTGTGCTACAATGGACTCGGAGTGGGCCGAGCGTCCGCGGCCGTCGCTTGCGGCGGCTGAGGAAAGTCCGAGCTCCACAGGGCAGGGCGCTGGGTAACACCCAGGCGGGGCGACCCGACGGAAAGTGGCACAGAAACATACCGCCCGCCGTGAGGTGGGCAAGGGTGAAATGGTGCGGTAAGAGCGCACCAGCGGTGTGGAGACACACCGGCTGGCCAAACCCCGCCCGGAGCAAGGCCAAATAGAGGGCAAGTCTCCTTCGGGAGACCGGCGTTAGCCCGACGCCGCATGAGCCCCGGGTTGGCCGCACGAGGCTGTGGGCAACCGCAGTCCCAGATAGATGGACGCTCTCGACAGAACTCGGCTTATAGGCCCACTCCACCCTTCTCATGGCTCCTAGAGCCATCCTGGCTCGAAATCGAGGGGATACAAAACACCCGCACTAGGGCCCACTCGACAGAATACCTGCACAAAGGCCTGGACTTGTTCGCCGCCTCAAGTGATTCATGTCATGCCGCAACCATCCACCAAAGGAGGCGTGCATGACCACTCTCGCCCAGGCCGAAGCGGCACGTGCCGCGCCGCCCTCCACAGGGAACGAGCTCCCCTTGGAGCAGGCGGTGCCGATGTTCCTGGAGTATATGCGGAGCTACCGCAGCTGCTCCCCTCTCTCCGTCCAAGCCTACCGCGCGAACCTGCGCAACTTCCAGCAGTTCCTCTGCTCGCGGCCTGGGCCGCTACCGACTTCGGCTGCGATCACGCGCCAGCTGGTGATCCAGTACGCGGTGAGCTTGTCGCACTGGTCCCCGGTGACGGTGCGCAGCAAGCTGGCCTGTCTCTCCTCCTTCTTCGGCTACCTCCAGGACATGGGTTATGTCCAGAGCAACCCCGCCAAGAGACTGCCCCTCCCGAAGCTGGAGCAACACATACCGGTGACGCTCTCAGAAGAGCAGGCGCAGCAACTGCTGGCGGCAGCCGAGCTTCCCTGGCATCGGTGCCTCATCGTGCTGCTGCTTGCGACGGGCATCCGCAGAAGCGAAGCGGTGCTGATCAGCCTGGAGGAGGTGGACCTGACCAACCGGCAGCTGCTGGTGCACGGAAAGGGAGCGAAGCAGCGGATCGTCCCCCTGACGCGTCAGGCCGTGGCGGCCATCCAGCAGTACCTGCCCCACCGGCCCACCACCCAGAGCCGGCGGCTCTTTGTGAACTCCCGTGGGCAACCCATCCGAGGCCACGTGATCAACGCGGCGCTCGACGAGGTCCTGGAGAAGGCGGGGCTGGCGGGCCAGGGGATTACCCCGCACAAGCTGCGCCACACCTTCGCTACCCAGCTCATCCACAAGGGCGTGGACGTGCGCACCGTGCAGGAGTTGCTGGGCCATGCCGACCTGGGGACGACGGCGCGGTACCTGCACTCGGATGTGCGCACGAAGCTGGCGGCCGTAGGAAGGCTGACGGGTCTGCTCGGAGAGAGCGTTCCGCAGGAAGAGGAGGGAGCACAGCCATGACCGCTACCCACGACGCCAGCGAGGCCGGCACCCTCTCCTTTGAGGAGGCGGTGGCGATGTTCCTGGAGTATCTGAAGGGCTATCGCAGCTGTGCTCTTATCTCCGTTAAGGCTTACAGCCGCGACTTGCGCGCCTTCTCGGAGTTCCTCTCCCAGAGCCTGGGCCAGTTGCCCCCTCCCGATCAGATCACGCGCCAGCAAGTGATGCAGTTCGCGGTGAGCCTGGCAGATCGAGCACCCCTGACGGTGAGAAGAAAGCTCTGGGTGTTGTCCTCCTTCTTTGGCTTCCTCCGGGACATGGGCTATGTCCAGGGCAATCCCGCCAAGAGACTGCCGCTTCCGAAGCTGGAGCAACACATACCGGTGACGCTCACAGAGGAGGAGGCCCAGCGACTCCTGCAGGCAGCCGAGCGGCCCTGGCACAAGTGCTTGGTGGTGCTGCTGCTCTCCACAGGCATGCGGCGCAGCGAGATCGCCCAGATCAGCTTGGAGGATCTGGACCTGGAGAACCGGCAGTTGCTGGTGCACGGGAAAGGGGCGAAGGAGAGAGTGGTGCCCTTGGCCGATCAGGCCGTGGCAGCCATCCAGCAGTACCTGCCCCAGCGCAAGAAGACGGACAGCCACCGGCTCTTTGTCAGCCAGTTCGGGAGGCCCCTCTGCGGAAGAGCCATCAGCCGGATGTTGGCGCGGACCTTGGGGAAAGCAGGCCTCTCAGGCAGAGGCATCACCCCTCACAAGCTGCGCCATACCTTTGCCACCCACCTCATCCGCTCCGGCGCCGACATCCGCACCGTGCAGGAACTGCTGGGGCATGCGGACATCGGGACCACCGCGCGGTACCTCCATTCCGATCTCCGCACCAAGCTGGCTGCGGTCGAGAAGCTGGAGGGGATGCTGGGGCCAGCCGGCGATCAGGAAGGCTAGGCGCGGTCCGCAGATGCTGGTCGGACAACTTGATCGAATCGGCCCTCTGGTCGTCGACATTATGGGCCCGACTTGCGCCTCTTCTGAACTTCTTTGCCGCGCATGTCGATCTGTTTCCGCCAGTCTTCGAGCGCGTTGATGTCGGACAACAGACCACTCGGATCTGGAAGCTCCACGCCACCCAGTAGCGCCTGATCGTGGCTGTAGCTGGAGCACGTGGACATCCATTTCTCCACAGTGGCGCAGTCGCTGTCCTCTACCGACACGCTCACGAGCCGCTGGGTTTCAACGCCCTTGCGAAAACGCAACACGACGTTGCAGAACAGGACCTCTTCGATGGCGCGTTCCCACGCAATGCGCAATTGCCGGTAAGCATCAATGGTCAGTTTGCGGTATTCACGCTCATCACCGGACTGGTACACCGTTCTGATATGCTGCTGCTGCTTGCGTAGGTACCCCACTCGGTCCTTTGTGCTCATCCCTTCAAAGGGCAGATCCGGGTCGGCCACACCGAACCCCTCTGTGCCACGTGCAACGCTCTGCTTCTCGATTGGCACCCCGGCTTTCTGAGCTTCTTCAACCAAGAGGCTAACGAAGTAGAGATCGTGGGTGAAGATGATGACCTGCCGTCTTGCAGCCTCTTGAGCCAAGCGCCTGGCGACGCGTTCACGGCGTTCGTGGTCCAACGAAGAGACAGGATCATCAAAAACAATCCCGCCAGAACGACCGCCGATCCTGACCTCCGCCAGGAAGGAGCCGATGGCGATGGCCCCTTGCTCCCCTTCGCTCAGGATGGCTCCGGGCGTCTTGGCTTGCGGTAGATCCAGCTTCAGCTTGTGATACGCCTTGCCTCTGTCCGCGCGGCTCTGCAAGGACACTTGGAGATCCCCCACGCCCAAGCTCCTGAACTCCTCGTTGAGTGCCGTCCCCAGTTCTCTGGAGACTACCTGCTCAGTCAGCTCGGAAGCCTTGAGCGAGATGGCATTGGTTTTCACGGCGGATAGGCACTTGGTGAGCTTCGACCGACGGTCTAGGCGTTCTATCGCACTCAGTACTGCTTCCTTAACCATGGCAAACTGGATCCTGGCTTCTAGCTCATCGAGTTGTGCTTGTAGCGCGGCCCGCGCCTTCTCATCCGAGAGCGCCTCCAATGTACTCGCCTCTCCATTGAGTTTGCCGACCATCGAATGGAGCCGTGCGGCAGGACAAGGTGGCACGGCTGCAAGTTTGTCCCACTCCAGTGAACTGATCGCCCTATGGCGGGCGGCCAGCACCGTCTCGAATCCACGGGTGTCCGACGCGAGCTCCTTGTCCAACGCACACACTTCAGCATGGAGCTCGTCGTCCATGCCTAGTGTGATGGTATGCCCGGCAAAGAGCTTGCGCGCTTCGGTCAGAGCATCCCTCCGCGTCCGCGCGGTCTTCTCCGCGTCCTGCTGGACGAACGCCTCGAAGCGCCGCAAACGTTCTGCGCCTTCGGCGAGAGGCTGCTGGCAAAGGAGGCATTGCGCATCCGGCCCAAACTCAGGGAACTTCATCCCGGGATAGGCTTCAACAGAGAACCTCCGCGCTGCCTCAAACAGCTGCTTCCATGCCTCGCCGCCGCTGCCTGGCAGAAGGCTCCTATCCCCTCTGAATCCCTGGGCCGCCACTGCCGCTGCCTCCTGCGCAGTGCTGTAATCATCGGCGAGTCTGCGCAGCCTGGCGACAGCGGCGTCGTCCACGAGGGCCAGCTTCTTGGCGGCGCTCTCCGCTAATCTGGCGATGCGACTGGCGCGCAGCCGTAGCTGCGTGGCCTTCTCCTTCGGGTTGCCTTCGCTGAGGTTCCTCCGTAGGGTGCCGCACTTGGCTACATCCTCCGCACTCACCGCTGCCAGTGCCTCCACCCGTTCGCGCTTAGTCCTAGGGGAGAGCTCGGCGATGAGCTTCCCAACGGTCGTGTCTCCACCGAGGCTGGCAAAGGCTCTCATGTCCGGGGCGGAACTCGCGTGCTCCGCCTCGATCATCCCTTTGAGCTTCCTGCAGGCGACCGCGAGCCCCTCCAGGATGTCCAGTCCATAGGGCACGTAAGCGTAATCGCCTTCATCATCCAGATAGCTTCTGGCGCAGCGCGAATCGAAAACGGCCAGCGACGAGAGCACTAAGGGAGCAGGCTTGCCACTCACCCAGTCAAGTTGTTCAGGCGTTCCGTTGACCTCGACCTCGAACGTGGCCTGAGCAATGCATGCTGGATCGGGTGGCATGAAGACGTTTGGGTGGATCGGCTCGGTTTGGTCGCGTGCGCGGCAGGCATGTTTGAGCACGCGGGAATATCCCGACTTCCCCGAGCCATTGTCGCCGTAGATCACGGTCAGGCCGTTAGCGCCGAAAGCCAGGCGCTGGTTCTCTGCGATCCTGTTCACATGACGGAGATCCTTCAACGCCAGCAGTTTGATCTGGGTATCCGGCGCGGCCGGCGTTGGGATCTGGTCTGCGCTCAGCTTGTTGGCCGTTCGGCCCTTCGGGTCCGGAATGCCGTGTTCCGCCTGCAGCAGGGCGAAGAGGTCACCTAGGTCATCATCGGAAAGGACGCTCTTCGCGAACAGACGTGCGATAGCGTCGCCCTGCCAGGGGGGCAAGCGTTGAGACCACTGCAGGATTCCCTGGAGAACGGTCATAAGGCAACCCCTCTCGCTCGACGAGGATGGCAACGGCGCGGGTGCGGCAGCGCGCTGTGCGCATGATAGGTCAGCGTCCGGTGTGTGTCAACGCGAGTTGGAGCGGCCGTTGGGGGCGACCGCAAGTCTGGTCGATATCTTACTTCGTTCAGGTTCCCTCCTTTTATGTGTCATGTTCCCAGGCGGAAGGATGGTAGTTAGCCTAGGCGAACAGTGGATTTGCTTCGCCCGTTGAGGCAGAGTCGCTGGAGGGGATTCATGACGGAAAGATTCTGGGAAGGCATCATCCAGGTCGGGGGCGTCATAGCTGGCGGCGTCGTGGCAATCCTCGGCAGCATCGCAACGGCAATACTGCAGAGCAGAAGAGAGGAAAGACGTGTCGCGCGCGAGGCGGTCGGCACGGCAGCCCGCAGGCTGTCCCGGGTCTGCTCCTTGACCCAGGCAGGGTCGCAACTCACTGCGAACAGGGATGCACAGATGGAGAATTCCCGCGCTTGTGCCGACGAATTCGACGAGCTCTCCATCATCCTCTTTAGCGGGCTGAAGCAACCTCCGCAGAAGGCGGATGATCTGATGCGAGAGGCCAGGCTTCTATGTGCGTGCTGGAAAGCTCTGGCTACTCGGCTTTGGGAGGGCGATGAGAAGGAGAAGAGTGCCAGAAGCACCAAGATAGGTGAACTGACAGCGCGCATTTACACGATAGCCGCGGAACTGCGTCCGTTGGTCAGGGCCGTCTGGGGCGTTCGATAGCCCCTCTTTCACCATCCGGTTGCATCTGCCTTGATGTCTGTTCGGTCAGGCTGTAAGCGTCAGGTGTCAATGGGCATCGGAAACTGACCCGCTATCGGCGTCCAAGACTGACCCACCCTGGATTGGTGAGATCAGTTCAACGTGGTCTCTGGATTCCTCGTCGTCGTCCGCCAGCTTCCATCGCCACTGGGTCAGTCTCCACGCCGATTTCGCCTCTAGCTGGCCATGCTCGCACGATTGCTAACGCCCCTATCCGTTGCCTGTGCGAGGCCGCCACCCGGTGCGGTGACGGCTTGGCTTCAATGGCAATGCAGCAATGGGCTGAGAACGGCGCATACAGGTCCAATGGGGGGGTCTCGCAGGGCCCTGACACCCACAGCCACTCCGAACTGGAGACGACGGCGAGGTACTTGCACTCAGATACTCGGACAAAGCAGTCGGCGGTGGGGAGGCTGAACGGGTTGCTGGGTCGCATGACGGAGGCCCCGAATCGCTCTGCGCCGCAGTAGTAGCGAGTGATCGTTCCGCCTTCTCAGGCACTCTGACTGTGCGGCCCGAGCCTGCCGCGCCAGTGGCCTCCGCGCCTCTAACCACCGGCGCGGTCGCGCTCCCTCCGGTTCCTGCATCTACCTGCAGGCGCGCCTTCGTGCGCACAGAACATCTCTGCTATAATGACCCTGGGCCGGGCGAGCCCTGGGCGGTTCTGTAGAGTTGAGCTATCCCCTTCCCGACCGTATCCGCCGACCCCGTAGTGTCCAAAAACTCATCCGCTCGCCAGAGTGCCCTCACAGCGGTCTCACGGACGCCCGACAACGACTGGTGGCCGCATGTTCGCGGAGAAGGTCGAGGTAACGCAGAGGATCTAAGGAGAGGATCTTGATGAGGGGACGAATTACGTGCGGGGGAGGTGGTCGACATGGGTAACGGCGTTCGGTTTCTTCACATCGCAGACGCCCACATTGGGTTCCGCGTGACGCGCTTCGAGGAAGGGGTGGCTAAGAAGCTACGGGAGGCGCGATTCCAAGCGTTGGACAACGTGCTGAGGGTCGCAGATGACAAGAAGGTGGATTTCATCGTTATCAGTGGCGACCTGTTTGATGACAACGCTGTATCGCTCAGGGATTCCCAAAGAGTGTACGACATGCTCAAGGGCAGGCCGACCCCTGTGTACGTACTGCCAGGGAACCACGACCCACACTGTGCTGGCTCAGTGTGGTGGCGACACCCATGGGACGACACTAGTGGAACATCAATCCACGTGCTAGGTAGCGCGGAGGCTGTCGCGGTCAATGAGGGTGTGCGCTTGTACCCATGCCCGGTTACTCATAAGACATCTCGCGAAGACCCTACTGGCTGGATAGGGCCTCGTGAGCGTGGTGAGGGAATCCGCATCGGGATAGCCCATGGGAGCGTGATGGACCGAGCAACACTTCCTGAGGACGACCACCCGATCGCCGTCGATGCAGCGGAGCAAAGACAGCTTGACTACCTGGCGTTGGGACACTGGCATCTGGCAAGGGTGTATAAGGACGCTGCGGGAGCTGAGAGGATGACATACCCGGGGACCGTGGAGCAGATGTCGTTCCCTGCACAGAGTGCACTAACGGTTGGATGGTCGGCATATGCTCCTGCGCCCGAGCGCGAGGAGCTTGCAGGTTCGGTCGAGGGCCAGGCTCTACTGGTCCAGATCGCGGCTCCGGGCGCCGTCCCGGTCGTCGAGCGTGTGGAGTGCGGCCAGTACGTCTGGCTGGATGAGACGGTGGATCTGACCGACGATGCTGACTTCGCGAAGACGTTCAGCCATATCGCCACGCGAGAGAATCCGGAGCGCTGTCTGCTGCGGCTGACGCTACAAGGCGTGCTTTCGGCAGCGAGCATGGTCAAACTGGACGGCTTTCGAGACATGTTGGCCCGGTATATGTACTGCGACCTGAACCTTGAGGAGTTGTACCTGGAACCTCAGGATGAATCGGTGGCGGAGGTGGCGGGACATGGCGTAGTCGGGGAGGTGTTGGCGCGGATGAAGGAAGTGTTGGACTCCGACCCCAGTGACGAGACACGCTTACGGGCGCAGAGGGCCGTCCTCCTGCTATACCGGCTCGCACAAGAGGTGGAGACATGATCCTCGAATCCATACACATCAGGAACTGGCGCAACCTGGCAGACGTGAAGGTGGAAGGACTGTCGCGGGCGATCACGGTGATTCATGCGCCCAACAAGACGGGCAAGACAAGTATGGTGGAGGCGCTCCGCTTCACTCTGATCGATCTTGACTACAACACGAGTCGGGTGGGACCGGTCGTGCCCTGGGGCACGAACTCGATCCCGGCAGTGACGATGGAATTCAATGCGGGAGGCTACCGCTACTTGCTTTCCAAGCGGTTCACGAAGAGGAAAGAAGGGGGTGCTGAGCTTCACAGGGTGCGGAACGACGGCAAACCTGGTGAGCTCGTGGCTGCAGACAAGTCTGTAACAGGGAAGACTCGGGAGCTTGTTGGCCTTGAGGGGTCGAATCGGGGACTAGCCCAGCTTCTCTGGCTGGAGCAGGGAGTGGTCGATCTGCCTAAGATCGACGCGGACCTCGACGAGGCCCTCCGGCCTGTGCTGGGTTCTGTGGTGAGCGGCCGCGACGCGAGTTTCAGGCAGGCCCTCTGGGAGAGGATGCAGCTGTGGTTCACCAGCGAGATCAACGCGGCGCGGGAGAATCACCGAAAGGGTTCGCGGTTCAGAGAGGTAGAGGAGCTGATCGCAAAGCGAGAGCAAGAGGTCGCCGATATTGACGGCGAGTTCACGAGAATCGAAGATCTCCTCTCTGAAGTCGAGCGCAAGGAACAACAGATCGCCGAAGCCGAAGCGCTTGTGGACGCCGCCTCACGAGAAGTGGAGGTGCTGAAGAAAGCCGACCAAGAACTGGTAGGGAAGAGGAAGAAGGCCGGGGAGATCGGGGGTGCCGTTGAGGGATTGAAGGGGCACCTATCGGAGCTGGAGGATGCACTGGAGAAGTGTCGCGAGTATGCGGAGGGGGTCGGAAAGCTGACGGGGCAACTGGAGGACCTGCAGAAGGAGGTGGATCCCCTGGTCAATGCCGAGGAGGCGGCCAGACAGGCACTGAAGAGGGCGACTGTGGCGCGCGAAAAAGCCGAGCGTGCTTCCAATGCCATGGGCGGACGTCGTGCGATTGTCGATGCAATGCGTCGCCTGGTGAAGATCGAGGAGCAAATGAGTGCCGGCGAGAAGGCACTTGGCACGGTTCAGGAGTTGGAGGAACGCATCAAGAAGGGCGAGACCACAATCAGCGAGCTCGACGCTCCGGACAAGAAGCAGCTGAGTGTGATCGAACGTCAGATCAGTCGACTCGTTGAAGTAGAGGCTGAGCTCAAGGCTGCTGAGCTTTCCCTGACTGTCGAGGCAACGGAAACGGGAGCCGTGACGTTGCAGGTTGACGGCGAGGCTGAGGAATCGGTGGGCGTGACATCCGGGGATGTGATTGAGAGGCCTGTAAGACAACATGTGCGAGTGATGGTGCGCAACTTCGGTAGCGTAGAGGTCGTTCGGGGCGCTGAAAACAAGAGCGTCGAAGAGCTCGCAGCCGAGCGCGACACCCTCGAACGTGACCTCTCGACCCTTCAGACGCGGTGGGGTGTTGATGCCGCGGACAGGTCTGATGTTGTGCCTGAGCTCATCCGGCGCATCACTGAGCGGGAGTCACTGGAGAACCGAATCGAGGGGTGGCGTGAGGAGCTGACAGAGACGGCGCCCAATCGGAAAGCCGGGCTGGAGCGGGAGATAGAGGCACTCCAGAAGGAGCGGGGTAGGCTGGTCAACACTCATGTGGAGTTGCGGGAGTGGGAAGCATCTGACGCATCACTCGAGCAGGCGGAGTCTGAGCTCGATAGCGACGAACAGGAGAAGCGAGAGCTTCTGGACTCGGCTAGAAGGAGAGAGGATGAGACAAGATCCCAGGCCGAGGACGCTCGGGAGAAGGTGAGAGGCCTTGAGGCTGCAGTCTCGGAGGCCAAGAGTGAGTGTGCCAGGGCAGAGGGTTTGCGTGACAGCCACGCGCGCAACTACGGCTCGGAGGACGAGATCGTCAAAGCTGTTGACGCGAAGCGGAAGGAGCGGGCAAAGGCAGAGAAGGACTTCGAGCGATATCGATTGACGGAAGAGGAAGAGCGCGTCCCAGACGAGCTCGATGGCGCGGAGGAGGCCCTGCGAAACAGGCGGGACCGGGTTAGCAGTCTGAGAGAGCAGACAGCTAACCTGACTGGCCAGTTGCAGAGCAGCGAGGGTCTTCATGCGCGGCGCGTTGCCGCGGAGCAAGATCTAGAGTGTGCGAAGCGCGAGTGCGATCGGCTATCAGTTGATGTTGGCGCGCACAGAATGCTGCTGGAGTTGTTTGACCGGGTGCGGGACGAGAGTGTCGAGAAGTCAATCAGGCCGGTGTCTGAGCTGGTCGGCCGGTGGCTGACCGAGCTGGACGGCCCAACACACCATGAACCTGCTTTCGGAAGCGACCTTGGTCTGGAGGGCGTAACCGTCGCGAATGCCGGCAGCCTGGAAGTCGAGGAAGCGACGTCGTACGGGGAGAGGGAACAGCTGGGAATCCTAGTGCGGCTTGCCTATGGTGCCGTTCTGGCGAAGGAGGAGCCGCAATTGGTCATCTTGGATGATCCGCTGGCGCATGCGGACGGATTCCGCCATGGCAAGATGCTGGATGTCATTCGCGACGCTGCACGGCGGAACCTGCAGATCATGATAATGACGTGTCACCCAGGCCGTTTCGACCACCTGAAGGAGGCGACGTTCTTTGATCTTGAGGAGGTTGCGGGGAACGCTTCCGCCGCCGCTGCTAGTGCTGACTGAACGTCGGTCAGAGGGCTTGCCGGAACAAGCGCCAATGGTGACTTCAGATGGGAAGGGCGCGGTGACCTTCGCTGGATACTCAGATGCCAGTGGGTCAGGAGCGGACCGGTTTCGCAGCGTGGCAGTAGTGTCAGGTGAGCTGCAGGCATGTCTGGCGCTCTCTGACAGGCTTCAGGCGGTTGCCGCGGACGAAGCGGTGCGGACCGTTGAATGGAAGTTCGTGAAGGGTGACGCAGGCGTCCAGCGAGCTACTGAGCAATACGTGAACCTCGGAGTAACCTGTGCATGCCGAGGCGAGATCCGGGTGGACGTGCTGACATGGGACACCTATGACTCGCGCCATGCCGTGCCAGGACGGGACGATACTGAGAACTTGGCGCGGATGTACTACCACCTGCTTGTTCACGCGGCACAGCGTGGGGGTGGCGGGACGTGGCGGTTATGCGCTGACGAGGACGCGTCGCTGGGCTGGAGTGCGTTGCTGGAGTGCTTGGAGAGAACGCAACTCATTCGGCGGTCAGAAGCGAGGGCGTCGTCGCTGTTCCGTGTCGAGGGAGAGCGGATGGTCGTTGAGAGCTTCCGAGAGTGCGATTCGTGTGGAGAGTGCCTGATACAGCTATCGGACATCTTTGCAGGCCTGGGTCGCTGGTCACACGAGAAAGCCAAGTGGCTACCCACGTGGGTCGAGAATCTCGAACGCAGGGCTCAGGTGCAGAAGGCGTTGTTCGACGACATGGCAGCGGACGGAGTGACGGGCGAGAGCCGCTCGGATCGAGCACGCAGTCGTATTGTGCACCTGTTGGATCGACTGTGCAAGAGCCGCAAGCTTGGGGTCAGCTTGCGGACGAAGGGATGTCTCTGGACGCCGGGTACTCGGGGACCGGTGAACTTCTGGACCTATGATCCGCAGAGCTCGCTGGACGTGGCTCCCAGGCGACGTGAGCGCAGCGGTCCGGAGGCGCTCAGGCAAACGGACGAGACATAGGCTTCGGTGGCGTGGTGTCCAGAAACTCATCCGTGCCCCAGAGCACCCTCACGACGAGGGCGAGTAGCGGAAGGGCCCTCGATTCTCCGCGGCACGGCTTGAACTGCTGCTGGCGGTGGGCCCAGAACGGCACCTATGGTTCCACTACTCGGGCGGGCGATCTGACCGCTGCGGCAGTGCTGCTGGATTCGTCAACGCGTCGCTCGCGACCGGCGCAAGGCATGTCCGGCTGGTATGCGGTGTAAAGGGCGGGCCCCAGTGTAGCGACAGCAGGTTCCTGAAGGATAGCTGCCGACGCCGCCGAAACCGCCCGTCAGGCCGAGGGTTTCGCACCATTCTCGCTATCTCAAGGGGGATTACCCATGCGGATCGAGTCTGTTCGCATTCAGAACCTGCGGTCGATGAAGGATGAGACCATCAGGTTCGGCAACTACACCTGCCTTGTCGGCCCAAACGGCTCCGGGAAGTCCAACGTGCTATGCGCCCTGAGCATCTTCTTCAGGGAGACGGAGAGCTACGTCACTGATCTTTGTTCACTTGACGAAGAGGATTTCCACCACAGGAATACCGGCGAGCCCGTCACTATCACACTTACTTTCACAGACCTAAGCCCCCAGGCAAAGGACGACCTCGCCGATTACGTGCGACAGGATCGTTTGATTGTATCGGCCATCGCAGGGTTCGACGCAGCCTCCGGCAAGGCCGAGGTCAAGCAGTACGGACAACGCCTTGGCGTCAAAGCCTTCGCTCCCTTCTTTGAGGCCGAGAAGGACCCAAAGACGAAGGTGGCCGACCTCAAGGCACTCTACTCAGACATCCACGCTACCTACTCTGCCCTGCCACCACCCGGTACCAGAGAGGGCATGAAACAGGCACTTTGGGACTACGAGACCGCGCACAGTGCGGAATGCGAGCCGATCCCCAGTGAAGATCAGTTCTATGGCTGGCGAGGCAGCAACCGACTGGCGCCATATGTGCAGTGGGTCTATGTCCCTGCAGTGAAGGACGCGTCGACAGAGCAGGTCGAGGCGCGCAATACCGCGCTTGGGAAATTGCTCGCACGAACTGTGAGGACGAAGGCCGACTTCTCGGGAAAGCTAGACGCGCTCAGCGAGGGCTGGCAACAGCAGTACGAGGGATTGCTTGCGGAGAGTCAGGTTGTTCTTGAGGACCTCTCCACAGCTCTTGCCAAGCGCCTTGCTGAGTGGTCGCATCCTGACGCTCGAGTGAAGCTGACGTGGCGACAGGACAAGTCGCCGGAGGCGCCGCCGCCTTTGGCACGGATCATCGCCGGGGAGGGACCATTCGATGGCGAACTGTCGCGGTTCGGACATGGACTTCAGCGTTGCTATCTGTTCGCCTTGCTGCAGGAACTCGCGGCGGCCGATGACGCGAACCAGCCCACTCTGCTCCTCGGTTGCGAGGAGCCAGAGCTCTACCAGCATCCTCCCCAGGCGCGCCATCTCTCGGGCGTTCTCGAGGAACTGAGCCAGCACAATTCGCAGGTCGTGGTCTGCACTCACAGTCCCCACTTCGTGTCCGGCAGAGGCTTTGAGGACGTCCGCATGGTGAGGATGGAAGGAGGCCACTCCGTCGTTTCGCAGACCACGTACGAGCAGGTGAGCGGCGCGCTCGCCGCAGCCAAAGCTGAGGCACCCGCGAAGCCATCCGGAATCCTGGCCAAGCTCCACCAGGCCCTTCAGCCAGCCCTCAATGAGATGTTCTTCACGTCGAAGCTCATACTTGTAGAGGGGTTTGAGGACATCGCTTACATCGCGGCATACCTCGAGCTGATGGGCCTGTGGGATGACTACCGACGCCATGCCTGCCACATGGTGCCAACTGGTGGCAAGAGTACGATGATCCAGCCCGTGGCGGTCGCGAGCTCTTTGCATATACCTACATACGTCGTTCTCGACGGCGACGGTGACAAGCCCGACAAGGATGGCAGCAGGAAGAAACACGAGAAGGACAACGCGGCTATCCTAAGGCTATGCGGCATGGACGACCCCGACCCGTTTCCATCTCATACACTATCTGCGGAGGGCGTAACCATGTGGAACTCCGACATCTCAGCCGTTGTAACCGGCGAGATCGGCGCTGACGCCTGGAGGTCCTACTCCAATGCTGTGGACCAGGAGTACGGGCAGATCGGGGGGCTGCGGAAGAATGGGCTCCACATTGCGAAGTGCCTGGAACTCGCCTGGAAAGACAACAGGAAGTCCGAAGCCCTCCAGAACCTGTGCTACTCAGTGATAGAGTTCGGGAAGAGCAACTAGCTCAGGTCTTCGGGGACCCCGGTGTGCCTATCCCGCCACCATCACCTCGGTCGGAAATGCGGGAACGAAGTGGATCGCACACGCGTAGCTTCCAATGGCGGAATGGACCGATAAGGAGCGTTCTGCACACAGCCAGAGCGGATGCACGGGCGGCGGACACGCACACAGGGCGTCCCATCGCTATGTAACAGCCGCAGTGTGTCCGGAGCTCGGACGCCCGTGCTCGGCCAGCCTGCCCTTAAGACGATTGCTCCTGCCGACGTAGACCGGAGTCTCGGCCTCGTTGAACACGTAGATGCCGCTCTTCGGCAGGCCGCTGAACTGCCCCCAAGGACGAGACGGCATCGCGAGCAACTCCGACATGAGCCGTTGGCACTCGTCCACAATCTCTTGGAATCTCTGGTTCATGGCCCTCTCCCCGGTAGGTTCACGCCGACCGCTGCAGAAGTTACCGCAAGACCGCACCTGGTCTTCGGCGGTCCGCTGAGAGGCCCCTCGCGGGCTGTCTCCGGCCGGACCTAAGAAAGGGGGGTATCGCCGTTGAGAGCTGCCCAGCATCAAGTCGGTTCTCTCGTCCGCATTCGTGGGCGGGAGTGGGTAGTGCTGCCCTCCGATGACAGCGATGTGTTGACGCTGCGACCACTGAGCGGCAGCGAGGACGAGAACTGTGGGATATACATCCCGCTCGAAGGCGACCAGCTCTCAGACGCGACCTTCCCGAGTCCATCGCCGGATCAAGCGGGCGACTTCATCGCCGGCAGCCTCCTGAGAGATGCCGCTCGTCTGGCCCTGAGGAGCAGCGCTGCCCCTCTGCGTTCCTTCGGCCGGATATCCGTCCGCCCCCGCCCCTACCAACTCGTGCCGCTTATCATGGCGCTTCGCCTAGACCCCGTCCGTATGCTCATCGCCGACGATGTGGGTATCGGCAAGACCATCGAAGCATCCCTGATCGCCAGAGAACTGCTCGACCGCGGCGACGTCAGCCGGATCTGTGTGCTCTGCCCTCCTCACCTCTGCGACCAGTGGCAGCGGGAGCTCGAAACCAAGTTCCAGATCCGTGCCGTCGCGGTGAGGACCAACACTATCGCTCGGCTTGAGAGGGACCTCCCTCGTGTCGACGCCAGCATCTACAAGCACTACCGCCACCTGGTGGTGAGCATCGACTTCGTGAAAGGTGACCGCCGCCGGAGTGAGTTCCTCGCTGGCTGTCCAGAGCTTGTGATCGTGGATGAGGCGCACACCGCTGCGCAACCCGGCGGAATTGCCGGCAGCAGCCAGCAGCAGCGGCACGAACTGGTGCACAGAGTTGCCGCCGACCCCAATCGCCACCTCATCCTCCTGACCGCTACACCTCACAGCGGACTTGAGGAGAGCTTTCACTCGCTCCTTGGCCTGGTCGACCAGGAGTACGAGCAGTGGTCGATCAGCGCCCTCAGTGATTCTCAGCGGCGCAACCTTGCCAGACACTTCGTCCAACGCCTCCGTGCTGACGTCCGACGTTGGCTCGGACCGGAGACCACCTTCCCCGACCGAAAGCCCGAAGACGTCCCCTGCGACTTGAGCAAGGAGTACGAGCGGCTCTTCGAGGACATCCTCGCCTTTACCCGTGAGACGGTCTATCAGGAAGGCCTCTCGCAGCGCCGACAGCGCGTCCGCTACTGGGCGGCTCTAAGTCTACTGCGGTGTGTCATGTCCAGCCCCGCCGCCGGAGCAGTCGCACTACGGGCGTCAGCCGACCGCACGAAACTCCCCGCTATCGACTCTGAAGAGGAGATCGTCCAAGACGCAATTCGCCAGTGGGAGGTGATGGACCCGATCCGTGAGGAAGGGGCAAACGACACCGTCCCGGACTCAGCAGTGACCGCTGGCGAGAGCGACCTCGGCACATCGGATCGCCGCCGGCTTCAAGCCTTTGCCCGCAGAGCTGAAGCACTGGCTAAGGGTGACGGCGACCTGAAGATCGAGAAGGGAGCAGAGCTCGTCGCAGGTCTCCTCAAGAAGGGCTACCGCCCCATCGTCTACTGCCGATTCATAGAGACCGCTAAGTATGTTGCCGCCCAACTCCAGAAGCGCCTCCAGGGGCAGTTCAAAGACGTCCATACACTCGCTATCACCAGTGAGACGGGCGGTGATGAGGAACGTGAGGCCCGCATCGAGGAGCTTGCCGAGTCACCTCGTCGGGTGCTCGTGGCTACCGACTGCATGAGTGAAGGCGTCAACCTCCAGGACCACTTCGACGCCGTTGTCCATTACGATCTCCCCTGGAATCCGAACCGACTCGAGCAGCGAGAGGGGCGTGTTGACCGCTTCGGCCAGCAGCGGGAAGAGGTGCCTGCAATCCTCCTCTATGGCAGGGACAACCCCATCGACATGATCGTCCTCCGGGTCCTCATCCGCAAAGCCCGTGATATCTTCAAGGCTACCGGCGTCCGGGTGCCCGTGCCCGTCGAGAGCGAGAGTGTGATCCAAGCCCTGACCGAGGCCTTCTTCAGGCAGCCGTCTTTTCGGCAGGGGACGCTCCCGCTGGACATCCCGGAGCTTGAGCGGAAGACTCCCGACGTCGAGCAACTCCTGTCGAAATGGGACCGGGCCGCCGAGCTTGAGAAGGAAAGCCGCACTCGCTTTGCCCAGCACACCATCAGGCCGGACGAAGTCGCCAAGGAGCTTGAGGTCACGGACCTCGCCGTCGGCGATCCGGACGCAGTACGATCCTTCTTCCTGAACGCTGCCCAGCGCCTCAACATCCAGGTGCAGACTCGGGACGGCTACTGTGTCGTAAGCCCCGAAAGTCTCGCCGATGGTCTTCGTTCTCACCTCGGCTGGAAGAAGCAGAAGCGGGTCGCTTTCGACAGCCCTCTCCCGAAGGCAGCCGAGGACGCCGACATCCTCGACCGCAATCATCCTCTGATCAACGCCCTGAGTGACCGTATTCTGAGTGAAGCCTTCTCCCAAAGCCAGCGCCCTGACCGGCCGTTCGCTCGGTGTGGAGCAGCAGTCTCCCCAGACGTACAGGTCCGAACAGCAATTCTGCTGCTGCGCCTCCGCTATCGCATGAAGATGAGGGCCGACGGGGAGTTGTTCGGAGAAGAGGTCGTTGTCGCTGGCTTCAGAGGATCGGGCGGCGACGCTCACTGGTTGGACACCAACAGCGACGAAGTCCTGTCTCTCCTGCGCTCCCGGCCACCCGGGAACATCTCCCCGCAGGAGCGAGCAACCCAGATCCAATGGGCACTCGACACGCTTGCCGAGGCGGGCCCTGCACTGCAGAGCCTGAAGGATGGCAGGGCCGCCCAGATCGAGGAGTCGCACAACCGGATTCGTGCGCAGCTTCGCACCCGCAAGACGACAGTCACTGCCTATGACCCGGATGTTTTAGGCGTGTACGTGCTGGCACCAGGGGGCCGGCGGTGAGCACCTACGTGGCCATCCGCTCGGAAGGCGGACTCATCCCGCCCGACACCCTGGACAAGATCGCCAAGGAGGAGTTGCCCGGCCAGAAGGCGAGCGACTTCGGCCTCGGCGCCAACCGCCGCCTCAGCGACGAGATCGCCCGCGCTTGGAGCGATGCCCTCAACTACTGGAGAGTGTTCCAGGGCCGACGGGAGGAGCTGCCCGAGTCCGAAACCGGCACCACGCTCACGCGGCGCTGGGTGTCTCACCTGCTCGACGAGATCCTCGGCTACCAGCTCGTCCTACTCCAACCCGCACCCCAGATCGAGGGCAAGCCATATCCCATCTCACATCGCGTCGACGAGAGGGAGGATGCTCCCCCGGTTCATATCGCTGGTTTCCGTCAGAACCTGGACCGCAGGCCAGAGAGTGGGCGTCCTCGGACCAGTCCCCAGGCCCTCGTTCAGGAGTATCTCAACCGGACCGAGGAGAACCTCTGGGGCATCGTCACCAACGGCCTGCAACTACGACTGCTCCGAGACAGCACTCGCAGCAGCCGGCCCACCTACCTGGAGTTCGACCTCGCCGGTATCCTCGACGGGCAGCGCTTCAACGAGTTCGCCCTTCTCTTCCGCCTCTGCCACCGGAGCAGACTGCCGAAGACAGCCGAGGATGCGGCCAAGTGTCTGCTTGAGCAGTACTACCAGGCATCCATCGAGGAAGGGGCTCGAGTCCGCGATCATCTGCGCGATGGAGTGGAGCAGGCGCTCCTGCTCATCGGCACCGGCCTGCTGCGCCACCCCGACAATCCGGCTCTTCGCGCGGCTGTCGAGTCAGGCGAGCTGAACGCCTACCGGTACTACCAGCAGCTCCTGCGGCTCATCTATCGGCTTCTCTTCCTCATGGTGGCGGAAGAGCGTCGGATGATCGTTGCCCAGGGGCCGGAAAACGATCGCACACAACGCATCTACGACGAGAACTACAGCATGCGCCGGCTCCGGGATCGGGCCGAGCAACCTATCGAGACCACACCTTACGGGGACCTCTGGATCAATCTCCAGCAAAGCTTCCGCCTCTTCGACAGCACCGCGAATCCGCTCGGTATTCCGCCTTTGAATGGAGACCTATTCGGACCGGAGGCCGTTCCCGACCTTGAGGGTACGGCCCTTCAGAACCACCTGCTCCTGGAGGCCATACGCCAACTGAGTCTGTTCGCCGTCCGAGGTGTGCGCCGTCGGGTGAACTACGCAGGGGTCGACGTGGAGGAGCTTGGCTCGGTCTACGAGAGCCTGCTCGACTTCCAGCCAGTGATCCGGCAGGACAGCGGTGTCTTCAGCTTCGATCTCGCCACCGGCATGGAGCGCAAGACTACCGGCTCCTACTACACGTACCCGGACCTCGTGGGCGAACTCATCAAGAGCGCACTCGTGCCTGTGATGGAAGATCGGCTGGCACAGGCGAAGACGGCCGAGGAGAAGGAACGAGTTCTACTCGGGCTCACTGTGTGTGATCCCGCGAGTGGATCCGGGCACTTTCTGCTCGCGGCCGCGCGACGGATTGGCCGAGAGCTCGCCCGCGTGAGAACGGGTGAAGAGGAGCCAACACCGGAGGAGTTTCGGCAGGCCGTACGGGATGTTGTCCGGCACTGCGTCTACGGCGTGGACGTGAACCCGCTCGCCGTGGACCTGTGTAAGCTCGCCCTCTGGATCGAGGGGCACAACGTGGGACTGCCGCTCACCTTCCTCGATCACCGCATCAAGTGCGGCAACTCGCTCATCGGCATCTTCGACGAGCGGCCGGCGGAGGTGCCAGACGAGGCATTCACGGCGGTGACCGATGATGTGAAGAAGGTGGCGACGGCGGTCAGGAAGCGCAACCGGTTCGAGCGATCTCCGAAAGGCGCCCAGCAGCTTGAGTTGGTCGAGCCGGAGCCGGTGGACGACGCCGACGTGAATGCCTACGCACAGGTTGCCATTCTCCCTGACGACAGCCCCGACCACGTTCACGCCAAGAAGCACGAGTACGAGGAGTGGCAGAACTCGGAGGCCCATCAGCGCCGGAAACTCGAGGCCGACACCTGGTGTGCGGCCTTCTTCTGGCCGCTCACCGAAGACGCGGTGAACGACTGGCTCCCGACCACGGCGAGTTATCTCCAGGCACTGGCGAAGCCGTCGAGCGTGCCGAAGACACCTCGGGAGAAGATCGAAGCGCTGGCCCAGCGACACCGTTTCTTCCACTGGTGTCTGGAGTTCCCCGATGTATGTGCCGAAGGTGGGTTCGATGTGGTGCTGGGGAATCCGCCGTGGGAGCGGATCAAGCTCCAGGAGAAGGAGTTCTTCGCCGCCCGTGACCCCGAGATAGCGATGGCCCCGAACAAGGCCGCTCGTGATAGGCTCATCAGGAAGCTGAAGCGTAGCATCCCGGCTCTGTATGCCGACTTCCAGCAGGCACTGCATGATGCCGAGGCCGAAAGCCGGTTCGCGCGACAGAGCGGGCGGTTCTCTCTAACAGCGAGGGGCGACATCAACACGTACGCTTTGTTCGCTGACCTGAACCGTGCATTGCTCCATCCCATGGGTCGAGCAGGCGCTGTTATCCCTCCTGGCATAGCCACTGACGATACGACCAAAGTGTTCTTCGGCGACCTCCTCAAGACAGGTACGCTAGTGTCTCTGCTCGGAATGGACAACGAGGCGATGATCTACTTCCCGGGGATAGACCACCGGAACAAGTTCTCGCTCCTCACCCTGGGCGGAAGAGATGCTGGGGTGGAAGCGCCTGTATTCACCTTCTCGTGCAGGCGCCTTGACTATACTGCCCTTCCCGAGCGTCGCTTCACTCTGACCGACGAAGAGATCAACTTGCTGAACCCGAACACACACACCTGCCCGGTCTTCCGCACCCGCGCCGATGCGGAACTCACGAAGAGCATCTACCGGCGCGTTCCTGTGCTAGTTCGGGAAGCACGGGAGGACAAGCCGGAAGCGAACCCGTGGAGCATCTCGTTCTCAACGATGTTCCACATGGCGAACGACTCAAACCTCTTCAGAACACCGGGCGACTTCCCGAACGGCATCCCGCCGGACCACCTGCCTCTCTATGAGGCGAAGCTCATGCACCAGTTCGACCATCGCTGGGCGACGTATGAGGGCGCCAGCCAGGAGGAGCTTCGGAAGGGCCTCGCTCGGGACCTGACTGATCATGACAAGGGCGATGTGGACCACGCTGTACGGCCACGCTACTGGGTACCGAAGGAAGAGGTCATCCTGCGCACATCCCGTGTGCCACCCAACGTAGTGCGAGGCTACCGGACTGGCAACAAGGAGCTACTCGGACAGGAGCTTCCCTACTGGCTTGCTGGGCACCACTACAGGTACGGGAACTCCGAGACCGCTAACTGGGTCTTCGGCCGACTGCGCTTCACCGATCCCTTCGCGGCCTTCATGAACACGTTCCACGCTCAGGAACTGGAGAAGGACTACCCGCTTACCGAACGAGACCTGAAGCGAATCGTGGAGTTCTGCAAGCAGCACGAGCCGAGCCAGGAGATGGACTGGTTCGCTCTGGCCCGCCTGCTCATCGAGTCCAAGACCCCAAGGTGGCTCCTCGGCTTCCGGGATGTGGTCAGCAACATCGTCCAGCGCACCGCCATCTCCGCCGTGCTACCGAGAGCGGGTGCCGGCCACACCCTGCCCCTCCTGCACACGCAATCTGAGGCACCACGCGGTGCGTGCCTTGTGGCGAACATGAACTCACTTGTACTGGACTTCGTAACGCGGACGAAGCTTGGCGGCACGCATCTGTCCTTCTTCGTGCTTCAGCAGCTTCCAGTACTGGCCCCAGACCGGTACACCCAGGCAGACGTCGACTTCATCGTGCCACAAGTGCTGGAGCTGACCTACACCGCCTGGGACCTGAAGCCATTCGCCGAGGACTTGGAATACGACGGGCCGCCATTCACGTGGGACCCTGACCGCCGGGCGATCCTGCGGGCCGAACTCGACGCCTACTATGCCCACCTCTACGGCCTAAACCGGAAGCAGCTCCGCTACATCCTCGACCCGCACGGCTTGACCGACCGGGAGCTTGAGGACATACTCGATCCAACTGAAGACCCGCCCGAAGCCCCCCGCACCACCGACTTCCCCGGCGAGACCTTCCGGGTCCTCAAAGAGAAAGAGATCAAGAAGTACGGCGAATACCGCACGCAGAGGCTGGTGTTGGAGGCGTGGGAGCGGATGTTTGGAGGCAGATGAACCGCCAACCGAGGAGACTGAGATGAGTGTGGTTGACGACGTTGCAGCTACTCTCGCACAGCTAACGGACGAGCAACTCAGCGCGGCCATCCAGCAGGCCGACGAGCATCAGTACAGCCACGAGAGAGTGCCACTGGACCTTGACATGGCCGTGGCGCGACTGCGTGCCGTTCGGGACCACCTGCAGCAAGCGTTGTCCAGCAACTCGTTTGCCTTACTGCCGCCCACGATCCAGCGAGATCTGATGTCCCTCCTCAGTGCGGTCTCTACTCACGTCACCGGCCTTGTGGGCGGGGAGGACACTCTTGATGCTCTCGTCGCGGACACTGACGCGCTCGATGCCTATGCCTGGCGGAACAGGATCGCTGAGCATGCGCAATTCGTGTCTGAACTCACCGCAGCACAGACGCAGCTTGCCGGCCTGGTGGCGGAGACGCAGAAACTGAAAGACGATGTGAGCGCGGTTCTGGCACAGACGCCAGACCTCGTTGCGCTGACCCAGCAGGCGCAAGAGGCTGCCGCCGTAGCGATGCAATCGCAGCAGACCGCCCAAGGCGCGCAAGAGCAGGTCGCGGAGCTCGCCCAACAGGCGGGCCAAGCGGCCACCTCGGCCGCTGAAGCGCAGCAGGCGGCTCAAGCCGCATCTGAACAGGCCGGTCAGGCGGCGCAGCAGTCGCGTGAGGCCGCCGACGGCGCAGGCCAGGCGCGCCAGAGCGCTCAAGAGGCACTTCAGGCGGCAAGTCAGTCAGCGCAGCAGGCGCAGACAGCCCAGACTGAGGCAACTGAGCGCAACACGAACATCAACACGCTCCTTGGTCAGGCGCAGGCGAGCAGGCAACAGATCGCCGTGGTTGAGGCCGAACTCAAGGCGCTTCAGGATGCCGGGGAGGAGTTCCGTCAGAAGATGGCGGACACCGAAAGCCAAGCGAAGGCGGCCATGGCCGAGGCCCGGCAGAACGCAGACAGCGTCATCACGGACAACTCGCAGCGCACGGAAGCGTTGCTTACCGAGCTCAAGGCGAATGAGGACCGTATCGAAGACGCTCTGCAGAAGGCTACGGGCGTCTCGCTCTTCCACTCGTTCCACCAGAGCCAAGGTCGAGTCGGAGCTCGGAAGTGGGTCTGGGCATTCTTTGCCGGCGTACTGGGCCTTGGGACGGTGGCTTGGGTCGGCTATCTTACGACCATCTCTCCCGCTATTACGCTGGCGGTTTACTTCAAACTGGGAGTCGCCATCCCTGTCGGTCTGCTCGTCTGGTTCTGCATCGCGCAGTACAACCACGAGCGCCGGCTCGAAGAGGAGTACGCCTTCAAGTCCAACATCAGCCTATCTCTCGTGCCATACAAGGACTTGGTCGCAACGGGATTCAGTTCTGAAGACGAAGCGTCCAAGAGCAAGTACGCCCAGTTCCTGGTCGACTCAGTTGAGAAGGTCTTCACTCCCCCTGTCGGCCGTCGTGCCGACATCGATCTGTCGGCTTTGAAGTCGCTGGGGACCGAGCAACTCAGGCAGCTGACGGAGTTGCTGACTGCTGTAGCGAAGGTAGTCAGGGGGGGCTAGGCGACCGTCGTTGTCATTCATCACAAGAGGCGTAGGAGGCGATATATGCCGTGCACGACAAGGATGAGAACCAGATTCAGCGGGCCTATTCTCGGCACACCGGTAGGCCGTCGGTTTCGCGTGCTGTCCTGGTTTATCGAGGGCAGCGGTGCCGAGGAATGTCTGGTGATCCGCGATATGCGTGATGTAGACGGCGATACCGCTTACAGGGCGGCTGGGCCCATACCCGAAGGGTCCCACGCTTTCGACGGCACAGGCGCGGGGCCGGTCATAGTTGTCGGCCAGTCGAAAGTGGAGTTCTTCTTGGAGGTTGAGGCTGGGGAGGCAGATGACGTACGCAGTAAGCAACACAGCCCCTGAAACGGGAAACTGAGACTGCTAGGGCATCGCGGCGCCGTGGGTCGCGTTACGGAGTGAGTGCATGGACGTCTTCGCTCTTCGTGACAAAGTTGTATCCGACTACCGCCGTTACATCGAGAGCTTCGTCCGCATCCAGGACGAGCGGATCGCAGCTCACGTTCAGGAGCAGTTCGATGCCGGCAGGTTCTGGCCAGAGAGCATCCTGCAACTGAACCCCGCTTACGAGCCCGGTCCGACCCTCGACGAACTCGCTTCGCGGGACGAGATCACACCGGGCACAGCTCGGTTCTTCCGCAGACGGGATGGTGGACCAATCCGACTGTACCGACACCAGCATGAGGCCCTGGAGACAGCCCGACGATGGGAGCCTTATCTCGTCACCACCGGCACGGGGTCTGGTAAGACGCTGGCGTACTTCATCCCGATCTACGATCACATCATCCGCACGAACCCGCACGAGGAGAAGGTCCGGGCGATCATCGTTTACCCAATGAACGCGCTGATCAACAGCCAGTACGAGGCGCTGAAACAGTACACGAGCCAGTATCCTGAGTCACCCGTCACCTTCGAGAAGTACACCGGGCAAGAGCGCGATCAGGCACGACAGCGCATCCTCGACCACCCACCGCATATCATCCTCACGAACTACGTCATGCTGGAGTACATGCTGCTCCGGCCGCAGGAGCACCACCTGTTCGACCGCATCCGGTCTGGCAACATCGAGTTTCTCGTGATCGACGAGCTGCACACCTACCGAGGACGGCAGGGGGCTGACGTCGCTATGCTCATCCGGCGTCTGCGGGAGAGGATCGGCAATCCTCGCATCCTCTACGTAGGCACCAGCGCGACCATGGCGACTGGAGGGAGCCGAGGAGAGCGGCGAGCCGCAGCGGCGCAGACAGCGACTCAGCTCTTTGGCGTTGACGTGAAGCCGGAGAACGTTATCGACGAGTCCCTTCGACGCATCATCCCCATCCCTCCGCCTGAAGACCAGGCCTCGCTCCGCGCCGCTGTGGAAGCCCCCACGCCCGAGGGCAAGATCGAGAGCCTCCGCAGCAGCCCCCTCTCCTCTTGGCTTGAGTGGACCTTCGGCATTGCCGAGGAGGATGGGCGCCTTGTCAGACGCAGGCCGATCACCTTCGAGGACGGTGTGCACAAGCTGAGCGACGAAAGCGGCCTGCCCGTGGAGGAGTGCCGCACAAAGCTCCGGGCACTCCTCACGATTGGGAACGCCACACCCAATGAGGAAGGGGACCCGCTCTTCGCCTTTCGCCTTCATCAGTTCCTGGCCGGGGGTGGAGCAGTGTACGCCGGCCTACGACCCGAGGCTGACCGGCACATCACCCTCGAGGGTCAGCAGTATGGGCCCGATGGTGAGTCCTTCCTGTATCCCCTCGCCTTCTGTCGGGAGTGCGGGCAGGAGTACTACATGGTCGTCCGCCAGAAGGTGGACGGCGGGCAGAAGCTCATACCAGATGAGCCATTCCTTGAGCAGTCAGATGACGAGGATCTGGAGCAAAGCGGCTATTTTCTTCTCGACGAGCACGGGCAATGGTCAGATGAGATCATCAGCGGGGATCTCCCCGACCACTTCTGGGACACACGAGGAAGGACCCCGAGAGTCAAATCCGACTACACCAAGCACGTTCCGAAAAAGCTACGTGCCAGTGCCGCGGGAGCAGTGGACTCGCTGGAGGACACATCCGTGGAGGGGTGGTTCCAGCCGAAACCATTCCTGCTCTGCTTGAGATGTGGCGTTGCTTACGGGCGGAACGAACGAAACGATTTCCGAAAGCTGACGAAGCTCAGCCATACCGGACGCAGCACCGCTACAACCTTGGTGGCCATGTCAGCCGCTGTCTACCTTCGAGAGGACCCCAGCACCCCGCCTTCAGCTCGGAAGCTGCTGAGCTTCACCGACAACCGGCAGGATGCTTCCTTGCAGGCCGGCCACCTGAACGACTTCGTCCAGGTTGCTCTCGTCCGAGCAGCGCTTTACCGGGCGCTGAGCGAGGCGCAGGAACTCGATCACGCCACCGCGGTGCAGGCCGTGTTCGCCGCCATCGGCCTTTCGCAGGACCTGTACGCCAAAGAGCCTGTGGAGTACGGTCCTGGGAAGAGCCGCAACGAGGAAGTCTTCAGGTCGCTGCTGGAGTACCGGATCTACGAGGACCTTCGCCGGGGCTGGCGCATCATCCAGCCGAATCTGGAGCAGTGCGGGCTGCTGCAGATGGACTTCTTCGGGCTATCCGACTTCTGCCGGGACGATCGGCCCTGGCAGGCACACCAAATGTTGGCGAACGCTAGCCCGGAGACACGTGAGCAGGTCGTACGGGCCTTCCTTCTGCACATGCTGCGGGAGCTCGCCCTCGACGCCAGACCTTTGACCGAAGACGCCCAGAACCAGCTCCGCAGGCGGGTGGAGCAGACCATCAAGTCGCCCTGGTCTTTCGGCGAGCGCGAGCGCCTCCGGCAAGCCAGCTACTTCCAGCTCTCCGGACGGCCGGCCCGTGATGCCCGCAGCCTGGGTCCCACCTCCCGAGTGGGGCGCTACCTCCGTGCCCGTCGGACTTGGGACCTCGACCGAGACCTAAGCGCAGACGAGTATCGGGGACTGCTCGAAGCGCTGGTGGGCGCTCTCCATGGGCAGTATCTGGCCGTGTCCAAGGAGGGCGAGTCGGAGCGGGTTCAGATCCTCACGAACAGCCTGCGCTGGGGGCTCGGCGACGGCTCGCCGCCGGATCCCGATCCCGTCCGAAGCCGCTGGACCCCGGACAACCGGCTTCTGGATAGAGAGAGAAGGGCGAATGAGTTCTTCGCTGAGCTCTATCGGAAGACAGCAAGTGAGTTGGTGGGAGTCGAAGGTCGCGAACACACGGCGATGGTGCCTGTAGACCTCCGGCAGGAACGCGAGGCCCGCTTCCGGAACGGCGAGCTGACGGCCCTCTTCTGCTCTCCGACCATGGAACTGGGCATCGACATCTCAGACCTCAGTGTCGTCCACCTTCGCAATGTACCGCCCACCCCGGCGAACTACGCGCAACGCAGTGGACGGGCCGGCCGAGGCGGACAGCCGGCACTGGTGGTCACCTTCTGCAGCGAGGTAAGCAACCACGACCAGTACTTCTTCCGACGGCGCCCAGACATCGTTGCTGGGGCTGTCTCCGCAGCGCGACTTGATTTGACCAACGAGGAACTCTTGCGCGCACACGTCCAGTCGGTGTGGCTGGCAAAGACAGGGCGCAGCCTTGGCAAGAGCATCATCGATGTGCTCGACCTCGAACTCGAAGAACACCCTTTGAGCCAGGCGGTGAAGGAGAGCATCCAGCTCTCCATCGACTCGCTCGCGCTGGTGCGTGCCACGTGCCAAGCCGTCCTCGACGCCTGCGGTGAAGAGGTCAGCCGTGCTCTCTGGTACAGCGATGATTGGCTGGACCGAATTCTTCAAGCGGCGCCTGCCGAATTCGACCGTGCCTTAGATCGCTGGCGTGGTCTCTACGCTGCAGCCGTGCGAGAGCGCGATGAGGCACGACATCTCATGGACAACCATCGGACGCCTCCCAGGGAGCGTCGTACGGCCGAACGCCGTGAGCTTGAGGCCCGGCGCGAGATCGACCTGCTTCTGAACCAGATGGAGGGTTACTCGGCGTCGGATTTCTACCCGTACCGGTACCTCGCCAGCGAGGCATTCATCCCCGGCTACAACTTCCCCCGTCTCCCGGTGCTGGCCATGGTTCCTCGCGAGGACAAGCAGGACGTCATTGACCGCCCCAGGTTTCTGGGGATCTACGAATTCGGTCCTCGCAACCTGCTGTACCACGAGGGCGGGAAGTACCAGGTCTATCGGAGCCTGCTGCCCCCCGGCGGGATTGACCAGCGGCTGACCTCCGCCAAGCTCTGCGAGCAGTGTGGCTACTTCCACGAAGGCCCCGGGGCTAGTGTGGATCGCTGTGACAACTGCGGTGTTCCCCTTGAGGCGGGGCAGTGCGAATACCTACCACGGCTCTTTGAGATGAGCACCGTCTACGGAAGGCGCGTGGAGCGGATTACATGCGATGAGGAGGAGCGCCTGAGACAGGGCTTTGTATTGGCTCTCCAGTACAGGTTCGCTCTGAGATCGGACGGGACACCACAGGTTGAGGAGGCGGCCGCTGTCGACTCCGACGGAGTGCCATTGCTCACGCTGCGTCACGCCCCTCAAGCCACTCTGTGGCGCATCAACCACGGCTGGAAGAAGGCAAAGCAGCGGGGTTTCACCATCGACGGCCAGACCGGCCGCTGGGGTAAGAGGCCCGGCGAGATCCGCCCCGACCCGGAGAGTGCCGATCGGGATCCACGTACCGATATCCGCATCTTCATTCGAGACACCCGCAACCTCCTGTTGCTGAGGCCGCACGTGCCCGAAGGCGGCGACCCCGAGAGCATCCTATCCAGCCTCGGCTACGCTCTTCAGCGTGGCATCCAGGAGCTGTACAACATCGAGGAGCGGGAGATCGCCAGCGACCGGATTGGCCAGGGCGACTATCGGTACATCCTCCTCTGGGAGCAGGCCGAGGGTGGAACTGGCGTCTGGCCGCGGCTCATGTCCGAGCCGGACGCTGTGGCCCGGGTGGCCCGAGAGGCGCTACGCATCTGCCACTTCGATCCCGACACCGGCGACGATCAGGACGAAACATGCAGTCGAGCCTGCTACCGATGCTTGCTCAGCTACTCGAACCAGGGCGACCACCCGAGGCTCGACCGCCATGCCGTGAAGGACCTCCTGATGGCGCTCACCGCTGCCGTCATGCAGGGCGTGTCGCCCGCGAGTGATCGAGAGGCGCACTTCTCCTGGCTTTCAGAACGGGTCGACAAGCGGTCGAGTCTGGAGAAGGAGCTACTGCAGCTGCTCTACGAGACGGGCCGCAAGCTTCCAGACCGCACACAATACCGGGCTGAGTCCGAGGTCTTCGCTGAGGCTGACTTCTACTACGAGAGAGCCGGTCGCCCTGGAGCTGCCGTGTTTGTGGACGGGCCCGACCACGATGAGCCGCAGCGTCGAGAACGGGACCATGCGGAGAGATCAAAGCTTGCAGACCTCGGCTACCGAGTCATCATTGTTTGTTACGACGAGGACCTGCTGGAGCAAATCAGCCGCCATGCTGATATCTTCGGCAGAGGGCACTGAAGTGGTGATCCAGATGTCCGGTTCCTATGGTGGTAAGACTGCGCAATGAGCCACCACATCATGACTGCAATACTAGAAGGACGGTTCACCAATGGCACTTGCACGATGTGAGGAACACGGCCCCCCCATAGGGCGGACGAACACGTACACGTATCGCCACGATCCGGTCTCCCACCCCGACAGCGGTTTGGTTTGCGGCATAACCGGATGTGACAAGCCCGCACACGTCTGGATTACCGCTGACGAGGAGAGGCTTTACAGCGCAGGCCAACGTGTCTTCGAGCTGCCGACCCAGGCGATAAAGGTGCGGCTGGTGTCAGTCGGCGTCGGGAATTGACCCACCATCGGCATCCAATACTGACCCACCCTGGAGTGGTGAAATCAGTTCGAGGTTGCCTCTCAGATCCCTTCAGAGACCTTCTGCCATCGCGGTGGGTGGCTCACTTTTCGACGCCGATCACCTCTCTAGGTGGGTCATTATTGCACGCCGACTAACAGCCGAGGGCCTGAAGCACACTGCCCAGGTTGTTGATGTCCGTCGCGACGCTCGGATGCTCGGGCCCGTAGGCCTTCTCATCTATCGCCAGCGCCCGCTCGAAGTGCCGCCGCGCGCCCTGGAGGTCACCGAGGGCATGCAGCACACCGCCCAGGTTGCTGACGTCGGTCGCAACCTCGGGGTGGTCGGGTCCGTAGGCCTTCTCATCTATCGCCAGCGCCCGCGCGAAGTGGTCCCGCGCTTCCTCCAGGTCCCCGAGGTCCTTAAGCACAGAGCCCAGGTTGTTAACGGCCGTCGCGACATTCGGATGGTCAAGGCCGTATGCTTTCTCGAAGATCGCCAGCGCGCGCTCGAGGCGCGCCCGCGCTCCCTCCAGGTCACCGAGGCCCTGAAGCACACGGCCCAGGTTGTTGGCCGCCGTCGCGACGTTCGGATGGTCGGGCCCGTAGGCCTTCTCATCTATCGCGAGCGCCCGCGCGAAGTGCTCCCGCGCACCCGTCACGTCGCCGAGGTCCTGAAGGACCAGGCCGAGGTTGTTGGCGGCCGTAGCGACGTTTGGGTCCTCAGGGCCGTGCGCTTTCTGCATGATGCCCAGGGCCCGCTCGAAGTGCTCCCGCGCGCCGGGGAGGTCGCCGAGGTCGTGGAGTACACCGCCCACGTTGCTGAGGGCGCTCCCGAGGTTGGGGTGGTCTGGGCCATAGGCCTTCTCGGTTAGCGACAGGCCACGCTCCAGAGCTGCCTTCGCTGCGGAGAACTCGGCGCGGCCGTGGAGGTAGAGGCCGGCCTGGTTAAACAGGCGGCCGGATTGCTCAGCCGCGGCATCCAGGTCGGCCGCGTGAGGCGCGGCCGCGAGCGCGTGAGGTAGGAGACGAGCGCAGACGGGCCAGGTGCGCACGTCTTTAGATTCGGAGGGAAAGGCCGAGTTTACGAGGCGGGTGGCGGCCGCGGCCCATGTGCGTCTGTCTTTCTCGGGCAGCCGGTCGCGAGTTACGGCCTGGACGAGGCGGTGGAGGGAGAGGGATTCACCCTCAACTCGGACGAGTGAGTAGCGGCGGAGAACGGCCAGTGCGTCGTTGAGTGAGACGGGATCGCGGGCGGCCGCGCGGAGGCGACGGGGGAGATGTCGCGCGCCGTTCCGGAGGAGAGAGAGGGGGATGTCGTCGGGGGCGAGGTAGGCGCAGAGGTTGAGGAGGTCGGCGGCGGGCCGGGACTCGCGGCGCACCTGGTCCATGGCGAGCGTCCAGGTGGTAGCGACGGTCTCCGAGTATGCCTCGGGGGGTTTCTCCTTTCCCCAAAGCTCCCGGCGCCGAGTCTGGAAGAGCTTGAGGTAGTCGGTCAGGGCGATCCCGGTGGCCTCGACGTAGGCGGCGGCCTGCTCGAGGGCGAGGGGGAGGTCGCCGAGGGCGTCGGCGAGTTCGGCGGCCCCCTCCTCCTGCGCTGTGCGCTTGCGGAGGAAGTCGAGGGATTCCTCGCGCTCGAACTCCTCGACGGTGAGGGGGCTGGCGACGGCCCCCCAGCTTGGGTCGAGGGAGGTAATGAGAAGGTGGCCCGCGCCGCCGCGCGGCAGGTAGTCCCGCACCGCATCCGGGTTGGGCGCGTTGTCGAAGATGAGGAGCCAGCCGGAGTTCTGCTCGAGCCAGTGGCGAACGGCCTGGACGATGACCCTCTGGTCGGGTTCTTCCTTCTCTCGGAGGTCGAGAGCGGCGGCGAGGCCGGCGTAGTCGGATGCCAACTGGGCGGGCTCCTCGGAGCGGACCCACCAGATGACGGAGTAGTCGCCAGCATATTGATACGCGTACTCGAGGGCGAGCTGGGTCTTGCCGACGCCGCCAAGGCCGACGACGGCCTGGGTGAGTGCGGCGTGCTGGCCCTTCGCAAGCGCGTCGTCGATGCCGGTGAGGAGAGACTCGCGGCCGGTGAAGTTGGGATTGCGGAGGTGGGGGACGTTCCAGACAGGCGGGAGGACTCCGGGGAAGGTGGGGGGAGCCTGCACCGAGCGCTCGACTTCTGCTGGGAAGACCGGGGCGGATTGCGGCTTAGCTCGGCCGGGCTTTGCTCCCTCGAGAAGCGCCTCGCGCGCGGCATCCTGATCCGACCCGACGAGGTCGATGAGAACGATGGGACCGAGGAGACCCTCCGGTTTGCACTCGCCGACGCGGACGGGCACCAGCTTCCGCTCCTGGCCGTTGGGGTCTTTGCGGAAGGCTTCGGCCCACTCGGGCTGGGTGTAGACAGCACTCACGTAGTCATCGGAGAGCACGGCGATGGTTCGCTCGGCATCCCTGGTGGCGCGGTCCATCTCAAGCGCGAAGTTCGAGCCCGGCCGGAAGTCCCAGGCCTGGAGAATGGTGGTGTAGCCTGCATCCTCAAGCTGCCAGGCGATCCACGCTGCCCACTGGCGGTCGGCATTGTTGTAGCTGATGAAGAAGTCCCTCACCTGCGGCTCCGCGGCGGGGTCGGTTTGCCCGTGCTGTCTAGAAACTCATCCGGGGTCCAGGCTGCTCGTGGCGCCCCTCTCGTGGTATTCTCTCCCCTCGTGCATACCCCTGCGCTGAGAGGCACCGAGGATGGAGCATGCCGTCGAACGAGGACCGGATTGGGCGGGCCTGCCCGTGATTGCGACCGTGGCGCGGCTGCTCTGTCGGGAGCTGACGCTGCAGAACGAGTACCTGCTGCTGGAGAACCGGATTCTCAAGGAGAAGGTCTCGGTGCGAATCCGGTTCACCGACGAGGAACGCCGGTCACTGGCCGAGGCCGCGTTAGCGATGGGCCGCTCCCTGATGAAGGAAGTGGTGAGTATCGTCAGGCCGGAGACGATCCTGGCTTGGCAACGGCGACTGGAGCGGCAGAAGTGGGACTACAGCTCCCGCCGGACTCGGGAACCGGGCCGCCCCAGGACACCGGACGACATCGAAGCCCTGGTCTGCCGCCTGGCGCGAGAGAATGCCTGGGGCTACCAACGCATCCGTGGGGAATTGCTGAAGCTGGGCATCACCCGCTCCAAGGGCTGTATCGCCGACATCCTGCGCCGCAAAGGATTGCCGCCGTCGCCGCAGCGCCAGGGGTTAACCTGGCAGCAATTCCTCTCTCGTCATGCCGAAGTGATGCTGTGCGCCGATCTCTTCACCAAGGAGGTGTGGACCTTCTGTGGTCTCAGGACGGCTTATGTGCTGTTCGTGCTGCACCTGGGCACGCGGCGGGTCGTGCTGGCGGAAGCTACCTTCTGCCCTCATGGCCTGTGGATGGGCCAGATGGCGCGCAACCTGCTGATGAGCTGCGAGGATCTGGAGATCGCCCCTCGGTTCGTACTGCATGATCGGGACAAGCTGTTGGCCTGGGACTTCGATACGGTTCTCACCACGGCCCATTCGAAGGTGGTGAAGACGCCCTTTCGCGCCCCCGATGCCAATGCCTACGCGGAACGATGGGTGCGCAGCGTGACCGGTGAATGCCTGGATCATCTCATCCTCTTCGGCATGAGCAGCCTGCAGCGCGCGCTGCGAGTCTACTGCGACTTCTTCAACGGACATCGTCCGCATCAGGGGATCGCCAATCGAATACCGGAGCACCGAGCGACAGGGGAGACGTCGCGAGACTACGTCGAACAGATATCGGATGGGGATCTCGCGGTGGAGTGCGAGCAGTTCCTGGGTGGCTTGCTCAACTCGTACTACCGGAAGGCCGCGTAGCCAGCACTGGAGATGCTTGTCCGATGAAAACGCCGGAGCCCGCATCGCCACCGGCGCTCTCAGTCGCGGGGTCCGGAACTCTGATCGTCACCCCGGCCCCTCGTTACAAGGTTCAATCGCGGCCCTGCATGACCCATTGCCCCGTCGCCGAACGGGTTACCACTCCCTCTGGGGACACCGATGAGTTTCTGGACAGCACGGGTCTCTGGATTCCCCGTATCGGTCCTCCAGCTCTCGTTGCTAGTGGGTCAGGTTTCCACGCCGATTCGGCCTCTAGGCGGGTCATTCCTGGACGCCGACTAACAGGCAGTCAACCTGGCGACTATGTACATGGGGTTCGCGCCCGCAATCGGCTTCGGTCACCGCGGTCTGGGACCCCATTCCCGCCGCTCTTCCAAAGCGCCATTCTCAATGCCGGACGGTAAGCGCTCCGGTATTCAGCAGCGTCAGCGCGCCGAAGAAGCTCCGTGCGTAGTGGTCGGCCTTCTGGCGGACGTAGCCAGGCAGCACGAACCAACCCACCGGAACGGCGATCACTGCGAGTCCCGTGGAAACCAGAGCCCATAGTAGGGGACAGCCGAACCAGATCAGACCGACCCAGCAACCCACGGCGCTGAGGACCGAAAGCGGCATCCAGATTGGTCGGAGTCCCGCCAGGTTCCTGGCAAACCCGAAGTCCGTGTTGTGGAGGCGGACGCGCTCTCCCTCGGGAGCTTGCCAGAGCCGGCTCCGTAGCGTCGCGACCGCATCGTTGATGACCCGCCTGGTCTCCTCATAGGGGCCCTGGCTCGCGGCCGCAGGGACATCCAACCCAGTCAAAGCCTTGATTGCCTCGTACCAGAGGGTTCTCTGCTGACCAGAGATCTCATCGTTCGTCGGCTGTAGCCAGCGATGTGTCGGCGCGTCATGAGGCCAGTCGGGCCACAGCTGACGCTGAAGCCGGTTGCCGAAAGCCGACGCCAAGTGGGAGATGAACACCGCGACCACGGCTCCGAGTCCTGCTCCGGACACCAGCAACGCAACCCAGCCGCCGAACGGTAGCTTGTACGCAGCGGCCACCGGTAGCAGGGGGAGAACAGTCACGAGGCCCGGGATGAAGCGCGCCTTCCTCTCATAGTGGTCACTCAGGTTCAGGTAGCGCAGCCAGGTGTCACTCATCTGATACTCCGAGGAGCAGGTTCTCTCTCCGACCGATCTTACCGACGAAGCAGCTTACCCGGCCTGGTTCTCCGACGATCAGAATCACAGGTGGGAGGCCCTCTCGCGCCATGTGATCCGCGAGCCATGCGAACACCCGTCGGTCATCTGTGCCTGGGGCTGTAGAGGCACCCTTCGGATGCGAGTGCCACTCTCCAACGTACTCCAGCATGCCGTCAGTCTTCGCGGTGAGCGACTGCACCTCTTCGTTCAGCCCACGGCAACCCCGGATGTAGAGGGTAGACCACTCCTCACTATCCGGCGGTGAGGGCACGGTGTCCACGATGTATACGAGGCCCCTCTGCACGTCAAAGGAGCCGAGGAGAACGCCGCCGGTCTCATTGGGGAGCTTCGCCTCACGGAGTTCGGACAACCTCCGAAGCAGACCTTCATCAGCAACCACTGTCCATTGCCCCACCTGGTGTCGGAGCACAGGCGCAGGCTGCACATCCAGGTGACGAGTATTGCCCTCTGCGTCCGCGCGCCAGATCGCGATGGCCGCTTCGGGCCGCGTCAGGATCATCTCAGTCGCGCCGGCCGCGATGGCCGAATGACGTGCCACCAAGCTCTGGGGGAGGGTGCTCGTGACGTCGCGGCAGGACTGCCCGTACCGACGTTGGCCAGGTGCTGGAGCAGACATCCCCTCCAGTTGAGGGTCGCGTGCGAGGGCCCGGTAGTACTGCATCTCGAGCGCGTCCAGACGGAAGGTGCGCTTGTCGTCTTCGGCGATAAGCACCAGGTTCTCCCCGTTCGGAGTCAAGAAGAGCGATAGCCGCCGCGCCGTTACATCCACATCGCAGGCCAGGTGACGGGCAACCGGCACCGAAGCGGACATGTCAATAATGGCGTCCGCTGCTTGGTAGGCATCGGCGACGTCCGGTTCGCGCTCCCCAGGCCGCAGGACGTCCACCGGAAGGGCCGTGAACGACGTCGAATCAGCCACAATAGCGTTGGCCATATGGGCAAGGGCTTCGGCTTTCGACCGCCCAACGAACCAGGCCGGGAGAGCGTGTCGCGCTACGTTGTGCGGCATGAGGACATCATGGTCGATAAGGGTCCATTTGCCGAACGCGCTCCGGGCGAGGTTCATCACGACCTGCGACCCAAGGGCCCCGACGCCAACTGCCAGAAGCTGCGGCTCTTGGCATGGCGAGAGGCCGTTCATGGTGCGAGCCAGTGGCCGGGTGAGTTCCCTCATCACGTTCAGCATGTGCACCGCGATGTCCTCACCTCGCTTTGATCCATTCGCTCCGACAGCAACTCCAAGCCCGAGATCCTTCTCCACCTGGTACCAAATGCCCAGCTTTACACCGATGTCGCGGACTGTGTCCCCAAGAAGGAAGGCGCTCGCGTCGATCCGCTCCACAGCCCCGCCCGGCTCGCGCACCAGCGGAAAACGCATGACGTAGATCAGGCGGCAATCGAACAGAGACCTGTCGCGGTTCTCAAGGTACCAGCGCTTCAGGCGGCTCCGGGTTTCCGACAGGAGATCGAGGCCGGCCGGTTCGACGAGATCGGCCAGCGTCGCCAAGGTAGTCGGTTGCCAGTGGATGATCCCGTGGACTTGCGGCTGGCAGCCGTGCGCGCTGACCACAAAGCTCGGAGCCTTCGCCGGCGGCGGAGTGGTCTGGGCAATGAGGAAGTGACCTCCCTCGCTAGATGAGCGATCCTCCGTGATGTAGAGCCGCTCCGGCGCGTCCCCGCCGAAGTCCAGGTCGTGAGGGAGGACAATATGGCCCGCGTAGCCGACGATGAACGGTTCCAGTGGCTGTTCCTCCCGGTGGAGTTCGCCCTTCGCCGTGAGGGCCATCCAACGCCGCAGTTCGTGGACGAAACGCGGGGCCGTCCAGCGGAGCTTGACTGACTCGTAGGGCTCCTCATAGAGACAGATGCTCCGGGGGCGTCCGGGAGCGCGGAGGTTCAGGTGCGGAACCAAGGGGAAGTCCGTGCGAAGGGCTTCTATCTCCGGCGCGAGTCTGTCGCTTCGCCAGAACGTGACGGCGACGCGTTCCCGTGGGCGGATAGGGTGCACTCGGCACTGCGGTACCTCCACCTCCACGTCGAACACCACCACCTCGTCGGCGGCCCTTCTCCTGCATTCGACCAGGGCGGCATATTCGACGGCTTCCGCTGCCAGGGCGATGGCGAGTTGCCGTGCCTTCGGGATCGTGAGATCACGGTCAGCAACAGGATCTCCCTCAACCGGGAAGAAAACGGCAGCCATCCCCCTCATCCCGCCCGAGGCGTCCGCCGTGTCGCGACGTAGTACCCACCCACAGCGGCCTCTTTCTTGAGGATTGCCTTGTTCTCCCCGATCTCGATCACGAGCGGCCCCGGAGCGCCCTTGTTGGGGTGCTCCATGGTCACAACGAACTGGCCGTCGCGCTTCTCCGCCACTTCCGCGTAGTATGCTGCCGCCTGGCGGTGAGGAGGCTGATCGTTGTCGTCCTTCGCACCCTTGGCCGGGATCGGGCAGCTCGTGGCGACCATCACCGCTCCGGTCTGGCCGTACTCCTCGTAGAGCTCGGCCACCTCCGGGACGGGCTCTGTCTTCTCCTTGCCACGTTCCTCGTTGAGCGAAAGGTAGCTACAGTGGTGCGGCAGCTTGGCGATGTCCCACTCGAGGCGGTTCTGGTTCTTCTTGCTGACCGTCACCATCACGATGTCGGCCAGAGCATCCCAGTGGCAGTCTGACAGGAGCAGCGCCTTGGTATCGACTCCACTGATTCGGAAGGTCACGTGCATGACGAGGGCATCGCCGTTGCGGTCCTCGACGGTGTTCTCGTCCTGGCGGACCGCGAACGGGGAGTGGACGAAGAACTCGACGCCGTGTTTGGCGAGCGAGAGTTCGGGGGCCACCTGCCCGGCATCGGTGATCAGGTGACGGCGCTTCTCCAGGTCAACGCCATTGCTCTCGCACCACTCTTTGAGGCGCTCCGGGCGAGAGAAGACGCGGATACCCACTCCGTTCTTGAACCGGTGGCGCGCCTCCTTCTGCAGGATCCTGGCTTCGGCGTCGTCCAGTGCGGATTCCGTGATAGTGGCCGCAGGGACCCACAGCACCTCGATCTTGATACGGCCGTCCCCCTGGTACTTCGCCGCGTGCTCAAGGTGGAAGAATGAGGAGAACCCGGCAAAGTGGTCTCGGTCGAGGTGCGTAAAGGCCACCACGTCATAGGAGTCGCGGCCGGCCGCCTCCAGATCAGCGCGAAGCTCCTTCGGAAGATCGCACGGGAGGTCCCCCTTGTCGTTGGGGTCTCGTATGTCTGCGTAGTCGAAGAGGAGCTTCTCGCCGCCCTTCAAGTCTATGCGACAACAGTCGGCATTGCCCAGCGGGAAGAACGTCATCTTGTGCATAGCGCACCTCCTATCACCGTCGTAACCATCGCTTTACCACCCTCAGCTCAGCCCGCGATGCGGCGGGCGCGGTTGCAGGCGACCGTCTCCCGCCAATCTCGTTGGCCCATACGGCCAGCCGGTGTGCACCCGGACGGACAATGCGGTCCTGGCGAGCCCTTCGCCCAGCCGTGCCGGAGGCAGCCGTCCGTCTTCCCGACGAGATGAGCACGGCCGCCCGCGGCGCACAGCCCATGGTGATAATGCCATCTGCTTCACTCGATCAAATGAACCGGTTGCCAAAAAAAGACGCTCTCCTATCGTGCCACGAAGTACTCGTATTCCAGGCCGCCACTCGTAGCCGTGCGCTCGCGCCGAAGCACGTACCCCTGTTCCCACAGCGCCCTGAGCTTGTTGCTCGCGTTCGGTGCGTTCAGACGCAATGCCGCACACACTTCGTTCGTCGTCACCGCTTCTCGATCAAGCATGTAGTCGAAGAGTGCCCGCAATCCCTCCGAAGGCTTCGGCCCCAGCAGTCGCCAGCCCGCCGCTTGCCAGACCAACAGGGGCTGCTCCTGCTTCTGCGCCGCGGCGTCCCAATTGTCCAGAAGGTCGGCGTCGTCCGCGTCCACTAAACAGAAACCCTTCGCTTTGCGGAACTGCTTCGCCAGCTTGATCACGCTCTCGCGGGGAAACGACGCATCCGTCCGCTTGACGCCGGCGAGCGACACTCGGATAACGATCGCTCCCGGGTTTTCACGCAGGACCACCAGCAGTCGCTTAGACACCTCCTGCCCAGCAGTGTGTCCCCACGCGTCGTCGTGATCCATGCTGTCGCGCAGGCGTATGGTCAGGCCATTCTCATTCATCATTGCTATTAAAGCAGAGTGTTGCCTATCTGTCAAGGCGAAAGGCGAAACTGGAACGCAATGTGCGTGCCGTGGAGGCGCCGAAGACCTGTTTCGATGTACGCCATGTCCGGCTTGTAGCCTCCGTGACTGGGAATCAGTTCCAGCCCGGATGTCGGGAGGCGCAGTAGCAGTCGCGCCCTGTACTTCAGAGCATGTTCCGCACATCGGCGCAGTCCGCAACCGCGCTCCGTCCCGAATCTCGACAGCCCCTCGTTGAACATGCGTACGACGAGTTCTGAGTCTGAGAGACGGACAAGCGACCTGCGTTTCAGAGTTGGTCGAATCGTCTCCAGTATCCCTCGGCCGCTGTCGGAGACCGCCACCCACACCTGCCCTCCGCCGCGGTAGACTTGCAGGGCCGCGCAACCATCGACTTGCGTTTCGCTGTGTTCGTAGATGTTGTCGATCAGCTCCGCGAGGACTGTGTACGCCGCCTGCCCCAGCCTCGTGCGGTCGGTGCGCCCATAACACGCATCCTCAACGGCATCGGCAAGCTCCCGTGGCAGTTCCCGGTCGCGGCTCCCCGGCGTTATCGCTCGAAGCTCCACCAGATCGGGGTTGCTGCCGCGGCGCTGCGAACCTGCGGATTCGGCTGGTGGTTCCGGGATCACGACAATCCTGGGGTCCAGCTGGTCAAAGAAGCTGAGCCGGTCGAGGTACCCCATGACCCCATCCAGACCTTCCTCGAACTCAAGAACGACTCGTTTCCCGCTATGGGCCAGCTGATTCGCCAGCGAGAGCAGCCGCGTTCCGGCGTCGATCATGATCTTGCAGCCAGCAGGGAGCGTGCAGCGCAGTGACGTGTAGAGGTCCGCGTGTGGCTCTCCCGTCGTGAGCAAGGCCCGCTCAAGGACCTTCGCGTTGACCCACCCTCCAGGCAGTCTTAGATGGTACACGGCCATGGATGATCTAGGCCCTCGCGCGACCAGACTCGGAACTCGCCACGGTACAACAGCGCGCCAGCAGCGATTGGGGCGGGCATTCCCGAAAGGCACCGTCCCAGGCTCGCGCCCCCCTTAGTAACAGCAGAGACGTTGATCCGTTTCCTTGTCCGCATGACCTCTGTCTTCCTTGAGCCCGCACAGGCCACGGTGTGCAGACGGCTGCCGTGATGGGCGATCACCTGCTGCTGCGCGCGAGTACTTGATCGGCACCGGACCTCCCCCTTCCGCGCTGCCCCGCATCTGGGGTTGAGGCAGTATCCCTCTCTTCGCTGAGGGGCCGGCACGTTCCTGTCATCAGCATGCTGTGCGGGACACGGGCCGTTGATGCCATTGGTCGCGGCGGGATCGTGGGGAAACGACTGACTGGACGGTAGTCTCTGCGGCAGCTCCGGGGTGCGGAACCGGACTGAGCAGGAACGGGGGATCTGGGATGTGGATCACCTTGCAGAGCCTTCGAGAAAACGGTTTCGCAAGTCGTCTGCGTCAACACCGTCTGCGGCGGCCTAACCGCGCCGTCTCCCCCACGAGCGCAGGGTCGCGTCAGCGGTCGACGGAGTTCCCCTTCGCGCTATTGCATGGTATGCATGCGACCTGGCCGTTGGCAACGGTAGTCTTGCCGCCCAGCGAGTGGGGCTGGATGTGATCGGCGGCCCAGTTGTCCCACTCGCATCTCGCCCCGTCACATCGCAGGCGCACCTGGCAGATGCCGCCATCCCGGCGGAAGATGGCGAGTCTCTGCTCCCGAGAGAAGTCGCGCTGGTCGTCCTTCAGCTCGATGTCCGGCACCGCCTCGAACAGCTTGCGCATGAGGAAGTCGTGCCGCCACTGGACGGAGTCCAGCGCATCGGTGCTGTGGCTGGTCTTCTCGTGGTAGACGATCATCTCCGGGTCGGCGACGTCCTCCGAGAGCTGCGCCTGTGCGCGCCGATGGGTCTCGAAGTCCAGGAACCACCTGGCGATCTCGACGTGGCGATCCTGCACGACGTAGCGCTCCAGCAGCTGGGAGACCATGGTGTAGAGCGAGATCACGTTGAAGCGCTCCAGCTCGGGCGTCTTCTCCGGGAACATCCGCAGCAGGTAGTCGAGCACCCTCCTGATCTTCTTCGCCTTCGGGCCGGCGGCGTCGAACTCGGCTTGCTCGCGGTACATCGCGTTGAGGTTGGCGTTCTTCACATTGCACGGCCCGCCATTGAGCTCGATCAGGGTGACCTGGGCCGAGACGTGGTCGAAGAGGTAGCGCGCATTGGCGAACCCGCAGTTGGCGAAGAAGGGGTGGCCGGCCAGCTCCTTCACGAAGTCTCGCATCCTGCCCGGCATGGCGTTGCGCTTCTCCTGCGCCTTCAGGCTCGTGCCGTTCTGGAGGCGAAGGAACATCTCTCGCACCTCCTCCTCGTCGGCCTCGGAGAGCACGATGACATCCAGTGCGTAGGTATCGAAGGCGATGCGAAGGTCGTCCGGGAGCTGTGCGTACTTCATGCCGGCGATCTGGAAGCCATTGATCGGGTCAGCATCTCTGGCGAGCGCCAGCTCGCCCGTGCAGTACTCCCAGATGGCCCGCAGCCGCTGCTGCCCATCGACCACCTCGTACCGGTCAGGGCCAGAACCGACCTTCCGCCAGTAGAGCTTCGGGATGTCGTAGCTGCGCAGAATGGTGTCGATCAGTAACTGCTTCTGCGACTGGGTCCAGACGGCGGGCCGCTGGTAGTCAGGCCTGGTGTCGACGCGCTCGCGAATGCCGAAGACGCTGGCGATAGGCCACGGTTTCTTGTTGCACTCCACTGTCCGCCCCCTTCCGTCACACAGTAGCGGCCGGTTCGCCCCTGCCGCTCGAATGCTAGCTTTAGTCTGTAGATTTCTAGAATGCAGGCGGCTACCCTTCCCGCCGTGGCAGGAAAAGGCCTGGCAGAGCGATTCGGGGTAGTGGTCCGGCGTCTTCGGAAGGCCGCCGGTCTGTCGCAGGAGGCCTTGGCGGACCTCTGTGGGCTGCACCGGACCTACATCGGTTCCATCGAGCGAGGGGAGAAGACCGTCACCATAGCAACGGCCAACAAGATCGCGGATGCCTTTGGCCTGCGGCTCTGGCAGTTGCTCAGGCGGGTGGACGAGGAGCCCTGAGGCCCAGGCTGAGAGGGTTCCGGACCGGCCAGATCAGTGGCCGGGGCCGGTATCTGCAGCGCCGAGCGCCCCGTGGCTCGCGTCTACCACGGCGGGTACTTCCGGTAGTCCTCCTCCGCGCCCCAGCCAGAGAGGTCCAGGCTGAGTTCCTCGATGACAGAGCGCAGTTCCAGTGTCTCTAGGAATTCCTCCGGTATCGCCAGTCTGCCCCAGAGCGCACCGAGGATGTTGCCGGTGATGGCAGCTGTGCTGTCGCTGTCGCCGCTGTGGTTGACGGCGAGGCGAATGCCGTGAACGAAGTCCTGAGCCTTCAGCGCGCAGAAGAGTGCGGTCGCCAGTGCCTCTTCCGCCACCCAGCCTGCGCCCAATTCCTCCGCTGCTTCGGCTGTTGGCTCTGCGTCGGAAGCCTGTCGCAGCGCAGCCTCGACCGCGGCAAGACACTCTCCGTAGCGCCGCCAGGTGATGAGCTCGTCTCGCGCGGCGCCGATGGCTGTTAGTCGGCATGCTGGCATGACCCGCATAGAGGCGGAATCGGCGTCGAAACTTGATCCACCAGGAATGAGAGCTAGATGATCACGACGAGGGATCTAAGGGACGAGGTCGCCTGCTCTTGCTGATCCAGGGTGGGTCAGTATTGGACGCCGATGGTGGGTCAATCTCCGATGCCGATTGACATCCCCCACCGGTGAGCTGCAATCGCTTCCCGGCCAGTTGGCGCTGATACACCGCCAACTGCTGCTGGAGCGCGACGATCCGTAGAAGTTGCTCGCGTCGGCCGAGGAACAGCACCGGGACTATGCAGAGGAGAAGCTGCATGAACATCCACTCACTCACAGGCTAAAATCGGGGACTTGGGGGGTTCGGCGCGGAGCAAGCCACAGCCTTGCGAACGCGGAGCGGATCACCGCTCGACAGGACTCACGTGCGGTAGTACGGAACTCGCTCCTTAGACCCCTTCATCGGCGCCGATGAGTATTTGCGGACAACACTGCAGGATGACGGCTGTTCCACCGTTGATGGAAGATCGGGCCCCCTCTTCACGCATTCATGAGGACCTTGCTCCGCGAGCTTCTACTGTCCTGCGTCCAGATGCCAGCTGCTTCTACGTGGCGGCGCAGCGCCTGCGTACCGTAGAAGATGCGCGTCTTCACTGTGTTTCTCGGGACTCCCAGCAACTCTGCGATCTCCGCTTGACTCAGCCCTTTGACGTAGAACAACACCAATGCCACCCTCTGCGCGGACGGCAGTTTATGCACGGCACGCATGACGTGTTGGATGAGCTCCCTCTGAGCGACCTCATCCGCAGGGTCGGCGGAGGATACAGGAACTTGATCTGTAAGAGGTAGCTCCTCGATCTGACGTTTGGCTTTCCGCTGGCGCAGATGCTGGAGCGAGACATTCACGGCGACCCGATGCAGCCAGGTTTTGAAGCAGGAGACCCCTCGGAACTTGGGGAGCGACCTGTAAGCCTCAAGGAACACTTCGACGGTTATGTCCTCAGCCCAGTCCCGATCACCGGTCATCCGGCAGGCCAAATCATAGACGCGCCTCTTGTGCCTTGCCACGAGGGCGTCGAAAGCCCAACTATCCCCCTTCAGGACCCGATCCACCAGACCGAGATCCCTGTCCCACACGATCCTCAACGTGGTCTCCTAGGCGCGAACAGGGCTACGGCAGGCGGACGGGTCGGGATGAAGGTGTGGAGGGTGGCCGACCCCGCGCAGCGGAGAGGGTCCACCCAGAGGGGCTATCCGTTCCATGCTGTGAGAGATCGCAGCGCCCCATCAGTCGACTCCTCGAAGTAGAATGCCCTATCCCCGGGTGCCATTCGCACGCGGATGATGGGTTCCCAACACCGGCGACTCAATTCCTGAACAGAGAAAAGCCTACCATCCGGTGACCCGGACGGTAGGCTCACTCTGCAGAAGGCTCGCTCACCGACGCACGTTGTCGTATTTCCTATATTCCACAGGTTGGAGGTGTTCAGACCACATAGTACCTTTCGGCAGACGTGAGCGGCTCGCCGGATTGCGCCCGGGAACACGAATGGCCGATTTCCTCCCGCGGGGAGGTCAAGCTGAGCTGGACGAACAGGTTCCAGAAAGGTGAACCGGAGGCCGGTGTCGCCCAACTTAGCTCGTGCAGCGGCATAGAGGTGGTGCAGACAAAGGTGACCGCTGCGCTTCCACCAAGATGCCGCAGTGCCCCGAAGAAAGGGGCGTCGAAGCGTGGGCTCTGTATCAGATGCTCAACCCCGTCAAGAAGAAAGTGCACGCGCAAGTTGTGCCGTTCGCAGAAGCAAAGGGCTGCTCTCAGTCGACGGAAACTGTCGTGCGCCACTATCGGATATCGGCACGCTTCGACATCTGTTCCCAACGGCCCGATCCGAGTGATCTCTCGCCTGAGCGCCTCCAGCAGGGCATCAAAGAACTCCTCTGGTTCGGATAGCGTGAGGCGCGACAGGTCGAAGTAGATCCTCACGCATTCCCGGGCGTCTTCGCTTCCCTCCGTCATCGCCGCCAGCTGGCGCAACAGACGAGTCATGTCTCGCCCACTCGATGCGTGTACGGACAGATGGCAGCCATGCGCCAGCAATCGCTGCGCGATCCCAAACTGATGCCTGTATGCTGCGTCCGCCGACTTGTGCCGATACTGCAGCCTTGTACTGTGACTGTGCATGCTTTCCCCTTGCGCTCTTGGTCTGGTGTTTCAGAATCAAGCGAGAGAGCGGCTTTGCGAAAGCCGCTCTCTCGCTGAGCCTGCTAGTCCGCCGCGTTCAGCACCGGGTCTTGATCACCAGGCGCCGCGTCGGGCGACTGTTCGCTTGTCTGACCTTCCTCTTCCGATCCTCGGCCTGGCTTCTCGGTCTCTGTCGACGATTTGTCGGGCGAAGCGATCGGATTGTCGATCACGATGACGAGGGTATCTGACACCCCGTCCTCCCGTCCGAGAGCACGCGCCTTCGCGTACAGCTCGTGGGCGCCGTTCGGAACCGTGCGCGTGTCCCAGGTGAACGCGCACGGCCCCTCATACTCGCCATCCTGAGTCTTGCTCAACGCTGGGGTGAAAGAGGCGATGAGCTTGCCATCAAGGTACACGTCGACTCCTTTGACCTCTGTCTCGCTCCACACGGAGAGCGCGACCGTTCGCACACCCGACAAGGTATCTCCGACCCCGATCCCATTGATGCCGACGTACGGCGGATCACAGGCGACGGCGATGGCGGGCAAACAGAGGCAGACGACGCACAACACGAGAAGCCGATTCCCAAACTTATACATCCTGCAGCTCCTTTCACATCGTCGACCGCCTCCATAACATTAGTTGCAGAAACCGAGTGCCTGGTTCATAACCGAGAAGAGCCATGCATCGCAGAACGAGGAGGGGGGAGCCGGGGGATCAGAGGGTCGGCGGGAGCAACAGCTAGAGACCGTACGCGCGCAGCTGATCAGTCACAGCTCGGGCCAGTTCCGTTTCACCGACCTTCTCATGAAGTCTGGCGAGCGATCTGTACGCGTCCGCGTACGTCGGGTCCAGTCGAATGACTATGGCGTATTCGTGTTTGGCGGCTGCGTATTCGCCAGCTTTCTCCAACGTCATACCCAGACCAAGATGGCAGAAGGACGAACGCGGGGAGAGCCGGACGGCTTCGCGGTAGGCGACGGCTGCTTCCACCATCTCATCTTTCCGGAAATGCACCATGCCAATGTTATTCTGAAGCTCAGCTGAGTCTGGGTAGAGCTCCAACGCCGTGCCGAAGGTTCTCAATGCCTCGTCAGGTAATCCCTGGCGGTATAACACGAGCCCCAGGCGGTTGAGGGCGCTCAAGGAATGGGGGGCCAGAACCAGGGCGCGATCCAGGCAGTCCCGCGCGCCCTGGAGGTCGTCGTCGCCGAAGTGCACTGCCGCCAGGTGAACCAGCGGTAGGGGGTCGTAGGGATTGGCCTCCACGGCTTCGGCGAAGAAGACAGAGGCGGCTCCTGGGTCCCCCGAAAGCCTCGAGATCTCGCCCATGAGGCAGCACCCCGTTCCGCGCGTGGCTGGCTCAACCCGGAGGCGTTCTGCGACGGACCGGGCAGCCTCCATATTCCCCGCGATTGCCAGTGTCCGGCCAGAGCTGTAGAGTACGCGCACGGGCATTCGCTCGTCGCCTGCAAGCTGGGACAACTCCTCAGCCGCGCGTGAAAGGTTGCCGATTCTGCTGTAGGCCATCCCCAGGTTCAGGTGATAGAGCGGCACGCCGGGATCAGACAGCACTGCTCGTTCATAGTACTCATACGCCTCCCGCACCCGCCCCTCGAGCTCACACAGGACCCCCATGTTGTTCAGCGCTGCGGCTTCTCCGCGCGTGGACAGTTCTTCGTATAGTCTGGCCGCCTCCTCGTGGTTCCCCCGCAAGAACAGCTCGTTGGCTCTGTCGAGAGAGGGCGCGGTCTTCGCCATACGGCTCACTAGTGGGTGCTCTTCCAGTCGCACGTCCTTGACTAGCTCACGCCCCGCCCGGCTCACGCGGATGGGCACATCCTTGCCCGGAGGCAGCTTGAACTCGGCCTGGGTTAGATCGGACCTCTGCTTGATGGGTACGGGGCCTATCTGGGCGATCACGTCCCCGAGACGCAGGCCCGCGGCCTCCGCGGGAGAGCCGGGCTCGACCATCGATACGGGGCATCCTTCCCACCGGCCCGGGTTCTCAGCGAGATCCACCCCAAGCCAGCTTCTCTGCGCCGCCATACGTTCGGCCGCGCCCTCACGCCTCAAGGGCTCGCTCACCCAGACCTCGTATCCCGTCTGTCCCCACGGCGCTCGGACGCGCATGCTGGCCAGCGGCTCTGCAACACCGCGAGTCTCGGGGGCCCGGCCGCGGAGCACCGTCACGTGCGCTCCTTCCGATACGGTCTGCGAACCAATGTCGTTCGCAACGCGTACCTTCCCTCGCAACACGATGACCGTGGTCAGGGGTACTGTGGGCTCTGCCTGTGGCCCTCTCGGCCGTGCCCCGTCGGCCTGCCCTCTTTGATCCACTGAAACGCTGAATAGCGTGCCAAGAGCCTCGGCCGTGGCCTCGGACGTTTCCACGGAGAGACGCTGAGACGACTCGGCAACGAGCAACCAGATTCGGCCGGACCGGAGTCTCACGCCGAATGGACGCTGGCTCTTGCCCTTCGGCGCCACGAACTCGGCCTCACTGCCGAAATCGAGAAGAATACGCGTGCCGTCAACCGCCTCGATATCGAGTCGATCAGCCTCACCGGTACGGAACGAAGATCCCCGGGACAGTTTCGTCTGCAGCGAAACGGGACGCCAGGCACCCCTTGGGCTGTCCTTCGCCACCGGGTCGCCCTGCACTGAGATCACCTGAGCGATCAGATCAGTGTTCCCCGGCCGCGCCACACCCCACCAGAAGACAAGACCGGTCAGGATGGCGAGCGAAGCCAGTCCGGCTATCAGGTGGCGGGAACGTCGGTGCCGCGCACGTCGAACCACTTTCTCGACATCCACGCGTAGCGCTGGCACGGGTTCGTCCGCTCGCCCAGGTTCCTTGGTGCTGGGGTAAGTGAACTCAGGCGACTCACGCAGGGCGCGAGTACTTACCTCCAGGGACATCAGCTCATCCATACATGCGGCACAGCGACCCAAGTGTGTCGCGATTTGACGGATCTCCCGCGCGGACATGTCCCCGCGCAGGAAACCCGGTAGTCTGGGTCTGACGTCGCTACACTTCACCGGACTAGGTGCCACCGTATCCCGGGACTACGCGCCCAGAAGGTCCGCTCCCTGCCAGCGCCAAGCGTCCTGAAGACGGTCGGGCCCCCTCGCTACGACCCATTCTCATGCTTGGGTCGCACCTCCCTGCGCACAGGCCGAGAACTGCTCTCTCTGATTCATTCCACTAGCCCGCCTTCCCTCCTGTGCCGAAGTACATACTCCGACGCAAACCGATCACCATGACCCCGTCAGGGGTCCGCGGTTCCACTGCCGCTTGACAACCACATCTGGCTTCAGCTGAAGCAACCAAGTTGTTGGGTCGACCGCGCGCTCAAGCGGCGGCGCGGAAGTATTCGTGGTGGAGGCCCCCGAGGATCGGGCGGGATCGGATGATGCCATCCGAGGACAGTAGCCGCGGCTGGGGCAGCGGTGTTTCCTGATTCAGGCCCTGGTGAGGCCGGGATCGGTGGTAGTAGGCGAGGTACTGCTCCAGCACCCACCTCAGATACTTCTCGTCCAGAATGATGAGATGCCGCAGACACTCCTGGCGCAAGGTGCGCATCAGCCGCTCCACGTAGCAGTTGCACTGGGGCTGGGAAATCTGGATCGTGCGAACGCCGCAGTTGGCGGTGTGTCGTTTGAAGGTCTGCCCATAGAGCGGATCACCGTCCCGAATCAGAAACCGCGGCCCCTCCTCAAAGGGCATGGCCTCCACCATCTGCTGGGCTACCCAGACGTCAGAGGGATGCTCGGTGATGTGGAAGTGGACGACGCGACGCCGCTCATGAGCCAAGACGACAAACACATACAGCGTCTTGAAGCCGATGGTCTTCACCCGGAGCCAGTCACAGGCCCAGATGTAGCCGCCGTGGGCTCTCAGAAAAGCCATCCAACCGATGGAGGGATGAGCAGGACGGGACCCCATGTACTTGGCAACGCTTCTGGGCGAGACCTCGATGCCCAGCTTCTCCAACTCTCCGGCGATGCGGTCTTGACCCCAGAATGGGTTCTCCGCCGCCATGCGTCGGATAAGAGCTTGCACGTGATCTGGCAGCGGGGGGCGGCCCAGTGGCCTGCTCTGCCATCGCTGCCACCAGCGGCCTAGCTTCCGATGCCAGTCAACGACCGTATCCGGCTTCACGATCACCAGTGCGTCACGCCACCGGTACCAGCGCCGTCGCAGCATCACCCAGAACCACCGATCCGCATCGGTCAGTTGGAGTCGCCGCCCTCCCTGCTGGCGCTGGAATACCTCCAGCTGTTGCTCAAGCGCCACTATCCGAAAGCACTGGTCGCGTCGGCTGAGGAACAACAGAGGCACCAACCAAAAGAGCACCTGCACGAACATTCACTGACTCCCACGTGTTGGATCGGAGAGTTGGGAGGTTCGGCGCGCCGGCCGCCGGAGCCTCGCGGAGATAGGCTGGGTTACAAGCGATGACAGGACTCGGCTACGAGACAGCCAAACTAGCCCTCTGGAGCCCTTCAGGGGCGCCGATGAGTTATTGCGGAGTACACGTCCACGGCGACTGCTATGCGGCGTCGGCTAGTCGGAAGGCGGTGACTCTCGCAGTCGAGAAGAAGCGACGCTCGATGTGGCTGGGGATGCGCTTGGCGGTCCGCTCTGGTGCGCGCCATTCGGCTCCCACATGGATCAGATCAGGAACCGCGCCACCTACGGTGCTGTGGGCTCGCCACCGGTTGTAGTATTGCTCAAACTCACCCAGCACCATCGCAAGGTGATCCAGTTCTCTGATCACCGGCACGCGACACAGCCACTCATGTTTCAGGCTCCAGATCAGACGCTCGGTGACCGCGATGGAGCCGTGCTTGTTGACGGCGCCGAAGCGCTGTTTCACCTGCCACTGCGCCAACAGATCCCGGAAGGCGCCACTGGTGAACACCGATTCCTGGTCGGTGATGAGATGGCGAGGTGGACCGTGACGGGCGAATGCCTGCCCCAGCGCATCAATCACCCAGCCGGCATTGGGACCCTCCAACGGACACAGTGCCATGGTCTTGCGCGAATGGTGGTCAATCGCCACCAGTACCCAGGTGGGCCAGATGCGCCATCTCCACACTCGCGTGCGGTCCACCGACCACACGTGATTCGGGTAGCGAGCCACGATCTGTCTTGGTGTCCGCCGCTCATCCTCACCCGCGCTGACAGCGTCTTCGGAGCTGGCTGGCTTCGGGCGCGGACGCCGCAGGACGTTGCGTACTGTCGAGGCCGCCAGGAAGATGCCTAGCGTGCCCAGGGCCATGGCAATCCGTCGTCGTCCCCACTGTGGATTGGCCCGATGCATCTCCCACACCAGCCGTACCAGCGCTTCTGAGGTACTCTGAACGGAGGCTTGACATTGCTGCCCACAGAGACCAACACCGTCCTGGAACCGGCGCAGCCACCGCCACACGGTTGATCGAGCAACCCCGTGATGTCCAATAACTCATCGGCGCTGCCCCGAAGGGATGCGGGCCGGTTCGACGACAGGATGATGGCCAATGGAGGGGCACCGTCCGGCTTCGGATGCAGGGGCTGGGGTGACTTTCAGAGGCTCCGACCGCGCGACTGAGGGTGCCGGTGGCGATGCGGGTCCCGGCGTTCATGCCTGAGGATGACATCCGGTGCCGACTACGCGGCCTTGCGGTAGTACGAGTTGAGAAGACCACCCAGGAACTGCTCGCACTCCACTCGCAGTTCCTCTGCAGGCAATCGACTCACCTGCTCTAGTGGCATCCCATCGGTCTGGCGCTGCGGTATTCGATTGTCGATCCCCTGATGCGGACGATGGCCGTTGAAGAAGTCGCGGTAGATTCGCAGCGCGCGCTGCAGGCTGCCCATCCCGAACAGAATGAGTTGGTCCAGGCACTCCCTGGTCACACTGCCCACCCACCGTTCCGCATGGGCGTTGGCATCAGGCGCGCGGAAGGGCGTCTTCACCACCTTCGCATGGGCCGTGGTGAGGACCGCGTCGAAGTCCCAGGCCAACAGCTTGTCCCGATCATGCAGCACATAGCGGGGCGCGATCTCCAGATCCTCGCAGCTCATCAGCAGGTTGCGCGCCATCTGGCCCATCCACTGGCTGTTGGGGGAGAAGGTCGCTTCCGCCAACACGATCCGGCGGGTCCCCAGGTGCAACACGAACAGCACGTAGGCCGTCCTCAGCCCAGCGAAGGTCCACACCTCCTTGGTGAGCATATCGACACAGAGCAGCACGTCGGCATGACGGGAGAGGAACTGCTGCCAGGTTAACCCCTGGCGCTGTGGCGATGGCGGTATCCCGTTGCGGCGCAGGATGTCGGCAATGCAGCCCTTGGAGCAGGTGACACCGAGTTTCAACAGTTCCCCGCGGATGCGTTGGTAGCCCCAGATGTTCTCCCGCGCCAGTCGGCAGATCAGGGCCTCGATGTCGTCGGGTGTCCGGGGGCGGCCCGGCTTGGCAGCGCGTCGGGCGCTGTAATCCCACTTCTTCTGTTCCAGTCGCCGTTGCCAAGCCAGGATCGTCTCCGGCTTAACGATGCTGACCACCTCGTTCATCAGCGACCGGCCCATGGCGAGCGCCGCTTCGGTGAGGGAGCGGCGTTCCTCATCGGTGAAGCGCAGCCGGCCTGGGATCTTGGACTTGAACGTCCGATTCTCCAGCAGCAGATACTCGTTCTGCAACGTCAGCTCCCGGCACAGCAACCGCGCCACGGTGGCGATCACCGGCAGGTGAACCCAGTCCACTCCCCGCTCAGCTTCCCTTTCCATCCTCGCTAGCCTCCGGCAACAGGTATCAGCGAGTGCCGAGAATACCACGGGAGAGGCTGCACGACCATCCTGGAAGCCAGATGAGTTTTTGGACAACACGGGCAGAACCTCTACATCGAGCGCTTCATTGGAACTCTGCGACGGGAGCTACTGGACCACGTCATCGTGTTGAATCAGGCTCACCTGGAGCGGCTCCTGCGGGAGTTCATCGATGACTACTACCACACCGCCCGCCCTCACCAGGGGCTATCGGGGGAAACGCCGCTGCCCCAACCTCCGCCGGGCGAAGGCGAGCTCATCTCCATACCTGTGCTGGGCGGCCTGCACCATCGCTACTCTCGCGCGGCCGCATAGCAATCACAGGAACCTGTTCTCCGCCCACAGGCGCGCTCTGCGCGCACGGTTCACCACAGCCGTTTCGCACACGACATAGGGAGGAGTCTCCGAGAACGCGCCTTCCCCCCTGTTCGCGCCCTCCGTACTTGCTGCGATGGGGCTTCGGACATCGGTGAGTGCACCCGGATAGGATTATTCGGGGGGACAGGGGAACTCAGCGGCGGCCCAAGCCCGTCAAGGAAGCGGGCCACTAAGCAGGTTCCATATCTGCTGGCAAACCCAGGGCTTCTTGCCTAGTCTGTATTCGCGCCTCGCCAATGGACTCGTCCCTGCGTGCACCTCGGCCGCCACCGCGTCGTTCACCGCAGCCTCTAACTCACCCGTGCCGGCTTGCACGGACCGCGCGATGAACGCAGCAGGGCGCGGGTGTCTGCCTGTAGTAACCTCATACGCGTATGGCAGTCGCGCTCAGCGCCCAGTTCTGAGTCAAGGAGACAGGGGGACACGCATGAGTAGAGACCCGCGTGGGGGTACGGGAGTCGCGAGCAGGTATCTGCAGCTCTTCGCAGGCGTGGCCGTTACCGCGGCGGGTGCGGTCGGCGTTCTGGAAGCCGACGCTATCCCCAGCGGCGCGCTCTGGTGGGGCGGACTCGTCGCTCTACTCGGCGGCGTCACCTTGGTGTTCTCGGGCATCGGGGCTATCGACAGGCCAGCACGAGAAGGCCCCCGCTTTGCCAAGTCGGCACGGCGCGTGGACGCAAAGAGCAGCCACGTTGCGCCAAGACTAGGTGAGCTTGCGGTGCACCAGGCCGGGCTCATCACGCAGCAGCAGCTTGCCGAAGCTCTCGAAAGGCAACAGGAAGAGCAGCGTCCTCTTGGCGGCGTCATGGTAAGCATGGGGCTCATCACGCCGGAACAACTCGGAGAGTTGCTCACGATGCAGGGGCAGCGCGCTGATTCCTGGGGCAAGGGCGTGTAGCCTGGGCTCGGTCACAGCTCCGCGAGCGGACTGGTCCGGCTATGGAGCTGCGCGTCGACCGCGTCGTTCATGTACGTGTACCGCTGCACCGTCGAGAGCTTCCGCGAGCATCCCCAAGGAGATGCCCTTCCGGAGGACAAGCAGACCATCGCCAGAATCCTGCTCGGCCTCTGACTCCAGTTGTAGTGGTCAACTGGTGCTGAAACCGCTCTGAGTCATTCTGTTGGGAGCAGCTGGCGCTGGGGTGATGCGGCATCTTGTCGGTGTGAGACCGCGATGTCGGCACGGCGATGGCGAAATGGCCTAAGTTGGCGTGCGCGTACAGTGCACTGCCGAGTGCGGGGGGGGAACAGAGGCCAGCCAGTCGGTGTCACTATGCCGCGAGACGGAAGCCTGTGACGCGAGTCTCGGGGAAGCAGCGGCGCTCAGGGTTGCCGGGCAGTATCTGGTCGGACTTCGTCCGCTTGGGCCACCACTCGCCGCGGTAGATTGTCGATCAGCAGCGAGAGCTAACCCGCCATCGGCGTATGAAACTGACCCACTCTGGATTAGTGAGATTGGCTCAGCGTGGCCTCTGGATTCCTCGCTTTGATCCTCCACCTTCTGTTTCCACTGGGTCAAGTCGCCACGCTGATTTCGCCTCTAGGGGTCATGCCGGCACGCCGACTAGCACCCTCATTCCTCTGTTCTCCTACAGGCCCGCCCCAGAAGGCCTGGTCACTTCCTGCCAGCCGCGAACATGCCTACAACGCCGCCAACCAGCGCGCCAATGATCGCGCCAACGAGAAGATAGTTGAAGGATGTGCGCGCCACGGGGATGAGAAGCTCCTCCAGTCCCTTCAGGGTGGCTCCGCGTGTAATGACCGTGCTGAAGGGAAGCTGCCCCACCAGCATCGCCTGTGGGCGCACCAGGAAACCGATGACGGCACCAATCACAAGCCCCACCATTCCGAAGCCAGCTACCGGTCCACTTCGCGAAGCCTTCATCTCTGTCCCTCCTGGACTATGGCCTACCACAGGAATCCCACCCGGGGCACTTCTGGGCGGCCTCCTTCCCGGCTGAGTCGCTGCTATCCTTGTTCGCGTGAGTACCGTTTCGAGCTTCCTGTTCACCGCTGGATATATCCTGGGTGCCGTCTGGAGACTCGCCCGTTACGCGCCCCGATTCGGCTGCGCCTTGGTGCTGCCCAAGGCCACGCACGCCGCGCGTGTGCTGGCTGCGGAGAGCCAATTGGTTGTCGAACTGAACCGAGCTAGTGCTGGCGACCTTGCTGTGCGGGTGCGAGACGAGCAGGGACGGGGCGCTAATCACCCGTCGGCCGCGTTGCGGGCCTACCCTCGGCTGGCTGTACCACCGGAAGCTGGAGCAGGAGCTCGCTTGGCAGACGCTCTCCGCCGGGTTCGTTGGGACGCCTCCAGACAACCGCGCCCTGTGCGGGATAGTGCACCGTCAACTGGGAACAGTGTGCAGGACTCTGGGCCGCCTCCCGGAAGCCGAAGGGCACGAGGCAGAGGCTCGGCGGTCGGGAGACTGACCCCCGGCGCCCGGTGTGTTGTCCTCGGAGCAACCAGACGCTTTACGAAAGGAGGTGAACCGATTTGGGCAAGGGTAGCTTTCGTGTCATCACGTTGGTCCTGGCAGTGTTGGTGACCATGGCACTCACCGGGTCGGTGGGGTGGGCGGCGCCGGTCCCATCCCAGTCATCGATCGGCACGGCCGAGCAGGTTGATGGGAAGGTGGTGGCGGCCGAGCGCGAACTGGTCAAGGGGAAGCTGATGGACTTCGGCCTGGCGGAGAAGGATGCCAGCAGCCGGGTCGATCTGCTCACCGACCAGGAGGTGCACTCGCTCGCCAGCCAGTTGGACACCGTTCAGATCGCTGGCGACAACATCCAATGGAACACTACGACGGTGCTACTGGTCGTGATCCTGGCGGTGCTCATCCTGTAGACTGACACTGGGGGGAGCCGATTGCATCATCGCGGGCGGGAGCACATCGATCGCGCTCCCGCCCGCGGTAGCGTGATCCACCGTACCCATGTCTCCATAAGACGGCATGTCAAGACCATCCCCTGTATGCTGTTCCGACGATCATCTGATGGTCTCCGGAGAGACATGTCTCCATCGGCGCTGACATCGCGCACGCTATCGTCGGTCTGAAGGGGGCCTCTCAAGTCGAGCGAGGGCTCTACCATCGGCCAGACATAGTGCAGGAGAGTGCCCCCTGATCACGCGGTTGTGGCGACACGAGGCTTGGAGACTCGGTAGTCTTCTCCCTTCTTCAACATGTAGTACATGAGGTCGAGCAGTCGGCGCGCCACGGCGATCTTGGCTGGATTGCGGCCGTGGCGGAAGGCGACGGAGAGGAAGATCCGCTTCAGGCGCGGATCAGGCTCCTTCATCTGGCCGATCCGCTGCGCCGCCAGCACGGCCGCATACCGGAGCCACTTGTTGCCGGCCTTGGTGAGCGGGCCACGGGCGTCCTTGTCTCCGCTCTGATAGACAGCCGGTACCAGTCCGGAGTACCCCCGCAGCTGGGTCGGACCCGGGAATCTGTTGATGTCGCCGATCTCGACCGCCAAGGCGAGACTGAGGAAGGGGGCGACGCCGGGAATGGTACGCAGCTGCCGCGCCACGGGATGCGCCTTCGAGGCCTGCTGCAGTGGTCAAATGGGCGTGAGACCGCTGTGAGGGCTACTATGGGACTAGCGCAAAGGGCGCGAATCCGACTTCCCGGCCCAGTGTACACGGTCTCACGGCCACTTCACCGGCACCCGTGGGTTCATCCTCCCGCGAAATGGAGTGCCCACGATATACCAATGGATGCCGTCAGAGCAAGGCTACGGGGGTTTCAGGGGCGAAGAACCGCGGCACGAGGTTCCGGGGTTGAGAGCCCACCGCGGCCCGACCTGTGGACCACCCCTCGGCAGGCGAGCCATGGAGCCTGACAGGAAGGAGATCCCTCCTGTGCCGAAGAGCCAGACCGTGCCGGTGAGCATCGGGAGCGTCCTCGAGCTACTGCCTCCGTTCCCGATCGTGCTGGTTACCACGCGGACTAACATCATCACTATCGGCCAGCTCGAGTACTTCACATTCGCGCCACTCAGGTTGGGGATTGGCGTCGCTCACAGCCGCTACTCTCACGGTCTCCTGAACGAAGAACGGGAGTTCGTGGTGAACGTTCCCGACAGCGGTCTGGTCGATGCCGTCCGGCTCTGCGGCAGCGTCTCCGGCCGGGACCAGGACAAGTTCGAGACGGCTGACTTGAGTCGAGAACCGTCTTCGGTCGTGCAGGCCGTGAGCATCGCGCAATGCCGAGCGAAGATCGAGTGCAAGATAGACACCGTGGTCGACTTTGAGAAGAGGACCTGGTTCATCGGCCAAGTCGTGGCGGCGTGGAAGGACGAGGGCTTCAGCGGCAGAGACGGACTGCTCTGTGACCGGAGCGGCTACGTCCTTGTCGGACCCGAGCTCGCGCCCCGGTAAGTGCGCCTGGATCAGTCCAGAGTGTACTAGTCAGGGTGCGGCAGTCGGTCCTTGTTATGCGATCCTGAAACCGTTCGGATTGGCATCAGAAGGAGCGGTACAGGCTCAGTTAAGCCGGTGTCACGCCCTCTATAGGGACAGGGGCAAGTGTGACCAGGGACCGAGGCCCGTGGCTTTCTGCATGCCGCAGATTAGTTTTGGTGCACTTCGACAGGGGAGAACAACACCAGGGTCATATCCCAGAACATGCGGAGAGCATGCCGCAAGGGGGACGAAGTGTCAACTCCGTTCCGAGACCAGGGAAACCAAGGGGATTCCTGAACATCTTGGTGCTTCGGATGAATCCTGGTACACTACGCCCCGGTCGCATCGGGAGGTTGTTGCCCTTCCGCCGAGGACGGGCCGCGCCGATGGCGGACTCTGGTTCCCTGGGAGGTTGAGATAGCATGGAGGCAGTTCACATCCTGGATTCGATCATCCCGCTCGCCGCGTGCGTGATTCTGCTGGTTGCGATGCTCGGCGGCCCCGCCGGGAGCGAGCTCCGTCGCCTGTGGGCCGTGGAGGATGGCGAGAAGATCCTCCGCGAGGACCTGGAGAATCCCCTGAAGTCGGGGGAGAGCAACTCGGTCTGGGATGGCCGGAGCGTCAAGCTCACTGCCGCCCGGAACGAGATTGTCGCCTTCCAGTTGATCCTGGAGGCCGGCGAAGAGGGCGCCAGGGAGGTGAATGTCAGCGTATCCGATCTGATGCGCGGCCCGGCGAAGATCCGCGGGAGCCATCCGCTGCCGGACCCGAACGACTACGTGGGAGTCGGTGTCGAGCTCTTCACCGAGCACTATCTCCACATCACCACGCCCTCCTGGCATGACGAACACGACCGGGGCTGGTACTGCACTACGGCAGCGAACCCAAACTTGACCGGATGGACGCCGGACGCCCTGATTCCCTTCAGCGCGAAGGAGGGGCGGGGCGGCGCACCGTTCGACATCCCAGCCAACAGCAATCAGGGCATCTGGGTGGACGTCTACATCCCCAAAGACGTGCCCGCCGGAATCTACGAGGGGCGCATCGAGGTGATGGTGCGCGACTCCCAGACCGCCGATGTGCCAATCCAGCTCGAGGTCCTCGACTTCGAGCTACCGGAGGCGAATCACTACCGGTCGATGATCTACTACAGCCCGGAGAACATCGCTGCTCGCCACGGTCTCGAGCCGGGGCCTGAGCTGACGGAGATGGTTCTCAGGTATCACCGAATGGCCCATCGCCACCGGCTGGAGCTATTCGGCGAGGGCAGTTGGGACGAGCTCCAGGCGCTGAGAGGGACGCTCTCCGGCGCCGCGTTCACCAGGGCCGCGGGCTACCAGGGGCCGGGCGAGGGCATCAGCAACACCATATACTCCGTCAACACCTACGGACGCGATCTTCCACAGCACGAGGACGACTACAGGGCCGAGTCCGACCGCTGGGTCACGTGGTTCGAGCAGAACGCGCCCCAGGTCGACTACTTCATCTACTTGACGGACGAGCCGAAGCCGAGCGACAAAGACATCGTCCAATGGATAAGGCAGCGGGCGGACTGGATTCACAGCAATCCGGGCCCGGGACGGAAGCTGCCGGTCTTCATTACGGTCCAACCGCACGAGGTGCTAGCTGGCGCGGTTGACATCTGGTGCACGGTCTCCCCCCGATATCCCCTGGAGGCGGTGAGGGCGGCAGAGGGGCGAGGCGAGCCAGTCTGGCTCTACTGCGGCATTCGCCCGTACACTGCCACCGACATGATTGACGAGCACGGCGTCTCCTTCCGTCTCAAGCCCTGGGTCGCCCGCAAGCACAACATCTCCCGGTGGTTCACGTGGGAGAGCACCCACTGGTATCCAAACCACAACGAGAGCCCCAACGACCGGCCGAAGAACATCTTCGTCGATCCGGTCACGTTCACGGGCGGGACGCCCGCGGGGACGGGGCATGGAGACGGGACCCTGTTCTATCCCGGCCAGGACAAGGTCTTCCCGGAGCAGGATCGCGGCGTCGTCGGTCCGCTCAGCTCGGTCCGTCTGAAGATGTACCGGCGAGGCGTCCAGGACGTTGAGTACATGTGGCTGGCCGAACAGGCGGGACACGGCGATGAGGTCGGCGCTCTCGTCTCCAGCATCTACCCCGACGACATGTGGGCTCCCTCGCCCGTGCCCCGCTGGTCCACCCGGAATGCGGACTACGAGAGGGCGCGGCGGCGCTTCGCAGAGCTGATTCGGGGGGTGTAGTGCGCAAATACTCATCGGCGGCACTAGCGGGCCCCAGAGGGCTAGTTCGGCCTTCCCGTAGCTCAGTCCCGTTCCGAGATTTCAAGCGTGGCTGAACCAGTTGGGGTGGGCTTGTACCGCTCCTTCTGACGCCAATCCCATTGGTCTCACGGTCGCTCAACAAGGACCGCCGGAATCGCGGTACGCGGAACAGCCGACGATCAAGCAAAGGAACGATGACGCGCGCCAGAAACCATCAGATGAGTTCTTGGACAGCACGGGATCATGAGCACGGGAAGCTAACCATCCGCAGTCACTGCGGGGCCGGTCCGGAACTCTGGCTCATGGCATCGCCGGCACACGCGGTCGGGGAGGCTGAATCGAGTGTTGTTGATCCCGGCGAACTGGCCCCAGAGACACCTTCAGGCGCGCTGTGCGGCCTGACATACTGTAGTCATATCGCTCGTGCTTAGCAGCTGCCGTTCCCCGCAATACCAGGAGCAGCATGGACGCCTTTAACCCCAGGATCACTGCCAGGACCATGTGCATCGACGCCATCCTCGTTCCCGAGAACCATTCTGCTATCGTATACCTCATCTCGACATCGCCGTTCGGTGTCGATGCCGCCTGTGGCGCTAGCTCAGCAGTGACACCATAGGTCCTTGTTGAGCGACCGTGAGACCAATGGGATTGGCGTCAGAAGGAGCGATCTAAGCCCAGCCAGAGCGGTCGCAGCGGCCCTCGACACCTGCAACTGGTACCGCAACAGCTCGGACATCGACGAGCCGGGCGTCGGCCACTATGCCTATCGTGAAGTGGTCTGTGACGACGACCCCGCCGCCGGCCGCAAGGTCCTCGCCCGCTCCACCGTAACCGGGGGCGCGATGTGGATCGAGGAGCGTTTCGAGAGCGGCGGCGTCATCCTCGCCTACGACCTCTTCAGCCCGCTCGACCTATGCCTGACAGAAGGCGACCCCTGGATCCTGCACCGGGGCACGTTCTCGAAGTATCTCCCGGCCGGCAACCGGTTCGGGGGCACCGTGCGCTACGGCCGGTACGAGAACCGGAAGCTCAGCCCCGAGGAACTCCTCGACCGGGTCCGCGCGCTCGCCGATCTCCCGGGCCGCGCTGCCGACGTGGAGGTGCGGGATGAGGGCCGCTCCTCCGAGGACACGCCCATCCTGTCGGTGCGCTTCGGCAATGAAGCAGGGCCGCGCTTTCAGGTCGTCTCGGTCAAGCACGGCATGGAGTGGGAGAATGCCTACGGGACGCTCGTGACACTGGAGCGCTTGATGGCGGGGGAGGTCGTCGATCTGGAGCGCTTCTGCGTGGTGGGGGTGCCGCTGCTCAACCCCTTTGGCTACCGGCATGGTTGCCGGCACAACGCCAACGGCGTTGACCTCAACCGCCAGCTCCGCGATGACTGGGAGCGCTTCCGCGGCTGGAGCGACGAGGTGGTCGAGCCGTGGACCTTCGACTTCAAGGGCACGGCCCGGGGCTCCGAGCCGGAGGCACAGATCGAAGAACGCCTGCGCGCGGAGCCGAACCGAGTCTGCTACATCGACGCTCACGAGATGGCCGGCGCGCCCATACTCGGCGGCTCCGGCCCGAACCCGGATGTGCTCCAGTTCCTGTCAGAGCAGATCGTCGGCAACCTGAAGAATCGCTACCTGATCCGCTACCTGACCGATGCCGCGCCGCGCCAGCTCACCCTCGAGCGCTACCCCGGGAAAGAGGGCGGGGAGGCAGCAGGGGAGGCACCCGTCTACAGCATCTGGTACGAGAACGTCGGCCAGCTCCCGGACGTCCACGCCACCGCACTGCAGACTGACTTCGCCGCGGAGGTCAACCTCACCGCGATGCGCTGTATCGCGGAGTCGTTGTAGGGGCGTTCGGGCTAGGCTCGCGTGGTGCCCAGAAACTCACGCGCTCACCTGTGCCCGTCAGGCCGGTTTCATCGCCGCGTCACAAGCACACGGTGTCCTATCGCTCCGTGACAGCCACAAACCGGTGTGCGCGAGCTAGCTCGGACCCTCGCCCGCGGCATAGCAGCCCACATCGGCGGGTGCTTCGCCCCGCGACCGGCCCAGGAGGTCGTCTGTCACATCCGGGAGTGCCTTGCCCGCGCCGATAGCCGGGGAGTTCTTGCTCAGCCGGTAATCATGTTCGGCCACATTGACGAACAGGTCGTCGGGCAAAGCCTCGCGCGAATGCACGTCCCATCCCAACTGCTGCCATTCTTTCAGATCGATCACCTCGTTCCCTCCCTCGGCGGGCCGCAGGGCTGCGCCCTGGTCGAGACTCAAGTGGTCGATCTCAGCGTCTTCGGCAATCACTGCATCCGCGGCAAAGCGGCCAGCGACGATGTTGTGGTCGCATCCGCCGAGCGCCTTCTCGCCCCAGATTATGATCGCCCCGGTCTGCGGGTTGGAGCTGTAGAAGATGTTGTTAGCCACCCGATTCCCGACCGGCGCTGACCGGCGCCGCCACCAGGGGATGTTGAGGGCCCACCGGCCGTCCGGTCCCATGACCACCGTGTTGTGGTAGACCTGATTGCGGCTCGACCCCTCCGCTCCATCTATGGCGTAGAGCGAGATGCCTGAGGCGTGGTTGTTGTAGCAGAGGTTGTTGCGGATGACGCTGTCTGATACGCCGTCGCAGTTGATCGCGGAGCCACCGGCGCGGCCGTTCTCCCAGATGATGTTCCGCTCCACCAGCGCGTGCGAGATCAACCCATCCCCGCCCATGTTCCGGTCGCCGTTGATGTGGATCCCGCAGCCGTCGTTGTGGTGGCTGCGGTTGCCGCGGATGATGGGATAGTCGCCGCTGTTGCTGTGGTAAATGCCGTGCTCGTGGTTGTCATAGGATTCGTTGAACTGAATGGTCACGTGATCGCTGAAGGCGGTGAAGATGCCGGTGAGGCCGCAGTCGTGCACGCGGCAGTTCTGCACCGTGACGTGGTGGGTCCGGCCCACATTGATGCCCCAGCGGGGCGCGCCCGAGACCTCGAACCCGTCCACGATCCAGTGCGCGATAACCTCGCCGTGCGTCCCCACCTCGATGACGCTCCGGCGGCGGTTCTCGGGGCCTGGTCGGTCAATGTGGACCCCCGGGCCCTCCGCCTTGAGGACGATGGGCGCTTCCGGCGAACCCGAGCATCGGATGACGCAGCCCGCGTAGACGCCGGGGCCGACGAGAATGGTATCCCCCGGTTGCGCCGCGTCCACCGCGCGCTGGAGCGTCGCCCAGGGCGCGTCCTTCGTTCCCGAGCTCTCGTCCGATCCGTCTGCCGACACGCAAAGAGTTGCTGCTGCTGCTCCTCCGGATTGCAGCGCCAGCCCGATCAGCCCTGCCAGGACCATCCACATGTATCTGATAGCGGTCTCCTTCCCGTCGGCGCGCCGGCCACGCGGCCGACCCCACGCAGGTCACTCTAGCCCGTCGTGTCGCCCGTGCGCTGGCAACGCCTGAAATGGTGATCTTCTCTTAACGGACGGAGCGCGGGTGTCAGACAGCGATGAGACACCGCTGCACGGCCCTCGAGCTTGCCTGCGAGTGACGATCATCCTACCACATCGGACACATGCGCGGCGCCTCCGGTTGGCGTTCTCTTCTCGCGGATCTCTCACCGGACCTGCGGCCTGCTGCGGTGCCTGCACCGGGGCCTCGGCGACCCTTGAGATGCACAATCCGACCGGGCTGAGTGCGGCTCCACGCGCAGACAATACCCGCACCGCGACACGTTGTGAGTGTCACATCGGCTTGACCTGGAACGGATGAGCGCTGGTTCGTCCATGGGCTGGTGGACCGGGATGCCATCTGCGTGTGCGTCGGATGCCCGTAGGACCGGCTTGGGCGCATTCCGGCACGGGGTCCGTAACCGGTATTATGGGGCCACTCGGATATTCGCTGCGCGGCCTTGGTCGGGGCAGTACCTTCGGCAAGAGAGAACGGCGCCCGAAGGCGCCGCCTACCGGGCCCAGATCATACGGGAGGGAGTCAGCCGCCGACTCCGCCCCGCCCAGCGGGCACTTAGCAGCACGGACTTCATCACCAGACGAACAGAGGTCCCCGCTGCCTCCACGTGGGTTCATGCTCCCGCAAGATAGAAGCCCCACGATTCAGCAGCAGTGCCCCCAGAACAAGGCTAGGGCGGTTTCATTGCGAGATAACCACTTCACCCGAGACCGCCTTCCATCGCTGCGGCCAGCTACTGCGCGACGACCTCCCGCTCCTGCCGCTCTCTTCTCCGGGCCGCGCAGAGGGGCGGGACCCCGCTCACGCGTGGGGCCCCGCCATTTCTGCCTGTCCCGATCAGACGCCGCCTACGACTGCGCGGCGATCTTCACGT
>Ga0307377_10000312_pt1 | contig 67053 bp, 44 predicted proteins | sample TR3MG_FD_202535 | JGI IMG/M metagenome (GOLD analysis project Ga0307377, IMG submission 202535) | Soil microbial communities from Risofladan, Vaasa, Finland - TR-3 | ecosystem: Environmental > Terrestrial > Soil > Coastal area > Acid sulfate soil | place: Finland: Risofladan, Vaasa | collected... | reverse complement strand
GTTACTGTTCTTTCTTGTTGTATATCGTGCCAATTCGCGTTCAAGAACATCGATTCTTGCTTTCAACAGGGTATTTTCCTGCGCCTGCATCAAAACGATGCGCTTCAATTCTTCGATGATAATTTGATCAGATGTTTTCATATCTTATGCTACAAAACTAACTCTGAAATCCAATATATCAGAGAACGTAATCGCTTAGTTATCAACCCATATAATTATATTTGTTGATATGTGTCCGTTTCAAATAAATGCCACTATTCTTAAAAAGAAAAATGTTAATTTCGTAAACAAAATTGTTAATAACACCTGATTTTTGCAAACTGATTAGTGACTGAATTTTTATTATTGATAAAACTTTATTTGTGTTTGTATATCACTAAAAATGGCTGTTTTGAATAACCTTAATACTGGTATTTGCATAACGTAACTCATTTACTACTTTCCAATGATTCAAATCGCAATATTTCATAATAAAATCCAATTGTTTTCAATCCTGAAACTTTTAATAATATATCCCACGAAGCTGGTTTATCAGAATTGATATTTTCTAATTCCTCAACGAAAGATGGGTCTGTAAGTCTGTAAATAGCCTCTGTTTTGCCTAAGGGAGAAAATGAGAGAAAAAACAGAACCTTATTTCCATGGGAGCCAGTCAGTTTTCCAATTATTGAATAGTCATTCTGAAAATCCGTTTTATTAAGGTTAGCAATAGTAATGATTTCTGTTGTATCTGTAAAATTTGCACTGTAATAGATGGTTGACGGAGTTAATTTGAATTTATAATGGCTTTGATTTAAAAAACTTTTCAAAATAGTCATGGTTGAAAAATCTCCAATGAAAATGATATCTCGATCACGTAAATCAGCAGGTGTTAATTCGGATGAGTATTTAATGTTAATTACTTTTTCAGTACCACGGAAAACTTCGAATATTTTCATCAGACACCAGGGAATCTCTTCACCAAAATAACTCATTCCAAAAGCCTTAAGCTGGCCTTCTAGTTCACGATTATTATCTCTGTATGCAAGGAAATCATTAGGTGTATTAACATTTGAATTTCGTATAAAATTCTTACTGCTGTCAGAAGATTGTATCCTCTCCATCATAAAATAATTACCTAAAACTATCATTAAAGGCTTGTCTGACTTTATTAAATCTGACCAGAAATAGTTGCTCTCATATTGAGTTTTAATTTTTTGTAAAGAGTGCCTTTCTGAAAAATATAGAACTAATAATGCAGATGTTGTGATTAAAAAACTAAACAAGTACAAAAAAAACCAATTTGTTGATTTTTTTTCTTTTTTATCCGCTATGCGGACAGAAATATTTTCCTCAAAAGCAACACTATAGCTTCCCTTTGGAATGGAAATTCGTATTGAATCATTTTTCCCCTCTTCACGATAATATGCATCAATCTTTTTTCGCAAATTATAGATGCTTGATCTTACTATTGAATCATCACCTGGATTGAAGATCGGATCGCGATTGAAGATATCAACAGCGATAACTGTTTCCTTCAGCACCCTTTCATGAATTGTTGCATCAACAAGATAACGTAGAAGACGAGAATCAATCGGGGATGTAAACGTTTTACTCTTGCAAATTTTATCTATCCAGACCTCTATACTACGAATCTCCTCCATAAAATAAATATTTATGAAAGATAATAAATTTAATAGAGTATTGATATCCGATATCGCCTTTTAGTCTGTCAATAACTGTTTTTAACAGTGATTGACATTTCATTATAACTGTTGTTGACGGTTAAAAACATTTTATTAAGCAACATCTAATCTACTTTTGAAAAAAAAATATGCAACACCTATTCTACATTACGGTTTTACTATTGATAATAAATATTAGATACCGCCAAAATGACAAAGATTACTCTGAAATCAAATCTGTTGAGGATGGCAACATAATAGAACAGAATCAAAAGCACGTTGCAAACACTTTCTCATATTTAACCAACATAAAACAATTCTCATGAGATATAATTTGATTTTTAAAATAGTTCTTTTACTTCAGATTTTAACATTGAAGAATGGTTACTCACAGGAAAATAGTAAACTATCATCACCTGCCAGTTTCTTTCTCGATTGTGAAGATTGTGATTTTACTTTTGTCAGACAAGAGCTCCCTTTTGTCTCATTTGTTCGAGACCCACAACTGGCCGATGTCCATATACTTGTTACCGATTCAAACACAGGAAGTGGGGGAAATAAGTATTTTCTGAATTTCATAGGTTTGAAAGAATTTAAGGGTCTATCTTATGATTATACCATGACATCAAAACAATCAGATACAGACAACGATGTCAGGAAAACTCTTCTCAAATTAATCAAGATAGGGATCCTCCCATATTATTCAAAAACCGATTTTCTTGACCAGCTCAACATTGACCTTGAAGAATCTAATAATAAGAGAGCAGATGAAATGGTAACAGATGCTTGGAATAAATGGGTTTTCAATATTGAATCAGAAGTAGAATTGCAGAAAGAAAAAAGTCAGAATCAATACTCAGTAAATATTAATGCCAATGCCGGGAAAGTTACTGAAGAATGGAAGACAAAATTTGAAGTCTCGTATGAATTAAACCAGGAAAATTACTTTGATAACGGAGAGAAAATAACCAACAAACAGGACGCTAAGGAACTTTCTACAGATTTTATTAAAAACCTAACAGACAAGTGGTCAGCAGGCTTTTTTGGACATTATTTATCAAGTGCTTATCTCAATACAAAAAACTATTATAGAGTATCTTCTGGCATAGAATACAATTTTTTTCCCTGGGAAGAGTGTAACCGCAGAGCATTTATTATACGCTATGGTGCCGGGATTAACTATATTAATTACATGGAAGAGACAATTTATGACAAATTAAAAGAAACACTTTTCTCTGAAGCATTATTACTAAGGCTTAAGCTAGTACAACCATGGGGTGATATTTCTGTTGGACTAGAAGGGAGTCATTATTTTCATGACTTCTCGAAGAACAGGCTTACTTTAGAATCTGATTTTTCTATACGACTCTCAAAAAATCTGTCTGTATTTTGTGAAATTCAGTCAGAGGTGATACATGATCAGTTCTATCTTCCAAAAGGAGATGCTTCATTAGAAGATATATTGCTAAAAAGACGGAAGTTAGAAACAACTTATGAATTAAGCAGTCAGATTGGTTTCCGGTTTACCTTTGGATCAATTTTTAATAATGTGGTTAATGAAAGGTTCTGAAATATCATAATTTCCCTTAAGAAATACATTTTTTTTGAGAATAGCGACTTTTTTGCAAGTTATGGATCATAGAATATCCGACCTGTCTTTTCACGACGTATAAGTATCGATGGCCCTGTTACTACTGGTTTCAGATTAAGTTAAAAATATGCTCCCTGAAATGGCTTTATTCACCTGAATCCTAGGGGAATAATTAGATTAATAAATTTTGTCATGTATTATGATTGATTATAAAAAAATAAATTGATATAAAAACAATTTTAACCTTAATTATTCATGAAAATTGTAATTTAACAGTCTCAATCAAAAAGTTTTTTTGCTCTCTCGGAAATTTGTTCAGCACTTAACCCAAACGCCTTCATTAAATCCCATGGTGCTCCGGATTCTCCAAAATGGTCATTTATACCAATCATATCCATAGCTAACGGCTTAGAAAACTTTTTACCTTGCGCTATCACACCGGCAATAATATTTCCAAACCCTCCTGTCTGCTGTTCCTCAACAGTAAGAATCTTCCCAATCTCATCTGCAGCCTTAACCAAACTCTCTTTATCTATTGGCTTTACTGTATGAATATTGATTATTCTTGTTTCAATATTATATTCCTGTTTAAGTATCCATGCCGCTCTCATAGCCTCAGCTACCATTGGACCACATGCAACAATACAGATATCTTCTTTTTCATTTTTATAACCGGTTCCCAGACAAATGTCAAATGCATCCACAAAATATGGCCGCACTTCACGAAAACGAATGACATTTGCCTGTCCAAACACGAATACTGTTTCAGGCTTTGTGATGACAGGAGTTGCTTCCCGCCCGTACCTGACATATCCAGGTCCGTCAATTTCTGTTATTGCAATAGTAGATTTTCTGGTTTCAACGGAGTCGCAGGGGACCTCAAGTTTCATATTTGGCAGATAATACATCAAAGGAATTTCTTCAAGTGCCTGGTGAGTGGCTCCGTCAGCGCCAACTGATATTCCACCGTGAGCGCCGGCAATTTTAACGTTGAAATTGTTGTAGCAGCATGTTGTACGAATCTGATCCCAGTTTCGACCTGAAACAAATACACCATAAGAACCAATGAAAGATTTTTTTCCCTCCTTGGCCATTCCGGCAGCCACTACTGTCATATTTTGTTCAGCAATACCCATACTAAAAAACCGCCTTTTCCTATCCGAATGATTTTTATAGAAATCATCCATTTTTATTGAACTTGTAATATCTGCTCCGAATGCTATCGTATCTTCATCCTCCCCTATTTCTTCCAAGGCATTTCCGAAACCCATTCTCGTCGGATCCATAGTTACTCTCATATTAGAGGTCTCATTCCACCAATAATTTTGCTTAAACCTTGGGATCATGCTTTTAAGTTTCCGATTTACCTCTTTCTGGTACTTAATAGCCAGATTAAGTAAGCTATCTATTTTTTCGGGTGTAAAAACTGTTTTGGATCCACCGTAGATATCAATTATAGCTTGTTCAAGAGATTCCTTACCACAACGTCCGTCTTTTGGAACTATACCATGATAACTAGGAACATTCTCAGCAAACTTAACACCTTTACCTTTAACTGTATGAGCAAGGATAATTACTGGTTTGTTTTTTACTTTTTCTGCAAGATTAAAAGCTTCTATTAATTTTTCTATATCATTCCCGTCTGTCTGAATGACCTCCCACCCAAAAGCTTTATACTTATCGGAAAGAGGTTCAACACTCATTACATCTTCCGTTTTTCCATCTATTTGAAGTCCATTCAGATCTATGATCCCAACCAGGTTATTCAACTTATAATGACCTGCACACATAACAGCTTCCCAAATTGATCCTTCTTGTTGTTCCCCATCACCCATTATGCAGAAAACCCGATAGTCTTTATTATCTAATTTTGCCCTAAGGGCAGAGCCTACTGCTACTCCCAAACCTTGTCCCAGGGATCCGCTGGAAAGTTCTATTCCCGGTAGTTTAAACTGATTTGGATGACCCTCAAATCCGGACCATAACTTTCTCAATTTAACTGTATCTTCAATTGGATAGTATCCTGCCATCCCAAGCGCAACATAAAGTGCAGGTGCTTTGTGCCCAACAGACCAAAATACACGATCTCGGTCATCCCATTTTGGATTTGAAGGATCGTGGTTTATGACTTTTAAGTATAGAACAGTTGCAACATCCATAATGGATAAAGTACCACCAGTATGACCTGATCCGGCAGCACAAAGCGATATCATATTATAAACACGCATCTCCTTTGCTTTCTGAGCAAGCTGTTCTAACGAATAGTCCTGAACTATCCGGGATGTTTTTGAATCAATTATAGGCATGTTTTCTTCTTTTATTTTTTATAATAATTTCAATAATCTATTTTTATAGATGGAATTATTTAAAAGTAAGCTTAAACGTTTAATCATTTTAAAATAAATTAGTAGTTCAACCTTGATCTTACTTAATTTATGACAATAGAAAACAATCATCGGACAAGTAAATTCCATTAACATTAACATTCTCATTTAACTTTAAATCTGTTTTTCACATTATCGCTAAATTCTTCATTAGCTTTATTAATGTCTTTCAGCACTTCCGGAGATGTCTTGCCCCATGAATTGCGAGCTGCGGAAATGAGTGTATGACATTCATTGAAATCCATGAACCGTACTGCATCAAGCAAAGGTGCCTGATCCTCATCAGGAATAACTAAAAACCCATGTTTATCCGCATGGATTAATTGCCCGGGATAAATTTTGCTTCCAAATACCTCAACCTCGCAGTTCCAACGTATCGGGTAACTAAAAGCATGTCCTACACATACACCTCTGGAGAGAGCTTTAAAACCAACATTATTCATTTCGTCAATGTCTCGTATAGCTCCATCAGTAATAGTCCCAACACATCCTAAGGCCTTATGTATATTGCTGTTAACTTCTCCCCAAAAAGCACCATATAAAAACGGTTTATCCAAGTCCTGCACTACTACAATTTTAGGACCTGGTATAGATGCTACATATTCCCGATATTGAGTCCATGCATTTGGATTTTTTTTTAAATGTTCCTCATTACCAGGCTCAATAACTACAGTTATAGCATAACCTATCATAGGTCCCATATAAGGCATAAAATCTGTAGTAGGCTCTATATTAAACCCCTCAGAATGTGTGTTATGTTTTGTAATCTGCTCCCAACCATTATAGATGCTAGGTGTATTCCATCGTTTTAATTCAAGCAATTCTGCATGTGTTAACTGTCTTTTTGATATCATGTATAATAATATTTAAGCAAATGCAATGAATAATTATCTGAGCTTTCATATCTATTGATTAGGATACCAGATCTCTGTTCAATAAAATACTACTACTAATTATGTCAATCAACCATAATTTTTACAACCACTTTCCGAATTCTAATGTTTTCAGAGGTTTTCACACAAGGACGGTGGGCATCTTCAGGGGAAAATACAAAAAACTTTTCATGCGATGCTATCCGGTAATTGTTTTGTTTTGCAGTTAAGAAAATTATATCTTTTAAATTGTCGTAAGGAGTGATCTCCTTTGTGTTTTCTAATGCTGAAATTCCAATTTTTTCTTCACCTTCGACGATATGCTGAATATCAATATATCGTCTATGTGCCTCAAAAGCAGAATCTTCTTCATTCCTGTTAATGTATTCATCCACAATTACATACATGTCTTTACCTTACAATTCATATTTCCCTGTGTCAATCTTTTTCAGGTCGGAAGTCTTAAGAAAATTAAATGCTTTTTTCCATAGCTCCCTATTTTTAAAAACCAGGATAGCCAACTCCGTTTTGTAAATTGATTCGTCAGGGAATATATTCCATTCAAGCCTCCATTCACCCTTTTGAAACCATTTATTAAGTTTATTCTCGTTCCAGTTTTCAGGATTTTTTGAGACGTCTTGTTTCATAGTTTTTGCACTCATCATTATGACTTATTTATTGTTCTATCTTATTTTTAGTTATATTTTTCTTAGTGATCCTGGTAATTACAACTCCTGCAAGAAAACCAATTATAAAAATAGCCGTGGTTCCGAAAACAATAGATAAATAACTGTGAAATGGACTTACATACTTCTGTAAATCATCGCTTTTGAACAATAAGGGAGACAAGCTTATCCATCCAATTACAGTTACCCCAACAGTGACTCCAATTATAGCGGCAAGGTTATTTACTTTCTTTGAAAAATATGCTAAAAGAAATAATCCAAGCATTCCACCGCTGAATATTGATGCAAGTTTCCACCATGTATCAAGAGCACTTTGAACATTGATCATAGCGATTGCAATAAAAATACTGATTATGCTAAAAAGAAAAGAGGATGAGTACAAAATTTTCATCGATGATTTTTCGGCATTAGAATCGTTTAGTTTTTTCTTGAAATAATCATTCAGAATGACTGTAGCTGAACTGTTCACGCTTGTCGCTATAGTACTCATGCCCGCTGCAAAGATAGAGGCAAGGAGTAATCCGGTTAATCCAGTTGGAAGAGTATTAATAATGAAAAAAGGAAAAACTCTGTCTGTCGCCACACCCGGCATTAAGATACCCGGATGGGTAGTGTAATAACTGAAAAGTGCTGTTCCGATAAACAGAAACAATAAAGAAACCGGGATATAAATCAAACCACCATAGAGAGCTGATTTTTTTGCCTCTTTGTCAGAACTTGCTGTCATATAGCGTTGGACGTAGTTCTGATCTATTCCAAAATTCTGTAGGTTTATGAATATTCCATAAATCAGAACAACCCAGAACGTTGAACTTGTTAATCCCAATTTAAAGCTTCCAAGGCTGAATTTGTGGTTAGCTGCAGCAATCCGAAATAATTGGTCAGGTCCTTCAGGCATTGAAAAAAGTAAGAAGACTGCACAAACCAGGGCGCCTAAAATTAAAATAATACCCTGGATAGCATCGGTCCATACCACAGCCTGGATTCCTCCTAACAGTGAATAGATCATAACACTTAAACCCGTTAAAACGATTATAGTTACCATGTTCCAGCCAACAATTAAATTAAGGGTTAAGGCCAGTAAGAAAAGTATAGTCCCAGTCCGCATTAATTGAGTCAACAAATACATTATTGAAGCATATTTTTTCGCCCATGGACCAAAACGCATTTCAAGATATGTATAAGCAGAGGGACTGTTAACAGACCTATAGAGCGGAACAAAAAACTTAAATGCCATAAAAGAGGCGAAAGGTATTGACAAGCTGAATACAAAAGGGTTCCAGTTCGTTTGATATGCCTGTCCAGGAAGTGCCAGGTAGCTTATACTGCTTACAAAGGTAGCGAAGATAGACATAGAAATCACCCAGGTAGGAATATTATTATTCCCCAATGTAAATGAAGAAGACGATTTGTTTTTTTTATAAAAAGAACCTCCAAACAGAACAATTCCGATCAGGTAGCATATAAATATAATGATATCTAGTGTTTTCATTTTTGAAGAAGATAAATTATTAGAGCCTTAGTTACTATTATTCTAGCGAATCAATTCTCTGTAATTTAAGTCTTCAAGTAATTGACTGATTTTCATGCGTTCAGGTTCTTTAAAACGATGAAAAGGTTCGGCCATAAAATCATTACAGAACCCCATTACAGATAGAGCACATTTCAGACCCTTCAGATAACTTGATCCATAATGTCCGACTTGATAAATTGTGGAACTGATTTGCATTACTTTTTGCTGAAGAGGGAGAATCTTTTCAAAATCACGGTTTACAGCTGCGTTGTACAACTCCACGTACAACCCTGGGAACATATTTGCCCCGCCGTTTACACCTCCATGTCCTCCGGTCAGGACAAATTCAGCCATAAACTCTTCCGGTCCAACCATAAAAGTAAAATCCTGTCTATCCCTTAATGCATATTGTACCTGTTTAAAATAAGCCAGATTGGAAGAACTGTCTTTCATTCCGATAATTCCTGGAATAGTTGCCGCCTCTTTTACTGTTGCCGGTTCAAATATCACCTTGGTATGAATGGGCATATTGTAAATAAAAAGTGGCAGAGGCATTTGAATCATTATTCGTTTCAAATATTCTAAAAGTTCAGGCTGGCCCGATGCAAAATAGTAGGGAGGAGCCAGAACAACTGCATCAGCTCCTCTGCTGGCAGCTACTTTGGCTAAGTTCAGGCTTTCTGAGAAAGCAGAATCCGTTATCCCCACCAAAACCGGCACCCTTCCACCAACGTACAAACAAGTGCGTTCAATCAATTCCATTCGTAACTTGTAACTTAAACTGGCAAATTCACCAGTGGTACCTAAAATAAATATGCCATGTACTCCTCCTGAAATGGTATGCTCTATCAACCGATGCAAACCTTCAATATCAAGGGTATTATTATCGAGTAAAGGCGTAATCAATGGTGGAATGATTCCACATAATGGGGATTTAAATGCGCTTTTCATAATACTGTTTTTAATTATTTTTTAATAGAGCTATTTTCCAGATATCTCCAGATGGACATATTTTATTTTTACCCGGTTATAAGTATAAGTGACATGAATAGTACCATCTTTCCCTTTTATAATTGCAGGGTAACTGAATTCGCCTTTCGGTTGATCTTCTAAAACGATTATCTCTTTCCAGTCTTTTCCATCGATCGAAGCAAGTATATTCACCTTGTTCCTGCCACTTTCGATTGGATTACATATTAGTAATTGCAAACCATTGTCAAGCGATACAGCATCAATCCCTGAATTATTGTTAATAAGAGTTGTGGCTTTTACTGGCGACCATGTTTTACCCTGGTCTTTCGACCATGTCTCAACAATACTTTTTTCTCTACTCCGGCAAAGCATCTGAATTTTTCCACCTTTGTAAAAAAGAATAGTGGGCTGAATAGCATTAAAGCCACTATTGTCGATTTTTGTTTTTCTCCAGTTATTTAAACCCTGATCCGAGGTTTCCACATAAATATTCCAATTTTCTTTGGTCTCGATACTTGTTGGATAAAGGATTGTCCCATTTTTTAGTTTTACCGCTTTGTTTTTAATTGGCCCCAAAAAACCATCTGGGATTTTTACCTTTTCTGACCATGATATTCCGTTATCTTTTGAGATTTTATACATCCCCCACCATTCACGTGGACTAGGGCCAACTTTATAAAATAGAATAATATCTCCATTATCCTTCTTAAAAAGCACCGGGTTCCAACATGGATAACGAAGTGTATCATTCATGATACCATCAGCAACCATTTCAGGGCTTCCCCATTTCCCATTTTTATTTATTGAGGTGTAAATACAAACATCAGGACGACCTTCGCCTGTTCCACCAAACCAGGCAGTTAAAATACCCTCATCTGTTTCAAGAACTGTAGAAGCATGGCAACTTCTGAATGATGCTATCTCATAGATAAATTCAGTATTTAAAACTTTTGCCGTGATTTTTTCAGGTAATGTCTTCTGTGCATATGCTGTCAAAATAAGCATTAACAATGCTAAAATTAAAATTCCCTTCTTTATCGTTTTCATAATAATATTTTTTTTGTAAGGTACAATACAGGTATTAACATCCGCTAATACAAAAGACAATACATTAAATACAAATATCCAATATTTGCCCAAAGGATAATAAACCTTTCTAATTATCTGATCCAGTTATTTCTTTGATAGTTCTTCTAAATTATTCTATTCAATCTATAGGAAAATTTCGTAGGATATGCAAAGCTTCTCTTGAAGCATCTTTGAAAAACTTTGTATCATAACTATAAGTAACAAAACGCATACCCTCTGCAACCCACTTTTTTACATCATCAATGTCATTTAAGTGGACACCAGGGGCCACACCATATTTATTACATTGATGAATGATTTCTCTAAATGCCGCTTCAACTCTTGGATGGTGTATCTGGCCGGGGATTCCCATATCATCTGTCATATCGGCCGGACCAATCATAATAGCATCTATACCTTTGGCAGATAAGATTTGTTCTAAATTATTCACGCCCTCTTCATTCTCAATCTGTACAATTGTCATTATCTCCCGGTTAGACCATTCTGTATATTCTTCAATAGTGCAATCTCTGAATAAAGTATTTGTTGTAGACACACTTACCCCTCTTTTTCCAATAGGGGCGTATTTAGTTGAACTAATGATCCTGTCTGCTTCTTCTTTTGTTTTTACCTGTGGCAATACTAAACCTTCTGCACCAATATCCAGCATTTGAGCCATTTGATGATACAGTTTATCCGGTACCCGTACAAACAAGGACATCTCTTCATATTTTGCCACTAAAGAAAAATTAGCCAGCGTTTCGTAATCATAATCATTGTGTTCGGTATCCAATATTATATAATCCCAGCCCTCGGATGCACACATAGATACTGCCTGTGGCGATTTGAGAATACGAAGCATAGTTCCAAAACAAACCTCTCCATTTTTTAGTCTTTTCTTAACATTACTAATTTTCAAGCTCATACCAGAAGTTTTACAATTTACAATTATCGAAATGGTGAATAAAATAAAGTTAAACTAAAGATCTTTCGTTGTTTGTTCATTCGCATATATATTTTATTGATTTATAGGCAGTACTAAAACTGATAAGGGGCCCGAGTTAGGGAAGGAAGATCATGGACGCGCATTAGCCATACTTCCGAAACCTGAACACCTCTACCACTTCCTCCACTTCCACTGGGCCGACTCCAAGTTAGTTTCATTTCACCTGTTTTTGTTGCTTCAGCAGGTACGTCAAATTCTAAAGGCTTGTATGTCATATCCTTAGGGAGCATAGGATGGATTTCAAATTTGTCATTAGCAACTAAATTTATGTCAGTCCTTACCTCCGCACCATATACAATTTTTAGACGATATCTTGCATTTTTGTCCAGGTTCTGATAAAACATTTCCAGCGGATAATCATGTAAAGTTTCTGCGTAAGTATAAGATGAAATAGGAGCTTCTCTACGTGCTGCCATACTTGTCATTGGTGCCTGCAAGAATGCAGGATCATCAGAATAATCAGAACCTGCAACAAGATGAGGTTGTGAACCTGACTTACCCAGATCATCATAAAAGCCGCCTGCACCAGGATTGTTCCAGTTTAGTATTGCGTCAATCTTTTGCAAACGATCATTTTCGTTTGGAAGTGAAACAATTTCAGAAAATTGTTTACGCAACCAGGGCGCATCATTCAAAGGGAAGTCAATTAGATCGAGATTGGCTCCACGACGAATTGCAATTGCCTGATATCGCGAGACACTTAGCTGCATATGAATACTTTGGAACAGGGCTTCAGCAAGTTCAAAAACACGAGCACGTGTAACTGATCCGGATTGCATTTCTGGTTTTGCAAGAGCTTTTTCAGCTTTAGCTATCGCCTCTAAACTCCCTGTTAATGGAGCCAGTTTAAGATAATCCTTTGCTTTTTCCTCCTGTGCAGTTTCCTGTATTAGCCGGCTACGGATTGTTGCATCGTAAAAAGCCCGGTAAAGGGCTAGTTGGAAACGCCAATTTAGTAACATCGAGGGTGTGGCATACCGTTCCAACTCTTGAAATTGAGAAAGGGTTACCTGTACGCCCAGGTTATCCACCAATGGGCCCCTCCAGTTGCGTTCCAGACTTAGTAGTCCCTGAGCAAAAGACTCTTCAACTCCTGTCCCTATAAAATACCTGCTATAATCACGAAGTATATCAGTGACATTTGCATCCGGATCCCAGCCTAAACCACTCCAGATAAATTTATTTACATCATCATTACAACCTTCTGAGTACGTAAGGAACCCATACTTTGCTAGAGGCTGTAATCTTTTAAATATTTTGGTCTGATCCATCGGACGAGGATTGATTGTCTCACGATTAAGAGTCGATATAAAGGCAAAGTCCCAATCCGGAACAGGGTACTGTGCTGCCAATGAATGCGTAATATCCGGGTAAAATCGCATCTTATATCGTTTCGGTACTTTTGCACGTAAATCATCCAAACTTTCTCTTTGCTGCGGACCAAATACAACTCCTTCCAGCCAAACCGGTTCTGTTTTCATTATTGCGTAAAACTCTTCCATCCATGCAGAATTAAAACCTTGTGGTGACATCCACATTTTGGCACCGGGATGCAACTTTTGCAATTGTAAGGTTTGTTTTTCCAGCATTGGAAATAAAACTTTTGGTGCAGTATGTCCCGGATCCCCACCAGGAACGAACACTGCATCAACTTTTGGTAGCTGACGAAGCACTTCTCCCCATTCTTTTAATGCTTTATCTACAGTAGCTTTATCGCTATAGTCCTTTTCCATAGCAGGATACCATATCCAACATTCAATTCCATATTCTTTAGCCAACCCTGACATCTCGATCATCATCTTCATAGGATCCATAGGGAAGTGTGGACTATCCGCATCATCATCAGAAACAGGAGGGATCAATTCAATTGCATTAGTACCAAATACAACTAAGTCACGAATATATTGTTCCCACATCGGAACCGACCATGCATCATAAGCGTTCGTTTTTGGTCGATAGCCTAATTGATGACCTCTCAAAGGATAACGAGGTGATGATGATATATCAATTTCATGCGAAAGAGAAACTGTATTTCTGGAATAATCCATCAATCGAAGTAGCCTGCCAGCTCCGAAAAGTACACCACGTTCATCATTTCCGACAACTACAACCAATCCTGATTCAAGTGTGACAATTCTATACCCTTCAGGTTTTTCATTCCCTGTAACCTTTAGTTTTTCTGCCAGAACCGGAAACGCACGAATTAAATCATTTCGTTGACCCAGTACAACTCCATTATTACCTTTTTCAGGTAATTTATTTGCAATAGTCCAATTCACCCAGCTTCTCTTTTTAACTTCATCAAGCAACATTTCTGAAGCTTTCATTTCCGGACCACTCATTCCCGGTGGGAGGATAAGGACAGCAGAAGAAAGGTCAATCTGATAAACCTGTGAAGCAACCTTATCAGTTGACTGCGGCTTATTTTGAGCCAAAACAGGCAGCATATTGAAGCAAGAAAATGCAACAACAATGAGGCAAAATGTTTTTTTGAACATAGCTGCAATTTGGTTATTGATTAAATATTTCACCGTAATTTTCATTATGTAATTCTCCTATACATTTATTATTTCTCTATTAATACATTATTCAGGTAATAAACAGCTTCTTTAACCGATTCGCCTGCATCGGGTAAATCATTTATATTTTCTTTGTTACCGATACCAAGCTGACGGTATTCACCCGTTCTGAATGAAATTCTTTGAAGTTCATTTACATTTTCGGTAAAGTCGGCGTCTTTTAAAACATTATTATCGTTTACGAACAGATCAAATTTACCGCTTGTTGCATTTGCACTGATTTTTAGCTTCACCCATTGTTTCATATAATATGGCACGAGGTCAACAATTTTCTCTCCGTTTACAGCCTGAATCATTCCATTATCATTAAAAATAATTCGAACTGGCCTGCCCCCCATTTTATTTAGTATTTCCACTTCCATTCTGCCGTTATTATTCTGATCCGGACATAACTCAAAAAGGGCAGTAATCGTCTTGCTTTCGGGGAATACTCTGACTGCCTTTGCATAATCATACGGCTCGCTGTCTTTAAACATCAAGCTTTTATCGGAATTGTTCGGGAATGCCGTAATATTTACAGGTGCCCATACCAAGCTATAAATATTCCAATCGGTAACGGGGCCGCCGATTTCCATGTTGTCAAAATTATCATTTACCCATTTATCAACCGAATGACGAATAGGATCGGGAACTCTGCTTACCCATATATCTTCCTTATGCATACTGTATGTAAGCCACATATCGTCACCTGGAGGATTACCATTTCCAGGAACGATGCCACGCACATACTGTGGACCCACATCTTTAGCAGAGCCCTGATAACGCATCGGTGGTAGTTCACCATGAACGCAGCTCATATCTTTAAAATATTCACCATCGGCTGAAGTAATTGTAACAAGCGGATAACGCCATTCAAAGTGAGGATTATAAACAAGTGCATAGTTGCCTTGTTTGGTCTTCTGTCCCCACATTTTACCATGGCCGACTATAATAGAAGGAATCTTTTTTATATCGGACCAGGTTTTACCGCGGTCGCTACTTTTAGTGGCATAACCTGCTTTAAAAAGACCGACCATTACACTGTCATTACGGGTATACCAGTTAAAAGCCTTGGCTTTAAAACCGTCACCCGACATCAAATAAAATCCGTCTTCGCTACGATCTTCCTCCCACCACTGCTGAACCATTACTTTATCCGCCATCAATTCGTCGCAGGTTTTGATAAAACCTTTGTCGGGAGAAGTTTTATAAAAGGGGAAAGGAGTGTTATTTTCGTCCCAACCGGCGTTCTTATTATAACGAATGAAATAAAGGGGCCCGACACTTCCGTCTTTATAAATTTCCCGTACTGCTCTTCCGATTCCATTACCTTCGTTGGGAGAAGGATACATTCCATAAAAAGATAAAATCAATAAACGGTTATCTTTCGAAATATAAAATCCCATTCGTTGATGCGAAACAGTCAGTTTGTCTTTTCCTTCGGGAACGAACGCAGGAAATATTAATCTCGGAGTTTCCCAGTTCTTACCGTCGACTGAAGTCGTTAATAATGTTTCAGTATTCGGATCATGTTCGTTTTTTGGTGCAGACAGAAATTCAAGATAGTATTTATTGTTCCAGTAACAGATCATAGGGGCATGATTATAAGTATTAATCATATTGCTTATATACTGGGGATATTCCCTGTTAGACCGGAACACCTGATAATTTTCCACACCGACAACCGGTAGTAGTCTTCCGTCCTGATAAGCCAGATCGAGGGGTTCACTTCCTGAATCATCAAAATTAAAAGGAGCTTCTTTGTCACTCCAGAAATCTCCCTCAAGCTGACTTACAGCATATTTTTTATCTGTTTGACTGTAAGAAAATGCCGATTCGTTAATAATAATTTTATTCTGACCCAGCCAACTCCAAAAAACTCTTGCATAAGAAGGGCCTCCATCTTGAAAGTACCAGACCATAGCAGGATATTTTTCCCCTTTTTTCATCATAATTGTGCCGGAATCTTTGTCCCCTTCAATCATATCGATAAGGGTATACGATCCGACCATTAACTTCATGCCATTGTCAACTTCAGCCGAAAAGGTTACTTCACCTGTATAAGGAGCTGTAATATATGTACGCCAATACCCCGACCAATTACTGGGGCCACCGCTCCAATCATGATTTAGATGTTTCAAGATGTCAACCGAAGAGGGTGATGTAAAATCAGCGCCTTCACAAATAACACCAATTAAACCAGGCATATTAGAATCGCCCGAATTGTTATCCATTTTGTTTAAATATTCTGTAGTAAGTTTTTCAATTCTGCTATCACCATTATTTGAACAAGCAGCAATAAAAACCAAAAAAACCAAAATTAGAATTAATCTCATTTTACCCATAAAGCAATCTCCTCACTATTTGATTTATAAATATTTTGATCTAATTAAATAACATTATTTAAATGAAAACTTGTTTTTTATTGAAGTACAACAGCATCATGTTTGAAGAATATCACACTTTTTAATCTATATAATTTTTGATATGGTTGATATTTTCCTGTCCGTAAAATAAAGCAGAAGGATTTATAATTTTTTTAGAAAAATTTCCCCAGGACCAGTACAGTTTCAAAAAGGATAAATTGTTGTTACTATAATACCAGATACGTATTGGATAAATTTTTCCCCTTTCCATATAAATTCTGCCGGACCTTTCAGATTCCCTCCCAAATCCATCTATCAACAGAGTTTCATTAATATCCAGACAAATCATGTTATCCGACTCAGCATCAAAAGTAACCTGCCCTGTGTAAGGTGCTTCGATATAACCGTTCCAATAACCGACCCATCCATAAGGTTTGTTACCCCAAGTTTGATTAACACTTTTTAGTGTATCCAAAGTTGATGGATTTTCAAAATCAGGTTTGTTATTCTTAAATCCAATCAATCCCGGGTAACTTTCATCCCCCGGTTTAAATTCAAGACGAGTTACTGGACCATGTTCCATATCTTCTGCACTACGATTAATAGACCAAAGCAGATTTTTCTCTTTTAGCTTTTCTTCAACAATATCTTCCCAATTATAATTAATCTCTTGATACACTCCGGCGGTTATTTTCCCAATATAGGAGAGCCGTTCACTTTCATTATTCAACTTTTTGATTTCAGCAAACATTTCGTTCAACCGGCGGCTGTTGTTTAAAGGCACATCTATCAAATCCAGATTGGCTCCCCTCCCTACTTCTTTTGCCTGATATTTTGGTACACTCAATTGCATTCTAATGCTCTGAAAAAGAGCTTCACCCAATTCAAAAATACGAGAGCGCCATTCCGGTTTGATAGATATATGGCACATATCCAAAATTTCTTGTGCTTGTTTCAATGCTTCAAGTGATCCAAGACTCTTTGCATTCCGGAGAATCGAAATTGCTTTTTCTTCCAGGTCACTTTCATATTCAAGCCTAGCTTTAACATAAGCATCATAATAAGCTCTGTAGAGAGCCTGCTGAAAGCGCCAATTTAACTTATCATGAGGAGTTGCACTCTTTTCCATTTCCTGGAAATACTCCAGAGTCGAATAAATACCAGCATTACTTTTAAGAGGACCTTGCCAATTTTCTTCCAGCATTGATATCCCTTTAGAAAAAGCCTTTTCGTAATTTGGACCTATGAAGTACCGGGCATATTCCGATAAAATTTCTTCAACAGGAGTGTCAGGATTCCACCCTAAACTACTCCATACCACTTTATTAACATCGTCATTACACCCTTCACTATAACTAATAAACCCTAATGAATATTGCTGAATATCTTTAAATATTTTTGCATAAGCCTGTGGCCTTGGATTGATAACTTCACGTCCTTCAGTTCTTTTATAGGCAGGGTCCCAATCAGGAACTTCATACTGACTATTTCTTGAATGTGTAATATCGGGATATTGCCGTATTAAAAAACGTTCTGGAAGTCGTTCACGCATTTCCCGTATAGTAATTTCGGTAGCAGGGCCAAACACAACACCCTCTAACCAATCGGCTTCACCGCTTCGGAGTTTTTCAAAAAAAGCATTTGTCCAACCCATTGTTTTTGGTTTATCATCATAATTTTGAATAGAACTCCAGATAGTTGCATCTGGATGATACTTGTTAAGTACATCCTTCATATTCTTCATCAAAGGGAATAATTCATCGGGATGAATCTCACTCGGATCACCACTTGGGACAAAGACAGCATCCACGCGGGGGAGCTGACTTAAAACTTTATCACGTTCTCTGATCGCATAATCCATTGTTAGCGAATCTGAGAAATCACCTTCCACACCCGGATACCAAATCCACACATCCAATCCGTAATCATCGGCCAATTGGGACATTTTTATCATCATCTCCATTGGAGGTAAAGGAAAATGGGGACTGTCAAAATGATCATCCGTCTTGGGTGGGACTAACTCAACAGAATTCATCCCAAATACAATCATGTCACGGAAATACTGTTCCCACATTTCAATCGTCCATGCATCATATGCATTTGTTTTTGCCCGGTAACCCATTTGGTGACCACGTAAGGAATAACGTGGAGCAGAGGATATTTGAATTTTCTTATTCAATAATAATTTATCACGATCCATATACAAAAGACGTAAAAGGTTACCAACTGCATAAAGCGCACCCCTTTCGTCGTTACCGACACAGTAAATGGAGTTCCCCTCTGTATTACTTGTTTTTACCCATATTGAGTACCCATCTGCCTTCTTCGGAATCTCCATACCAACCGGCAGGTCCACATCAGCATGACTGAAGTCACTTTCGGTACCAATAAATATACAATTTAATTGTTTCGTGACAGGTCTATCAGATACAGGCAGAGAGATACGAGTTCTAAAGAGAATCTCATCCTGCAGCATTTTTGCAGCATTTTCTAATTTTTTTCCCTTTTGCAGGATAATTATTCTGGCGTCAGACAAATCAAGCATTTCGGAATAATTAATACTTTTCTCAGGAGAGAAAATATTATTTGCTGCTCTTATTGTTTGACCCGAAAAAAGGAAAAGAACAATAAGGACATAATAATACTTATACTCATTCTGACTCCTTGATTTGGAGGACGAATAATAATCGCTAAGCATAATATTACAAAAGGTATTAATTAATAATATAAGATAAATAGTTGATCCTTATCAATTTGTTTTTTTATTAATCCTCTAGTGTTGGATATTTACCGGTCCCAAAATAAGGGTCTGGTAAAACCAGCGAAAAATTAAGTTTAATATTTCTTGACTCTTTAACCTTTTCCACCTTATCATATTATACGCTGCAACAGTCAATAATTGTCGGAAAGATATACTGAATTTACCAGTCCTACAATCAAGGTCATCTATTGAACATCATGCTTCCCTATCATACAAACAAAATCAAATACTATAATTTTCCTGTATTAAAAGTCCACTACCCAACACATTGTCAAGTCAATAAATTATCTGCTCACACCGCCTGTCTTTTCAACTGCTGCAGGAGCATTTATTATGTCGTGAAATGCTTTTATGTCAAATTTTGGTTTCCGGTCATAGAAATAAACACCATTAACTTCTCCTTCTACATCAGTAAGCTGACAATATGTAAATCCTGATATATTAGGATTATTGAGAAGAACATCGGTTAGGTTTTTGACAATAACAAGAACTTCCGCTTCTGTTTTACCATACCCTATTTGAAACCTTCCCATACTATTTCTGGTCCCTTCCGGTAATTTAGAAGTGGTATAACCTGGGAGCCAACCTGTTCCTCCATATTCATCAACTACGTAAGGTTGCCCTGCATATGGAACAGCCAGTTTGGAATTTGCAACATAAGTCTTTTCCGGATTTAACGGATCGACTGATGAATAACGTTCTTTAAAGCTCACTGAATCCTGAGTGTAATCATGCACCGTGAAAATATCGGTGATAACATTGACCCAACCACTTGTTGTGTTTACAGGCCGAGTCGGATCAAGAGCATGTGTCAGATCATAGAAACTCTTAACAATATATCGGTAGAACTCCAGATTGTTCGATGCTGCACCGCTTGTTTCATTAAATGGAACCCATGTAATAATTGAAGGGTGATTACGATCACGCACAATGGATTCACGCCATTCATTTGATTGATAAATAAGACCTTCAGGATCCCTGAAATTGTGCACGCCTCCCCAGTCGGCAAATTCACCCCAGGTAAGATATCCAAGCTTATCAGCCCAGTAGTGGAATCTGGCTTCAAATACTTTCTGATGAAGACGGGCGCTGTTAAATCCTGCTGCCATTGACAACTGAATATCATTTTTAAGTGCCGCATCTGTCGGGGCTGTCCATATTCCATCTGGATAAAAACCCTGATCGAGTACCATCCTTAGAAATATAGGTTTATTATTTAAATAAAACTTATTCCCCTCAATTTGAAATTTTCTTAAGCCTGCATAGCTTTTTACATTATCAGCCGTGCCTGAAGTTGGTTTAAGTATAAGTTCAATATTGTATAAATATGGATTATCTGGTGACCATGCATGAGCATTGGCAATTTTTAACGAAAGAGGAATTCCATCTTTAGCTGGTGCTGATAATGATGCAACATTTTTACCCTCAGGTGTATTAACATTAATATTAATAATATCCCCTTTTGCAATTCCGTTAAATTCAGGAATTACTGAAAATTCACTATTATCCAAGTCAGGAATAATAAATACCCGTTCGATAAATTTCTGCGGTCTTGCCTCAAGCCACACAGTCTGCCAGATACCAGTTGTACGTGTATAGGATGTACTTCCCCACCTCGGTGGCTGCTGCCTGGACTGTTTTCCCAGAGGTTGATTGTTGCTCAGTGTATTATCATAGGCGTAAACCACAATCTCATTTCCTGATTTCTGAACAGCTCCCGTAATTTCAAATTCAAAGGACCCAGTCCCGCCAATATGGCGCCCGACTAATTGTCCGTTTATCCATGCCCTTGTATCGAAATCCACACCTCCGAAATTGACAAAAATACGTTGACCCTGCCATTTCGCAGGAATGTCAAAACTCCGTTTGTACCAAACGCCCTGTATAAAGTCAGTATAGCCAATACCTGACAACTCACTCTCCGGAGAAAAAGGCACCGTTATTTTACTCTCAAAATTCGTAGGCCTGACTTTCCAGTTCTCTTCAGGATTATCAACTTTGGTCTGCATCGTAAAATCCCATATACCATTTAGATTAATCCAGTTTATGCGCTCAAACTGAGGTTGAGGATGTTCAGTACGAGGGATTTCCTGTGCCTGTGCAGTAACAGCCATTGATAAGGCAATCGCAAGTGCGATATAAAAATTACTCGATGATCTTAAAGTTTTAATTCTCATTTCAAAAAGTTTTGGTGACAGAAAACCATATTAATATATATTTCTATTTTCTGGAAACTGCCTTAAAATCATCCAAATCAAAAACAGCATTTTCGAGCGCTTCGTCCGGCTCAGGCAGATCCGGTTCATTTTTAAGAAAATCATTTGCTCCATATCCGTAACGGCTGAAATCCATCATTCTGTATTTACCTGTACGGAACTCAATTCGTTCAATGGTAGGGGTATCATATTCAGAATTATACGGATTATCTTTATTTGATAAGGTCTCTGCAAAAGCTTTTTTATCGACCACACTTTTATTGTTAATTATCAACGAATAATAATTCAATACGGTATTTATATTAATTTTAAAATCCAGCCATTCATCCTCTTTGTAAGTACCAATCTTTACCATTTCTTCGCCAATATTGGACATTATGAATCCGTTATTGCCGTCAATAACAATACGTACGGGTCTTTGCCCTTTATAGTTAAGCACTTCAATTTCAAGAAGACCTTCTTTAGCACGGTTAGAACGAAGACGGAAAGAAATCTCAGCGTTTCTTGTTTCAGGAAAAACTCTTACTGCTTTGGCATAATCATAAGGATCTTTATCCTGAAATCGCAGTATACTATTTCCGTTTTCTTTTATTATTCCCAGGCTATTCCATACACCGGTATAAATATTCCAATCAGTTACAATACCTCCCGTTTCCATATTATCGAAATTGTCACTTACATTCTTTTTAACAATTCCTGTAATCGGGATGGGGACTCTTGTTACAAAAACATCCTCTTTATTCGACGAATATGTAAGCCACATCGCACCATCGGGAGGATTGCCATTACCTGGGATAATGCCACGGATGTACTGTGCCCCACCACCGTCTTTATTGCCACCTCCGTATCTCATAAGAGGTGTTTCACTGTGCACATTAAGGAAATAAGTATTAAAGTTAAGTCCGTCTTTACTGGTTGTAACAGATAGTGGATGCCGCCAAGTAGTGTTCAAAACCGGATTATATACAAGTGCATATAAACCATCACTTGTTTTTTGTCCCCATATTTTAGCACCACCATAATATATGTTTTCAGGTACGCCTTGTTGGCTTATTTCCCCCGGCTCCCATTTATTAGCAACTACCATCCTTCGCCATTTCCACATACCTACTATTCGACTATCCGGTAATGTATACCAGTCAAATGCTTTCAGAAAACGAACATTCCGATCCTTATAGGCAAAAAACGAATCTGTAGTATCCTGGTCTTCTTCAAACCACTGCTGAACCATTAATTTATTTGCAAGTAAAGAATCAACAGATTCTACAAATTTTTCATCTTTCGAATCTTTGTAATAAGGGAAGTAGGGAGAATTATCTTTATTATAACCTTGATATTTGCCATATCTTACCCAGTAAATTGGTCCATAATTACCAGTCCCATTTATTTCCCGGATAGCCCTGCCAACTCCTTTACCATCATTAGGTGCATCTTTTAATCCGTAATAACCGATAACAAGCAATTTTCCACTGGGTGAAACATAAAAGCCCATCCGTTCGTGAAGGATTGAATATTGTTCTTCGTTATCTTTTTTTCTATTGTTAAACTTTTTTGCCGGAAAAATCGTCTGAGGTTTAGCCCAGTTGCGCCCGTCTTCCGACCAGGTAATTAAACCATAACAAGGAGGCTGATGTTCATTGACAGGGGCACTCTGATAAAACATCCAGAATTTACCCTGCCAGTAACATATATGCGGCTGGTGATTATAAGTAAAACCGGTATTAACAAAACCTGCCTCGGGATAGTCCGGAACTTTTTCCGTTACCAGTTCGGGATAAGAACGATTAGCTCTTACAATTTTAAAATTATGTACGCCTACTGCGGGTCTGAATCTGCCATCGTGGTAATCAGTATTTGCATAAGGTGGATTACTACCGCTAAAATGGGGAAGCTCGGTTATAAATGCAGTATCTATTTTATCCCCATCCTTCAAACGTTCATTATAATTGAAAACGCGGTAATTCTTTGGAAGTTTATCAGCATCATAAGAAAAAGCGTCATCAGGAACAATTTCTAGTTTTGTATTTCCATATTGCCAGTAAAGATGTATTTTTGCCTGACCGTATATAGAGATATATTCAATTTCGACTGGATATTTCAACCCTTTAGTCATATTAAATTCACCCTCCCTGGAACCGCTTTCATCCAAACCGTCTATTATTGTCATGCCGTTGATATACATTAGAAAAGAATCTTTAACATCAACACGAAATTTTACCTTTCCTGTGTAAGGAGCTTCTATAAATCCATGCCATTTGGCTGACCAATCTGAACCACGTGATTTCTGCCATTCTATATTAAGACCAGGAATAATGTCTATACTCCTATCCGGTTCAACGAAAGTACGGCTGTTATAGTAAATGCCTACTAAGCCCTGTTTATAATTCTGTGCATTGATACTTAGTGAGAAAATAGTCAAAAAGAATACCAGTGTAATGTTCCTTTTTTTCATAATAATTGTTTTTTAATTATTCATTAAGTTAAAAATTCAGTATTTTAGTTTATGCTAATTATGGATTTTAATCAACCATATTTCTCCTATTTTATTATAACCTCGTCGATATTATATACAGCTGCCTGGGAAGGATCGCCTGGATTAGGCAAATCGCCGCCGGCATAACGATCTGTCTCGCGAGTTGGCTCGGTGCGAAAAGTGCCGGTACGAAATGAAAGCCGCTCAACTGTTGACACGGATTCGGCAAAGGCGGCCTGACGAACCAATAGTTTACTATCGAGAGAAAGATCATACTTCCCTTCCGTCGCGTTTACTGCTACCTCTATGGTATACCATCTATTGGCTTTGTACGCCCCTACATTCACCATTTTACTACCATCAGCTACCTGCAAATGCCCGTCATCGCCAAATATTAATCGTACCGGGCGATGGCCCCCATGATCAAGAATCTCTATTTCCAACCGACCGTTGTTTAACTGGTGCGCGAAAACCTTAAATGAGACGCTAATCAAATTGGATTCAGCAAAGACACGTACAGCTTTAGCATAATTGTAGGGATCGGAATCTTCCAGTTGTAGGCTCTTGTTATACGCTCCCGGGAACGCTACAATACCAACGGGAGCCCACTTCGGACTATAGAGGTTCCAGTCTGGAACCCGCGCACCGACATCGATTTTATCAAAGGTATCCTCGACTGGACCCTCGACTTTGAAACGAATCGGCACTGGAACGCGACTTATCCAAATGTCCTCTTTGTTACTGCTATAGGTAACCCACAGGTCACTGCCGGGAGGATCACCGTTGCCCTCGGAAATGCCGCGCACATATTGCAATCCGAAATCCTTCGCACGGCCGAAGTAGCGACGCGGAGCAATCTCACCATCTATTAATACCATGTTCTCGAACACCACCCCATCCTCGCTGGAAACAACCGCAAGTGGCCACCGATGCGAGCCGTCGTTCGCCGGATTGTATAAGATAGCAAAACGGCCATCTTTGGTCCGCTGGCCCCAGGCCTTGGCGCCATCCGTAATTAAGGTTGGAAGACGGACTGGAGTGCTCCAAGTCTTACCTTCATCCGAGGAAATGGCAGCCCAAGATTCCTTCCATAAGACAACGGATGTCCCGTCCTTGCGGTGATAAACTGAAGCGGCTTTATGACCAGCAACAGTGAAGAAGCCATTTTCACTGGGGTTCTCCTCATACCATTGCAACGTCATTAATTTGTCGGCGAGCAAAGCATTACAGGCCTCGACAAATCCCTTATCGCTCGAATGAGTGAAAAACGGATAGGTAGAAGTGTTACTCTCATTCTGCTTACCAAGGACGCTGTATCGAATGAAGTAAATGGGGCCATACGATCCGTCCTTGTAGGCCTCACGAACCACCCGGCCAATCCCACCGGCACCAAAAAGGGACGGTGCATGGCCGTAAAACGCTAACACAAGGAGTCGCCCGTTAGGCGCAACATAAAATCCCATGCGCTGATGCATCATCGCCATGCCCGATTCATTGCCGGAAATCGGTGAAGGTCGCACAAGATAAATGGGGAAAACCTGTTTCGGCATGTCCCAGTTCCGGCCATCGGAAGAGTTAGCCACAAGCGTCTGACCCGGTGCCACATGCTCACCAAAAGGGTTGCTCAAATACTCGAGAAAGAACTTGCCGTTCCAGTAGGCAAGCATCGGAGCGTGATTATAAGTCCAGCCAAAGTTATCAGCTGTTTCTGGACGTGTACGGTTGGCACGAAGTACTTGAATGTTTTCGACCCCGACAACAGGCCGGAGACGACCATCATGAACACCCATGTCAATACCTTCACTAAGAACGCGTACGGGTTCGGCAGGGCCGCCAGGCTGGTTAACATTTTGCGCAAAACAAACCTGGGGTAATACAAACAGAAAACAAGCTATATATATACACAAGATACTTCTGGAAATAATTACATTAATCTTCATCTTATTACATTATAAGGTTAAAAAGTTGTCATAAAATGGATAACGCTAATTACGGATTTTAATCAGCCACATTTCTCCTATCTTGTTTCCCCTACCGTTGCCACCGCGTTCTGCATCCATATTCCAGGTTAACATTAATTCACCATCAGCTGTAGCTTCATGTGGAATATCATATGTACGGGTTTCGATAACCCATGATTCCATTTCAAAGTAATCATGTATAATAATTTTCTCATCTGCCACAAGCTGTACAGGACCTCTTAAATAGGTAATTTTCACCTGATATTGGGCTTTTCTATCAAGGTTTGAATAGTGCATCTTTAATGGAGTATTAAATAAAGTATGCACATATCGTTTCCAGGATATCCTCCAACCTTGAGTTTGTGGTGTTCCTGTACGCCACCCTATAAATGGAGAATGCCAAGAACCCGGATCATCTTTATAACTTTCTCCTGGAACTAAATAAGGATTGTTGCTTAAATCCCCAAAATCAGTATAAAATCCCCCTGGTCCGGGATTTTCCCAGTTTATTATCTTATCAATCTGAGTAAGACGCTCCTCTTCTGTATCCAGCTTAGTAATTAGGTTAAATTGATCTTCCAGCCAAATACTATTATTAAGTGGTTGATCAATTAAATCCAGGTTAGCTCCTCTACCAACTGCTATTGCAAAATACTTATCTACGCTTAATTGCATGCGGATACTATGAAAAAGAGCTTCGGCCAATTCAAAAACACGTTGTCTCCAATCCTCAGATACTCTTTCTAATTTAGCTTTATCTAATATTTCCTTCGCTTGTTTCATTGCTGTCATTGTACCCAACTCAGGTGCTTTTCTCAGAAAATTCATTGCAGCATCTTCCAATTGTGTTTCATATATCAACCTGCTTCTATTATATGCATCATAATATGACCGGTATAATGCTTGTTGGAATCTCCAGTTGAGCCTTACATTTGGTAATGCCCGTTTCTCCATTGACTGGAATTTTCCATGATTGATAAAAACTGAATTATTACTTAACAAAGGACCTACCCAGTTTTGCTCTAAATTAAGAATTCCCTGTGCAAAATCATCTGTATAATCAGGGCCTATAAAATAACGGCTATAATCACGTAATATCTCCAGCACCTCTGTATCCGGATTCCAACCAAGTCCACTCCAGACTATTTTATTAACATCATCATTAACCCCCTCAGAGTAAGTAAGAAATCCAGCGCTACTTTTCTGGTCAACTGAATGGAAAATAATAGATTGACCGATGGGCCTTGGATTGATGACTTCCCGGTGTTGGGTTGAAGCAAATGCAATGTCCCAGTTTGGCACAGGATATTCACATTGAATGGAATGAGTAATATCAGGGTACCGTCGAATGCGATATTTCATAGGAACTACTTTACGTAAACTGTCCACATTCATCCTTACCCAAGGTCCGTGGACAATTCCTGTTAGCCATTTGTGTTCTCCCTTTAGTAGATTTAAAAATTCCTCCATTCTTTCAACACTAAATCCTTGAGGCGAAACCCATATTTCAGCTGTTGGATGATATTTATGAAGAATTTGTGCTTCCTTTTCCAAATAATCAAATAATAGTTTAGGAGGAACATTTCCAGGATCTCCACCCGGAACAAAAACTGCATCGATTTTTTTTAAGCTACTAAATAATTTTTCATTTTCTTCAAGAGATTTTTTGAAATTCTCAGATTTAGAATAATCTCCATACATAAGGGGACACCATATCCATGAATCCAACCCGTACTTTTCCAATATTTTACTTATTTTTATATTCATTTCCCATGGCGGAAGAGAAAACATCGGACTATATGAGTCATCATCAGAGTTTGGTGGAATTAATTCGACGGCATTTGTTCCGAAAACAATCAGATCACGGATATACTGCTCATACATCTCTACAGTAAATCCATCATATGCATTTACCTTGGGGCGATAACCCAATTGATGTCCCCGGATGGATACAGCGGGGTAGCTATTTTCAATACCAATATCATCAGGAACCATTAATTGTCCAGGGATCATTCCAATTCTTCTGCTTGCAGACCACTCTTCAAAATAACCATCTGCGGAAGACTTATTTGTTGAAGGTATCATTGATACTTTTCTTAAGAAATAGCCGATGCCAAAAAGCATTCCTCTGCTATCATTCCCAATAATAAATAACGTTGGGGAATTTCTAAACTCATTTATGACTTTTATGCTGAATCCCTCAGTACCTTTATCTGATGATTTGATAATAGATTTATCAAAGGCAAAATCATCATTAAATGAGGCACTTGTTCCTATAGCGATAACAGGTATATTGGAATCCGGCCATTTCAGGTTAGTAGATAATTTAATAATGGTCCTTTTCTTAACCTCATCCACCAGCATCTGTACAGCAGCTTGCTCTGTTTCTGTCAGATTATCTGGAATAACTATTTCTGCATTGGAAAAATCATAATAATTATTCGCCAGTTGGCTGAAACCCCTCCCAGCTAAAGCTATACTAAAATAGAATAGTAAAAATCCAATTCTCAACATTTTAAAACATCCACATAGCTTGAGGTTGATATTTTTTGATATAAAAGTAGTCTGTCTCATAAATATTTGTATTTTAATTTGTTTCACTTTTTCTATATTACCTAAAAATTAGTGTCTAAACGAACAGAACTCTCATTCTTCAAAGTTAATGGCAAGCTAAATTCTTAAAAGGCGTCTAAATGAACTCATCCGGAAGTGACCATTATGATATCTAAAAGGACTCCTTTTTTTTTGTTTTAACCAGTTACCCTCATAGTGATAAATCACAACAAACAATATCCCTTAATAAGCATTTTCATTTAATTCATACGATAGCACTCAGACACAAATAAACTAATTCATTACCAACAGCTTTAACGGAATAAGCGGAATTCCGGGGGATAAATAATAAATCTCCCGGTTTTATATCTTCCATCTCATCGTCAATTGTTATCCTTCCTTTACCATGAGTAACAAAGAAGGATTGTTCCTTAGTTTTATGCGAGATGGCAGGAATTTCAATCTCATCGTGTAATGTGACGAGCTCCATTTCACATCTGTTTGTTTCAGAACTTTTTAACAAATATTCTTTTGAAACTGAATCAGATACTTTGTTTTCTAATTCATGTACATCATTAAAAAAATTTCCCGGCTTTATTTCAAAAGTTACCGGCGAATCGGCAGTGTCAGCTTTTACACTTTCAGCCTGTTGTTTTCTGGTTTCTTTCACTTTTTCTATATGATCGGCAAAAGAAGCATGACCTTCTTTCGAAGAATCACTAAAAACATTAAAAAGCATATAACATAGGGGTTCATTGCCAGTTGTTATGGATTGATGGACAACACCAGCAGGAATATAAGCTAATGAACCCCTTTTGGCTTCAAAGCTTTGATCTCCTAGTTTTATAATTCCCACACCAGATGTTATATAAAAAACCTGCTCCTTCAGATCATGTTTATGTGGTGGGCCAGTCAACCCTGATCTCCATTCGTTCAATCCTATTTCAGTTAACTCTGTTTCGCTTCTGTCGAGTAACACTATTATTCTATTAAGTCCTGCGACATCAAGCTTTTCTCCTTCTTGAAAAAATCGATTAATCATAATTATTATCTCCTATTTTAATATTATTAAAAATGTATAATTCTAAGCATGGTTATTAATAATCTATCTATTTATAAATCAATATCTTAACCGACATATCTGATGTCAACTTAAGCCAAACTATTAAATCAGTACCGTTTATATTGGATATATGTCCGGCCCGGAAATTATCCCCTCTTTCAACAACCTGATCGTTTATCTTCAGATTTACGTTTGATTCACCCCAGTTTTTTATAAGAAAAGCAGGATTGACCAGTGGGGAATTTTTGTCCGCCAAAAGTTCAAAATTAAGAGTACCGGCTCCATCGGCAGCCGTCAGAACATATGCCCTCTGGGATTTGTCATAACCTTCGTCGATATAATTTCCGGCAAGAAATTTAAGTTCTGCAGGATGAATCCAAGATGCAGCGAGCTGTACTAAATTATCATCATCCGAATTAATCATACCATGCATCATTATCCATGTTCTTGAATTATCGGTTTCAGAAGAAGAGTTCCATCTTATACTGGAAAGTGATGTATGAGATGGCTGATCGGCTGATTTGGCGGCTCTTGTATGCGATTTAGTTTGAGAAACCGGCCAGTGATCCCAGAAATTAAAATGGGAACCAGGAGCATGTCCACCGTACGACCGAACTTCAAAATTTTCCGGATTAACGATAGTGAAAGGTTTATATTCGGATTTAAAATTAATTTTTTGAATGCAAGCTTCTTGCGGAACATTTTCAAATTTCGGTGCGCCCTCCTCAGTCCAGAAATACGTTTTGGCATTGCCTTTCAGGTTAAGGAGAGTTACGGCGTCATAGTTTAAACTATTTTCAGGGAAGGAACCTGGCTGATTGATAACAATGCTTTCCTGATATTCGATCCATTCATCCAGAGCGGAAGTAAATAAAGTTGATTTACGAATACCGACTGCATCGGGGTAAAGAATATAATACTCATCCGCCCAGTCGCCCCAATTCGTTTCATCATCCAAATAAGCCATCGAATATTCAAGATCGGTAGGGGCATAACGCCAGTGAACTATAACCCGGGCATCATTATTCTCTATTATCCGGACATTAGAATAACGACATTGTTTATCTGACATTGGCTCTACCATACTGATGGTCCCGCTGGTTGCTCCTCCCCGTCTCTCGAAAAATTCATTAGTAAACCAGGCTCCATCGTAAGTAGCCCAACAAGGTATATAACTTGAACCTCTCCAAAACACAAATCGAGGTTCTTTATTACCGAACCTTACAACTACATCTGAAATTTCGCTAACAGGCCAGAGGTTATCCCATTCCGGAGTATATTTCAAGTGGGTGGAATAAGCTCCAAATTCAACAGCTTCAGATGTACTGGAAGGAAGTAGCGTTATATTTTTTTGATTAATATTCTGAGCAAAACTTATTGAATAATTTGCCAAATAAATTATGAAAACCAAATAACCAGTAGATAATTTAAGTTTCTTATTGGGGGTTACATTTATTTTATACATTTTTATTTTCTTCATGTGATAAATTGCATGACCAATAGTTCCTTATTATTTCAGAGGTGTTAATATAAAACTAACTTCGGTTTCAGATTTTAATTCTATCCAGAATATAAGATCAGTCCCATTCATGGTTTTTCTGTGATCGTAGCGAAAAGATTTACCGCGGGGCATTTTTTTCCCATTTACAGATAGTTCTGCAGCATTATCTCCCCAATTTTTTATTACAAAAGAAGGATTAAGCAGAGGAGAAGCATTAGAGGCACGAACAACAAATTCTAATTCGGAAGGATGCATTTCATTTTTATTGGAAAGGATAAAAGCACGTTCCTTTTTTGAATAACTTTCTCCAGTAAATTCATTGCTGTTTATAATCAAATCCGGAGCATTGTTCCATGATTTTGCAAGCATAGACAATGAAGCAGCAGGTTTATCGGACATACCCACCAAAGTCACTACCGCATATGAGCCATCACCATTATTATGTATAACTTCAGATCCTTCAATTGACTGCGAAAGAGATGAGTGGGAGGCCCTGTCAGGACCAAAAGCTTTCCGGCCGTCGTTCGGCAATTGAGCTACAGGCCAATGATTCCACCATGGGAAATGAGCATATTCCATACGAACAGATCCGCTGAAAGGTTTTATTTTAGGGTTCGGTTCAAAAATTATAAACGGTTTATATTGTGATTTCAGATTAACCATTTGTATGTTGATATTCTTAGGTTCGGGGAATGATTTGGGCGGACCATCTTTCCATGAATAAGTTCTGGAATCTCCATTCATACTGACCAGTGTCATCGCGTCAATATCAATATTATCGTCGGGAGAGGTGCCTGGATGGTTAAGAACTATAGTTTCCTGCCATTCGTGGCTAAGGTAATCCGTCCATAATGTTTGATGCCTTGTAGAGACGCCGTCGGGATAGATATAATAATATTCGTCTGCCCACTCACCCCATCCTGAACCTCGATCAGTTCCGAAAATATCATAAATAATATCGGAAACTGCATAGCGCCACTGAATAACAATTCGTGCATCGTTTCTTTCAATTATTCTTACACTTGAATAGCGTGTTTGTTTATCGGACATATGTTCTGAGCATCCCATAGGGGACTTACCTTTATTGGAGCGTTCCAAGCTTTGATCGCCCATCCACAATCCGTTTTCCGAAACCCATGCACCACCATAGCTTGTACCTCGCCAAAAAATGAAACGTACGGGTAAATTATCGAAATGAATCAGAATATCCGGATAGTCGCTAATCCTCCATGGAGCTTCCCATTCATCTGTATAATTCAGACGTGTATAAAATGCATCAAATTTGTTTTCTAATATTGCTGGTCCGGAAGGCATCTTATTCCAGTTGAGCGGTTGAATTTCGAACGGCTTCTCGGTTTCAAAACTTTCTTTTATGTAATCCTCAGTTAATGCCTGGTCATAAATTTTAATTTCATCAAGCAGACCGTAAATAACCATGTTTGAATGGATGTTCGCACTGGCTTGTCTTTCAGAACCTTCCGGCCCCAGATTTTCAATATTCATTCCCAGCAATAAATCGGAACCGCCCACAGGCGTTATTTTACCTTGAACTTCTAATTCTGCTGCTAATTCACCGTTAATAAAAATTTTCATCCCTTCATTACCATCAAAAGTTGCAGCAACATGACTCCATTTCAGCAAAGGCAGTTTTTTTTCTGATATACATTCATATAACTCATCGTTGAGGTTCAGCTTAAAACCAAGATGACCATAAGCATCCACACCAAAAAATATTTTTTGTTCATATTCCGGAGCAGGAGGTTTTGGCAGAATGATATCATTTGTTGCTTGCAAGTTCTCTTTTTCACTATAACCGAAAGCCTCAATTGGGATTAACATTTCTTTTTGAGCGGGCCAGCTCCAAAAAAGTCGAAGTATTGCTTCACCGCCATCGTTGCCGTAGGTAAGAATAACGGGATATTTTTCCCCTTTAACCATATTTAACGAGCCCGTTCTTTGTCCGCCAACTTCCCAACCGTTAATTATTTTATTGTTGCCGATGATAAGCTGCAAACCGTCATCTGCTTTAGCTCTGAAATGAACCTCCCCTGTAAAAGGCGCCTCAATATAACCACGCCATTTGTTTGACCAATTATTCATACTGCCTGTCCAGTCATTATCTGTAGAAAGAAATTCCTGTTTTCCAAGAGGATCAGTTAAATCAGCATTACCGTATTGGACACCAATTAAACCGGTACTAAGATTATTAAGATCAACAACAGACAATTCAAGCTTTTCTTTGAAAGTAGAATTACCCCCCTGACTAACAATAGCGCTCCAGTTCCATGGAAGCGCCTGTAATGCAATCCACGATTCAATGCTCAAACCATCAACTAGCAATGGTGCTTCTGACAATTTGCGAACTACTTTTGTTGTATATCCGTCAAATTTCAAACAGTTACCTGTAACGCCCTTAACAAGTTTTTGGTATCCTATTAGTGTATCTTTTAGGGTACTTATATCATCAATCAGTTTATTATTATTGATTGAATCAAATTTCCACCATGCAACAGGCTGTTGCTCTTTCACCTTTTCTTGAGAAAATGAATTAAGAAACAGCAACATTAATAAAACAATTACAGGAATAATCTTTTTCATTACCATTATACTTGTTTTAATAAAGGATCCCTATAAATATTTTTATCCCCTGATTATCAATTAGGTATATCATGCCATTTTTTATAAAAAAGTCAGATACTTTTAAATTTTGTTAAGTATGCAAATTAATCTTCCATTTCAATTTTAAAGGACACTTCATCTTCCGAAGTATGACGGATCCAAATTACAAGCGAACTTTTTACTTCCCAATTTGTATAATATTTTTCTATCCCCTGACGAAAATCTATCCCTTCTTCTATTTCTTTTTCATTGATATAGAGTTTTGCTTTGACGTGTTCCGGCCAATTATTTATGATAAAACAGGGATTGATAATTGGTGATTCTTTGGAGGCAAATACTTGCAATGAAACCTTATCCGCTTTTCCGTTTACCATTTTATCATCATCTCTATTTACCAGGCTATCAATCCAGCTAATCCTTCTATCAAGAATGTAAGCCTTTTGAGATTTTTCGTATATAGCACTACCGAAACCATAACCTGTAACTTTAATGACAGGGGCATTTCCCCAATATTTTGTAAGCGGAATTAAGGATGCCACATCACTTGATGATGTCATCCCATTTAGTAATATTTTTCGAATAAAGACCACAGGTCCATCAAGGTCACTTTCATAATTATCCCAATCCAGGTGCATTAGAGAAGAGTGTGAGGGTAAAATTTTCCAATATGCCTTATAATTATTTTTAGCAGAATCACGCTTATAATCTCCGCGCCTAAATTCTTCTGGCCATGCAGGCCAATCATCATATTGATTAAACCTGGTTTCATCGGGTCTGCTTATTGGATCAAACCATTGCCCATAAGATTCCGAAATAGCAAATGGTTTACTCTTTCCTTTAATACCTACCAGAACAATATTAAGGCTATCTTCAAACTGATCATTGGTGGGAAATCCCTTTGAAAAATCATATACCTTTACTTTACCGGAAACATTTGCCAGAGATAAAGCCTTCATCTCAAGAACATCTTCAGGAATCATACCGGGGTTAACAATCGGAATGATTTCATTGAACTCATTGAATTTATTAGGAACTGAAGTTTGGAGTTTTACATCACGAATACATGTTTCATCTGGATATATTGTATAATACTCATCTACATAATCGCCCCAGCCCGTTTTATCCACAAAGGGGAATTCATAACTAAGAGAGACCGGAGAATACCGCCAATGAACAATCACGCGCGCGTCACTGCTTTGTATGATTTTGACATTCGAGTATCTGGTTTCATGTTCATTCATCGGTTCGCAAAGTCCTTTAAGCCCCGCATCTTTAGCACGACGTTCTACAAACTCATTATTGTACCAATGATTCGAATCGTTTACCCAGCTAGGTACATTGCTAGTCCCTCTCCAAAATATGAATCTATCTGTAGATTGGCTAAATTGTACAACTACATCGGCATAATCTCCTACTCTCCATGGTTGATCCCATTGATCCCAATATTTTAGTGTAGTATAGTAAGCGCCAAAGGGACCTGGATCTTTAGATCCTTCCGGTAATATTGGTACTTTTGATTTGTATGGATCACTTACTGGAGCTCTAACAATTGGCGCATTACTTCCTTGGGGTGTGATGGTTACTAAACTGCCACTTTTAAAACTCTTATTAAACCACAACACCAAATCATTATTATCCATTTTTTTCACATAACCAATTTTGTAATTATCAAAATCTTGTCCATCAATATTGATTTTAACAGTGGCATTACCCCAGTTCTTTACAAAAATTGCAGGATTTTCCAAATCAGATGTGATCTTAAAATTAATTATTTTTGAAAAACCACTTTTTTTAGCTGCAAAATTATAGCTTCCTTTGACCATATCGAAGCCAAGATAATTGAAATTAGTTTTTGTTATTTCATCGATATTTAATGCAGAAGGTTTAAGCCATGATTGTGGTAAACCATAAACGCCAGTATTTGTAAAAAGTAATTGTTCAAGAATTGTATGAGATGGATTGCTGTATTCTTCAGGTGTGGAAGTACCGGTCTTAACTGACCTAAAGCATGTACCATCCGGATAGATTGCAAAATATTCTTCAGTCCAATCTTCGGGTCTTGTCTTACTAAAGTCAGGAATATACCTCCACAAAACTATTATGCGAGCCGGTGAATTTTCAACGATGCGTGCATGGGAATATCTATTGATCACGTCAAACATTAAACCGGCCCCATCACCTATAGTCGGCACTAATACATCCACGTAGTTCTTATGCGTTTCTGACTCGACAACGGTATGATTTGGGATAACAGACTTGGGTTCTCTTTGTTCAGGTTTCAAATCAGTAACATAACTGGTAGTAGTTGCAGTTTCTAGAAAAGGACGATAACTTGCACCCCGCCAAAAAATTATCCTGTCACCTTTATCTCCAATTTCTATTATAATATCAGCGTAGTTTCCTACTTTTGAATATTGCTCCCACCTTTCGTTACTATTATAGCGGAAATAAACAGTATTGCCAAATGTATTGTAACTTCTGCTCTGCTGTATATTTTCTTGACTATAGCAAAAAATATTTGTATTTATTAAAAACAACGTCGTTAGAAAAACAGTAAATAAATTCTTTTTGTTTTGCATTATTTTTGCTTTTAACTAAACTAAAACCACAAATTTCAATTCAAATCGGTACACAACTCAAAAATTCTATAAGCGAGATAATCAACGATAGTAAAGAATGTTATTTACTTATATTTCTTTGCAAACTCGTCTGCGTAAGAATTAATCTCTGCTTCAGTTAAATAAGTCCCGGAACTGATAATCACACGGTATCTGAATGTTGTTGATTTGCCTGCAGGGATTGAAAAATTCAATTCTTCTTTTCCATCCGTGAAATCTTTTACGCCCAAAGGATTAGCAGAAAAAAGTCCGTACGGTCTAGCATGCCAGTAGGTGGGATAGCTTTGGTTTTTTGGATGATCACAAACAACTAATGAGATCTTTTCATCATTTATAATTCCAAACAGGTCCATCCATTTTGCACGAGTACCCCAGACAGCTTCTCCTGTGACTCCCTCGCTGCTTTTGTAATTACCTGTTACGCCTTTGTTCAAAGTATCTTTCTCCTTCGATAGATTGCCCTGAGCATCTAACAGGAAACCAGCATTTTTAGATGGCAATTCCAGTTGACGAGCAACACGAATACCAAGCATTCCCTCCTCAGAGTCTTTCATTATAACTGTATTTCCAGTAGCTGTCAGAGTAGTTATACGGTCAATGATACGGGTTGAACCCTTAGCAATGAAATGATATTCAGTATTTTCTACCAGAATTTCTTTGCCTTGTGGATCGAGCCAACTTTCCTTAGTAATCATTACTCCTTCCCCTGTTCCACCGGATAATTTTTCAATTTCAAGATGTTTGATTTCTCCACCTTTAGGATCCTTATTTCCACTTTTGCCATTATTCCAGAAATCATAACCATTAACATTCCCATAATTTAGCCATAGACCAATTTGGTGTCGATGGTCTCCACGTTCTCCTTCCCTTGGTTTTAACGGAAATCCTCGTGTAATAATAGTACCGGTAGAAGTACAGATAGGATAAAGTACCGGCTTGTACATATTATCATACCAGCAATATGACGTAAAAAGCTTCCCGTCAATTATAACATCCACCTCTTTTTCAGTCTCATGATTAATAAAAACAATTTTTGAATTCTGACTATTTTGAGTATTTTTTGATGTTTTTGTACCAAATGAGAATGACAAAAAAGCTGCTAACAGTCCAATTGTAATCGCTTGTAATTTCATAATTTTAAGATTTGGTTATTATTTTTACGTTAAATATCAAGAAGACCAAGCAATACTTACACAGCTTTCGGAACTGTATTGTATAGCACAATCCATTCCTAGTCAAGAGTTTTTTCTTGTGTTGTCATGAAGATTGTGTGTTTGTTACAGCTATAAGAGTCCATTTTTTAAGAATCAATCTATTGTTTTTTTGTACTTTGTTTAATACTTTAAATATGAGGAACATACATCATTTTTTACTCTTCTTAGCTAAAGCCCTGGCTTGCCCTGGTCCTAACCGTTCTTTAAACAGATCAAAAAGTTGACCTTTGGTCATGCAATCAGCGAAATCCTCCTGCTGTATTGAAATCAAAAAAACTGACATGATTAAAATATTTTAGTATACATTCTATTATTTAAAATTTGGAAAATAGGAATTAATAGTTTCTTGTTTCGCTTCAATGATATTTCCATCTGCAGTAATTGCAACGGCAAATAGTTTATTATCAAATTCTCCTGACAGTTCTAAATAGGTTAAATTCTTAGAAATATTTTTTATGATTTTATTCATAATAAACAGAACGGGGGGTGTTTTCAGGTAACTCTCCAAAGCTGAAATAATGGAAAGAGGCAACTCATCAAAGTTAATTTCAGTTTTCGATTGGATTAGTTTCCCGTCTTGTTGAATTAACAATTCTAAATCTAGTGTTGACTCAGGTTTCAGATTAATATCATAAATAACATTCGACTTGGTAATTATACGTTGAATGTTGTCAATAGGAACGTTGGGGTATTTTTCCATAACCAAACTTTGTATGGGTTTGGGCATATCGCTGAATCGGATATCGTCAGAATCGAGTGATTTTTCGAGATCATGATCGTCAAGCGAAATTTCCTGGGCTTTAATACTGCCCATATTCCAGATTCCGTCTAAAGTATCCGTGTTTTCGGTTACATTTGAAAATTTCAGGTTTTTAATGTCTTCGGCAAAAGAACCTTTAAAAGTGTGAAAAGTTGCATCGGAAAGGGTAATGTTTTGAATCATATTATTACCACTACCATTTAGATTAAAAGCGCGCCCGCAGGATTCGACATGTATTTGTTCGAGATGAATGTTATACAAGAGTAGCGGTTTAGCATCTATTTTTGAAGTATTGGAAAGTATACATTGAAAAAATATATCCAGGATGTTATCAGCACGAATGTTTTTAATAAAAATATCATGCACTACCCCTTTTATATTCCCATCGGCATGAATTTTAAACACTGACCTGGCCTTTTCCACTTCGATGCCCGAAATAAAAATGCGGTTGGCGCCAGCATGATTAGCAATGCTCACTGTTATTGCTGAATAAATAATATTTCTGAATTCCGATTTTTGAATAAAAATATTGCGTGAAGCTATATTCTCCGGTATTTTCACTCTCCCAGACAGAATTTTAATTCCATCGTTCACCGATTCAATCAAAACACTTTCAATTCGAATGTTTTCGCTGCTTTCGAGTGCAAGGCCCACCTGGTCGAAACCGCTGCTGTTAATATTAATATGGTTTAAGTCGATGTTGTTGCACAATATCGGATGAACTGCTGCAAGAGGAGTATTTATCAACTTCACACCAGAAATTCTAATTCTTGAACATTCAATAAATGCAATTAAATCGGGGCGCAATGAATGGTCACTTCCAAATTTACGATTGATGGGGTCAACACCTTCATGATCCATATCCTCAAGCAATTTCAAGTCAATATGTTCGTAATACTTCATGTTTTTCCAGACAGGATCGTCTCCCTGTCCATTGATGATCCCTTCTCCGCTGATTTGTATGTTGGAAGCGTTTTTTGCATAAATCATTGGCGAATAATTCATGCACGGAATTCCGTTAAACCAAGTGAAAACTATTGGGAAGAGTTTCGGTTTAGGGATAAATTTCAATTCAGCACCTTCTTTAAGATGAAGATTGATCCTGGTTTTTAAAACAATAGGGCCGGAATAATAAATACCTTTGGGGATAACCACTGTTCCGCCGCCATTTTCAAACGCTTTATCGATGGCCAGTTGAATCCGTGCGTTATTTCCGGCATCACCAAAATCGGTAACATAAAATGTGTCTGCCGGGATTACTGGTAGCTGTATATCGTTAATTACCGAATCGGCATAATTCCATCCAATTATACTTTCCGGAGCGACAATCTCTTTGTTATTACCTTTTTTTGAGTTGTGGCATCCAGCCAACAAAACCAGAGTAATGATTACATAAAATAATTTCTGCATGACCATCTATTTTTTGCAAAGTAATGGGAACCGGCAAATAAAAATCGTTTTTCCCAGTCAATAACAGTTATTAACATGTTATATTTAATGAAACTGAATGGCATTAGCAGGAAAGATAATCTGGTGATAGTCTCGGATATTGAATAAGTATTCATACATTTTTCAAAATTGTTTATTCAATGCGAACTAAAAGTAATAAGGTTTCATTTCACGTGCTGAAGTATAAATAGCCAGAACAATTTCGACTGCTTTTCTAGCTTCATGAGCTTCCAGTGCGAATGGTTTGCCTGATTCAACAGAATCAATAAAAGCGGATATATTTCTTGCATGAGTTTCATAGGATATTGTCGCCGGATCTGAAACCCCTCCTCCTCCTTCAACCTGTTCGAATTTCTTAATAATATCATTGTCAGCATCTGTCTGTTCAGCAAATTTCCAAAGCTCAAAACCATTTTCAACCTGGATAACAGTTCCTTCTGTGCCTGTTATCTCGATACGGCGTTTATGGCCCGGGAATGATGCAGTTGTACCATATATCATACCTAAAGCACCATTCTTGAATTTAAGAATGACAGTACCTGTATCTTCTGCTTCAATAGGATGACCAAGTGTAGCAGTGAACCCCTGAAGAGAGTCAATGGGGCCCATAATATATTGGAGAATATCAATCATATGAATCGTCTGATTCATAAGTGCACCACCTCCATCAAGCTTCAGTGTTCCATGCCAGCTATCTTTGAAATAATCATCACTACGCCACCTTGGCACATGTACGGAGGCATATGTAAGTTTACCAAACCGGCCGCTGTCAACAGCTTTTTTAAGATATCCAACTACATCAAAATAGCGGAAATTAAAGATACCTCCAAGCCTGGTATTTGCTTTGTCATGTGCTTCAATCATTTTGTCTATCCTTTCAAGGGTGATATCGAGCGGTTTCTCACATAAAACATGTTTGCCGTAAAAAGCAGCTTCAATGGCCGGCTCCATATGTGCCCCGCTTGGAGTAGCTATTGTAACCATATCTATCTCATTTGACTGAAGCATCTCATTATAACTACTATATGCCTTGCAATTATATTTTTCAGATAGCCTTCTTACTTTTTCAGAGTTCGTTCCACAAATCGATATAAGCCGGGCATTATCTATGCTTTGTATAGCTTTAGCATGAATATCGGCAATAAGCCCTGCTCCGATAATTCCAAAATTCCAAATTTTCATAACTTTTATTATTTTATTCTTGTTTGGTAAATTTTTAAAGCTTTTCTCCTTTCACTTTTTTTGCTGTCTAAATCAAGCCTGAATTTAAGCTTTTAATGTACCTTAAACTGTTGAAAAAATGTAATTTCATATTATTACTTTCGATGCAACTCATATTATATTAAATAGTTGCAGTCGTGATTTGTTTTATATATTGAACAGAAGCCGGGCATTTTCTCTAAGGATTTTCGTCTCATCGGCTTTAGGCAAGTTCAGACTTATAAGGCAATCACGGATAAGGCTAGGACTTACCCACGGATGGTCGCTGCTGAACAACAACCGCTCCGCGCCCATGAAATCGTAGGCGAACTTAATCGCCAGTGGCTGAGGAGAGACTATGTCGAGCCAAACCTGGCGCAAATATTCACTCGGTGCGCGAGTCAGGTTCTTAGGTCCGCGTTTAAGCACTTGTGTCTGATGGTCGATCCGTCCGATGAAGTACGGCAGGGTACCTCCCAAATGTGGGCAGACTAACTTCAGTTTAGGGAACTCGTCAAGCATCCCCGACATAATTATCCGTGTTAAGGCGATGGTATCGTCGAACATATTACCAAGCGAGCTTGTCATTTCGTAGGCTTTAACTTGTTCTATCGTGACCGGTTTTGCGGGATGGAGAAGCACAGGCAGATCCAATTCAGAAGCCCGTGCAAACAGCGGTCGGAATTCCTGCTCATCAGGGTATCTGCCAGCGATGTTAGTGTAGAGAAGGATGCCTTTCATGTTAAGTTGATTCACGCAGCGATCAAGTTCAATCAGTGATGCACTCATGTCCTGCAATGGAAGCACGCATAGCCCGAAGAACCGTTGTGGATAGCTGGCCACAATGCCAGCAATAAAGTCGTTTGCGATATGTGCCACAGCAAGACCATCCGAGCCAAAACATTCCGGGCCAGGATCGTTGATGCTCAATGCTGTTCGCTCGACACCGGCTTCGTCCATAGCAGCAAGCTTTACATTCACATCTAAATAGTGCGGAGGAATTTTACGTAACCAGTCTCCCATTTTGAGGATACTAACTCCGTCCTTGACATACACACTTGGATCTAACTGCCGCTTCTCCATCAAAGAAACCAGTTCCGGACAAAAAATGTGGCTCTGACAGTCAATCATTTGGTAATTAGACCTGCCTGGTGTTTCCGATTTACAGCCTAATACAAGAATTTGCGGCGCGGCAAACGCCGTAGTTGCTATTGCGGTCCTGGCAATAAATTGTCTGCGTGAAGTTTTCTTAACCGTTCCTGTTTTGGTTCCGAGAATCCCGACAGTTTCTACTGACTGCTCAGTAATTGGCAGATCACTATACAGAGCTTCGGATTGACCTCCGGCAGGTTGTTGGTCTTGCCAAGTTCGGCTTACAGAACCTTTCTGCTTTACAAAAAATCTATTTCTGTTTTTTGTCATAATCTTATTATTTTAATATATCACCTGTATATTTTGAATTGGAGTTAATCCAATAAATTTTCATAAGCTATACAATTACACAAATAAGTATACGTTCTCTATTAACTTTTCATCTTTCTTTTGCTCTTACTGATATATTCCCGGCTATCCATTGATTTTTTGAAATCTAAAAACCATTCCATACTTACTATCTTGAGTTGGTTCTCCTTTCTTTCCCATTTATCTATTTGATACCCATTCCTGATTATCTTAAAATTTAGAGAATTACCTATATAGAACTTAGGTTACAACCTTAAGATTAATAACTTATGAACGTCTTTGTCATTTCGTTTTCTTATTTCACTGGCTGAAAAATTAAATTTTAACTTAACAATTGATCTTAGTTAGATCCTAGTAGTATAATAGCTAATTGTACAACTGATATAACAAAGTCAGGTTAAGATGCAATTTGAGAATTTCTTTTATTCTTCAAAAAACCGGAAAGGGTAAGACTCTCATCTACAGGTACCGACTTAAAGAAATAGCTCGCAATCCAACCTACAAAAAACAGAATAAAGTGGCTGTATACGCCAAGCATATACTTATGGTGTGGAAAGTTATACTTTCCAAAATCCAACATTAATTGCTTCGTGCCATCAACTTCTATATTAGTTGTAGTAAGCGTTGCATAACCGGTAAAAAGTATGCAAACAATCATTCCTACTATCAGGCCATTTGAATTAGCTCGTCTGACAAGTACACCCAATAAAAATATACCCACTATTCCCGCAGAGAAAATAGAGTAAAGCCCAAAAAGAATTCCTAAAACTCCTTCTCCTCCCGCCTTTAAGTAAATCGTAGCTATTACTGCTGCCAAAAATCCCGAAGCCACTATTATGATACGTGCCATTTTTAGCTTCTTCCAATCACTGAGGCCTGACTTAAATCTGACATAGTAGTCCTCAACCCCTATTGCTGCCAGGCAGTTGATATCGGATGCTATGGTCGAAATAGCCGCTGAAACGAGCGCGGCAATTATAAAGCCTTTTATTCCAATAGGCAACTGTGTAGTTATAAAGAAGGGAAATACGCCTTCTGCAAGAGTATCAGCAGGTAGCAAGCCTGGGGAGAGCTTGTAGAATGCGAAAAGACAGGAACCTATAAACATGAACATTGTCCATACAGGAACTGTCAAGAGCACACCAATAAGGGAAGCCTTTATAGCAGCCTTGTCTGTTTTGGCTGCAAGGTATCGCTGCACAATGGTCTGATCAGTGCCATACTTTTGAATCGCATAAAAAATACCATTTAACGCTATTACAATAAAAGTAAGTTTTGTAAAATCCAAATCGTAAGGGCTGAAGCTTATTTTTTTTGCCTCGCTCATTGTATGAAATACTGCATTTGGTCCGCCTTCGGGCACAAACAAAAGAATTCCAATACATAATAAACCTCCTCCAAAAAGCCATATGCCCTGAAATACATCCATCCAAATAACGCCCTCAAGACCTCCAAAAAATGTTATTATTACGATGGAAACAGTAATAATCCATATAGTCAATAAAATATCAACCCCCATCATAGAGCCCAGCGCCAATCCCATAAGATAAATAACAGTACCTAACTTAGAGAAATGCATAAGCAAAAAGGCAATGGAGCTGTACATTCGAGCAACAATTCCAAAGCGTTTTTCAAAATACTCGTAGGCGCTAATCCCAATTGACTTGCGGAATAAGGGAACAATAAAGCCGATCACTCCTACCAGTACTAGAGGCACCATCAGGCCCTGCACCAGGAGAATCCAATTGGAATTGTATGCCGCAGCAGGGTAAGCCAAAAAAGTAACGCTACTAATAAGGGTAGCCATGATGGAAATGCCAATGGCCCAGGATGGAATATTTCTTCCACCAGTAAAAAATTTATCTGAGGTTTTTTGCCTCTTAGAGAAGTACATACCAATCCCAATAGCAATTAAAACCGAAACGGAGATAATCAAATAGTCAATCCAGATTAATTTTCCCATAATTATTCATTTTTTAGTTTTAAGAAATTCCATATTATTTTAGGAAAATTGTAGCTACCTGGTTTAATTGTCAGGTGTATGGAACGATTCTCCTCAACATTCATCCTCACTACACCATTAGCCAACTCATTGGTTGGTCTAAATTGTCTATACTTTAATGCCTCAACAATCGAAAAAGTAGTAGATCCTCCCTCTACCACTAACTCATTAATAGTGACTTTTGCCAAAACATTTTCCACAACCTTAACAACATATTGCTTCAGTTTTCCAGCAGCCTTCTTCTCCTTTACAACAGGGTGGTCGATTGCCAGTATTGCCCTTCCATTTACCATGATGGCTTCAACCAGCTTCTGTACGCAGCCCTCTAAATTTGCCTCCAGTTCTGGTTCTTCAAGCCATAGTGGGGATATGTACGTTACTGCAGCCCCAGCCTTCCTTGCCGCCTCCACCGTCTGATGGCTCTTGTCAAATGCACTCCCGCAAACGTAAAGGGTATTCTCTATTTTTGGAATAAAGCTGGGAGATATAGTTGTCTTAAACTTCAGGTAGTCCAGGTAGGCAGCGAAGAATGCGGCCGATCCAGCCAAAGCAGTATCCTCATCTTTATGGGAAGCGGCTTCGAGCAAGTCTGCTCTATTGGTAGCGTTGACCACCGAAACGCCACTCTGTTCTATCAAATCTACTCCAAGAATCTTTCTCACAATAGAAGTTGTAGCCGGAAATTCGGGATCCATTGCAAAGCTTGTTTCGCTAATAGGGATACCATTTATCAGGTATACGCCATCAACAATCTGTCGTCCTTCCTCAGGGTTAGCAGGACATAAAATCACCTTTTTTTTCCCTTCTACCTCACGTTGCGCTGCAAGCTCTTTAATTACGTGCCCCCGCAATACAGAGTCTGTTTTTTTGAAAATATCCTTTACACCAACATCTACCAATCGCCTTACGACAAGGGAAACTTTAGCTACGGCCCCTTGGCTACTCATAGAGCGTGTATCAAGTGCAATCACCCAAAGCTGCACATGAGGTGAAGCCCCATCCACAGAGGTGGCAAGCGCAACAGTCATGCCATAGCGCAATCCCACCCCAGCAATCTCTGCCGCACCTGTTATATCATCCGCTATTACGGCTATCATTTTTTTGTACTATTTTCCGCCATTCTAATGGCATAATCAATTGAAATTGACATGGCTTCCTCGCTGGCAATTCCCCTGCCCGCAACGTCGAAAGCAGTACCATGATCGACTGAGACACGAATAATCGGTAGGCCTAAGGTTATGTTAACACCCTTAACATCCATTCGATTCCTGGTCTCGTTCCACTTGAATCCTACTACCTTAAACGGTATATGCCCCTGGTCGTGGTACATTGCCACACAGCCATCATATACCCCACCAATGGCCTTGGAAAACATGGTATCCGCTGGAATTGGTCCTTCTACATTATATCCCATTTTTTGTGCTTCAATAATGGCGGGTATAATTTCCCTTTCCTCCTCCCATCCAAAAAGCCCGTTATCGCTGGAGTGAGGGTTGAGTCCAGCAATCCCTATTCGGGGGTTGACAATACCAAACAATTGGCAAGCATCATGGAGAAGATGCACTACTTCAAGGATACGTTCTTTCTTGGCTAAATCGCATGCCTGCCGAAGGGAGACATGCGTTGATACGTGAATTATCCGCAAGTTCTCATGAGCAAGTAGCATAGCATACTTATTCGTATTGGTATATTGTGCGTATATCTCTGTGTGTCCCGAATAGTGCTTGCCGGCAATATGAATTGCCTCCTTATTAATTGGAGCTGTCACAGTAGCATCCACCTGATTATTCATTGCCAACTCAATGACTTTTACTATTGATTCGAAGGCTGCTGCCCCAGCTTCTGCAGAGACTTTTCCGTAAACCAGATCTCCCTTGAAATTTGTAAGGTCAAGAACATCAATAGTGCCATACTCAAATCTTGCATCGGAAACCTGGGACACAGCATTTACCACACACGAAAGTTGTAACAGATTAACGGTCTTTCGCATGACGCCAGCATCCCCAACTACGATGGGATTACTACGCTCGTAGACTGACTTATTCATTAATGATTTTACAACTATTTCTGGCCCAACCCCTGCCGGATCTCCCATCGTAATTCCTATGACTGGCTTCATTTATTTATTATCAAGGTTTAAAATTGAAGTATTATATCTGATACTTTTGCATTATAATTTTTGTAGCCTTTAGTATCTCTTGTTGCTCATCGAAAGGAAGGTTTGTAAGTGGAGGGATCGCGATTGGCTGACAAAGATCCAATGCACTCATCATGACCTTAAGTGTTTGCAATGACTGACCGAGAGTTCGATTAGACTGGTATACTTTCGCAACTTCGTTCGTTTCGTTTTGCATTCTTTCCGCCTCTTCCCACTTCTCTTCAAGAGAGAAATCATAGAGCTGCTTAAACATTTTAGGAGTAAAGTTTGCAGTGCTGGGAACTATACCATCGGCTCCCAGTTTGAGTGCAGCCGCTGAAAATACTGCACTCCCCATAAAGTATGAAAAACCTTCACGGTCACGGAACAACTTTGCACACTCCTGCATTCGCAGCTCATCCCGCTCAGAGTCTTTAAATCCCTTCACGTTGGGATGATTGCTTAAAGTCAGGACTACATCCAAAGGTATTGACATGTGAGTGGTTGATGTAATATTGTACATCATGATTGGCTTAGTCACATTATCTGCAAACATCTCATAGTACGAAAGCATTTGGGATGGAGTAAGAGCGTAGTACGAAGGCAGCGTGGAAACCAATACATCAGCTCCAATATCTACATAGGATTTTGCATTTTCAATGTTTTGGCTAACAGAGCTACCACATAGGCCTGCATAAACAAGAACCTTTCCCTTTATTGCCTCAACTGCAGTTTTTACAAGCATTCTACTGTCACTTATGGAAACTGATGTAGACTCACCAGTAGTGCCAAGAAGTAGTGGAGATACACCAAATTCCACAAAGCGTTGACAAATTTTCGCAACAGCTGAAGTATCCAATTTTCCTTCTTTAGTAAATGGAGTAACCATTGGTACTACTACACCACTATATTTTTTTTCCATATATCTATAATTAAATTATTATCTTCAAAAATTACTAAAATGAACCACCCCACAACACGCTGACGAGGTATCAAAAAACAAAAAAACAAGAAAGATATACCGGAACCATAATACCAATATGTTTTTTTTCATTATAAGACCCTTACCTTTTTAAAATATTTTCGGCTTCCCTTGCTATATCCACACTACGCAAACCAAATTTTTCTTTCATTGCTTCATTAGAACCTGATTTTCCAAACACATCTTTAACGCCAATTCTCTTAACTTCGACCGGATAATTCTCAGAGACCACTTCACATACAGCTGAGCCAACACCACCATTAATATTGTGATTATCAACCGTAACAATTTTCCCGGTTTCTCTTGCAGCTCTTATAATTGCTTCTTCATCTATTGGTTTTATAGAACTCATATTTATCACACGTGCTTGAATACCCTTCTTTTTCAATAATAAAGCGGCTTCAAGTGTATCTCCTACCAAATCGCCATAGCAAATAAGTGTAACATCATTCCCTTCTCTGAGGGTAATAGATTTCCCTAATTGGAATTTGTATCCCTCCGGGACAAATCTTGGTACCGGGTCTCTTCCAATTCTAATGTACATTGGCCCTACATGCAAAGCAGCATATCTAAGAATCTCTTTTGTCTCCCATGCATCAGCTGGCTGTAATACAATCATGTTTGCCATTGAACGCATTATGCCGATGTCTTCAAGTGCTTGATGACTCGCTCCATTCAATCCGACAAACAAACCAGGATAGACACCTAATATTTTTACGTTAAAATTTGAAAGAGCAATCGAGACCATTACCTGGTCGCACGCCCTACGCGAACAAAATGCTGCCAAAGCACAAACAAATGGATGTAAGCCGGTGGTGCTTAATCCTGCAGCAACTCCCATCATATTTTGTTCTGCAATTCCAATTTGAATAAAACGTTCTGGAAAGCGTTCGATAAATGCTGTTGTTTTAGATGCAGTATTAAAATCTGCATCCAATAGAACGAGTGATGGATATTGTTCACCCAATTCTCTTAATGTCTCACCTAACACATCTTTTGGCGCTATCATTTCTGACATAATTTTCTCCATAATATATTTATATTCAAAATTTAAATTTCTGCATAAATTAATGCCTCAATTTTTCTGCTATTTATTAAGTGCTTCGATTATCTCTTCTTCAGAACAATCAAGTTCCCGAAGTGCGGTTTCAGCTTCTGTTCTTGATAGGCTAGTTGAATGACATATTGCTTTATTTTCAAGGAATGAGATTCCCTTTCCTTTAACTGTGTGGGCAATTATTGCCGTGGGCTTATCTTTTATAATTCTTGCTGTTTTAAGAGCAGTATAAATTTCTTTAACAGAATGACCATCAACAGTAATTACATGCCAGCCAAATGCCTCTAACTTTTTATCGATAGGGTCACAAGATAATACTACTTCTGTACTATCTGTTAAGGAAAATCCATTTTGGTCAACGAACGCAACCAAATTATCGAGTTTGTATTTAGGTGCAAGCATAAAAGCTTCCCAAACTTGACCTTCATTAAGTTCTCCGTCACCTAAAACAACATAAACACGGAAAGTTTTGTTTTTTATTCGTGCCCCTAAAGCCATTCCAATACCGACCGATAACCCCTGCCCTAATGCACCTGAACACACTTCAATACCCGGACAAATTCCATACTCCGGGTGTCCTTGCATTGGACTATCAATTTCATATGGATGCTGTAAGGTTTCTTGGGTAAGAACACCTAATTTTGCAAGTGCAGCGTATTGAGTAAAACCTCCATGACCTTTTGATAAAATGAAACGATCTCTATCTTCCCATAGAGTATTTTTAGGATCGTATTCCATTTCATTGAAATATAGGACAGAGATAATTTCTATTATGGATAATGAACCTCCAATATGTCCCGATCCAAACCGGCCAAAAATCTTTACAACTTGTACTCTCAGTTGATGAGCTATTTCTTCTAATTTTTTGATTATAGTTTCTGAGTCCATGATTTTTCTCTTTATAATTTATGTAAGCTTGTAATTGAGGAGTATCATTTATTCTGATATGTCTTTACATTATCTACCCAAAATGTACTCTTTGGCACTTTGCTTCCTGCACCAGCAAGATTTTCATGATCAAGGCCAGGAGCTCCTGGTTCTCCTTCTAAGAAAAACTGACGAACATCAGAACGCCAACTACCAGTACGAAATACCATTCGTTCCAAAGTCTTTGTACTTATATTAAATTTTATACCTTCGCGAACCATTACCCCATTCAACCAAACATCATATTTGCCCGCATCGCAGTTGAACGATATTTTCACATCATACCATTTATTTAGACTGAAAGAAACTGGATGGGGTTCAACACTACCTAAATCAAAATTCAATCCTTCTAGTCTTGGATCGAAACGGAGACGCAGAGCTCTTTCATCATTTTCATTGTGAAGCTCGAACTCAAGAATATCCTTACCTAAATCCTTTATGAAAACACTAAACTCAATTGTGGCTTTTTTGCTTGGGGGAAAGGGTCTTTCGGCACTTGCATAATCATAAGGATCTTCATCGATTAATTGTAAAACTTTATTCTTTTCACCAGGTATCTTAACAACATCAATTGGCGCCCATTGGGGTATATATAGATTCCAATATTCGAGTTCTGATTCCGAATTTACTTCTCCAAAATTTTCGTTTACGTGATTATCAACGACTCCACTTATTGGTACGCGCGTTCTGGTAACCCAGATATCCTCTTTGCCCATGCTATATGTATTCCACATATAGCTGCCGGGAGGGGTTCCATTTCCTTCTATGATACCTCGTATATATTGAGGACCTTCATTTTTCGCCCATCCATAATAACGGATTGGAGGAACTTCACCATTAAGACATAACATATTATCAAATTCATAGCCGTCTTCACTTGTCATTACTACCATTGGATAACGGTTGCGCCTTGTTGCAGAATGGTCATATACGAGAGCATACTTTCCATCACTTGTTTTTTGTCCCCACATTTTAGCATTAGGATCTTTGAATGAGTTTGATTTAGCAAAATCAGTCCATTTTTTCCCCTCATCTGAACTAAGAGCAAATAACTGACTCTTCCAAATTCCTACAACAACTCCATCAGGACGATGATAAAAGTTAAATGCCTTGGGCTCATATTCACCCGGATTATTAACAGTAAAGAAACCATCATCTGCCCGATCTTCTTCCCACCACTGAAGCGTTATAAGTTTATTATTCAGCAATTCGTCACAATCTTTTACAAAACCTGCATCTGAACTTTCTTTATAAAACGGGTAATTAGTATTACTCTCATTCCATCCGGCATGACGATTGTAACGGATAAAATATATAGGTCCGTATGTACCATCTTTAAATATTTCACGGACAACTCTCCCTAATCCCTGCCCCCCGTTTGGACCAATTCTTGATATAGGGCAATAGCTATAGAATGCCAGCGTAAGAAGGCGATTATCAGAAGTAACATAAAACCCCATTCTTTGGTGCATTACAGCTTTAGTCCCTTCTGGAAGAAAATAAGTTTTTCCTGATTTCTTATCTACATAATTAATTTCAGGTAATGAATATTCAGGGAAAATAATCTCCGGGTTCGACCAATACCTGCCATCTTTTGATGTCATCAATAAAGTTCGTCCTGGAGCTAATTGCTCAGAGAATTGATTACTGAGATACTGTTGGAAGAACTGATCGCTCCAATAACAAAGATATGGTTGGTGGTTATATGTCCATCCTGATGGGCTTCCATTTTCAGGAGGATTTTCCCGGTTGGCTCTAAGCGATTGATAACGATGGACTCCAACGGCATGACGCAACCCACCATGGGTATAATGCGGATCTGTTTGTCTTTCCCCAATATATTTTATTGGTTCCTGTTTAGATTCTTCAATAGACGGAGGCATTAGAGTCTGACCGTACGATTGTACAAAACTAACTGCAATAAAAAAAGCTATAAAAAATAATTTCATTTCACTTCCCTTTCTTATTAATTAAAAATTATTCCAAAAAATATCTCCTTTTATTGTTCAAATATTCTCGTATTTTTTCCCTTTCGTAGTAATAAATGACTATCCGAAATATTATTACCTCCCAGAAACAATACGGTTAGTCAGAGTACCCATTCCTTCAATAGTAACCTTTACTTCTGCGCCTGCTTTTACTGTGAAAGATTGAATAGTACCAGTTGAAATAATATCGCCCGGAGACAAAGTAAATAGTTTTGATAAATCACTTACAATCTTCGCAGGCGTGTATAGAAATGTTTTTGTATTTTGTTCATAATGTATTATCTCTTTGGAATAATTAGAGGATATTTCCAATGTTATCTTTCTATCCTTCCATTTGATTCCTCGATAAATGAAAGGACCATAAGGCTGAAAACCATCACAAATTTTTAAGCCTATTGCTAAAATAGATTCAGGCATATTCATCGGATCATCTTGCAATCTATGATAAGAACCAACTGTGCCAACAATGTCATTTCCAATTGTATAACCGAAAATTGCCTGTTCTGCTTCAGCTTCATCGGCATTTTTTACTTTCTTACCAATTACTATAACAAGTTCAGGTTCAACTTTTACTTCATCTAAAGATGGTGGTAAAACTACATCATCATCTAAAGCAGCAGCGGCAGTTGATGGTTTAATAAACCAACGAACATTTTTAGGAATAGTCTTACCTACCCAGCTTTCTTTATAACATTTTCCAAGGCCTATTATTATTTTTGGTTCACTCGGATTAAGTAGACGAACTTCTTTTAATGGAACAATAAATCCCGTCTCATTGTCATTGTTCCATGGTTCGCTATCCAGAGTGAATATGTCGTCCCCTTGAACTCTACCATAATGCACACTTTCATTTATTTCGAATCGACAATATTTATCCATAAAATTAAAACAGTATACCAACTCTACTTGTAATAAATATATTCAGTTCTTAACTTTTCCGATAGGCACTTTGCTTTTACAATAAGTTCTTCAGCTATCTTTTCATGAAAAGCATCAAATTGGATAATTGGATCGCGAACTTTATCAGTAGAAAATATTCCTTGTCTGTGGATCAGTTTCTTATTGAAATATCTAAATGTTGGTGCGAAAAAGCCAATATCGGAACCAATTCATAAAATAGTTCTTTTGCCTCTTCTCTTCTTCCTGAATGATGAAGGTCAAATATTTTTACATACACATCGTGTAATACGGTGGGCATGAATGCATTAACACCTCTATCCAGAGCTTCAATCATTTGAGTCCCGGCCCAACCACCTGATACATGAAGTTTATTTTTCGTGGCTTTACGTACTTCGGTATATTTTACACCAGCAGGCACTACCTCAATCTTCAAATATTTGAATGATTCTATTTCGTTGAAAATCTTTTGAATCACATCAACAGGTATACCATAACCTTTAAAATCCCAATCCTGTATCATCAGAAATCCCGGGTTCAATTCGTCGATATCAGAAATTTGCCTTATAAATGAATCCTCATCTTCAAATAAAATATTAACCATAATACCATCGCAACCAGAATCAATGAATTTTTCTGCAAGAAATAATCTCTCGTCTTGATTATCAGATGATACACTACAAATAACCGGTACTCTTCCTTTTACCTCATCTATTATTATTTTAACTATAAACTCTTTCTCTTCAAGGGTCAACTTATTAATTTCAGCTGCCATTCCCAAAGCAAGAAAACCAGTAACACCGCACTCAATTGAGTGCCGAACATAACTTCTCAATGAATCGCTATCTATATAATTATCTTCACTAAAGGGAGTATTTATCACTCCAATAATCCCATTAAGTATTTCAATAAAATTCATCAAATTTTTAATGATAACTTGTTATTATTAACCCACGTAGTAACTACAATGCCATGTTTACATGATACACCTGACAGAAATAAATTCTTTCATAAAATTTACTTTATTTTGAACTTATGTCTATGGGTTTCCCCCATTTATCTGCATTACCGGGGTTCCAGATTGTAGCTTCAATATATTTTTCAGATGTTGGCGATTCTGCACAGTAATATATACTAACAATATTCCCTTCTAAATTCTGAACCAACCGTGGATAACCAAAATCCTGGTCTATCCCTTCGCGCAGCATTATTTCAGGTCCCCATATCCCTCCTTCATCAGAGCTGAATCTTGCTATGACAAGCCTATGTTCACGGTTCCCATATGCCAGCAAAAGTCTCCCATCAGACAATTGAATCATTGCCGGAGGATTTCCGTTTGCCCAACCAGTTTCCCCAGCCCTACTTAAAAACTTCCAATTTACTCCGTTGTCATCGGAAGCAAATACCTCTATCCAGCAATATGGATCAATACCAATATTTTTTCTTCTTAATGCTGTAATCAATTTCCCGGAGGATGTTCTTACCGTGGATGGCATAACAGCTCTATAGGGGTCTTTAGGATCGGCAATCCAGCCAATAAACTTAAAAGTTAATCCTCCATCTGTTGTACGTGCAACAAATGATTTATCCGAGCCAAATCCTTTATTACGGGCAGACAAAAACAATAAAGCTGAGTCAGCGCTTTCAACTATATAATCAGTTCTAGGGGTAAGATCCATCCCTTCTAACTCCACAGTTTGCGACAAACCTTTCAATGAAAAAGGCCCATCCCAAGAGCCACCGCGATCATAAGAATAGTAAAATCCTCCTTCTGAGACATCTGGTTGAAGATAACCATTGCCCACCATCCGAAGCGCAAAATTTACGTTTTTGAAATCTAATGGTTCTGTAAGTTCTTTCATTGCTAGCATAGAATCACCAGATAGCCCGGCAGGATCATATGCATTTACAAAGCCTTCCGGAATAAACGATTTCCATGTATGGCCTCCATCCTTACTTCTGGCTAGCCAGCTCTGATAAGGAGGTTCTACATCATGGCCCTCCTTTCCCATGAACGGACCTCTGGTGAAACCTACCATAATCTCACCGTCTTCCCACATCCACACTCCATTATTGGCAGGCCAACCCATGAAATAACCATCTTCCTGGTGAACCACAAGATGTTCAATAATTATTGGTTCATTATTTTGAATACAGGAAGTTATAAAAAGGAAGCTAAGTATACTGAAAAATAAAAATAAAGACTTTGGGATTTTGAGCATAATTAACTGATATTAAAGTAATTTTAATAAAATTATGGACCAAGATCATCGTAATAACAATCTTGGTCCAATTAATTATTTAGTTAATCCCTAATATCCAGGATTCTGTTCTAAATTTGGATCCCTGGTGATTTCCACCAAAGGAATAGGTAAATGGAAGGTACGTTCAGGTAAAGCAAATGAAAGAACGTTTGTTAAATAATAAGTTTTAACACCTGTCACAGGATCTTTATCAACATTCATTTTTTGAATATAATCATCTGGTGGATAAACTTCTTTCCAACGACGGGTATCAAAAAAACGATGTTCTTCCAAATAAAGCTCAACTTGACGCTCCCTTTTAATACGTACCATTAAATCTGCTCCAGTATCTGTTACTGCAGGCATATTAACACTAGGACGACTTCTAACCTTATTAATATATTCCCTGGCAATATCTTCCAGTCCTAAGTTATAGTTGGCTTCTGCATAATTTAATAAAATTTCAGCATAACGCAAATAGGGCCAATTTGGGCTTGATGTATTTCCACTTGATCCACCGGGAGAGCCAGGGAGGAATTCTTGAATGAATTTCCTTGAATAGTAACCGGTATAACTTGCATTCCAACTCGCTGTTGGTCCTCCGAATGAATCCATGCCATCGGGCATGAATGTTTCGATTTGCCGACCTCTGAATGGAGCCCCGTCATAAAGGATAGTTGCATAAAAACGCGGGTCTCTATTTAACCAAAATTCATTAGGATCGTATGCAGGATCATCTACGACCGATAGGCCATTTAATGTTTCATATGCATCAACCTGTCTTTGTGTTGGAACAGTAACTGCGTATCCACCAAAACCATTAGGATAAAAATCCCGTTCAATTCCCATTGTTCTAACATAATCATTTTCTATTACTCTCTCCCATATAACTTCATCGTTGAAATTGGCTTCTTCTCTAAAGAGCTCACCATAATCCGGATATAATGAATACAGACCCAGATCAATTACTTCTTTTGCAGCAGCAGCAGCAGCTTGCCATTTTGACTGTACATTGCCAGGATTATTTAACGGGCTGGCCATATATAACAGGGCCCTTGATTTAAGGCCCAGTGCAGCTCCTTTAGTAACACGGCCTCGGTCGTTTGAAGAGCGTGAAAGAGGCAGTAAATCTGCAGCTTCAGTGAGTTCTGCCACAACAAAGTTCATCACATCATCATAAGAGTCTCTTGGTATATTAAAATCATCATCCAACTTAAAAGGCTCGGTTACCAGTGGAACACCACCAAATAAAGACCCAAGTCTGAAATATGCAAATGCCCGATGAAATTTCATCTCACCTATCAGTACACTTACTTTATCTTTGTCTGCAGCAGTAAAACCAGAAAGGTCTATATTTTCAATATTACTCAAAAATATGTTACCTCTGGTTACATTTTTGTAATAAGTTGGCCAATCATTCCCCATTCTGCCCAAATCTGAGGGCGTCATATTTCCTTGCTGAACTAAAAAAGCGTCTGTTCTTTCCCTTGCAAATGACTCATCACTACAAACGCTATAATAGTAATTAGAAGAATGTGGAGCTCGCTGTTGTTTGTATGTCTCTATAACATAGGCATTCATCAATGCAACATCTTTCCACACAGCAGCATCAGAAATCTTATCTAAAGGTGCTTTATCAAGATAATCTTCGCAGGAAGATAACCCTGCAAATAGCAGGAGGTTCAAAAATAATATTCCTATTATTTTAACGATCCTTTTATTATATTTTATCATAATTCCCATAGTATATTCGTTTTAAAAAGTTATACTTAAACCAACATTATAAATTTTATTCTGAGGATAGAATCGACCTCTCGAATCATCCCCTTCAGGATCGAACCATTTTATCTTATCAAATGTAATTAGATTAAATCCGTTCATATAAATCCGTAAATCAGCTATACCTAATCTTTGCAAAGAATTTTTTGAAAAATTATAACCTAGTTCCATGTTTTTCAGTCGAAGATATGAAGCATCCATTAGATTGAACTCGGAATTTAATGCGCTTACCTGAGAAGCATCATAGGTTACATTAGGATACTTTGAATCAGGATTACCTGACCAAGGTCTGTTATCAAACACATCTTGCAATACATTCCCGAAAACACCTTGTGGAAGCCAGATTCTATGCCATACTTTTGTAGCTCCTTGCCAAAGCATTGACATATCAAAATTTTTGTAGTCCACTCTGAGGGTTGTGCCAAACATATATTCCGGCAAGGCCGTTTTATTCTGCCGTACCCTGTCATTATTGTTAATTACCCCATTATCATCTACATCCTTGTACTGTAAATCATTTATCACTGTACCGACCCAATGAGGAGAATTATCAATTTCTGCCTGTGTCCGATAAATCCCAAGAACAATTAAATTTAGTTCGGCGCCAATAGGCATTCCTTCTACTTTTTGATAAGGCAATACACCATCAGGCTCATCAGTATATACTACATTGTTTCTTGCTCTTGAAACATTTGCTGAAATACGATATCTGAAATCGCCAACTTGCTTTGTATTTGACAATTCAAGCTCAAAGCCCTTATTCGTAACAATACCGATGTTTTCCGATGGTAGTATTAACCCTGAGAACTGAGGAATGGCCGCATCCCTTATAGATAGAATATTGCTCCGTTCAGTATGAAAAGCATCAAAAGTTATACCAAGTAACCCATCCCAAAGTATGGCATCAAGACCTATATTTGAGGTTTTCGCTATTTCCCACGTAACATTAGGATTAGGTTCGACATTCTGACTTAGACCAGTGACTAGGTTTCTATTTGTTCCAAAAACCTCGCCAGATGTAAACTGGTATGTTCTCAAAAATTGGAATGGGTTGATTCTATCATTTCCCATTATCCCGTATGAACCTCTTATTTTAAGGAATTTCATAAAAGATACATTATTTTTAATGAAGCCCTCCTGTGATAATATCCATCCAACAGATACCCCTGGAAAAAATCCCCAGCGTTTATCTTTTGGAAATGCAGTGGAACCATCATAACGAAGATTTACATCAACCATATACTTCCCTTTATATACCTCGCTAACACGTCCAAAAATATTCATCCGGGCAAACTCACCTGCATTTCCATCCGTAAATTGTTGGGATGGATCTCCGGCAAATATCTGATCTACTGCTGGAGATGTAAAATTTCGCCTTTCTGCATTGAACCAATTATTATTATCCTTTCCTAATTCGGCCGCTACAAATGCACTAAAATTATGATTAGCAACATCAACCAGTTGGTAATTTAATTTAAGGTTACCAATTATATTGGAGGAAAAATTATATTGTTCTAATAACTCAGTTCTGGGACTTCTTGATGCTGAGACTGGCGTATAAATATCCGTTGCAGAATTGTGTAAGTATACAGTCCATGGTTTTCTAAAATTTTTCCTAAAATCATTATCTACGTCGTAAGCAACATATCCATTCAAACTTAACCCCTTTACAGGAGTATTAAAATTAAAACCAAGCTTTGTCTGGTACATATTAACCTTTCTTCTGGAATAGCCTGACGCGTCCGAGGCCATCAGAGCAGGGTTATCACCCTCCCCTCTAACACCGTCTCCGGGTAATCCATTCGGAAAAAACATGTGTTGATAGGGGTAAGCATTATATGTTGCTGATGTAATTTCATCGTAATCTTCTCCAGGAGCGTTATTATTAGTCTCGTTAAATGAAAGATCCAAATACACTGACAAATTCTCACTAATGGTTGCATCTACATTTGATCTTAATCCTATGGTTTGAAAATTATTATCACTGTATTTGAACATACTCTCCTGATTAGAGTAATTCGCTGATACAAAATATTTGACGTCATTAGTTCCGCCCCGTACAGAAATATTATGTCGGCTTTGTAAAGAAACCTTCTTAATCATCAAATCATGATATTTTATATTAGGATAATTTAACGGATCTGATCCATCACGAAATTTTTGTATCTGGTCAGGGGTCCATTTTTCAGGTTGACCATAAATACTTAGTTGTTCATTTTGAAATTGTGCCAGGTCCCATGAGTTTGTAAATTCGGGAACACGCGTAGGCGTGGTAAATCCCTGATTATAATTATAACTAACACTTGGTTTGCCGGTTTGTCCTCTTTTTGTTGTAATAATAATGACCCCATTTGCAGCCCGGGCTCCGTAGATCGCTGCTGACGCATCTTTCAATATAGAAACACTTTCAATATCACGAGGATCGATTTGATTTAATCCACCACGTTCCGCAACACCATCAATTACAATTAAGGGTGATGTATTTCCTAATGTACTCTCACCTCGAATTAATATTGATGACACATCTGATCCAGGTGCACCAGTAGTATTAATAGTCTTAAGGCCTGTGAACATACCTGTAAGAGTATTTGAGAGGTTTAAAGAAGGAGTTCTCTTTATCTCTTCCCCTCTCTGTTGTGTAATTGCACCTGTAAGCGTTTCTTTCTTCTGAGTTCCATAACCAACTACAACCACTTCGTCAAGACTTGTTATCGACGATTCAAGTGCAAGGTCAATAACGGATTTGCCCGAAACATTAACTTCTTTGTTAGTATATCCTAAAAATGAAAAACCCAATACAGCATTATTCAGATCAGGTACCTGAATTGTGTATTTCCCATTTACATCAGTGATTGCACCAACAGTTGTTTTCAATAATAATACGTTTACCCCGGGCATTGGTTCTCCGGTTACAGCATCAGTTATTGTTCCTGAAACAGTTTTTTGCTGTTGCATATCAGTACTAAATTCAAATAGATTATCACTATATGAAGTAGCGAATTTGAGAGAACTTTCCGAGGAAATTAAAAATGTTGGCACAGCCGTAACATCCAAAATTCCACAGAAAAGTAAGAATACCAAAATTTTCATAGTGAAAAAAACCTGATGAAAATTCCAATTTGGCATAGAATGCCGATAAACTTTACAATTTTCATTCATAATGATTAGATTAGAGTTAAATGGTTTAAGAAAGAACTGTTTAGTGTTATTTTAGTTAAAAATTAATCAATAAAAATTATAGATTAAATGTGCAGTTTCAATTTTCCACTACTTCTTCAGTTCACTGAGAATGCTCATGTAGTCTTTATAAGCAGTGTTAATATCAGTTTTTTCACTTGAAGGAGTGCAATAAACCAATATGCCGAATCCTAGTGAGAAGCTTTCACCCTTCTTAACAGTGACAGCGCTCTTTTCGCCCTGTTTCATTGCCTCACGGCCAAACGGATTTGCCGCTACATAGCCGTAATTGCGCGAATGGTACCAGCTGGGACGGAAATTGGCTGGATCAGGCATGATCGCCATACCTACATAATTATTGTCTATCTTGCCGCTGTAATCAATCCACTTTGATGCCTTACCCCAGGTCTCTTTTTCATCCTTCAATCCTTCTGCATTGGTAATGTGCCCCTGGCCGTATTGGACTGTAATCTTGGTGTTCAACCTAATCCCAAGCCCCATTTCTTCCTGATCACCGAAGGTAAAATCATTTTCGTCGGAGGAAAATGTACTGTTAGTAACTAACAGGTAGCCAGATGGACGCACCAGAATTGTATATTCTACCAGTTCCGCTAACATCCTGCTACTTCCGTCGGAACTCATGTAGTAATTACGAACTGTGAATGTCCCTTTCCCGGGACCACCACTAGGTTGTTCGACAAACATTTCATGTTCGACTTTTTGTTTGGTTCGCCAGTAATCATTTCCATTTATATCACCAAAGCTCAACCAGATACCGGGATGCCATGCAGAATGGTCCTTCGGATCATCCGCCTGAGGGGGATGATTCCGCGTCGCTTGAATCCCGCAGGGGGTCATCACATTATCAAAATATGGCCTAGTGGTTACAGAGTCCTCATAAATGTAGTTCGCAAAAGGTTTCCCTCCAATTGATATTAAGAGTTTCCCCGGTACCTGCTGAAATGAAACAGCAGGCTGAGCATTATTATCTGAACAACTCGATGAACAAAATATCATTATAATCATGAGTAGTGAACCACTAATCCAAAACTTAAGAGTGGGTGCAAAAAATGTCCTATTTTTCATAATTTCATATGTTATAGTTTTCATTTCAATAATTGTGTAATCTTTTTTATCCCTTATAGGGAAGTTCATAACCTTTACGATATTCGCGACCCAGCAGTGCTCTGGCCTTTTCGTCGAATCCAGGGCATTTAATGTCTTCCTTCACCGGATCGTACATTAGTGAACTTGCTCCCAATCGATTTCCAATGTTAGCCAAATGACACAAGTTTGTTGTAATCGCACCACTTTCAATTGGGGAATTCAGTTTGGCCGGATTGTTCTCGCGTACGGAAGTCAGAAAGTTTAAATAAATATTTTCAACGGGTTCCGGTGACACTATCTTTATCTGCTCTTTCCCTTTGGTCACAATGACTCCGGCACGGCCAAAATCCATTTTGCCTTCAGTCCCGTAGGCCACATTTCCATTATCATGCCCTTCTAAAGTATAAGGTGTCCATAGTCTCATTTCCCATATTATCTGGCCATCCTTGTACTCAAAAATAGCCGTCTGAGTATCCGGAGTCTCATGATCATCATCATAGAAGAATTGACCACCCGAGACTACTACTCTATCCGGATAACGATCACCCATTGCCCAAACAGCTACATCAATCTGATGTACTCCGTCGTTGTCTGCGTCTCCACCACCATAATCCCAGAACCAGTGCCAGTTATAATGCCAACGGTTCATGGTAAACGGTACAACTGGAGAAGGCCCCAGCCACATGTCATAATCAACTCCCGGAGGAGGATTTTGAACCGGAGCACGCCCAATTGGTTCACGAAGCTGATTGTCAATAGCCTTGACTTGGTAAACCTTACCAATAATGCCATTGCGTAGCTGCTTCATTCCTTCGATGTGATCCCCTTCACTGCGCCGTTGAGTACCATGAGTCACACATTTTTTATACTCCTTGGCAGCTTTTACAAGCAGGTTGGTCTCACGTACGGTATGACTGCAAGGTTTTTCAACATAAACGTGCTTACCTGCCATAAGCGCATACAACGCCATCGGAGTATGCCATTGATCCGGGGTTACTATTGACACTGAGTCAATCGACTTGTCATCGAGCAATTTCCGGAAATTTTTATACTTCTTGATTCGGCCCTCATTGGGCAATCCTTTCACCTTCGAATCGAGACGTTCCGGGTCTACATCACATACAGCCACCAACTCACAGCCCTCCGCTGCGGAAAAGCGCTTACAATGACCGCCCCCTTGACTTCCAGTACCGATAACTGCGTGCCTGACTGTGTCACTTGGGGCTGATTTACTCCATGCGCTCGGCATGATAAATGGAGCAGCAATAATACCGGCACTTCCCGCACCAGTTGTCTTTATAAAATCACGACGTGTAATCTGAGACAACAATGATTTTTCTCTTTTTTCTTTTGCTTTCATTTCTTCTTTTTTTACAAATAATGAATTTCAAAATTTATTTTTTAACTGAAGACAGATAATATAAAAACTAAAATTTAAATAAATTCATATCAAAGTTATGCATCTTGATTAGAAGATACTTCAGTTATCGTATTGATCTATGATACTATTTTAATCTTTCTATAATCACAAGATTTCAAAAACACATTACTTTTGTTTCCAAATTTTACTCAGATTGCAAATTTATATGTTGCTGAGAAAATTATTAAAGAGTTTTATTTCTATTCAATAAGCTCATATATACATATATAAATTACTATTGCGATGATATATTAATATATATAAATTTGTCGTAATAAAAAATATTTCATTATTCACTGCTTAATAATTAATATTCTGAATTTATAATTACCAGAGATATAATTGTAACTTGCCATAATTTTATTAAACTATCTTAATAGATTCGCTATTTTAATCATAAAACTTAATCAGTTATGGAAATACTGGAACGGTTGGTAATAATACCGGATAATCAATCTTTTATAATAAGAGAGTTGGAATTAAAAAACAACAAAGGAATACTCCATACTCACCAAACATATGAATTAAACTACATTAAAGATGCTTACGGCAGACGTTTTGTTGCAGGTAATATTTCAAATTTCGTGCCCGGTGATTTGATTTTAATGGCCCCAGACGTTCCGCACTGCTGGGAAATTGATAATAAAGAAATCCAACCGAAAGCAATCACTATTCATTTTAAAAGTGCTCTTTTTGAATATGCATTATGTGCTATTCCAGAATTAGAATTCGTGAATAATTTGATAAAAGAATCCAAACATGGAGTTTTTATAAAAGGAGTTGATACAAATATATTAATGTTACTCTTTTGTGAATTATTTGCAAATAAAAGTGCCTTTGAAAATATTCTAGGAATTCTTAACCTTCTAAGGGAAATCGCGCTTTCTGAGGATGTTCAATTGCTGGCAAACCCGGAGTTTATTTTGAATATAGATTTACATCAGAATCAGCGTTTAAAAAAAATATATGAGTATATCTTTTACAATTTTAAAAACAACATTAAATTAAATGAAGTTGCATCCTCAATTGGTTTATCCGAAGGTGCTTTTTGTGCATTTTTCAAAAAGAGTACAAAAAAAACATTTTCTCATTTTATTAAAGAGGTAAGAATTGGATATGCCTGCAAATTAATTAATGCAGATAGGGACAAGCCCATTTCTGCAATTTGTTTCGAAAGCGGGTATAATACTTTTGCCAATTTCAATAGACAGTTTAAAGAGGTTACTAATATGAACCCAAAGGAATATAGGCATGAAACCAGACTTAAAAAAAATCAACTGTAAGTATTATTTTGAAGGTTGTACAGAAAATATTTTTTTTACCCTCTAGCATAATCTGAGATAAATCATCTATGCAATCCCATCTGAGTGTGCGGCAAAACTGGTAAGCGACGAGGTCGATATAGGTCTGATACCGGTTGCAACACATCCTATCATGAAAGAGTATCCTATCATAACAAATTACTTTCTGTGAGCATATGGTAAAGTGAGGACAGTAATGCTATTAAGCAATTATCGTTTTGAGGAAATCAGGACGATAAACCTTGATTACCGTTCAAAATCATCTGCCAATCTAGCTAAAATCCTGTCGAAGAATCTATGGAAAAAAGAATTTATCTGGAGAAGTACTTCGGAAAATTTCGATTTTTCAGATTGTACTTCAGTATAAAATTTTAAAGTTGCTAACTTTAGAAAAAGAAATAATATTAAACCTCAATCATCGCTAATATCTTCATTGCATTTATTTTTTATTATCTCTTTAAACTTGAGATTCATCTTTATTCTCTTGCCGGAATAACAGTAAAACTTAAAAAAATCGTTGCCTCTGAAGCATTTAAAAATTCAAATCCAATATACTCTGAAAAGAAAAAAGACCTTGAAAAATTGGCAAATAGCCTGAAAGAGACTGATAATCCGGTTTTGATGTTAGTTAGATTGAAGAAATAAAACTTTAAATCCTGACGATAGTAAAATTACTCCGGCGCCTAACACGAACAATGCTATGAAAAGAACAGCTCAGACGTGTTCAGATTTAAATAAAGATCCCTTATGAACTTCTTCAATATAAATCCTATACAATCAGGCTGCAATATGTGGTCAGTATTTATTGACTGCCGCAATCACTTGTCATTTTCTAAAGGTAAGGGTGCGAATGCCATAGTGTCTAAACATTAAGTTACATTCCGTTTAATGGATAAGTTCTCAATAGAATAAAAGGATGATCATCTTCAGTTGATGAATCGTTAAATGACCTTTAAAATACCTTATAGGACAATTTGAAAATTTCGAGTAAAGTATGAATCCCATTTAAACCAGTAGCAGGACACGTTAATCTGCCACACTAATTCTTAAACTCTCAGCTGTAAAGGCCCAGAGGATCAATAATTGATTACTTTTAGGCTCATTTTTTTAATATGAAATTTATCTACATTTGATTAACCTTTGAGGAAGGAAACGAGCTCTGCAGGAATGCAACTCGCCAGTGCCAAAACAGGGTGCTCGGTGAAACGAAACGCAGCGAGACAAAAGAAGCAGCTCAAAAGGGTGCTTCTTACTTTGCAATATAATTAAAACTCAAACCCAAAACTCAATTTAAAACCACGTACTCAGAAATCTGAGCGGACCAATCGCCTGTATTATCTTTTACCCGGACCCGGATCTGCTTCTGCCCCGCACTACCAAAAACGTAGCGGATCTTACTCAGCGGAGAGCTAAACTTGTAATTTGCAAGCGTGTACTCGTACTCTACTATTTTCCCGTTAAATCTTGAATCATTGTCATATGACCCTGAGGCATCTACCTCATATTCATAAGGGCTTGAAACACCTATCTTTTTAACTGTAAACAAAGCGACCGGTGCAATATTTCGGAAAATAGTAAACGTGAAAGAAAACTTAGTTTCTTGACCAAAAGAATCGTTAGCCGTCAGCTTAACGATATCCTGACCCTCATCAACCCCGGTGAAACTAAGCAGTTCAGAACCAAAATCTGACGTGTTGCAAATTCGACCATTTTCTTCTGAGAAGATGAAGTTTGAACAATATTTTTATATAAAATAGTTATTTTCTATAAAATAGTCAAGCATTCTTAATAGTATTTGGTGTATTAGATATAAATATACGGGTATATTCTATAAAATACCTGAATTGAAAAACTACATGCTAACTCCTGAAGACTTTCTAAGTAGGAAAGAACGTCAACAATTAATGAAAAACTGTCGGGAACATGTCGAATGGAAAAACTCGTGGCCTTGACTACATCTGAAAATTTAGAAGGAACAAATCCTGAATTCCAGGTAAGAGGCTTAATATTTTCAACCTTTTTAAGCAAATTTAATCTCCGTTCCGTTTTTGTCAAGGGTATACAGAGCGATGATATGTTGGTATATAAATATATGGTATCATCGCAGTCAGCGTAAATCTGCGTAATCTACGGGAAAATGGAAATTGAAGAATGTGAAGAAATTTAAAACAGTGATACTCCGTTTAAAACACCGTGGGACTCATTGGTTAAGAAGGAATAAGGCAGAACAATAACATCCTGCCTTTGCGAGAAAATGATTAGAGATCATATAATGAGGGAGAACTATACAATCATTTAGCATCTAATGATTTTGAATTATCAAACAAATATTTTACATTTGCTATTTACTACACATTTCGTAGCAAATTGCAAATAAATATAAATGTCAAAAGACAAAAATCCATATAATTACATTGAAGACTACCTTTTAACTGTGAGGTCAAAGGGTTGCTTTACTGTTACACAAAACGAATTATTAGAAAAATTCAATATTTCACCTAAAGCACTTAACCAGAATTTATTTCGGTTAAAGTCTAAAAACCAGATCGCTCAGATTCGAAAAGAGTTTTATGCAATCATCCCTCCCGAATATTCACACCAGGGCATGTTGCCCGTTTATTTATTTGCCGATGATTTAATGAAAAGCCTCAAAAAGAATTACTATCTGGGACTATATTCAGCAGCTGCTATTCACGGTGCCGGTCACCAGCAACCTATGGAATCGCAGATAATTATTGAAAGACCAGCATTAAGGGAAATAAAGAACGACAAGCTCTCCATTCGTTTTTTCACCCGGAACAAATGGAATACCGCCGATATTATTGATAAAAAAACAGATGCCGGGTATGTTAAGGTTTCCTCTCCAGAACTTACAGCATTAGACTTAGTTCTATACAGTTCAAAAATAGGAGGTATCAACCGTCTGTTACCCATTTTAGAAGATTTGGCAGAAATTATAAAACCTTCAAAACTTTATCGAACAGCCAAACAATACAACCAAATAACCATTGTTCAACGATTAGGGTTTCTACTCAATACTGTAATTGGTTCTGGTGAGTTATCTGCCTCTTTAAAAAAACTTTTAAATGAGAGCAATTATAAAATTATTCCCTTGTCAATGGCCCACAAAAACAAAGAAGATGAAGTAAATACCGATTGGAAAGTAATTATTAATACGGATTTGCAAATATGATATCTCGTAGATATATCGAAGAATGGAAAGCAAACACCCCTTGGCCAAACGATGCTCAGGTAGAACAGGATTTAGTTATTGAAAGGGCGCTAGTCGAACTGTTTTCCGATGACCTTATCCGAAAAAGCTTGGCTTTCAGGGGTGGTACGGCTTTGCATAAAGTATTTTTGAAACCACAAGTTAGATACTCTTATCCAAAGTAAATCGTTATCCAAAGTCATTATTCAAAATATTCCATAAGTAGTTATAAATCAAGTTTACTTTTGATAATATTATCGTGATAATATTTGCTATTTTCAAGTAGATGCAATATT